>JACCEC011082776.1_pt1 | contig 10178 bp, 8 predicted proteins | sample 7450121 | NCBI WGS metagenome assembly JACCEC01 (sample SAMN15323455, study PRJNA562643) | freshwater metagenome | isolation source: river surface water | place: USA:Blue River Watershed | collected 2017-08-18 | reverse complement strand
GTAAAAAACAACAATCATGATGATGGGGTACACCACAGCTTTGCGTGCCACCCCTTTGAGATGGTCAATTTTTTCAACCGTGCTGGCTAGAAATTTCAATCCAGAGGCCAGTGCCTGGTCACCGGCGGTCTGCACCGCATCCAACATGATCAACTCGGTATCTGCCGCCACGCCACGCAGTGCTTCGGATAATGAACCGGATTGCATTCGCTTCAAAATGTGCAAAAACAAGGGCGCGGTGACTTGCTTGCGTTCACGCGCTCGAGATTCGTATTTACGCAAAGTGGTGAACAAGGGAATCTTGTCATCCAAAGTCATGCCTAGATCAAAATAAAAATCGGCACGACGGGCGCGCAAGTCTATTTGGCCTTGCCAGATGAGAAACGATTTGACAATATCAACCATCGCTCAACTCGCTCGCGCTGATTTTGAGTTTTTGGGGCGGACCAAACACTTTCTCAAAATGGTAGGGGTCGATGCTGCCTTGCGACATTTCATACAAAGCATGGCCCCAGGCCGGTTTACCGTGCATGTCCGGGTTGTTGAATGCAGAGGTTTGTGAATTGCGCCAATATTCAAACGCTTTCAAATCCTGCTCGTTGCTCAGGTATTCAAGCAGCTTTAAATCCGGGTCAATGATTTCAGCGGCAACCGTCACACCTTTCACGCCTGCGTGACCGCTTTTGATTTTTGAGAGGTTTGGAGGTAAGCAGTGCGGACAACCGTGTTCACTGGCTGCAAAAATTTTTTTCACATCCAGGAAAAAGATGGCTTCATAGACCAACAACTCGGAAGCTTTCATGGCCTGCGTGGCTGGAATTTTGCAATGCACACAATTTTTGGGTATGAGCGCTTGGTACACCAAGGCAGAAATGAATTCGGGGCGGCAAATGTCCGAGCGCTTGAGGCCGATTTGTGGAGAAGTGAGGCGCGAAATAATGCCCAGCGCAGAAGTTGCATGCACTGTGGTCATGAGTTTGTGACCGGTTTGAATAGCGGTGTAAGCAATTTGAGCGGACAAACTGTCGCGAATTTCACCGAACATGCCGACATCCGGGTCCATGCGCAAAAACGCCATCATCGAACTTGCAAACGGGTTGACCGCATCAGATTTTTCATTACCGGCCGCGCGTTGAATCGATAAATGCGATACACCCGGAATTTGGTACTCCACCGGGTCTTCAATGGAAATGATTTTCCTGTCACCTGCGCGAGCCAACTGCGTCATCAGTGAACTTAGCGTGGTGGTTTTTCCAGAGCCGGTGATGCCTGCAATAAAAATACCGCCATTGGCTGTGCCTAAGGCATCCCTGAGGGTATTCACCTGCCAGTCTGTGAAACCGAGTCTAGGTAATGAAAGAGCATCATTTGCATCGGTTCGCACATCTGTTTTAAGCACCCGCATGATCACGTCGTAACCGCTGACAGCAGGGTGACTTTGGTAGCGCAAACCGTAACTTGAACGGTTGATGGTCATAGGAATCAACGCAGATTGTGTGGCGTTTAAATTGAAAGCCACTTCAGAGCGTGAGCGCTCTTCAGCCATCAGTGTGTAGATGGCTGACATGGCTTGGGTGACCGTGTTTTCGTCGTAGGTTTTGACATCGCGCATCAAACCGTCACGCCTGATGCGCAAAAATGCTTTGTCCTGGCGCACTTCAAAATGCACATCAGAGGCATTTAACTCAATGCACATTTTGATGACGGATTTAAACCATTCAATCGGTTCAGAGTTATCAACAATGTTTTGAACCACATCGTTGTTGATTTTTCTCTGCTCTTTGGATTGTTGGTTGCGGTTGTCTCTGGTGTTGGTCGTGAAGGACTTGAGTGTCAGCACTTCACAGGTGTAGTAGCCTTCAAACAAAAAGTTCAATCTGATGCCTTGCTGCACCAGGTAAAACCAATTGGCACTGCCTTGTTCTTCTTGGGTGCTGACGATCACAAATTTGCTGTCAGGAATTTCAAGAGCGATTAATGCATCTTTCTTTGTTTCATTCAAAGCAATGACTGGGTTTTTTCCGTGCGTGAGCATGGACTTGAATTCAGGAAACTCGTGGTAAAGATTGAGGTGCCCTAAATTTTTAAAATAATTTTTTTTTAGAGCAGACGGATTAGGTACACCCAGGCTCATGTCGGTACCCATGGTCAATTTTTTCCGGTGGCAGAAAGCATATTGACGGGTAGATTGGCAGCTGTTCTTCGTTGCAGCGTATTGATTTCGCCGTCTTGTTGAATTTGAAACTGCAATATCGATTTACCCTGCTGGTTTGCAAAAAGCTGCACGGTTTTATGGGTTGGAAACTTAGACTTGTCAGCGGATTTTTTCAAACCTTGTGCTGGAGCATTTTTTTTATGAATGGTGATGCTTTCGCTGTCATAACTGAGAACCTCCCATTCTTCAAAACTTGAACCGATTTTCAATGGCACTTGAAAAATTTTGTTTGCGATGATGATTTCTGCTGTGTAGTTGTTGTTGATGCCTTTGATAGACCAAAGTTTGGGCTCAACTTCTACAGGCGCAGGCAAGGGCTTGGAGATAGCGACTGCCAAAGGAAGCGGTTCGTTTTTTACTTCAGGCTTGACAACACCTGCACCTGATTTTTTCAGTTTCGCGGCTTCAATCGCAGCATCGACTGTGACGGTCTCTGACAAAGCATGTGTGCAGCATGCGAGCAAGACACCGAAAAAGGTGAGGGTATATTTATTTGTACAAGGCATAGTAGCTACCTTTGAGTGCATACACAACGGTTCCTTCTTTGGTGGGGGGGAATTGCAGTTCAAGCGTTTCCGGAACCACGAAGGGGTACAAGTTCAAACTGTCTAGACTCCATAACTCGTGCGAGATGGACCATGCGCCTCTCAGCACCGGATGATTTAATGTCTCCAAACTGCCTTGCGCAATGTCTGGAAACAACTTGGGTTTTTCCATAGATAAACCCATGTTTTCAATCAAGGAGATGTCTTGCAATTGGCTGCTGAAAATTCTCAGCACCTGATTGGATTTGGGTAAGGTTTCGCGGTTGATGGTTTTCTTGTCTGCTATTGGGACTAAGGTATGTGTGGTGGTGGCAGAGGAGACGCCGGGTTTGCCGGGATCCATGTTTTCAGTGGTGTTGGTGAAGGCCACCGGTACCGCGCTGAAAAGTTCTGTGAAATTGCCATACTCTCTCTGCCATTGGGCAACGCATTCTTGCGCTGTGCACTTGACGTTGGTTAAATGCCAACCCGCAACTTTGAGCGGAAGCTTGCCAATGGTTTTCAGCCATACTGAGATTTGCACATGACCTGTAGGGCCGGTATTTTGCAGCGCAGGCACAATTTGTTTTTCATAGACAGTGTTGGGGTTGTTTAGTAAAGCTTCTCTGGCCGCGTTTTCTTCAATTTGTTGCTGAGTCAGGTAATAGTCAATGCCGTAATAAGCGCCGTAAATCAGCAACGCAACCAAAGCAACAGCACTGATCAGCGACTGGTTATGTATGGTTTTTACCCGTGCTTGCGACTCCGGTTTCGAGAAGGCTTTGTCTAATGACAAAGGTTCTTCCATATCAAACAAGCCTGAGTTGCCTATGTATCGAATCGCTTGTTGTTCTTGCAGACTGGCAAAGTCTTCTGCGAGTTGAAGTACGTTTTGCTTGTTGCCTATGTAATCGTGGCCTGGTACGGGCTGTGAATCATTCAATGCAATAAAGGAATACAAACCCTCTTTGATTGAAAAACAAAACACTTCAACGCCGCCTTGAGAATGGCGATCCGACAAGTGAATGGCCGCTGCGTATTTTCTTCCTTTGACCGGTGGCAATTGCGATATATAGCCTATGGAGTCTTCAAAGGCAGTGCATGCATAGTAGAGATTGCCAGCCTTTCTTTGCCTTTGTAACTCACTGTTTTTGCTCCCTGAAAAAGCAGAAAATTCCCAATCGATACCGAAAAGAAAAACATGACCTTTCAATGTCGCCCAACTTGGTGATTGGGCTTGGTTGTTTTGATTCGCTTGCTGCTTTTGGGCTTTGGTTTGCCTGCCCAACCAAGCCAGTGAAAGAATGAACTTCATGTCCATGGGTCACACCCCTAGCAGTCTGGGTGTGACAAGAATGATGGTACTTTTTTTACTGCTGGTGATTAAGCGAGAGCCGGGAACGCTGTTGCGCACCACGTCTGTTTGGTTGGTACGAGCTTCATCCCTCTCAAAACCCATGATGACCATGGTTTCACCTGAATTCAAGGTCATTCTTTGCAGAGATGCGAAAGTGTCAACGTTAGGTTGTTGAACGGTTTGTGCTGAGTCTCCGCTTCCGCTTGAGAATTTAGTCAGCTCACGAAGACTGCTGATACTGATGGTGCACTGAAGCAAGACTCGGTTTGAATCTAACACCATGGGCAACAAATTCAGGCTAAAGCCTGTTGTGATTTCCCCCGGTACCAAGCCAACACCTGTGCTCGCAACAGTGGAGCCAGCTGTGGTGGCAGCAGGCGTGATGGACTTCAAGTACGACAATGTATTGAGTACACCCACAGGCACCGATTGGCGATTGACCGTGGTTAAGACACTGGAATAAGCGGTACTGACCCGGCCAAATTTTTCAAGCACTTTAAACAAGGCCTGTCCTGTACTGACCCCTGCTGAATTGTTAAATTTAAAACCAAATGCGCCTGGTGATGTGGTGCCGTTGACCATGGGTGCACCGGACAAAGAAATGACATTATTAGATTTGGCCAAACTGTCAGAGACATAGCTCCAATCGATACCTGACTGGTGCTCTAGCGACAAGTCCACTTGCAGCACTTCCACGTTCATAGAAATTTGCCGCAGGAACAGAGTGTTTTGCAAATCGACCAGTTTTTCAACTGCTTGTACGTTGTCAATGGCGTCTCTGACTGTGATCATGCCCATGCGCTGATCGACCACCGCTTGGCCTTGTGAGGAAATAAGCAGAGGAATGGTTTTTTCAAGTGCCTGCCAGAAATCTGTATCTGATTCTGTTGAAGCCGATTGAGAGCCGCCACTTGCACCACCGCTTGATAGGGATAGCGACCCCGTGCTCTTGATAGAGCCGGGTAAAGTTTTGACCATGATGGTTCGGGTGATGACGCGTCGAAACACGATGCGATCGTCTTCGTAGGTCCAGCGCAAGCGTGTTTTGGCAGCAATCAAATTGAGTAAACCAGAGAGAGTGCCGCTGTAATTTAACTCTAGGGTGGATTGAGCCAACTGGTCATTCAGTGCAAGGCGTGCAGCACCTGCTGCCATCAAACTGGCGTAAACAGAGGCATCATCAGTCGCACCGTTTGCATTTGGCAATGCCTGAAGGCCCGGACCCCCACCTTTGCCGGGCGAAAACAGCGAAATGTCCATCAGCGCATCCGGTGTCATTAGCACAGGGATGCCGGTGGCGTTGCTGATGAGGTCTGCGACAGTTGATAAATTGTGACGACCCGGCACTCTAAGTGTGATGTTGCCGATGGTGGACGGCAGCATGGTTGAGCGCACGAAGGGAATGGATTTTTGGGTGAATCTGAGGGTTTTGTCTTCGGTGACCAATGGAACCACATTTTGTGGTTGCCGCAATTGGTTTTGAGCTTGGGCTGATCTGTCTTTGGTTTCGTCATGCGTGGCATTCACTGTCGCATCGAAAGTGCTGGAACAAGCAGACAACAACAGGCACACACTCACAAGTGAAGACTTGCAGGAGAAATGTTGAATAAAGTTTGTGCGTAAGAAAGACATACCGTTTTATCCATTCGGTGTCTGCATATACCTGACGATACGGATGATGCGGGTATCTGAGTTGATGATGGCTTGCATGGGGTAGTCTGTGTCAGACAATGACTGCATGACCGTCAAAATGGCTGATTGAAAACTGCCTTTTAAATAAACCGTGGCAAGAATGGGGAAGTCTCTGTCAGCTTCCCAAAGCAATTGCCATTTTTCTTGACGACTCCAACGCGACAGTGTGTTGGAGAGTGTGCCGTCAGAAATTTCTAATGACCAAATGGGTGAAATGGTTCCCGTAGACATATCTGGAATGTCTGCGGGAACATGGTTGCGCTCCGTGGGCCGGAGTTGAGGTTTGGGTGAATTTCGCCATTCAATGTCTGATTCAGGACTGATGACTTGTGCTTGCGCAGGCGATGCTGCGGTGAGCAACATCGCCGTGACAAAACAAACCGATGGCCAAAAACCAGAGCTTTTCATGGTTTTCAAAAATCAGGTTTTGCCTACGAAAGCAGCGATAGTGACTTTGGGATTAGCCGCAGTGACGGTACATGCTGCGGCTAGACTAGGTAAAGAATAAGTGCCACCACCTGTTTTCAACGCTGTCGTATTGGTACCAGAGAAAACAGCGCCATCCATAGCGGGCCCCGATACATTGGTTGTGCTGATGTTAGGGGATAGTGTGGAAATGCCATTGATGTAATCAGGGCAAGCTTCACTAGGGATATTCTGACTGTACAAAATAAAACCTGAATTTTTTGGATATCCGTCTACTACGGCGCTATTTGAAACTACCCTGATTGCACCGCCAAATGCATTTGTCACAGAACCAGCTGTTTCATTCACTGCAAAACCGTCAAATACTTTGAGGCCGATCAAATTACCCATGGTGACTCCAGATGTACTGGTTTGAGTAGCAGCCAAAGAGGTAAGCGCGGCGACTGCTAAATTGATGTTTCTCAGGTCGTTGTTGACATTATTGGAGCGCAACACACGCTGAACGCCTGCCAAAGATGTCACCAAAATGATGGAAATGATGGCCAGCGCGATTGATAACTCGATAATGCTGTAGCCTTTTTGATTAACCGCCTGATTTTCAGCCTCAAAGGGCAAGGTGTTGACTGCTTCTTGATTCATTCGAAATGCTCCGTTAATGGGTTTTAAGTAATTAAATAATATCCTTTATGTTTTCTTTAAACAATACCAAAAGGTAACAAATGATGAAATTCATTACCTAAATCATTCTTTTTTGAAAAAAGAACACAGAAAAATGCAATTTAATGCGTTAAATAGAAAAATTCATAAGATTTACTTTTGATTTATGTATTAAACTGCATTCATGGCTGCGACCTACCCACCTGTTTATTCACCTTTGCTGCAAGTCATCGGCCACCAAGTCCGTTGGTTACGCAGCAAGCGCAAATGGACGCGCAAAGAACTCGCGCTGGCCGCGAATGTGTCTGAGCGGCATTTGGCTTCGCTAGAGACAGGTACGGGTAACGCTTCCATCATGATTCTTTTGCAGGTGTCGCAAGCACTTGATTGCGAGATCACCGACTTACTGTCTGATTTCAATTTGCGTCACCCGCAACTCAAAGCCATCAACCAGTTGTTGATGGCCAGAGATGAGTCCGAATTGAACATGGTTCACGGCTATCTGACCCAGTTGTTGAGTGCCAAAAAAAATCTGGGCAAACGCAAAATTGCATTGGTTGGTTTGCGTGGTGCCGGCAAAACCACTATTGGTCAAAGCATTGCCACCGAACTGCAAATACAGTTTGTGGAACTCAGCCGGGAGATTGAAAAACTCGCCGGTTGCACCACCAACGAAATTCACAATCTTTACGGACCACTGGCCTACCAGCGTTACCAATTGCGCGCACTAGAAGAGTGCTTGGCCAGTGACTTGCCCATGGTGATTGCCACCACAGGTGGTGTCGTGATGGATCTCCAAGCCTGGGAAAAAATGCTGGCGACTTGCATGACGATTTGGTTGCAAGCCAAACCTGAAGATCACTTGAATCGCGTCATGGCGCAAGGCGATATGCGACCCATGGCAGGCAGTTCACAAGCGCTTGATGATTTGAAACTCATTTTGAATGAACGAACCCCTTTTTATGCCAAAGCCCATCAAAGTTTTGACACCAGCGCACAACCGCTCAAAGAGTGTGTCACCGCCTTGACCCATGAATTGAAATTTGCATTGAAGCTCGCTTGAGCACATTGAAGAAAGAAAGTAGACATGAGTAAATTACCTGCAGTCAATTACCAAACCAGCCCTGAGCATTACCAGCATTGGTCATTCAAGATCGACGGCGAAGTCGCCACACTGGCATTGGATATTCAAGAAGACGGCGGTATTGCGCCCGGCTACAAACTCAAGCTCGACTCATACGACTTGGGCGTTGACATTGAATTGAACGACGCGGTGCAGCGTTTGCGCTTCGAGCACCCCGAGGTGAAAACCGTGGTTGTCACCAGTTTGAAAGACCGCATTTTTTGCTCGGGCGCCAACATCTTCATGCTGGGTTTGTCTACGCATGCATGGAAGGTTAACTTTTGCAAATTCACCAATGAAACACGCAATGGTTTGGAAGACAGCAGCCGCCACGGCGGATTGAAATTTTTGGCCGCCGTGAACGGCGCGTGTGCGGGCGGCGGCTACGAATTGGCTTTGGCGTGCGACGACATTGTGTTGGTCGATGACCGCTCAAGCAGTGTGTCATTGCCTGAAGTGCCGTTGCTTGGTGTGTTGCCCGGCACCGGCGGTTTGACCCGCGTCACCGACAAGCGGCATGTGCGTCACGACCACGCCGATATTTTTTGCACCAGCGTCGAAGGTGTGCGCGGTCAGCGTGCTGTCGACTGGCGTTTGGTGGATGCGATTGCCAAGCCTGCTCAATTCACAACAGCGGTGTCTGAGCGCGCCGCCAAACTCGCAGCGACCAGCCAGCGCGCAGGTGCTGCAGCCAAGGGTCAAGGTGTGAAGCTAAACCCACTTAACAAAAACATCGGCGAAAACAGCTTGCACTACACCTATGTGAAAGTGGACATTGACCGCGAAAAACGCACCGCCAGCATTAACGTGTCAGCGCCTGTAGGACAAGTGCTCACCACTCTTGCAGACATACAAGCCGCCGGTGACAGTTGGTACCCGTTGCAAATGGCGCGCGAATTGGATGACGCGATTTTGAGTTTGCGCACCAACGAACTCGACATTGGCACTTGGTTGCTGCGCACCACAGGTGACGCCAAACTGGCATTGCAATCTGACGCGGTGTTGTTGCAACACCAAGACCATTGGCTGGTGAAAGAAACCATGGGTTTGTTGCGTCGCACTTTGGCGCGCTTGGATGTGTCTTCCCGCTCTATGTTTGCGTTGATAGATGAAGGCTCATGCTTTGCAGGCACATTGGCTGAGTTGGCGTTTGCCGCAGATCGCGCTTACATGTTGGCGCTGCCGGACGCACCCGACACCGCGCCCCACATCGCTTTGAGTGAAATGAATTTCGGTGTGTTCCCCATGGTGAACCACCAGTCGCGTTTGCAGCGCCGGTTTTACGAAGAGACTGCGCCAATGGAAGCTTTGCGCAGCGTGGTTGGTCAGGCTTTGGATGCAGACAAAGCTTTGGCTTTGGGACTTATCACCGCAGCGCCGGACGACATCGATTGGGCAGATGAAATACGCATCGCCATTGAAGAGCGCGCCGCCATGTCACCTGATTCACTCACCGGCTTGGAAGCCAACTTGCGTTTCAGCCAAAAAGAGTCCATGGAAACACGCATCTTCGGTCGCTTGTCTGCTTGGCAAAACTGGATTTTCAACCGCCCGAATGCGGTCGGCGACAAAGGCGCGTTAAAGGTATATGGCAAGGGCGAGAAAGCCGCATTTGACATGAACCGCGTTTGATTCATTAGGGTCTTTAATTGGGGTCAGACTCCAATGAATTCTCTTCGCTTTTAATCAAGGATTGTTTGGGGTTTGGCCCCAATTATTTTTTCTCATTTAAACACTCTGGAGTATCCATGTCAGCCATCAACTACAGCGAAAAAATCCCCAACAACGTGGACCTCGGCAGCGACCGCACTTTGCAGCGCGCCCTCGAGCAATGGCAGCCCAACTTCATCAATTGGTGGGACGACATGGGTCCCGAAGGCACGACTGACAACGAGGTGTATTTGCGCACCGCGGTCAGCGTCGACCCGCAAGGCTGGGCACAGTTTGGCCACGTGAAAATGCGCGATTACCGTTGGGGCATTTTCTTGAACCAAGGCGAAGCCGATCGCACGATTCACTTTGGCGACCACAAAGGCGAGAAGGCTTGGCAAGACGTGCCCGGCGAACACCGCGCTAATTTGCGCCGCATCATCGTCACGCAAGGCGACACCGAGCCTGCGTCTGTTGAGCAGCAACGTCACTTGGGCAAAACCGCGCCCAGCATGTACGACTTGCGTAATTTGT
>JACCEC011112668.1_pt1 | contig 10179 bp, 7 predicted proteins | sample 7450121 | NCBI WGS metagenome assembly JACCEC01 (sample SAMN15323455, study PRJNA562643) | freshwater metagenome | isolation source: river surface water | place: USA:Blue River Watershed | collected 2017-08-18 | reverse complement strand
CGTCGGAGGCAAGCAGCCAGCCGGTGATGACTCAGGCTCGTGGCACCGCGTTGCCGGGGCGGCCGACTCTCGGCTCATATCAAGGATTCCTGACCGGGGATGTTGAACTGCGAACTGACGCGAAGCCGCCTCGAGGGGTAGGCGGGTTGTCCGGCGTGGACGAGGCGTCCTCGCCTCGTGGATCGGTCGGGAAGCTGTACCGTGTTTAAGATTGCCGCTCCGTCGCGAGGGGAGGGAGTTTGCGCGCGCCGGCCCGTCGCGCCGCTTTTCCCCTATGCCTCGTTTCCCTTTCCTTCTCCTGTTACTCGCCTGCCTGCCGCTGTCTGCCGCCGAGCCCGCGGTCACGTTGCGCGTCGGCGTCGCCGCGTCAGACATCACCCCGGGTACCGACGTGCGCAACTGGGTCACCGGCCGGGCGTACGGCGAGGTGCTCGACCCGTTGGTGGTGCAGGTGCTGACGCTGGACGACGGGCAGACGAAGGCCGCGCTCGTGCGGTGGGACCTGACGGACGTCTCCGAGTCCTCCCGAGACGAGGTGCGCCGCGCCATCGAGGCGGCGACGGGCATCCTCGGCGCGAACGTCATGATCAACGCGAGCCACACCCACTCCGGACCGTGGTCGCCGGTTTATCGGGACGGCTACCGGGGCAAGGAACGCGACAATTGGTGGGCGGTGAGGTACATGCCCCCGCAGAATGATTTCCCGCCTTTTCGCGCGTGGATGGGGAAGCTGCTCGACTCAACCGTCGACGCGACGAAGCGGGCGCTGGCCGGGGCCCGGCCGGCCGCGATGAGCATCGGGCGCGTCTCGGTGGCGGAATACCTCTACAACCGCCGTCCGCGCGCGCCGGGCTGGGGGCTCGCGGATCCGAAGTCCGTGCGCACGGTGGCGGCGAGTTCACCCGACTGGAACGCTGCGGTGCTGCAGGGAGGTGCAACCTTCGGGCCAATGGACCGTACGCTGGCGCTGCTGTGGTTGCGCGCGGAGGGCGGCGGCAACCTCGCGACCGTGTTCCACGCCTCCTGCCACTCCGTCTCGATCTATCCTTCCAACCCCGGCATCTCCGCCGACTGGCCGGGGCCGGCGTCGCGGGCGATGAGCGCGGCGTTCGGGGGCGAGGGGTTCTTCCTGCAGGGCGCCAGCGGCGACATCACGCCGTGGCGGCGCGGGCCGCAGGCGGTGGCGGAGATGGCGGAGGCGTTCGCGCGCAAGGCCCGCGAGGCGGAGAAGCTGGCGGTGGGGTTGCGTCCGATGCCGATCCGCGTGGCGAGAGCGGACGTCGACCTGCCGCTGACGCCGGACGCGATCAAGCGCACCGGAACGCCGAAGGTCACCGCCGAGGTGCAGGTGCTGGTGTGCGGCCCGCTCGCGTTCGTCGCGCTGCCCGGGGAGCCGCTCACCGACCTCGGTACGCATATCCGGGAGGACTCGCCCTTCCCGCAGACGCTGGTGCTCGGTTACAGCAACGGCATGGGCGTGCACTATGTGGGCATGCCCGGTGAGAAGGCGCGCGGTGGCTACGAGGCCGGGGTGGCGGGTGCGGGCACGGATGAGTGCGGACGACTGCTCGTCGACGCGGCGGTGCGTCTCCTGCGCGAGATTTACGCGTCGCCGGGTTATCCGGGGAAACGATGAGCGTCCTGACGCGTCGCGACCTCCTGGCCGGGGCCGCCGCCGGCTCCGCGTTGGCGGCCGCGCGCGGGTTCGCCGCCACCGCCGCGGGGGGAAGTGTCCACGTTGGAACCTTCCGCTTCGATGTGACGCCGCCTTTGGGCCACGCGTGCTGCGGCGGTTGGATCAAGCCGGTGGCGGCGGTCGACGATCCGCTGGAGGCGATCGGTTTCGTGCTCTTGGGCGCCGGCGCGCCGATCGTGGTGTGCGCGGTGGACTGGACGGGACTGCTCAACGAAGCGCATGCCGCCTGGCGTGGCGCGCTGGCGGAGGCGGCGGGGACGACTCCGGATCGCGTCGCGATCCAGTGCGTGCACCAGCACAACGCGCCGCTGGTCTGTCTCGAGGCCGACCGCTTGGCCGCGGCGCAGCCCGACTTGCCCCGCATCCTCGACCGGGACTTCCACCGCCGCTGCCTGGAGGCGGCGCGGGAGGCGGTGGGCCGGGCGCTACGCGAGACGCGGGAGGTGACGCATGTCGCGCACGGTGCGGGTCCCGTGGAAAAGGTGGCGGCCAACCGCCGGATCGAGCGCGGGCCCGACGGCCGCGTGCTGCGCATGCGCGGCAGTTCCTGCCGCAATCCCCAGCAGATCGCCCTGGAAGAGGGTCTCATCGATCCGTGGCTGCGGACGATCGCCCTTTACGAGCGCGGTCGCCGGGTGGTCGCCTGCCACTACTACGCGACGCATCCGATGAGCTTCTACGGCGACGGCCGGGTGAGCAGCGATTTCCCCGGGCTGGCCCGCAAGGCGCGGCAGAAGGAGGACCCGGGCTGCACGCACCTCTACTTCACCGGCTGCGCGGGAGATCTCGCGGCGGGCAAGTACAACGACGGCAGCCCGGCCGCGAGGGTCGCGCTCACGGAGCGGATGATCCGCGGCATCTCGGCCGCTGAAGCGACGCTCCGGCCCGAGCCCGTGGCGGAAGTGGCCTGGCGAAGCCGCGAGTTGCGTCCGGTCGCCAATCCCGACCTTGGCCCGGCGGCGCTGCGCGAGCTGATGGAGAAGCCGCGCGACTCGCTGGTCACGCGCCTGCGTCCGGCCTTCAAGCTGGCGTGCCTGCGGCGGGTGGAACGCGGTGATCCCTTCGTGCTGTCGGCGCTGCGCCTCAACGGCATCACCGCGCTGCACCTCCCGGCGGAACCCTTCATCGAGTACCAGCTGGCGGCGCAGGCGATGCGTCCCGGTCAGCCGGTGGCGGTGGCGGCCTATGGTGACGCGGGACCTTGGTACATTCCGCCCCGGCAGGAATTTCCCGCGGGCGGTTATGAGATCGATCACGCCTTCCTTGCGCCCGGGACCGACGACCAGATCCGCGACGCGCTCCGCGGGCTTTTGGCCTGAGCCCAGCGGGAGGCGATCAATCCGTTTGCCAGGCGGCGAGCCCCGGACGGAGAAAGGGTGATGCCGTTACCCCGTCTGCTCCGTCGCTTGATGCCCGCCTTGGTGGGACTGCTTCCCCTGGGCGCCGAGGATCGGCCGCAATGGGGCGAGCGATTCACGCGGAACATGGTTTCGCCGGAGCGTGGACTACCCGAATCGTTCGACCCGAAGGCCGGTACGAACGTCCGCTGGACCGCGCGGCTGGGCAGCGACACCCACTCGACGCCGGTGATCGCCGACGGACGGGTCTACCTCGGCACCAACAACCGCGTCCCGCGCGATCCGCGCCATGACGGTGACCGCGGCGTGCTGCTTTGCCTCGATGAACGCACCGGCGCGCTGCGGTGGCAGTTGGTCGTCCCCAAGATCACCACGAGCAAGTTCTGGGACTGGCCCTTCATGGGCATCTGCTCACCGGCGACGGTCGTCGATGGTCTCGTCTATATCGTAACCAACCGCGGCGAGGTCGCCTGCCTGGATCCCGAGGGCATGGCCAACGGCAACCAAGGGCCGTTCTTCGACGAGGCCCGCCACCAGACTCCGCCCGGCGAGACGCCTGTGCCGGTCGGGCCCGGCGACGCCGACATTCTCTGGCTCTTTGACATGGTGGGCACGCTGAAGGTGCGGCAGCACGACTCCGCGCATGCCTCCATCCTCGCGCACGGCCCGTTCCTCTATGTGAACACGTCGAACGGCGTCGGCGACACGCACCGCGAGATCGAATCGCCCGACGCCCCGAGCCTGATCGTGCTGGAGCGCGCCACCGGCCGGTTGGTCGCGACCGACGCCGAGCGCATCGGACCGCGCATCTTCCATTGCACGTGGTCCTCGCCGTCGGTGCTGCGCGAAGAAGGGCGGGAGACGATCGTCTTCGGCGGTGGCGACGGTGTCGTGTACGGCTTCGAGCCGCTCACCGCGGTGCCGCCCGCCGGGGAAGTGCGGAAGCTGCGGAAACTATGGCACTACGACGGCGACCCCGGCGCGCCGAAGGCCGAGGTGCACCGCTTCACCACCAACCGGCGCGAAAGCCCGAGCAACATCAAGGGCCTGCCGGTGATCCACGGCGGCCGGGTGCATGTCGCGCTGGGGGGCGACCTCTGGTGGGGCAAAAACCTCGCGTGGCTCAAGTGCTTCGAGCCGCCGTCTTCCCCCGGCGGGGCGCCGCGCGAGGTCTGGTCCTATCCGCTCGTGCAGCACGTGATGAGCAGCCCCGTGGTCCACGACGGGCTCGCGTTCATCGCCGACACCGGCCGGCGGCTGCATTGCCTCGACGCCGCCACGGGCGCCGGCATCTGGACGCATGACGTGAAGGGCGAGTCGTGGGCGACGCCGCTGGTCGCCGACGGCAAGGTCTACTTCGCCACGCGTCGCGGGGAGTTCCTCACCTTCGCCGCCTCGCGAGAGAAGCGTCTCCTGGCCGAGATCAACCTCGGCGCGGGCGTCAGCGCGACGCCCGTCGCGGCGAACGGCACCCTTTACGTCGCCACGATGACGCACCTGTACGCGATTGCCGCGCCCTGAACATTTTCTCCCCTTATCTTTTCCGCCATGAATCGCCGTCACTTCCTTTCCCATTCCCCGGTCGCCGCGGCGGCCGTGCTCGCGGCCTCCCGCGCTGGTGCCGCCGAGAAGGCGGCCGCGGCCGGCCCCGGTCCCTACGCGCCTGAGCCCAAGCCGCGCCCGGTGGTGAAGCCGGGTGAGTTTGTGTTCGCGGCGGCGCACTTCGACCACGGGCACATTTCGGGCCAATGCTCGGCGTTGGCCGAGGCCGGCGGCACGCTGCGCTGGATCTTCGAACCCGACGCGTCGAAGCATGCGCCCTTCCTCGCGAAGTACCCGGGCGTGAAGGTCGCGCGTTCGCTGGATGAGATCCTGGCTGATCCGGAGGTGAAGCTCGTTACCGCCGCCGCGGTCCCGGCCGACCGGGCCGCGATCGGCCTGCGGGTGATGGAGGCGGGCAAGGACTACTTCACCGACAAGACCCCCTTCACGACGCTCGCGCAGCTTGAGCAGGCGCGCGCTGCGGTGCGCCGCACGGGGCGCAAGTACTTCACGTATTACAGCGAGCGGCTGCACTCCGAGTCGGGCATGTTCGCCACGCAGCTCGTGCGCGAGGGAGTCGTCGGGCGTGTCGTGCAGGTGGTCGGCCTCGGGCCCCACCGGCTCAACCGGCCCACGCGCCCCGCGTGGTTTTTCCAGAAGGCCCGCTACGGCGGCATCCTGTGCGACATCGGCAGCCACCAATGCGAACAGTTCCTCACCTACGCGGGGGCGCGCGACGCCCGCGTGACCCACGCGGCGGTCGGCAACTTCGCCAACCCCGAGACGCCCGAGCTGGAGGATTTCGGCGAGGCGTCTTTGGTGGCCGACAACGGCTCCACCAATCAGATCCGCGTGGATTGGTTCACGCCCAACGGCCTGAGCAACTGGGGTGACGGCCGCACGTTCATCCTCGGCACGAAGGGCTTCATCGAGCTGCGCAAGTACGTTGACCTCACGCGTGACCGCACTGGGAACCAGGTCTTCATCGTCGATGGCAAGGGCGAGTATCAGGTGAACGTCGCCGGCCGCGTGGGCTACCGGTTCTTCGGCGAGTTCATCCTCGACTGCCTGAACCGCACCGAGAAGGCCATGACGCAGGAGCACGCCTTCAAGGCCGCCGAGCTTTGCCTGAAGGCCCAGGCAGCCGCGGTGCGGCTCACCTGACCGCGCAGGGTGGCGGCCCGCCTCGGGCGCCGTTCACAGCAGGTTCAGCTGGGAGTCGTCCGGCGGAGTGACCGTGATCTTTTTCCGCGGGCGGGCCTGTGGGGCGGCGACCGTCACGGAGACGTCGTCCCCCTCGAGCTTCGCCAGCAGGGTCTTCGCCCGGTCGATCACGCCGAGGGGAAGTCCGGCCAGGCGGGCCACCTGGATGCCGTAGCTGCGGTCGGCCGCGCCCGGCACCACGCGGCGCACGAACACGATCTCGTCATTCCATTCCTTCACGGCCACGGAGAAGTTGCGCAGGCGGGGCAGGTGGCGCTCCAGCTGCGTCAGCTCCTGGTAATGGGTCGCGAAGAGTGTCCGCGGTCCGCGGGTGGCGTCGCGGTGGAGGTGCTCGACGACCGCCCAGGCGATTGCGAGTCCGTCATACGTCGAGGTGCCGCGGCCGATCTCATCGAGGATGATGAGTGAGCGCGCGGTGGCGTTGTTGAGGATGTTCGCGGTCTCGTTCATCTCGACCATGAAGGTCGAGTTGCCGCGCGCGAGGTCGTCGCTCGCGCCCACGCGGGAGAAGATGCGGTCGACGAGGCCGACGCGGCACGACTTGGCCGGAACCCAGCTTCCGACCTGCGCCATGAGCGTGATGAGGGCCACCTGCCGGATGTAGGTCGATTTGCCCGCCATGTTCGGGCCGGTGATCAGCATCAGCTGCGCGTCGTCACAGGAGAGGGTGGTGTCGTTCGGTACGAAGCCGCCGGCGGTGCCGCGCGTCATCGGCGCATCGGGCGAACGCAGCACCTGCTCCACCACGGGATGCCGCCCCTCGGCGATCCCGAGCGCTTCTCCCTCGTCGAGCTCGGGCCGCACGTAGTCCCACTCCCGCGCGAGCAGCGCCCAGCCGGCCAGGACGTCCAGCTCGGCCAGCGCCTCCGCCGTGCGGCTCAGCGCCGTCGCCTCGGCCACGACGGCCGCGACCAGACCGTTGAACAGTTCCAGTTCGCGTGCCTGCGCGTTCTCCTCGGCGTGGAAGATTTCCTTCTCCTTCTGCCGGAGCGCCTCGGTGACGTAACGCTCGCCGCCCACGGTCGTCTGCCGGCGGATGTAATCCGCGGGCACCAGGTGCAGGTTGGCCTTGGTCACCTCGATGTAGTACCCGAAATTGCCGGTGTAACGGACCTTCAGGCTGCGTATGCCGGTGCGCTCCTGTTCGGAGCGCTCGAGGTCCGCGAGCCAGGCCTTGTTGCCCGAGGTCAGCGACCGCAGGCGGTCGAGTTCGGCGTCGTGGCCGGCGCGGATGTAGCCGCCGTCGGCGAGGTCGTTGGGTAACTCGTCGGCGAGCGCGCGGGCCAGCAGGTCGCGCAGGGCAGGGAGGTCCTGCAGGCGGCTTCCCAGGGCGGCGATTCCGGTGCCGTCGCCTGCGGCCGCGCAGGCCGCGGCGACCACCGGGAGTCGCGCCAGGGTGTCGCGCACGCCGCCGAGCTCGCGCGGATTGCGCAGCCGATTCTGGAGTCGGCCCAGGATGCGCGGGATGTCGCGCACGGAGCCGAGTTGCTCGTGCAGTTCCGCCAGCCGCATCGGGTCCGCGACGAGTTCGCCCACGATCCCCTGCCGCCGGCGCAGCTCGGTCAGGTCGAGGGTCGGGGCGGCGAGCCAGCGTTCCAGCAGGCGCGCGCCCGCCGCGGTGGCGGTGCGGTTCATGGCCTGCAGCAGTGAACCGTCGCGGCCGCCGCGCGCGGAGGTGAAGATCTCGAGGTTGCGCAGCGTCGAGGGGTCGAGCAGGAGGGCGCCGGCGCTGCGGTATTCCTGCAGGCCGCGGAGGTTCTCGGGTTTCGCGCAGAGGTTTTCCGTCGCGTAGTGCACAAGGGCGCCGGCCGGCCCGAGTCCGGGATGGTCGTGCGCCAGCCCGAAGCCCTGGAGGTTCAACACGCCGACCGCGTCCATCACCGTCCGCGCCCCGCCCGACGTCTCGAAGTGGTAGCCGGGGAGCTCGGAGACGAGGCGCTCGGACGCGAACGCGTGCAGCGCGCGGGGGCCGGTCTCCTCATGCGGCGCCGCCTCCCAGCGTTCGCGTTCGCCCTCGATGAGCAGCAGCTCCGCCGGGTTGAGCGCGGTGAGGACCGGGAGCAGGTTCGCCACCTGCGGATCGGTCGCGACGCGGAACTCACCGGTCGAAAGGTCGAGCCAGGCCGCGTGCAGGCCGGCGCGGTCGAGGGTGAGGGCCGCGAGGTAATGGTTGCGTGCGGCGTCGAGCTGGTTGGCCGCGAGCGTCGTGCCTGGTGAGAGGATGCGCGTGAGCTGGCGGCGGACGAGCTTGCCGGCTTTCGCAGGTTCGGCCTGGTCGCAGATGGCCACCTTCTTGCCGGCCGCCAGCAGCTTTGAGACGTAGCCGTCGAGCGCGTGGGCGGGCAGGCCGGCCATCGGATGATCGAGCCGGCGCGTGAGCGTGAGGCCCAGCAGCTTCGACGCCGTGACGGCATCCTCGAAGAACAATTCGAAGAAGTCCCCAAGCCGGAAGAGCAGCAGGGTGTCGCGCGGCAGCCCGCGCTTCACCTCGAAGTACTGCTGCATCATGGGGGTCTGCGGCTTCATGGGTCCGTTCGCGTCGGCTTGGTAAATCGCCGCCTAGCACGCGCACCCGCGCGGGGTTGTCGAGAAAGACCTGCCGGCATGCTTGACGACGGCCGGAGCGGGTCGAGTTTCCCGTCCATGCGCCTGCTTCCGACGATCCTTCTGGCCTCCGTGGTCGCTGCCGCGGCCGCTCCCGCGGTGCCCGCGGATGTCGCCGCCGCGCGGGCCGAACGCCTCGCGAAACTCACCGCTCCCGCTGGCTGGCTGACGCTCATCGGGTTGCATTTTGTGCCCGACGGCGAGAGCTCGGTCGGTCGCGACCGAGGCAACCGCATCGTGCTGGCTGCCGGGCCCGCGCGGATCGGGCGAATCATTCCAAACGGCGCGCGTAAAATCGCGCTGGTGATCGAATCCGGGGTGGAGGCGAGGGTGGGGGACAAGCCGGTACGGACCGTGGAACTGGCCCCGGCGGAGGGCAGTGAGCGGCCGGTGACGGTGGTCGTCGGGACCGTGAGTTTCTTCGTGGTGGAGCGCGGGGGGCGTCTCGCCTTGCGGGTGAAGGACAGCGCCGCGCCGCTGAGAACTTCATTCCCGGGGATTGAACATCACGCTTATGATCCTGCGCTGCGGATCGAGGCGCGCTGGGTGGAGTTTTCGCCGCCGCGGCAGGTGCCGGTCACGAGCGTGCTGGGCCATGTGAGCCCCGAGCCGGTGCCCGGGAAGGCGGTCTTTGAGCATGCCGGTCGCACGTGGGAGCTGCTGCCCTTCGACGAAGGGCGGGAGAATCCGCTGTTCTTCGTCTTCGCGGATGCGACGACGGGCCGGAGCACCTACGGCGGAGGTCGTTTCCTTTACACGGCGTGGCCGGTGAACGGCCGGGTGACGCTTGATTTCAACCTCGCGGAGAACCCGCCCTGCGCGTTCACGCCGCATTCGACGTGTCCATTGCCGTCGAAGGAGAACAAACTGCCGTTCGCCATCGAGGCCGGGGAAAAGACCTTCGTCGGCAAGTAGCCCGGCGGCGAAAGTTCCTGTTGCCGCCGGCGGGGCGGCGGGCCACATCCCCTGCCTTTCCCATGCTCGTCCACACCGTCTACTTCTGGCTGAAACCCGAATTGACTGCCGCGCAGCTCGCCGACTTCCGCAAGGGCGTCGAGTCCCTTGGTGGCATCAAGGCCGTGAAGGCCATCTACGTCGGTACGCCGGCGAAGACCGCGAAGCGGCCGATCATCGATGACTCCTACTCGTTCGCGCTCACGGTGGTGTGCGCCGACGTCGCCGGGCACGACGCCTACCAGGTGGATCCGCTGCACCTCGCCTTCGTGGAGCGCTTCAAGACCTTCTGGAACCGCGTTCAGATCTACGACGCGGAGTGATTGGCCCGCGGCGTACGCTGCCGGGTCGCTTCTGAGCAGGCGCCGGTGCCCGGCCGCCGGCCGATCGTCTTCCTTTCGCCACAGTCCTGCGGCGGCGCTTTCGGTCTATCTTAGCTTTCGCGGGTTGCAGCAGGCTGCCGGCGGCTGTTTCAAGGGGGTGCGATCCGCTCCCACATGCCCAAGTACCTGCCGTTCCTCCTCGCCGCCCTTGCCTTGCTCCGCGTCTCCGCGCCGTCCGTCGTCGCGCAGTCCGGTCCGACTCCGACGAATGCGGCCGCGCCGGCGACGGGCACCATCGCCGGGCGCGTGCTCAACGTCGGCACCGGGCAGTACCTGAACAACGCCCGCGTCACGGTGAAGGGCACGGCCGCCGCGGCGTTCACCGATAAGGACGGTAGTTTCCGCCTCGCTGGCGTCCCGAGTGGGCCGGCGACCCTGGAGGTCTTCTTCACCGAACTCGACCTCGCCTCGGTGCGGG
>JACCEC010265029.1_pt1 | contig 10180 bp, 5 predicted proteins | sample 7450121 | NCBI WGS metagenome assembly JACCEC01 (sample SAMN15323455, study PRJNA562643) | freshwater metagenome | isolation source: river surface water | place: USA:Blue River Watershed | collected 2017-08-18 | reverse complement strand
GGAGCCAGGCGGTCTCGGGGAGATCTTCCGGGGACGGGAGGCGGGCACGGAGGAGCTTCGCGAGGGCGGCGACGAGGCGGATCGGCGCGAGGGGCGCCTCCTCCGCGGCGGGGGCCTCTACCGCGCCCTTGACGTCGGCCTCCGACGCGACGGCATCGCCACCTTCGGACGCAGGCTCCAACGCGACGCGCGGGGGCGTTGCGGGGGTGCCGGCGGGCGAAAGGGGCCCCGCCGGCCCCGCGCCGGAAGGCACGGTGCCCCCGCCCCACGAGCTCTCATCGGCGGGCAAACCGAGGGCGGTCGCGGCGGCAGCGAGGTCGTCGTCCCCCACGTCCTCCGCCATCGCGCGCATGTCGCTCACGACGCGGAGGAGGTCCTTCGCGGCGATGCTCTCGGCCGTGGGGAGGGTCATCAGCGAGGGGTGAAGCTTGGCCTCGTGGACGAGGCGCTCCGCCATCCGGCGACGCGAGGTGGGCACGAGGAGCACGGCCGTGCCCTTCTTTCCGGCACGGCCCGTGCGACCGCTCCGGTGGAGCAGCGTCTCGTGGTCGCGGGGAAGATCCGCGTGGATGACGAGCGCGAGGTCCGGGAGGTCCAGTCCACGCGCCGCGACGTCCGTGGCGACGAGCACGCGCGCGCGCCCGTCCCGGAGGTTCTGCAGGGCCCGCGTGCGCTCGGCCTGCGTCAGGTCACCCGAGAGCGCGACGGCCGCGAAGCCACGCTCGCTCAGGCTGGCCCAGAGCCGGTTCGTTCCCTCGCGCGTGGCGCAGAACACGATGGCACCGGGAGGATCGAGGTGACGGAGCACGTTGACGACGGCGCGCTCGACCTCCCGCGGCGCGACGATGAGCGCCTGGTAGTCGATGTCCGCGTGCCGCTCTTCCGGCGCGTTCGCCGCGATCCGCAGCGCGCTCTTCTGGTAGGTGGCGGCGAGGCTCTCGATCCCGCGCGGGAGCGTGGCCGAGAACAAGAGCGTGCGGCGCTCCTTCGGCGCCGCGTCGAGGAGCGTCTCGAGCTCGTCCTTGAAGCCCATGTCGAGCATTTCGTCGGCTTCGTCGAGGACGACAGCCCGGAGCTCCGACAGGTCCAGACGACCGCGCGAGAGATGGTCGCACAGGCGCCCCGGGGTACCGACGACGATGAGGGCCCCGTGCTCGAGGGCGCGCGCCTCACGACGAACGTCCGTGCCACCGACGCAGGTGGCGACCGCGTCGATGGGGCGGGTGACGGCCTGCGCGTAGAGCCACTGGAGCTCCCGCGCGACCTGCAGGGCGAGCTCGCGGGTGGGCGCGATCACCAGCGCGCGCGGACGCTGCGGCGTGGGGATGGACTCGGCCTCCCCGAGGAGCGACTTGGCCATGGCGAGGCCGAAGGCGACGGTCTTTCCGGAGCCGGTGCGCGCGGAGACGAGGAGATCCGCGTCGTCCGGGGCCTCGCCGACGGGCGCCTGGACGGGGGTGGGCGCGGTGTAGCCGCGTGCTTCGAGGGCGCGGCGGAGGGCGGGAGGGGTGCGGTCGGTCGAGAACATCGGCCGCGGCTATCCCGCGGCGGGGTTCGAGGTGGCCTCGGGCGCCGCTATTCGTGCCACCACACGAAGGAATCCTGTGCGTGGAGGCCCGCCACCAGCCCGTCCACCGCGGAGGCTTCCAACCAGCGTGCCGCCACGATGCGGTCGTCCGCGTCCAGCGCGACCTGCGCGAGGCGCCACTCCGGCGCTCCGGAGAGCAAGGCCGTGTAGCGCTGCACCGCAGACGGCGCCTGCTCCGCGAACCACGTCGTCAGTGCGGCGTGGCGGAGCAAGGCCACGCGCTCGGTGGGCGCATCGAAGCGCCCGAGCGCGAGGCCTGCGGCGAGCGGCGTGAGACGTGCGATGCTTATATCCGTTTGGATAAACCATATTCAACCGAGCGGACGTTGCAACTGCGGGCGAGAGCGGTGGAAGGTGCGCCATGGATTCACGGTCGAGCCGGAGCTTGCGCGTGGCGGTGGGGCAGCGCATCGCCGATGCTCGACGAGGACGAGGGTGGACGCAGGCGGCGCTTGCAGAGGCGCTCGAGATCGAAGGCAGCACCTTGAGTCGGTACGAGTGCGGCGTGCGCGAGACGCCGCTCCATCTCCTCCTCGACATCGCGCGAACGCTGCACGTCCCGCTGTCCGAGCTGCTCGTGGTCCCGGAGGGCACGCTCGTGGCACCGGAACGGCCCGTGGCCGACGCCGTCCCGGAGGCGCCGATCCCGAAGGCGGAAGACGTCCTCGCCCTCTGGCCTCGACTCGACGCGGCCGAGCGGGTCCTCGTGCTCGCCGTGGCACGCGCACTCGCCACCTGAGCGGGATACCCACTGCGGGCATGACCATTCCCCGTCACCTGGTGGAGGAGGTGCGCGCCCGCACCGACATCGTCGCGGTGGTGGGCCAAGTCGTTACCCTGCAGCGACAGGGGCGGAGCTGGGTGGGCTTGTGTCCCTTCCACTCGGACCGGAAGCCGAGCTTCCACGTCGTGCCGGACAAGGGGTTCTTCCACTGTTTCCCGTGCGGTGCCCACGGGGACGTCTTCACCTTCCTCGTGAAAGCACGCGGCCTGAGCTTCATGGAGGCCGTGAAGGAGCTCGCCGGGCCCGCGGGCATCGTCATCGAAGAGCGCGAGCAGACCCCCGAGGAGCGTCGCCGTGTCGCCGTGCGGGCCGACCTCCACGGGGTCGTCGAGGAAGCCGCGAAGTTCTTCTCCCACACGCTCCTGACGGCGCCAGAGGGGTTGCCGGGCCGCGACTACCTGGCCCAGCGCGGGATCAGCCTCGACACGGCGGAGAAATACCGGCTCGGGTTCGCGCCCGCGGGGTGGGACCGTCTCGCGCGCCACCTCGCGCAAGCGCGCGTGCCTGCGCAGCTCGCAGCCCAGGCCGGACTGGTGAAGGCGCGTGAGCGCAGCACCGGGGTCTACGACACCTTCCGGAACCGGCTCCTCTTCCCGATCCTCGACGACCGCCAGCGTCCGGTCGCGTTCGGGGGGCGCTTGCTCCCGGGGCCCGACGACGGCCCGAAGTACCTGAACAGCCCCGAGAGCCCCGTCTACGACAAGTCGCGCACCCTCTACGGGCTCGCGTGGGGACGCGGGGCGATCCAGCGCAAGGACCGGGCGATCCTCGTGGAGGGGTACTTCGATGCGGTGTCGCTCTGGCAGGCCGGCTTCGAGGAGGCGGTCGCCACGTGCGGGACCGCGCTGACGCCGCACCACGTCGAGCACCTGCGTCGCCTGACGAAGCATGCCGTCGCGTTGTTCGACTCGGACGAGGCCGGCATGCGCGCCGCGGCCACTTCGATGGAGCTCTTCCTCGACGGCGGGATGGAGGCGCGTCGCCTCGACCTCGCCGACGCGAAGGACCCCGACGAGTTCGTCCAGCGCTATGGCGCCGCGGCGTTCGAGGCGGCCCTGGCGCGCGGGGAACCCCTCCTCGAGATGGTGATCCGCCGGACGATCGAGAAGGAGGGCGCCTCCGTCGAGGGACATGCACGCGCGCTGGTGGCGCTGGCGCCGACGCTCCGGAAGCTCCCCGACCTCGTGCAGGGGCCGATGATCGCGCGGGTCGCGGGGATTCTCGGCGTGCGCGAGGAACGCGTGATCGCGGCAGTCAGCAACGCCGTTCCTCGCGTGACGGCGCGCTCGGCTTCGCCGACGCAGGAACCGCCGCGTCCAGAGGCTCCACGCTGGACCCCGTCGCGAGAGCTTGCGCACCTGCTCTGGTTGGCCGTCCACCATCCCGCCGCGGTCGCGCCCCTGCTCGCGCAGGCAGACCCCGACGACCTGAGCGACCACCGAGAGGCGCTCGCGGCGCTCGTACGCCTCGCCTCCGGGGAAGCCCTGACGGAGGTCGTGGCGGCCTGCGGGGACCCCGATGTCGTGCGCGTCCTGCTCGGGGCCGGCGCCCGCGACGACCTGTACCCACCCGAGGCGGCTGCCTCCGCGGCGGACGCCATCCTGGCGCGGCTCGCGCTCCCACGGCTCGACCGCGCGATCGCGGAGGCCGCGTCGAGGTTGAGCAGTTGCCAGAAGTCGGGAGACACGTCAAGTTACGAATTGTTGAGTCGTGAGATCGCGGTACTCCACGTGCAGCGCGCCCAGCTGCACGCGCGGGCCACCCGGCGGAGAGGGAGCCCGGCGTCGCCTGGCTCTCCCCCTCCCCGGGGAACGTCCGGTTCGAGAAGTTGACCTTCAGGGAGAGCTGATCATGGGGACCTGCAGCACGTGCGGCGCGCCCACCGATACCTTCGGCGCTTGCTCTGCGGGACATGGCCTCGTGAACCTGCGTGACCTCGAGCCGTCGCAGGGCGTACCCCTGCACCTGATCGACGACGACAACGCCGACAGCGCGGGTGCCATCCTCTCGCGGGAGCACGTCGACCAGGCGCGGCGCCTGCGTGCCTCGGAACGGCGGGGACCCGGACCCGACGAGGCGCGGCGCGCCGACAACGCGGCGGCGCGGAGCAACGACCCGGTCCGGCGGTACCTCGCGGACATCGGGACGGAGCGCCTCCTCGACCGTGACGGCGAGGTGGTCATCGCACAGCGCATCGAGGCGGGGAAGCTCGGGAGCGGTCGGGCCGTCCTCGCGACGCCCCTCATCCTCACGCACGTCGACGCGCTGATCAAGGAAGAAGCCGCGGACCGCGCGCGGTCGCGCCGGATCCGCAAGAAGGCCACACGGGACGGACGTCCGCTCGTGGAGGTCCGCGGGGCGCTCGTCGCGCTCCTGTCGGAGCTCCCGGCGCTCGAAGGGGCGCTCGCGGACGCGGAGGAGCGCGCGCTCGTCGCTGCGGATGCGCTCCGTGCCCGCGTGGCGAGCACGAAGCCGTCGGAGTTGGGCGGCGACGTCGCGCGGATGAAGGGCTACCTCGACATCGTCGTGCCGGATGTCGTCCGTTTCCTGCGCGGCCGGACGCCGGTGGGCAACGACCCCGTGCGCGCCGCGGCGACGCCCTGGGAAGGGTGGAACGCACCGGTCATCCCCCGTGGTGTGCGCCCTGAACAGCTCGCGGCCGAGGTGGTGGCCGCGCAGGCCAGCGTGGAGGCGCACGCCGCAGCCGTCGAAGAGGCCAAGGCGGCGGCCAACGTCGTGCGCACGCGACGCGACCAGGCACGGCGACGCCACGGGCGCGCGCAGGAAGCCCACGCACGCGCGGTCGAGGCGGGTGCGGAGAGCCGTAGCGCCGAACGTGCCCGCACGGCACTCGCTGCCGCGGAGACCGACCTCGCAGCGGCCGAGGCCGCGCTCGCCGAGCACGCGGAGACACAGGCGACGCGCGCCGCGGAGCACGCCGCGGCCCGGGATCTCCTCGCGAAGGCGCAAGCGCTCGTCGAGGCCTGCGCGGGGGTGCGGTTCGCGGAGGTGATGGGCGACTGGCCCGCGGTGACGCAGGCGCTGGCGCAGCACGCGACCGCGCTGAACGCCGCACAGGACTCCGTCCTCGCGCTCCTCGAGAACATCGAGTTCGAACATCCCGAGACCGAGATCGAGGACCCGGACGACCTCGAGGGCCGGGAGGGACGCGCGACGCTGAACGTCTCTGCGCTCGCGTCGATCCGCCTCCTCGTGGCGGAGCGCCTCCAGCGGGCGCAGGACCTCGTGAGGAACGTCACGGCCGAGGTCGCGGTCATCGACACGCGGATCGGGGCGATCGCCACGGAGCACGGGATCGAGCCGGACAAGTTCGCAGCGGCGATCCGGGCGGTCCGGCGCGGACCTGCCCACCTCGCCGAACCGTGGCGCGAGCGCACGGGAATCCGGGACGATGCGGCGTGGGAGGAGATCGACCGTCGCTACCGACACGAGAAGCGCTTGCGCGACAAGCAGGTCGATGAACTTCGCCGCGTCCTCGCCGAGCTGGACAGCGGCGCGGGACCGGGCGTGGCGGCGCGCGAGCCCTTCGTCGCGGCGGCGCTGTGGTCGCGACGGGCGATGCGTGCGTCGGCCTGGCAGGGCGTCGAGCGGGAGGGTGTCGAGCGCCTCGTCAAGGCGAACCTGCGCCTCGTCGTCAGCATCGCCAAGAAGTACACGAACCGCGGCCTGCAGTTCCTCGATCTCATCCAGGAAGGCAACATCGGCCTCATGAAGGCCGTCGAGAAGTTCGAGTACCGCCGGGGCTTCAAGTTCTCGACCTACGCGACGTGGTGGATCCGCCAGGCCATCACGCGGGCCATCGCGGACCAGGCGCGGACGATCCGCATCCCCGTCCACATGATCGAGACGATCAACAAGCTCGTGCGGACCCAGCGGCACCTCCAACAGGAGCTCGGCCGGGAGCCCACGCCGCTCGAGATCGCCGAGAAGATGGAGATGCCGGAGGAGAAGGTCCTCCGCATCCTGAAGACCTCACGCGAGCCGATCTCGCTGGAGACCCCCATCGGCGAGGAGGACGACTCGCACCTCGGTGACTTCATCGAGGACAAGTCCGCACCCGACCCGCTCCTCGAGCTCCTCGAGAACAAGCTCGAGGAGGACGTGCGTCAGGCCCTCGCCAAGCTCACGCGCAGGGAGGAGGACGTGCTCCGCGACCGCTTCGGCATCGGGACGCACTCGGATCACACCCTCGAAGAGGTCGGCCAGAAGGAAGGCGTGACGCGCGAGCGTATCCGCCAGATCGAAGCGAAGGCCCTCCGCAAGCTCCGCCACCACACGCGGAGCAAGCGCCTGCGCGACTATCTCTGAGCAGGCGCGTCGCGTTGACCACCGTGGTTCCCGCAGCGTTAGGCCTCAGTGGTCGTCCCGCCTGACGACCCGAGGTTCACCTGCACGCCACGCCCTCCGCCGACCGCCTTCGACGCCTCGCGCGCGGGGCCCTGCGCGGCGTCTGGCACCTCGCCGTGGACGGAGTCGCGCCCGTTGCGCTGCCCCTGTGGCTCGTCCGGCGCGCGGGCGCCGAGGTGCTCGCGTCGCCGAACACCCGAACCGCCGCGCCGCTCTTCTTCTCGGGCGGCGATGCCCAGGGCGAGGCGTGGTTCTACTGGTGGCTGCACCGCGCGGTCACGACGGGGGTCCCCATCGATCGCCCCGATGTCGTCTGCGCCCCTGGCGGAATCGGGCTCGGCAACAACTTCGGCACGCGGGTCGACGCGTGGATGGCCTACCCGTTCTTCGAACGGTGGACCTTCCCGGAGAGCTTCAACCTCGCCGTGTTGTCGATTCCCGTCGTGAACGCGTGGCTGGCCTGGCTCGGCCTGCGGCTCGCCGGCGCGGCGGCACCTGTCGCGGTGCTCGGCGGCTCGGTCCTCGGTGTCTCCGCCTATGTCCTCGACGAGATCAGCGAGGGTCGGAGCGCGAACGCCCTCGTCGGCTTCGCGGTCGCGCTCGTCGGGAGCATGGTGGCGGTGCGTCGGGGACGCCTCGCGGCCGTGCCGGTCGCAGCGGGAGCCGCCGCCCTCACGGTCCTCGCCTACCCCCCGTTCGCGCTCCTCGTCGCGCCGGTCGTCGGGGGGTTGATCCTCTCCGCGGGGTGGGCACCCGCCGGGGAGCGACGGTGGGCACGCATCGGGGTGGCGATCGTGAGCGCCGTCGCGCTCGCGACGGCATGGGCGTACGCGGACGCGCTCAGCGCGGCGGGCTTCTCCCGCACGACGCCCGTGGACGGACAGGAATGGCAGCGTCTGGCGCGCGACTCGCTACCGTGGTCGTGGCCGTGGCTCGAGGCCGTGCGGACGGGTCCGCTCGCCTTCGAGGCGCACGAGACCTGGTTCTCGCCGTGGTTGGCGGCGGGCGCCGTCGCGGCCCTCGGCCTCGCAGGGAGGGAACGACGCTGGAGCGCTCTCGGGTGGATCGCGGCGGGCGTCTGGTCGTGGTTCGCGACACTCGGTGCCTTCGTGCTCACGCGCTCTGGCGACGCGGACGTGCTCGTTCGCCATGACGGCGCTCCGCTCGCGCTGCCGCTCCGCTACGCGCTCGACGTCGCGCCGACCCTGACCCAGATCCGGCCCTACCGATTCGCCCCCTTCGTGGCAGTGTGCCTCGTCTTCACGATGACCGCGGCCAGCCGACGCTCCGCGTGGCGTTCCGCTCTCGTCGCGGGCGTCCTGGGATGGGCGCTCGTGCAGGCGGACCGCACCGGGCGCCTCGTCGTGACCTGGCAACCGTGGAAGGTGCCTGCCTCCGTCGAGCGTGTCGCGGCGATGCCGGGGCGCTTCGCGATCCTCGAACTCCCGGCCGGCGGCGGCCACGCCTTCGGTGCCATGCAGGCCTACCACCAGAAGGACCGCTCCGAGTCCCATCACGACCACGACGCGCGGATCAGGGCGGGGGGCGATGCACCGCGCGACTGCTACACCGACCCCTTCGCGCGGGCGCTCTGGACGCTCGACCAGGGAAAGCCCGCGCCGGACGACCTCCCCGCGCTCGCACAGGCCTCCGCGGAGGCCGGCTTCCGGTACCTCGTGGTCTACCGTGAAGCCTACGCGCCGCCCGGCAGGTACGACCGCACGATGGCCGTGCTCCGCACACACCTGGGAAGACCGACGCTCGAGGACCGCGATGGCGCGCTGTTCACGCTCGACGGTCAGGGGGCGGACGCCGACGCAGCCTCGGGTTTGGGACCCACCCTCCAGTAACGCTGCCCTCCGAGGAGCTCGGGCAAGCCGAGGATCTTGTAGAGCGCGACGCGCTCCGGGTCCTCCCTCTGGCCGGGGTACGACACGATGTAGCGGATGCCGTGGGCGTACAGGGACGCTTCCGCCTCCTGCCGCGGGAGGGCAGCAGCCTCCGCGATCCATCCACGCAACCGAACGACGTCGGGGTGGTCAGCGTTCACGTGGCGCAAGACCCCCGTCCCCGCGCGTCCCGAGACGATCCCGTCGAACACCATCGCGCCGCCCGTGCGCGCGTCGTGGACGAGCGGGGTCTGGAGCACCGCCCCCGGCACCGGGTCCGCGCGCATCTGCGCCGGGAGCGCGAGGGTCGCGAGATGGGACGCTACGGGCCAGACCGGGCGTAGGACCCGGTGGGTGTCCCAGAGCGACGCTCCCGCGAGGGCCAGCGCCAGCGCGGCCCCGAGCCCACGGAGGAGGGTCTGCCTGCGGTCGCCGCGTGTCGGCGCGCGCTCCGACGTGCCGAGCCTCCCGAGGGCGCCAAAGGCGCCGAGGCACACCCCGAGGGACGCGACCGCCGACGCACGGTAGTACATCACGCTCCGCGCCAGCGGGTACTCGTGCAGCGCCAACCACCGCGCCGGCAGCGCCCAGCGCGCCCCACCCGCGGTGAGGACGTAGGCGTTGTCGTGGACCAGCCACTCGCCGAGGGAGAGCACCACGCCCACGACGACGGCTGTCCACGCGAGCGCGCGACCGCGCCACGGGACGAGGGTCCCGAAGGCCATCGCCAGCATCAGCGGAATCCCGAGGTACGGCACGTGATTCGGGGCGCCCGGCTCGAGCTGGAGATCCTGCGGTCCGACGAAGAGTTGCCGCGGTTGCGCCATCGCCGAGGGGATGTGGATTCCCGACGCGATCATCCGGCTCGCGGGCTCGAAGAGCTCCTCCGGGGCGGGACGCGTGCCGCTGGCGTCGTAGTAGAGCTTCGCCGTCCAGAGCCCGGCGGCGAGGGCGGCGAGGCCCGCAGTGCCGCCCAGGACGTGGAGCCCCACCTCCCGCCAGCGTCGCGGCGCGCGCAGGGCGTCGAGGCTCGCGACGAGCGCCCACGGCCCGGCGACGAGCGGGACGATGAGCGCGTAGGTGGGCTCCGTGTAGGCGGTCGCCACGCCGAGCCCGCCACAGGCCACCACGTATGCGGGACGCCAGGGCCCCCGCAGCGCGCCCGTCAAGGCCCACAGGCAGGCCGCCAGCGTCCAGACTTGCGCCTTGCAGGTCTGCCCTCCGGCGAAGCACCCGAGGACGTAGGGGCTCACCGCGAAACACACGCCCGCGGCCGCCGCCCCGATCGGCCCCAGTCGGGTGACCTTTCGCGCGAGCAACCAAGCAAACACGACGGCGAACGCAGGCGTCGCGAGCACGAGCAGGTTGTAGACCCCCAGCGGCGTGAACCACGCGCGGAGCGGCGCGAAGAAGGCGGCCGGTGCCGCGACGAGGCAGCGCGCCGCGACCTGCGACGGAAACCCGGCGCGATCGGTCAGGATGGCGAGCGGGAGCTCGCCCCGCACCATCTGCCCGACGTGGTCCACACACCACACGTGACCGGGGTGAAAG
>JACCEC012636816.1_pt1 | contig 10181 bp, 7 predicted proteins | sample 7450121 | NCBI WGS metagenome assembly JACCEC01 (sample SAMN15323455, study PRJNA562643) | freshwater metagenome | isolation source: river surface water | place: USA:Blue River Watershed | collected 2017-08-18 | reverse complement strand
ATCTACTTGAATCAATGGGAATCAAATCTGATGCACCACTATGTATGACATGTGGAGTAAAGATGAGAATGTCAGGAGCATGCTTTGTATGCGAAGGTTGTGGAAACACATCTGGTTGCAGCTAAGCCTTAGATAACACGGTTTAACCAACCCCGTTAAAAACCCCGTCAATCACTGCGATTGGCGGGGTTTTTTACTGAATCGGACCAATCAACCAGCTCATTGAAAAACTTTGACCTGGTTCAAGTTCGATCAGATCTAACCCGGAGTTAAATGCATCGGGTGGACAGCTCATAGGTTCAACAGCTAAACATCGACGGCTATCCGGACCACCGTCACGGTCTGCCGTGTGTATCTGGATCCATCGTGCCTTGTCATCAAACTCCATAAAGGTTCCGACCCCACGTTCATCAGTGACATTTATCCGTTTGCTTATCAGGTTCGCTGGGATTTTAAAAGCGTGATCTATAAATCTTTGGCCAATTTTAGTTGGATTATTGAAATTAAAGTCACGAACACTCACATCACGAACCTCTATTGGAAGCAATCTTTCATCATCCACTTCTAGAAACTCAGTTGATTGAAAGTTTAAATAGAATTCGTTAACAGAAATATTTGTGCCAGTAACCAAATAAGGATGGATTGAAACGCCATATGGAGCTACTTCAATGCCCTCATTTATTGCATCAATTCTCCACCACATGCCGTCCTTCTCGATGTTAAAGCTAGACGTTAGAGCAAGGGGCCATGGATAACCCTTAGATGCCGGAAAATTCAAGGTGAGTACAAGGCTGTCTGATTGGATTTCGGCGACAGTCCACTCCAAGTTAGTAACCAACCCATGAAGCGCGTTATGCCTTTGAATCTCATTGACTTCTACTGAATACAACCTACCTCGAAATTGATATTCTCCGCAGGCTATTCGATTTGGCCAGGGCGCTAATACGCTTCCATGGAAACGCGAAACACCCACTTTAGGTTCAATCAAGTTACGCCCGTTATATGTAAGTGAGTTGAGATGCGAGCCACAAGTATCAATATTGGCTATCAAGCCATGATCTCGAAGTGTCAGTAGCGCCATATTCCCTCACGAATTATTTCGCGGGTGCGCTTTCTCTAAAGGATATTGAATGCCTAATGACTATTTCTCGCGCAGGACCTGCATATGAGCCTTCAATACGATCATTAAGAAGATTTACTGCTGACTGCGCCAGGCTATCTTTATCGGGTGAAATTGATGTTATTGAAGGAGTGTGAAATTTACCTTCGTCGGTGTCGTCAAAGCCAATAACCGCAACATCTTTTGGAACTCTAATTCCGTTTTCTGAAAGAGCTTTCATGGCCCCAACGGCCAGAAGGTCGTTGAAGCAAAAAAGTCCATCAAATTTCACTTTACTATTCAATAAACGAACTGCTGCTTCGTATCCTTCTTTATGGGTGAAGTCAGCAACAGTAGCAATCAAATCTGGATTTACTTTAATTCCGTTTTCAGTTAAAGCAGCTTTATAACCTTCTACACGAACTTGACCGGTTGAGCGATTTGGGTCTGCGTCTTGCCCAATCACGGCAATTTTTCTACGATTCAAAGTTTGGAGTAAATGATTTGTCGCATCTTTTGCGGCTTGAATATTGTCAATACTGACGTAGTCAAATTTGTTTTGCTGATTATTTTCTCCAATCAAAACAATTGGTAGATCTTCTGCTGAATTTACTAGCTCGTCGCCACTTAATTGAATTGGTGAATAAATGAGTCCATCGATCAAGTGAGGGCGGATTCCGGATATAACCTCTTTCTCCTTAGCGATCTGTCCATCCGTTTGGTCAATCAATATTGTCCATTTCAGATTGTTTGCCGCTTCAATAACTGAATGTGCTATTTCGGCAAAGTAGGCAATTCGAAGATTTGGAACTGCTAAGCCGATGAGCCCGGTTTTGCCTCCTCGAAGAGATCGGGCGCCTAAGTTGGGCCGATACCCCGACTCTTTGGCAGCTCTTTTGACTGATTTCTCCCGCTCCGGGGTGACCTTGGCATATCCACCCAGCACATTGGAGGCGGTTTTGACAGAGACGCCAGCCAGCTCCGCCACTTCACGCAGCCCTGGACGCTCGGATTTAGCCACGGGACCCCCTTTTTCTCAAAAAAATACTTTGCAAATTGTCTCATAAACTCTTTACAACGTTGTATACAACGTTGTAAAAATATCCCAGTGTGGAACCCTGCTATTGACCCCTCAGTAGATTCCCTGGAACTCCTGCACTATCAAATCTCCACCTATGTAGAAAAGAGAAAAAATGAAGGATTCTAAAGTCCTGAATGCATCCCTGAGTCGCAGATCACTGTTGGTCGGCTCTCTGGGTGTTGGTAGTGCAGCGCTTCTCGCCTCCTGCTCTTCCGATTCAAAGAATGCAACAACAAGCACCGGTGCCCCAAAGTATGACGGTCCACTAGTGACACTTTCCTTCTGGAATGGTTTCACAGGTGGCGATGGTCCATACATGAAGGAAATGGTCAAGAAGTTCAATGCAGAAAATGAAAATATTCAAATTAAAGACAACACAATCCAGTGGGGCGATTACTACGGAAAATTAGCAACCGCTGTTACCTCCGGAAATGGTCCTGATGTTGGAGTAATGCACATCGATACCCTCGCAGGATTTGCAGCAAGAAATGTTCTAGCACCACTTGATGATTTATCAACAGCAATTAATCTTTCAGAATCTGACTTTGACTCCGTCGTGTGGAACGCAGGAACTTACAACGGTCAGCGCTATGGAATCCCATTGGATGTGCATCCACTTGGTTTCTATTACAACAAGGGATTATTTGACAAAGCTGGAATCACTGCTGCTCCAACTGATGCAGCATCTTGGGATAGCGCTATTGCTGCTCTCAAGGACAATGGTGTCGCAAATCCATTCTGGTCAACATCTACTTGGCCAGCACACTTGATGTTTACCGCACTCGATGCGCAATTTGGTGGAAGCCTTTACAGCGCGGACAGCATGAAAGCAACATTTAATGATGAAGCTGGTGTTGCTGGACTTGAGTGGTTGACTAAGTGGGTAAAGAATGGAATCAGCCCTAAGAATGTATCTGCCGATGCACAGGCTCAAGCATTCCGACAGGGTAAGAACGCCATGACTTGGGATGGAATCTGGATGATGAATGAGTGGGCGAAGGTGGATGGCCTTGAATGGGCAGCCGCACCGCTTCCACAAATCGGTACACAACCAGGTTGCTGGGCTGGATCACACAACCTTGTGGTCACAGCTCAGGGAGCTAAGGATGAGAACAAACTCGCTGCGGCACGTGTATTCATCTCTTACATCTCTGCAAACTCAATTGAATGGGCAAAAGCTGGACAAGTTCCTGCACGTAACTCTGTGCGCGAATCATCTGAGTTTGGCGCCTTGACAGTTCAAAGTACATTGGCTGCTCAACTTCCATCAATTGTTTACCTACCAGGAACACCAGGAATTAACGAAGCTACTGGTCCTGGATTTGAAAAAGCAGTAAACCAAGCAATCCTAGGAAAGATGACTCCTAAGGCTGCATTGGATGAAGCTGCCAAGATCGCAGACAAAATCTTGGCAGACAATCGCGCTAAGTACGGCGCGTAAGTTATGAGAACCCGCCTTGCCCTTTTAATTCGTCCTTTTCTCGGCAAGGCGGGTTCTAACTCTTCCAATAAAGATGCCTTTCTATTCTTGGCCCCTTACATGAGTTTGTTTGCTTTATTCATTCTTTGGCCAGCGATTAATGGACTTTGGATGAGTTTTCATAACTGGGATCTATTATTTCCCCGAAAACCATTTATAGGTTTGCAAAACTACAAAGACATTTTTACACCAGATAATCCTGTATCTGTGCAATTTTGGCCCGCGGTGAAAGCAACGTTAATTTTCTCTGCGATGACAGTTCCTCTTTTGATTTCGCTATCCTTAGGTTTCGCAGTATTACTAAACAAAGTGTTCAAGGGCCGAATTGCAATGCGTGCAATAATTTTTGCTCCATATGTTTTAGGGGCCGCATCTGTTGGACTTTTGTGGCGGTATCTTCTTGATCCAAATGTTGGATTACTTAATTATTATCTCAATGAGTGGGGTCTTGGTAGACCGCCATGGACAAATGGCACGCCATGGATTTGGATCTCTTTAACGATAGCAACAATCTGGTGGACCATCGGATATAACACAGTGATTTTTATTGCTGGTTTGCAGGATATACCGAGAGAGCAGTATGAAGCCGCATCTGTAGACGGTGCTAATGCTTGGAAACAGTTTTGGTCTGTAACACTTCCTGGATTGCGTCCAGTTTTGGCTTTCGTGGCAACTACAACAATCATTTCCTCAGCTAATGTCTTTGCTCAACCTCTCCTAATCACTCAAGGGCAACCTGGTGGTGAGTCCCGGAGCCTCATCATGGAGATCTCAGAAGAGGCCATGAAAGAGTTCAAATTTGGAAGCGCTTCGGCCATGAGCACCGTCTTTACCTTGAGTATTCTAATTCTGACCGCCTTACTTTTTAGAGTCTTTCAAGAGAAGCAAAGCAAGGTGGACGCATAATGATAAAAAGTAGCTCCCGAAATTTAGTTTTCAACCGCCCGTCACTTTTTTCGAAGATATTTCTATTCGCAATAGTCTTTGTGTGGATTATTCCGACCTACTGGTTATTTATGACCGCATTCAAGGATCAGAATGATGCGATATCAGTGGTTCCAACATGGTGGCCACAGGAATTTACTTTTGAAAATTTTGCGCGAATTTTTGGTGAGGATCAAACACCGGTCATTGGTTGGTTTTGGAACTCCATCAAAGGCGCCACTCTCCACACGCTCTTAGTTCTGTTAACTGCAACACCTGCGGCTTACGCATTGGCCCGGTTTGATTTCAAATACAAAAAAGCAATCACAGGTATGGTGTTGGCTTCTCTTTTCATACCCGGAATTGCACTGTTTGTGCCAAATTATGTAACAGTCAGTCGTCTAGGTTGGATCGATGATTTAACGGCAATCATTGTTCCGGGAGCGGCTTCAGCCCTAGCTGTGTTCTTCCTTCGCCAATTTTTTATAACTTTCCCAAAGGAAATTGATGAAGCTGCGGTGCTAGATGGCTGCACTCGTTTTCAAACCTTCAGATTGATTGCTTTTCCACTTTCCAAGCCCTCCATTGCAACCATTGGGACCTTGGTGTTTCTTGCAAACTGGAATGATTTCTTGTGGCCACTATATGTATTGGTTTCTCCCGATAATTTAACTTTGCAGCCAGGATTGCAAACGTTGCAATCCGCCTACACAACAGATTATGCAACGATTATGACAGGTGCGGCGATTGCTTCGGTTCCTGTTTTAATTATTTACATCTTTGCTCAAAAATATATTATTGAGGGAATCACCAGAAGTGGAATTAAGGGGTAATGCCAAAAATTCTATTTCGCCTGTTTCTTTCTCTGTCTCTTGCCCTATTAGTAGGATGTTCAAGTAGTAGCGACGATCAGAATGGAAATCCAAATTCGATGTCAGATAATGATAAATCAACCATAACAAATCCACTTTGGGAAGCTGACTTTCCTGATCCTCATGTGCTCAGAAGTGGTGATGGTTGGTACGCCTATGCCACGGGAAATCCCGGGTATTACAACATCGGTGTCGCTTTTTCATCAGATTTCAATAGTTGGGGAGCTGTCACTGAGGCACTTCCTGATAGACCAAGCTGGCAACCAATCACGCAAGGGTTGACCTGGGCACCAGATATTTCAAAGATTGGTGACCGATATTTAATGTTTTATGTGGCACGCCATGAAAGCTCGGGATTGCAATGTTTATCACGTGCTTGGGCGAACTCTCCCGAAGGCCCATTTGTAGATAACTCAAAGGCTCCATTTATTTGTCAATCAGAGATAGGTGGCACTATCGATCCACATATATTTGTTGCTTCTAATGGCAAGAAATACATGTACTTTAAAAATGATGGAAATGCGGTTGGCGTCGAAACTAAAATTTGGGTGGCAGCGGTTGATGAAGATGGTGATCTATTACAGGACCCCGTTGATACTGGCTTACGAAATTTTAGATCTTGGCATGGTGCTGTCGTTGAAGCACCTTCGGTTTTTGAATATCAGGGAAAGTTTTATTTGACCTATTCAGCAAATGATTATGGTTCTGAGTACTACGCAATAGGTTGGGCGGTCTCTGATTCACCATTAGGGCCTTGGCAGGATAAGTCGATCGAACCTTTGCTTTCAACAGTTGGCGTTGTTGCCGGTCCCGGAGGGCAACAAATATTCTTAGACGATGATTCAAATCTTTGGATCGCATATCACGCATGGACTTACGGAAAAGTTGGGTATGGGGGTGCTGGAAATGCACGTAGCTTTAGGGTCGATCCAGTAGAAATTATTAAGGGTGAATTAACCACAAAGGGACCAAGTGTGGCTCCAATAAAGAAGCCCGTGACCCGATGAAGCCATTGTCACAAGCTTCGCGTCAGTTACGTAGCAACTCTCAACTAATTGATTTAAACGGTACTTGGAGTTTCACACCATTTGGTGAGCCAACTGGAGCTATAGCGGTACCTGCTTTGTGGGAATCACAAGGTCATTTGAATTTAGATGGAGAAGTTCTCTATAGACGAGAAATTCAATTAGAACCACATCAAATTACCGGCTACGCAACATTGCGATTTGAAGCGGTGATGGACACAGCAGAGATTCGGGTTAATGGCCATTTTTGTGGCAAAAGTCAAAATCCTTTTACTCCGATTGAAATCGACTGCGGCTCTGTCTTAGAGTCAGGAATCAACGTTATTGAGGTAATCGTTGTCGATCATCCTCGCAATTCAATGGAGCACATACGTTCCGCCCACGGAAAACAGGGATGGGCTAATCAGGAGTTTCCAAGTCCGCCGAGCGTTTACATGACTTTAGGAGGCATATATAGAGATGTGACCCTGCATGTGCATGAATCCACAGTTGTCCGTAATCTTGCCTCTAATTCTGATCCAAAAAATTTAGAAATTACGATTGAAATTGAGAACCTCGAGCAAGCAGCTAAAGAAGTAGAGATCGAGCTTTTTATCTTTGACACCAAAATTAAGAAGTCTCAGTTGTTGGCTCCGAATCAGGTTTCATGGGTTACTTTCAATGTAGCCTCCTCAACACAAAAGAAGTGGTCCCCAGAATCTCCTAATTTACATACTTTAGAAGTTAGGGTGATTTCAGATGGCGTACAAAAGGATCAGGCTCACTTGTCTTTTGGATTGAGATCCATTGTTGAGAAAGATGGCAAGATTCTTTTAAACGATGAAGAAATATTTATTCGTGCGGCTTTGGTACAGGGCTTCTATCCTGACACTATTTACGCTGAGCCAAAGGATGATTTAATTAAAGATGAAATCCTCAAAGCAAAAAGTTTAGGTTTGAACACTCTCCGGCTACACATTAAGGCATTTGATACACGATATCTGGATGCGTGCGATGAATTAGGAATGCTTTTGCATTGTGATATTCCAATTGCTGAGCCTATCGCTCATGATGAGTTAGGTGCCGATAGCGAAGTTGCAAAGAACTGTGCAGCATCTGTCACCGCTCAAGTCCGTCGTGATTATTCTCATCCCTCAATTTTCCTATGGTCTGTGATGAATGAGTTGGGTCTTGAGAAAATCGAGATTCGAAAGCAAGCTGGTTACAAAGCATTTGCGATTGCTATGTATGAGACTTTGTTTAAATTAGACCAAACCCGTCCAATTATCGAAAATGATTGGATAGATCCAGATCCGCAGTATGTATTTAAAAGCAAGATTCTTACAAGTCACTGGTATGGCCGCTTAGACTCTCGCTATTTGGCAAGTTTGAGGGATAGAACCCAGCATTGGGGAAGGGATGGTCGATTTTTTTACATCTCGGAGTTCGGCGATTGGGGGCTTCCAAATATGCCATCAATAGATGATGGCGAATTTTGGAGCTACCACCATTACTACGCCGATTCTTTAAAAAATCTACCTTGGGATCAATCACAACAAGCCCTTATTGATGGTACCCAAAAATACATGGGTGTTTCAGATAAGTTGCAGATAGAGGTATTTAGGGGCACAGATGGCGTTAATGGTTTTTGTGTCACCGAATTAACAGATATTCCATGGGAACTAAATGGATTACTTGACTATCGGCGCAACATCAAATCAGGTGTGGCAAAGGAGTTCTCAGTCGCCAACCAAGAGATTTTACCGATTATTGAATTTGATTATGCAGGTGCTACAAGTAAAGAAGCGCTGAATTTAGATATACACATCCATAACTCATCATCAATGGAGATATCGGCAAGAGCTCTTATTAGTTTTGAGTTCGGTTCTTCTCTCGAATTTGAAATCAATTTGCCGGCTAATTCAGTGACTCACAGATCCGACTTATCTGTCTTCAGCAATTTGACTAGAGGAGTAGACAAACTTTCGATTAGGATTTCTAGGGATAATGCTTTGATTGGCAGTAACTCATACGAGGTTCCTGTTTATCCTAGCTTGAGTGAAGGAGAATTAGGTACCTTCAATCTGCTTTCGGAGACCGGAGTGGAGGTTTTGAACAGCCTTGGTATTAAGAGTGACTCAATGTCTAAAAACTATGTTGTTGGTGAGAATGCATTGACTAAAGAAATCGGCAATCAGATTGAAAAATTGCTTCAGGAAGGTGAATCAGTTCTTGTTCTAGCCCAAGATATCGAGCATAGTAAATTCCTTCCATTGCCTGTTAAGGCTATCGCCTCCACAACTGAGTGGGGAGGAACCGATTTTCACTTTACGAGCGGTAAATCCAAATTATTTTCTACCAATAGCATCTTGACAATTGAAGATATAAATATTCGACCTGATGTTATTTATTCTATGGCAGGGGATACTACTTGGCCTGACATCACACACGCTGCGGTGTTCAAGCCTATGCCCCGTCCCCGTACTGGTTACATAGTTGGCGAAAAGGTGATTGGTGCCGGAAGGCTAATCATGTGTCAGTATCGTTTAAATCAAACTCATCAGCTCGCATCGACTAGGGATATTGCAAGGTCGATCGTTAGACTCCTTATAAATTAGCTGGTTTCACAAAAAGAGCATCCCTGCCCTAGAATCATGATGTTGTTTTCGGGGTCGATGTAATTTCGAACCGGCGGTTAAAGTCCGCGACCCGATACCCGCCAGGTATCGGTTGACTCAGTGAAACTCTGAGACCGACGGTTAAAGTCCGGATGAGAGAAAACAAACAAAGGTGGGCTTGCGCCTACCTTCTTTGTGCATTCTTTCTTGCACCCACCCCGATAACTCATTTCTAGAGTCGGGGGCATAGTAAATGAAACTGGATTACACAGTTGCAATGCAATGTGCCATTGCCCTTGCCGAAAAAGGCTTAGGAAAGACCGCACCTAATCCAATTGTCGGCGCAGTAATTATTGATTCAACCGGCGCAGTAATCGCCGAAGGTTTTCATGATCGCAATGCGTCAAGTGATCACGCCGAAGTTGTTGCCATTAAAGCAGCTGGTGAAAAAACACAGGGATGCACAATTGTTGTAACCCTTGAACCCTGCAATCACACCGGCACTACAGGTCCTTGTGTGCAAGCAATTATTGATGCGGGCATTTCAACAGTTGTTTACGCCGTTGCCGATCCCAATGAAAAAGCAGCCGGGGGAGCCGCAGCACTTCGCGCTGCAGGTATCACTGTTGTTGAAGGTGTCTTAAAGGATGAAGCCGCGTTTTCAAATCGTGCTTGGTTGATGAAGATTCGTAAGAACCGACCATTTTTTACCTGGAAAGTTGCCGCAACCCTTGATGGCAAAGTAGCGGCCGCAGATGGAACTTCTAAATGGATAACCAATGAAGCATCACGCTCCGATGTGCAGGTATTGCGTCGCCAAGCAGATGCGATTCTGGTTGGAACAAACACGGTCATCATCGATAATCCACATTTGATTCCGCGCGGGGATTTTGCGGGCTATGCAAAAAACCCAATCCGTGTGATTTGTGGGGAACAAGAATTGCCTAAGGATTCACAAGTATTTGATGATGCAGCCCAAACCGTTGTTGTGAAGAGCAAAGATCTAGATGTACTAGTTGAAAAATTGAATGAACTAGGCATCAATCATGTCTTTGTTGAAGCGGGGCCAACGCTGGGCAATGCGATGTTAGATGGCTGTTTAT
>JACCEC010323225.1_pt1 | contig 10183 bp, 9 predicted proteins | sample 7450121 | NCBI WGS metagenome assembly JACCEC01 (sample SAMN15323455, study PRJNA562643) | freshwater metagenome | isolation source: river surface water | place: USA:Blue River Watershed | collected 2017-08-18 | reverse complement strand
GGGGATAATCGGTATAGCCCTTTTCCTCACCGGTGTAGAGCAGGCTATAATCGGGCTTGGCCAGCGGTGCCCCGGCCTTCAGCCGCGCCACCAAATCGGGATTGGCGATAAAGGCCCGACCAAAGCTGATCGCCTCTGCCCGCCCGGCATCAATCAGCGCGCGGCCGCTGTCTGCCGTCAACATGTTGTTGGCAATAATCGGCGCGCGGCAATGGCTGCGGATCATGTCGAGCGTGTCGAGCCCATCAAGCCGCATATCGACGACATGGACATAGGCAAGGTTGATCGCGTCAGCGCCCTTCAGCAAGGGGATGAAGGTGGCCGCCGGATCGCTAGGGTCCATGCCATTATACGGATTGCCGGGCGAAATCCGCAGACCCACCCGGTCTGCGCCAATGGCATCGGCCATCGCCTGCAACACCATGATCGGAAACCGCACCCGGTTTTCCGCAGAGCCGCCAAAGGCGTCGCTACGCTGGTTGCTGGCCGGGTTCAGAAACTGGTTGATCAGGTAACCACTGGCGGCGTGCAGTTCGACGCCATCTATCCCCGCCTGCCGCGCATTGCGCGCCGCCTGGGCAAATTCGGCTGCAAGGCCGGGCAGTTCATCCGCGTGGAGCGCGCGTGGCGCCGCTGTCGGGGCGGGGACGCCATCGGGTCCCGGCACCGGATCAGGGCAGGGCAGGGCCGACGGCGCGATAACATCGGCGTCATAGCCGCGATTGCCAGGCACGACGACGCGGCCACAATGCATGATCTGCATCACGATTTGCCCGCCTTCTGCATGAACGGCATCGGCAATCTTGCGCCACCCCTGAATCTGCGCGTCGGACCAGATACCGGGGGTGCGCCAATATCCCTTGCCGACTGCACTGGGCTGCACGCCTTCGGTCACGATCAGCCCGGCACCCGCCCGCTGGCGATAATAATCGACCATGATCGCGCCGGGTACATCATCAGGCCCCGCCCGATCCCGTGTCATGGGGGACATGACGATCCGGTTGGACAGATGAAGCGCGCCTAGGGTAAGCGAATCGAAAAGAGGGTTCTGCATTCGAATCTTCTTATTAATGGCAAAGGTTGACCGCAATTTGCGTCGTACATTATCTGTAGGGCTACGCAAATCAAGGAGGGATGTCGGATGAATTACGGGTTTGACGGTAAAGTTGCGCTGGTCACGGGCGCAAGTGGCGGCATTGGCCGGGCCTCGGCCATCGCCTTTGCCGCGTCTGGCGCACGCGTCGTTGTGTCCGATGTCAACGAAGCCGGGGGTGGCGAAACCGTCGATATGATCGTCGCCGCAGGCGGGCAGGCGGTGTTTCAGCGTTGCGATGTCGCCAATGCAGGCGATGTGAAGGCGCTCGTGCAGCGGGCCGTATCCGAATATGGCCGCCTTGATTGCGCGCTCAACAATGCCGGCATCAACAATATGGGCGCCAATGAATATGAAGATGATGTCTGGGCCCGCGCCATTGGCATCAACCTGACCGGTGTCATGATGTGCATGCGCGAAGAGGCAGAGGTGATGCTGGCCCAGGGCGGCGGTGCCATCGTCAATACAGCGTCGATCAACGGTCTGGTCGGCAATGGTGCGCAGCCGGGCTACACCGCCTCAAAGCATGGCGTTGTGGGCTTGACGCGGCACGGGGCCTTGCGCTGGGCAAAGTCTGGTATTCGCGTCAATTGCGTCTGCCCGGGTGTGATCGAAACGCCGATGACGGCCCCGCTGGCCGCGAATCCAGATATGCGCAAGGTGCTGGATTCCCTGACGCCTATGGGCCGCATGGGCCGTGCCGAAGAGATTGCGGCGGCGGTTCTTTGGCTGTGTTCAGATCAGGCAAGCTTTGTGACCGGGCACCCACTTGTTGTCGATGGCGGCGCCACTGCGACATAAGTTTGACGCAGAATACGTTTGCGTCACTAACGGATGCTCCGCAAAATGATCTTTGAATCGGGATTTTTGGCAGGCAATGCGTAAAACGAATTGACTTTCGTTACGCTTATGGTGAAGAAGGGCCTGCTTTAATGCTCGGCGCCCATTGGGGCGCACGAATGTAGCTCTGGGGAGAGGTTGAGATGAAGGGCCAATCTAAGCGCGCTTTCGCCGCTGTGCTTCTGGCAGGTGTCGGTCTGGCAGGGTTTTCCGCGCCAGCTTTTGCGCAGGCTGCCGAAGAAGATAATGGAACGCTCGGCGAAATCGTCGTCACGGCGCAAAAGCGTTCGGAAAGCTTGCAGGAAACACCAATCGCCATTTCGGCCATCCCGGCGGCCCAGCTTGAGCTGCGCGGTATTGCCGAAGCCAAGGATCTGTCTGCGATCGCGCCGAACGTTTCGGTTGTTGGCGCAACGACCAACGCAACGGCGGCCGTTGTCACCATTCGCGGCATCCCGACGGCGGCCGATGAATCGCAGGGTTATGACTCGCCGATCGGTATCTATGTCGATGGCGTCTACATGGCGCGTAGCTCTGCCTCGTCTTTCGAAGTCGCTGATATTGAGCGCGTCGAAGTCCTTCGTGGCCCGCAGGGCACGCTCTTTGGTCGCAACACCACGGGCGGCGCTGTCAACTTCGTCACGCGTCTGCCGGATGAAGAATTTGGCGTTACCGTGCGTGCCGGCGCTGGCAATTATGGCCAGAAGGCGGGTCGCGTCATCCTGAACACGGGTGAACTCGCAGAGCGCGTGCGCATGTCCTTCGCCTATATGTACAAGGCGCGTGACGGCGTGGTCGACAATCTGTTGGCCCCCGACAAGCGTGATCCCGGCGCCGTGCGCAACAACAGCGCGCGCTGGGCCATGCAGGTGGACCTGACCGATAACCTGACGCTGACCAACATCTTTGATTGGTCGCGGATCAAGTCGGTCGCTGGTTTCCAGCAGCTGGTTGCAGTGGGTGATGGCGATACGACGCGTTTCCCCGGCACCCGGACACTGGACGGCAACACCTTCAAGGTTGTTCAGCCGGCCAATGTGAAGGGCTATCTGGGCCTTGCAACGTCGCTGCAGCCGGAATGCGGCACGCCGCTGTCGCAGATCTCGCTTGAGCGTCGCAGCACGGTTTGCAACAACAGCTCGGGCCTGTCGACCGACACGCTGTGGGGCGACATGTTCCGTCTGGAACTCGACAATGATGCCTTCACCGTGCGGTCAACCACGGCCTATCGTGAATGGCACAACACCATCACCGGCAACGACATTGATGGTCTTGGCGGCATCCGTGGCCCCTTGTTCTCGCAGGCGACGCTGTTCAACGGCCTCCCGGCCGCTCTGATCAAGCCAATCTTCGCGGCAACCAACCCCGACACGGCCGAAGCAACCGCAAATTACGTGTCGTCGCTGTCTGTGCCGACCACGACGCAGGATCTCTTCAACACGAAGAATGATCGTCGTCAGCGTCAGTTCAGCCAGGAAATCGAAATTGTCTCGCCCAACGGCCAGGCATTTGAATGGGTTGTCGGTGCCTTCTACTTCCGTGAAAGCGGTAAGGAACTGAACCCGCAGAACTATGCCTTCGTGCTCGACACCAACGCCAGCGTTTTTGCCGGTCCGTTGTCGTACCTCGCGCCGTATAACCCGGCCCGTTATCGCGCCCTCGCGATTGCTTCGGTGCTTGGCTATAATGCACGCGGCAACAGCTTTGCACTTTATGGCCAGGGCACCTATCGCCCCGGTGGTGCGGATGCGCCTTTCGGCATCACGCTTGGTCTGCGTTATACCTGGGATAAGAAGAGCTTCCAGGTTACCCAGAACGGCGCGCTGCCCTTTACCGGTGCCGCTCTGGACCGGGCCACAAGCAGCAAGAGCTTTAACGCCCCGACCGGTCACCTCACCCTGGACTATAAGGCCTCGGATGACGTGAACCTCTATGCCCGCATCGCGCGGGGCTATCGTTCGGGCGGCTATAATGCCCGTCAGGACACCAGCTCCATCCCGCTGACGCCGTTCAACGACGAAACCATCTGGTCCTATGAACTGGGTGCCAAGACGGAATGGAATGATCGCGTTCGCCTGAATGCGGCGGTGTTCTACAATGTCTACACCGATCAGCTTGTGACCATCCCGGTCCCGACGCCGGTTGGCCAGAGCTTTGGTAACATCACGGTCAACGCCGGTAAGACCAAATATTATGGCGCCGAACTGGAAGGTAACGTCATTCTGACCGATAACTTCTCGATCGATGGCTCGGTTGGTTATGTGAAGAAGGATCCGGTGGAATTCCCGGCTGGGGACGTGAACAACGTTGTCCGCAACGTCGCATCGATCCAGAACCTGGGCTATTCGCCGAACTGGACCGCCAATATCGGCGCAACCGCCAAATATCCGATCGGTTCGGTCGATATGACCGCACGTGTCGGCTACAACTATACCTCGTCCTTCTGGATGTTCGGTAACCCGCTGACGGCGCCGTTCCGCAATGAAACCAAGGGCGATGCCCGCGGTCTTCTGGATGCGCAGCTGCGCTTTGACAATCTGGGTCTTGGCAAGAACTTCAGCGTCACGCTGTGGGGCAAGAACCTGACGAACAAAGAATATGTCGTCCGCTCGGTGGACTTCGGTGCCCTTGGCTTTGCCACGGACATCTGGGGTGATCCGCGCACCTATGGCATGACGCTCGATCTGGCCTTCTAAGCCGGTCGATCCAAGAAAAAGAAGGGGGTGCACCGCTGGTGCGCCCCTTTTTTTATGCCCTGAAAATGGGGGAGGCGCTGGGCAATGGCACCACCGGTTGGTCAGGACGCCCGTCCTTCGCCATGCGTCTGCCGCCCAGGATCAGGCACAAAAAAAAGGCCGGTGGTCTTGCGACCGCCGGCCCAGAACATTTTTGATGCGGATGAAGAAGCTTACGCCACCTGATCCCAGGGGGCGGTTTGCGTTCCGCGGGTCACATAATGGCCGTTGACCCGCTTTTGGAAGTCGCTGGCGCGTGCGCGCGGATTGTAAAATTGCCGATACCAGATGCGCAGCTTGTCAAACGGGCCATCGCCCTTGACCATCATCGGGTTGAGGCAGGGGCGCTTATTCGCCCAGATCTCAAAGTCCTGCGCAAATGCCGCAACACCGGCCTTTTCATAGCCCTTGGCCAGTTCAATGTCGGACGATGTCGGAACATCGTTCTTCACCTTCACAAACAGGCCGTACCAAACTTTGATAACGCCATCGTCAACCGGCGTGTGGGCGATGAGCATGTGCGACGGATATTCGCCGATCATCACCGACTGCAAAATGCCGGGGCCTGTATACCAGGTGTCGTTGGTCATCGGCTCTGCATTGTCGCCTGCCAGCGTCTTGTGCCCGGCGGTCAGAATCTGCCGACAGACATGGTCGCTGAATTCATTTTCGAACAGAACCATGTCGATCGACCCGTGCACGGGCTGCAAATGGCCCTTGTCGGTCATGTTATCGACAACTTCCTGCGGATGGCAGTTCAACTCACCCAGCGCCTCGACCGACCAATTGACCCAGCTTGGGGCATCCCATTGATCAAAGGCGGGCAGATCATAATCCGGTTCACCGCCTTCTTCGTCAAACCAGGTCCACAGGCATCCCGCACGTTCAACCACCTTCCAGCTTTTCAGGCACGCCGCCTTGGGGATGGGGGCCGGGGAATAAGGAATGTCGTTGCAACGGCCATCCGGGCCAAAGCGCCAGCCATGATAGGGGCAGCGAATATTGTCGCCTTCGACATGTTCCTTATCGATCACGACATAAGATGATGTGTTCTTGGCCAAATGCGTGCCCATGTGCGGGCAATACGCCTCGACCAGGAACGGGCGACCCGATTGGCCGCGATACAAGACCATGTCCTCGCCGAAATAACGGACGGCCAAAGGCGTGGTCGTCACTTCTTGCGAGGTTGCAACCATGAACCAGCCGCGCGGGTAGGTATATTCACCCAAGCCATAATCAGCTGTCTTTGCCATCCAGAATCTCCTCCACAATATCCGCTTGATAGCGCATATCGTAACGTCAAGGCAATAAGCCTTGGTGGAAATAGAGGTGAGACGTTTGGCGTTTGCGGCTTTGCGTAAAAGAAAAGATTAAATTTTACGCGAAGTGTCAGTCGCCGACATCCATCGCATGATCGGATTCGGTGATCCGCACGACGCGGGGGTTGTATTTCAGCGTTTTGACCGCGATCGACGTTTCCACATGATGCACGCCATCAATGGCAAGGATCCGGTCTGACGCATGCTCGACCAGATTTTCCAGTTCATCAAACACCGAAATCGCCAGAATGTTGAATTGACCCATGGTGATCATCACGCTGGTGATCAGCGGCAGGTCGGCAATCTGGCGGGCAACCTCGCGCACCTGGCCAACCTCGGCCTGCACGCCAATAAAGGCCAGCCGCGCATGGTTGGACAGGCTGAACCCGGTGATCGCGGTAAAGGCGATCAGCCGATCCTGCTGCAACCGCTTGATGCGGCCGCGCACTGTGCCTTCGGTCACGCCCAGATCAGCCGCAATCTTGCGGTTTGATACGCGCGCATCATGCGACAGGATGTTGATCAGCTGGCGATCAAGATCATCAAGTTGCGGCGTTGTCATGCATTTCCCCTGTCTTCGATCGGCGCGACATCGAACTTATATTTGATGACGTCCACAGCGATGGTCGGCAACATGGACCGCACACCGCGCACCTTTGAGAATTTGTCGAGCAACAGGCCGGGCAGTTCATCAAAATCATGCAGCACAACCAGCATGTCGATATCATAGCGCCCGGTGACGACATGGGCGGCGAAAACCTCTGGAAAGCCGGCCAATTCGGCAGCCACTTCAGATGCGGCCCGGCCATCGACCTCAATCGCGACTTCCATCAGCACATTATATCCATGCGCTGAAAAGTCGGACACGGCGACCACCCGCAATTGATTGGCGTCTTCCATCCGGCGGATCCGGGCAGACACAGTCGTCGCGGTCAGGCCCAGCTTGTCCGCGATTTGCTGGTTGGTGGCGCGACCGTTGAAGCGCAGCTGCTCTACGATGCTGCGATCAATGTCATCGACGACAAAATCACTCTTCATACCAAATTTCCGGTCTTGTCTCGGGCGGGATTCAAAGGCGGATGACCTGCGCGGCGGAAAAGCCGCCGTCAACAGGAATGTTCGCTCCTGTCACGAAGGACGCCTCATCGGAAAGCAGAAAAGCGACCACCTTGGCGACTTCGTCAGGCCGTCCGGCGCGTTTCAGCAGATGCATGTCGATAAAGGCGGCGCTGATCGGGCTGTCTTGCAACATCGTGGTCATCGGCGTTACGATATAGCCGGGGCTGATCGCGTTGACGCGAATGCCCGCCGCGCCATAATCGGCGGCCAGACTGCGGGTCAGCTGCAAAACGCCGCCTTTGGTGACGTTATAGGGCGTGTTCCCGGCGCACCCCGTCATGCCATAAATGCTGGAAATGGTGACAATCGATCCCGCGCCTGCCGCCGTCATAAAGGGCAGGACCGCGCGGCAGGCCAGCATCGTTCCGGTCAGGTTGACGGCCAGTGCGCGATCCCATCCGTCCAATGCCATTTCGGTCGCGGTTCCGGGCACGGAGATGCCGGCACAGGTCACCAGCCCATCAATCCGGCCAAATTCAGCCATGATCCGCGCGGCTGCCGCATCCATGGCCGCTGCATCGGTCACATCCAGCGGCAAGGCGAGATCCAGATCCGACAGGGCGTCCAAATTGCCGATATCGGCGCCCGCAACATGCGCGCCGGCACGCCGGGCGGCGTCGGCTGTGGCCCGGCCAATGCCGGATGCCGCCCCGGTGATGAAAATGACCCGGTCGGTCAGCTGGCCTGTCATGCCAGCGCCTGCCGCAGGTTCCGGCCTGCCAGCGCCATCCATTGCCCCGCATCGGGGACGGCGGCCGTCATCCCGAAAAAGCCATGGATCATGCCCGGTGCGACATGATGATCAGTGGCGACGCCCGCGTCTGCCAGGCGGGCGGCATAGGCATCGCCTTCATCGCGCAAAGGATCATATTGGGCGGTGATCACCGTTGCCGGCGGCAGGCCCGCCAAATCGGGCCGATGGAGCAGCCGCGCCAAAGGGGCCGCCTCTGGCGCGGTCTCGCCCAGATAATGGTCCCAGAACCAGCGCATCGCCCCTGTCGACAGGAAATATTCACCGCCGCCATTTGCCGCATAAGATGCGGTTGAAAAATCGGCGTCGGTCACGGGGTAGATCAACAATTGGTGGCGCAGATCTGGCCCGCCCCGGTCCCGGGCCATCAGGCTGACCGCGGCCGCCAAATTGCCGCCGGCGCTGTCCCCGGCAACGGCCATGCGGCTGGCATCCACGCCCAGGTCCTCTGCCTTGGCCAAGGCCCAATGGCAGGCCGCGTGGCAATCTTCGGCGGCGGCGGGGTAGCGCGCTTCGGGGGCCAGCCGGTAATCGACCGACAAAACCGCAGCGCCGCTGGCCTGGGCCAGTTCGCGGCATGTGCCATCATGCGTGTCGAGGCTGCCCAGCACCCAGCCACCGCCATGGAAATACAGGATCAGCGGCGGCTTGGCTTCGGCCTGATGCGGCACATAAAGGCGCCCTTTGATCGTTCGGCCGGGCAAGTCCATATCCAGCGTCTCGACACGCGCCATGGGCAAACTGGCATCGACCAGCGGCGTATCCATCATCGCCCGGGCGGTCGCGACGGGCATTTGGGACCAGTCGGTGGTCGCAAATTCGGCAAATGCTTGCAGGATCGGCTCCAGCGCCGGATTGATCGTCATGTCCTTTTTCTCCCCTTACAGGCCAAAGCCGCCCGAAACATTTATCTGCTGCCCCGTCACATAGGCCGCCCGCGATGATGCCAGCCAGCTGACCGCATAGCCGATTTCTTCGGGCTGGCCCCAGCGCTTGACCGACAGCATTTTCAATGTCTCTTCGGTCCAGCTTGGCGGAAAGGCGCCCTTTTGCATCAATTCATGGAACATGCCCGCATCAATCACGCCAACCAAGACAGAATTGGCGCGGATGCCATGGCGGCCCTCTTCGCGGGCAATGCCGCGCAGCCAGCTTTCATTCGCGGCTTTGGGCGCGACCGACAGGCCATCCCGGTCGGGCCAGCGCAGATGCCCGGCAGACCCCAGATGCACGATGGATCCGCCGCCCTGATCGCGCATATGCGGCAGCAGCGCCTGCACCAGGCCGAAAAATCCGTGCACTTCGACATCAAAGGCCCGCCGCCAGGCCTCGGGCGATGTTTCAGACAGCAAGACCTGCTCCACAAGCGGTCCGGCGGCCCAGACGAGCGTGTGAATGCGGCCATGGGTGGCAACCACGTCGCTGATCATTTGGGCAACGGCTGCCCCGTCGGTAATGTCGCAGCCATGCTGGCTTGTCCGTGTGGCACAGGCCGTCGCCACGCGCGCAACGGCCTCTGCCTTGCGGTTATAAACCAGTGCAAGATCAGCACCATCGGCGGCCAGAACCTCAGCCACCTTTCCCCCAATGCCGCCGCTTGCACCGAGGACGAGCGCCGCGCCTTTTGGGAAAAGTGCGTTATCCGACATTCCTGCTCCTTCGCGTTTCGCGGTTGAATAACCTGTTTCTTTGATGATTGCGCATTGTGAAGCGCAAATCCAGCGTTTATTCAGCCTTTATCTGGGTTTCAGGAGAGAGTGATGAAACGTCTGCAAGGGAAATGTGCTCTGGTCACCGGTGGTGCCCGCGGGATTGGCGAAGGCATTGTGCGCCGCTTTGTTGAAGAAGGCGCGCAGGTGATGATCAGCGATGTGCTGGAGGCCGAAGGCCAGGCGCTGGCAGACGAACTGGGCGATGCCGCCGCCTTTGTGCGGCACGATGTGACGTCGCGTGATCAATGGGATGCCGCCATTGCCGCAACCGAAGCGCGCTTTGGAAAGCTCGACACGCTGGTCAATAATGCGGGTGTCATCGTCTTTAAGCGGCTGGATGACCTCAGCGAGGCAGAGATCCGCCGGGTGATTGAAATCAACCTGATCGGCACGATGATCGGCTGTCAGGCAGCGATACCGGCGCTGGAACGGGCCGGCGGTGGAACGATCACCAATATGAGCTCTGCCGACGGGATTTCAGGGGCCAACAGCCTGACGGCCTATTGCGCCTCCAAATTTGGCGTGCGCGGCTTTACCAAGGCGCTGGCGCTCGAACTGGGGCCGCGTGGCATCCGCGTCAATTCCATCCATCCGGGTGGCATCCTGACGCCAAT
>JACCEC011078104.1_pt1 | contig 10185 bp, 8 predicted proteins | sample 7450121 | NCBI WGS metagenome assembly JACCEC01 (sample SAMN15323455, study PRJNA562643) | freshwater metagenome | isolation source: river surface water | place: USA:Blue River Watershed | collected 2017-08-18 | reverse complement strand
TTTTTCAAGAAATTGTTAATGAATTAATGTTGCTCAGACGTAACAAGTTGCCCTTTTTTCAGAGGGGGTTAAGGGCTATGTCCTTGATTTTATCAACCTTTTAACGGGGTTGTCACCCCGTCAGGGTAAAAACTCTAAAAGTAAGCTGATTTCAATCGGAATTCTAGCAGTTAATCTTCCCCTAATCGGTTACACATTTTATTTTATATTACACCCTCAACTTCCTTTAGGGGTAGAAATATTTTTCATTATTTTATTAGCAACAATCTCTGGTTTTTGCATTCTGAATCAACAAATTAGGAAGATTGAAAAATCTATTATTAAGGCAACACAAGCTTTAAATTCTTATTTGGAAACAGGTGTGGTTTTAGAACCTGGTATTAGTTCTTATTATGAAATTGACAAGTTATTGAAAGCGATTGAAAATAGCATATTAAAAAGTGAAGAAAGAATCGTATATTTTGAAAATACCATTACTTCTCGACAACAAGAAGAATTGTGTCAAGTTTATGTCGAACGAGCAATTGCAGAAAATCATCTTCGTCAATGTTTAGGTATCGCATCCCGTCACAATTTACCCCTTTGTATTGCCTTTGTTAGTATTGGGGGAATTAATTCTCTGGAAAATCCAGATTGTTTAACCACTGAACCTCCTGAAATAACCCTGATCATTCAAAAATTACAACAGCTTTTACGAGAAAGTGATTGGGTTGTTCATTGGCAAGAGGATGAATTTTTATTAGCTATTTTTTCAGAATTACCGGGTACAAAATTAGCACTCAGTCGAATTTTAAATCATCTCTTCTCCTCAGAAGAATTCCACGATAATTCTGCTCAGTATTCCATCTCCATTGGCTATACAAAAGCCCAACCCAATGAACATTATCGTGCCTGCATTGAACGTACCAATCAAGCCTTAGAAAAAGCTAAAACCTCAACAGAACATTTTGTTTATCTTTAGAGACTGTTGACTGTTGACAATTGACACTCAACCATTAACCGTCAACTGTCAACAGCATCTTCTAGCTTTTCACTTCAGTCATTTCAATGACTCGACCGTCTAAGTCTTTAACTAAAAAATTTAAGGGTTTTTCATTGCGAATTTTGTGTTTTACCCCTCTTAATTGGACTCGCATTAAAATTTGTTCTAAACAATCTCGATCAAAACACACATGACGGTCTTGATCTTTAGACCCATAACTAGCTCCTCCAATAATATGTAATTGGGTGTTTTTCATCAGTTGATACCATAACCCCTCAGTTCCTTGCATTTTAGCGGGAGCCGCACTACTAACAGGAGTCGAAAGATAAAGCGGATCAATTCCAGTCGCGCCTAATGTTTGTTCATAGTTATAGTAATAATGCAAAGGAACATCGGCTACAGATAGTCCTAATAAACCTTCATAAAAATCTTTAGCTACATTCAAATCTGAAACCATAACCGTATAAACTTTGGGAGCGCTGGTTAAAAACATCCACATCGCAACCGCATAAGCAGCCAACAGCATCACCATGACTCCCTGAGTGGAAAATAAGGTGTCAAACAGTGGAATTTCTAGGAAAAGCGCACTTAACGGTAAAGAATGAACAGAAAAATCGATTAAATTAACGGCTATTAGCATAAATAAATTCAGACGTAGAAAACCAATTATAGCCACCCTTGCAAACGCTGAGAGTAGCAGCTAGTGATTATGTTAACAAAAAGTTTAGACAACTCTCTCAAGTCCAAACAGCAATGACAAATCTAATCCATGTGTTTGTATATGGTACGCTTAAACCAGGGGAATGCAATTATCAACGCTATTGTCACGGACGGGTCATCAGCCAACGTCCTGCCTTAGCTTATGGAGAACTTTATGCTTTGTCTTTAGGGTATCCAGGGATGGTTGCCGGGAACGGTATTGTGCAAGGAGTGATTTTATCCTTTACCGACCCTAATATTTTTTTAGACCTGGATCAATTAGAAGATTATCAACCTCAGCGTTCACCGGAAGAAAATGAATATCAGCGACAACAAATTCAAGTTTTTGATCTGAATCATCAACCCTTGGGTTTAGTTTGGGCTTACCTGATGGATCTTAAAAAAGTTCAGTTCTATTCGGGTGTTTTAATTCCTGATGGCTGTTGGAAATATCAAGATTAACCCTTGAAAAAGTTTTAGGGGTTGGAAGACCCAACCCCTACAAGATAATGGCTATATCCCCTTAATTTGTAGGCGTTGAAACTGCCGCTTTCGGAATCGGAATAATCGGTTGATCCACGCTAATACTAACGGCATTCGGATTAACAATGGGGATTAAAGGTTCATTTAAAGCTATTTGTAAAGGTTCGGAATCATTAAAATTTTGAGATTGAGCTACCATTGCAACTCGCCCCAAATTTCCAGAAACCGTCATCACTAATAATGCAGCGATCGCAGTTCCTCCCCATGTTATTATAACACGAGTTCTTTGATTTAAGCGCTGGAAAACACGGGTGGCGAGTTGTTGTACTGAGGAATGGGAGGCGGGGACAGGTGCAGTTTGTAAGCGAGAACGCAGTTGAATCAGTTGTAGATAAATTTCTTTAATTTTAGGATCAGTATCCAGCCAAGCTTGAACTTGACGGCGTTCTGAAACCGTCGCTTCTCCATCGAGATAGGCACTGAGTAATTGGAATTGTTGAGGGTCAAGTAGATGCCCCTGGATGGTTAAGTGTGTTTGGGATTCTGCTTCAAAATTGTGCTTCATCGGAACACCCCCATTCACCAAGTATGGAATTTAACATGAAATTAGGCAGATTGGATTAAGCTTAAATCTTGGGGGAAAAACTCTGAAAAATTGGGGTTAAAACCTATATTACCATTGTATTGCTATTCCAGACAATTGCAAGTTTATACCCCAAATTTTTAAGGATTGAGATAAACTTGTAAATCGGTTTGTAACCGTTGGCGTGCTCTAGCAATTCTTGATTTTACAGTTCCCAAGGAAACCCCTGTAATTTCAGCAATTTCTTCATAAGCTAATCCTTCAATTTCTCGCAAAACAATTGTTGTACGGAAAACTTCGGGTAAATCAGCAATTGCATCTCGAAGATGGCTATAAAATTCACGAGTTGCCATATCTTCATCGGGGCCAGGACTATCGGCGGCAATTTCCCAGTCCATTTCTCCATCTTCAATATTACGCGGTGCATCTAAAGAAAGAGGGGGTTTGACTCGTTTACGCTTGCGAAGTTCATCGTAAAATAAATTAGTCGCAATTCGACTTAACCATCCCCGAAATTTGGCGGGTTCTTGCAAACGTTTAATATTACGATACACTCGAATCCAGATTTCTTGAGCTAAATCTGCTCGATCTTGCCAATCGGGTGCTAGGTGATAGAGAATTTTATCAACATGGGATTGATACCGACGCAGTAGTTCTGTAAACGCGACACGGTCAGGACAAATTCCCTGTTGACAACGTAAGACTAAATCAGAATTTGACAGTTGTTCAAGGGGGATTTGCTCTAGGGGGATAGAGACTTCAGCCGCAGACCAAGTGATAGGGATAGATTGGCTCATGGATGGAACTCGGTTGATGAAAAATTCCGTTAGTAATGACGTCACCCGGATTGCTTAGGTTCCTGGGTTTAAACTCCTGAAGAGTTATGATACCTAGGATAGAGGATGAGTAATTTCAATGAACGGTTGGTTTTCCCCTAATTGTAAAGGAATTTTCCATCAGTTGCCTGAAAATTTTCTCATCAAATCCGGGTTTTCGTTGTATTAAAGAATACATGAATTCCGGCTAAGGTTCAGGAATTGTCCAAGAAGTTACCAGAAGTCGGACACAATCAAACGAGCGATTCACTTTGAATTCGCCAATACAATTTCTGAATCGTTGGAAGACGCTTCACTGACCATCCCTGAATATTCGCCGTTATAATTTGTAAATTGAGATGGAGATCGCCGAATATTAGACAGACGAATTTGCCAATCAGAAACCTGTTCGTAGGTCAGATGATGGGTATTGGAAGTCGTTGTCCAGACTCCCCAAAGACAGGTATCTTCAAACTGTAGCATTCCTGACTTGCGTAAGTTAAACGCTTGGGGGGTTCCGGGTAAAGGAATAATGCTATAACAAGAGGTCTGAAACTCCAATTGCGGGTTAATCTCTACCAGTTCATCTACTAGGTCTGAGATAGCCTCCTCAAGACGTAACAAATCATCATGGTCATCATCGGCTAGTCCGATAATAATTCCATAGGCGATGACAGGAACACCCGTTCTGACGACCGCTTTCATCAAGTCACAATGTTCTTGCCAAGGTAACAGTTTTTTGTAGGCTTCTCGTCCAAAAACTGGACGTTCAGCAGGGATATAAGCCAACGGACAACCCACTTTGCCATCCCAGCCAAACAACGCTTCAATCAGTTCTTCATCGGGTCTGAGATCGGTGCTTTCGTAGTTACGTCCGGCTCCTAAAGTGGTTTTTCTGAGTTCTAAACCATTGGGCCACATGAGGGTGATTCCCATCTCCCGCGCCCCATTTGTGATGTCAAGAATTTCTTGTCGCCCTTCTGGAAAGAGCGCACGAGCTAGGAATTGATCAGAACCAATATTAATCGACTTAGCCCCCGCCGCTTTCTGAATTTCCAACCATTTCAAAGCGGTTTTGGGGGTCATGCGCCGATAACCTGTCCCATAGGTGGGCGTCATGCAAAAATCGCAGGTGCGATCGCAACCGATATCCGCCACCAAGGAACCGACGGGTGCTAAACCTTGAACATTGGGAAGGTTTCCTAAACAGTCTTTCGCCACCTCTACCGAGGGAAGAACCCACTCTTCGGGACTTTTGGCTTTAGTCTTGCGGGGATACTGTTTGCCATCGGCGAGAATGACTCCCGTGAGGTCTTCTCGTGGCTGTCTTCCCAGGACATGATCGAAAATAGCCCAATTTGCTGCTCCTGATTTATCCTGAACCACTGCTGCTGCGCCGGCTTTTAAGTAGTGGTGCGGTTCAGCTAGAGCATCTGACCCACCCACGACAATGGGGCGTCCCCCCGTCGCTAAATGCTCAATCACCATGCAGGTGACTTGACGGTCTTGGGAGAAATTTACGGTCACTCCCCAAGCATCATAGGCGTGAGGATCAAGGGCGGAAATTTTGCCCCCCACATAGGTTTTCCGTAGGGTCATTCCTTTCCATTCAACTTCCCCAAATTCTTCACTATAATTCTCATCTCTGAGATTAACCAAATGGGCATCAAATCCTCCGGCTTGTAAGTCCGGTATCAAAACTTGCTTACTGATTAAGGAACGATTTCTATATAAAGAAGTCCAGTTTTTCCCTTCTCTATCATAGAGCCCGGTGGCTGGGGCTTCAATCATTCCCAGGGTTGGCGGTGTTTTACTAACCATAGTTTAAGTATTTTTATGAGACTGTAATGAGTTTAATAGATAAAATGACCCCCAATTTTTGCTACATTTATCACACTTTGGAGAGGGAAGAGAAGTTGGTTAATCTCTACTCTATAAAACTCAGAAGACAGGTGAAAAATCTAAAAGATATATAATATAGGAAATATCTCAAAATCAACAAAATTTCCAATTCCCTTAATCATTCTCCTGCCCATATAGGTTCGCTCTAACTTGATCCCTGTTTTGGATTCCTGATTCCCTGCTTCCTGCTTTACAATTTAATTAATGTTACGGCTATTTTTCCGCGAAAACATACCTCGACATCCGTTCCTGTTTCATAGATGCGATCGCAATAGTTTCCGTGATAATAAAAATGATCTCCATCCTGCTTATAATTAATCGGTAAAGGTTGGGTTCCCAGTTTACAATAGATGATTTCTGGGTCAGGATCTTCTGGTTGCAAATAGGGAAAATTGACATTCCAAAATGCTCCCGGTTGCGGCGGATGTTTCATTAATTCTTCTAAGACTAAATTTGCCCAACGAGTTGTTGTTTTCCAGTTCACGGGTTTTCCGCCTTTTCGATATTGGGATAATGCGATCGCAGGAATTCCTTGAATTGCTGCTTCCCGCACCGCCGCCACTGTCCCAGAAATATAAACATCAACCCCCATATTTCCCCCTGGATTAATTCCTGAAATTACCCAACTTAAATCCGGGCAAAGATGGGACACCGCTAACCGAATACAATCAGCCGGAGTTCCCCCAATTGCATATTCAATTGCAGAGCGTTTTTCAACATAAATTCCCTGGTTTGTGGTGACTTGATGACCACATTGAGAATATTCTTTATTGGGAGCAATCAAAATTTTATCCCCGGAAATTGCCTTTCCTAACGCTCGAATTCCGGGGGCATCAATGCCATCATCATTGGTTAATACTATTTTCATTTTTTTTAAGGGGATAGGGAACAGGCAATTACGAATTACGAATTACGAATTACGAATTACGAATTACGAATTACGAATTGCGAATGGGCAATAGAGAGAGTGTACTTTTTTAATTCAATAGTCTATTAGCCGTTAAACTAAAATATTTTCGGGGTTTCTGTTTACTCAATTAAGTTAAAATACTACCCCCCATCATCTTAATATAACGACGATTTAATTCCTCCCGCATTAACGGCCAACTGTGTAAGGTTTCATCTTTTTCTAAAACTTTTTGTGCCGCTTCCCTCGCTAATTGTAACACCTCTTGATCCTCCACTAAACTTGCTAAGGCAAAATCGGGTAAACCCGATTGACGAGTGCCTAAAACTTGTCCTGGCCCCCGCAATTGTAAATCCATTTCTGCAATCAAAAACCCATCCTGAGATTGTTCTAAAACTTGTAACCGTTGTCGAGCGTCTGGTGTTGAACCTCCTAACATTAATAAACAATAGGATTTATCTTTACCTCGACCGACCCGTCCCCTTAATTGATGAATTTGGGATAATCCAAATCGTTCGGCATTTTCAATTAACATCACCGTTGCATTGGGAACATCAACTCCTACTTCTACCACCGTTGTTGAAACTAAAATTTGCGTTTCCTTGTCTCGAAATTGAGTAATCGCTTCATCCTTTTCTGCACTACTCATGCGACCATGTAACAATCCGATTTTAAACTCAGGAAAAATTTTAGACTGTAATTTATGATGTTCTTCCACCGCAGATTTCACATCTAACTTTTCTGATTCTTCAATTAACGGTAACACCACATACACCTGTCTACCTTTGGCAACTTCCCGCCGAATTAAATCATAAGCGTCCTGTCGTTGTTTTCCCGTTAATATTGTGGTTTGAATCGGTTGGCGACCGGGGGGAAGTTCATCAATTTGACTCACATCTAAATCCCCATGTAAGGTTAACGCTAAGGTTCGGGGAATCGGAGTGGCAGTCATGGTTAAAACATGGGGAGATTCTCCTTTTTGTTGTAATCTTGCCCGTTGTTGTACCCCAAATCGATGTTGTTCATCAATGACAACTAATCCTAACCGATGGAAATTTACCTTATCTTGAATTAAGGCATGGGTTCCCACTAAAACGGGTAATTCTCCTGTTTCTAAATGGGAATGAATTTGACGGCGTTTGGCTGCTTTTGTGGAACCTGTTAATAATTCAACCGGAAGGTGCATTAAATTAAACCACTCGACTAATTTTCGATAATGTTGTTCGGCTAATACTTCCGTCGGTGCCATTAATGCCGCTTGATATCCGGCTTGAATTGCGGCTAACATAGCAACTACCGCCACAACGGTTTTACCCGCCCCGACATCGCCTTGCACTAATCGATTCATCGGTTCAGGAGACTGCAAATCCTTGAGAATTTCTTGAATCACTCGTTGTTGAGCATTCGTTAATTGAAACGGTAAAATTTGATAAAATTCATCGATTAATTTTCCCGTTGGTGCTAAAACCGCGCTGGTTTCATTTTGTTTCTGCTGTTGTCTCCGGGTTAATAATCCTAACTGTAAATAGAAAAATTCATCAAACACTAACCGCCGTCTCGCCGCCGATAACCAATCTCGGTTAGGGGGAAAATGAATATTCTCAATCGCTGCACTTAAGTCGATTAATTGATATTGATTTAATAACCCTTGGGGTAAGGCATCTTGTAATTGTTTTGCTGCGGGTAACACTTCAATTACGGCTTTTCTCACCACATCCGCTCCTATTCCTTCGGATAACGGATACACAGGTAAAAGCCGCCCGATTTTCATGGATTCAATCTCACCGCCCGCATGATCTAATACTTCTAATTCCGGGTTATCTAACGTAATACCATATTGATTTCGTTTCACTAAACCTGATGCTGCAATCACCGCCCCCGGTGGATAATTCGCTTTTTGTTGATGTTGCCAACCTTTACTACTATATCGAGTTCCAGCATAAAACCGACTAATTTTCAGTTGTCCGGTATTGTCGTTTAAAACTAATTCTAATATCGTTAATTTTTTATTGCGCGGACTACTAAAACAATTACACCGTTTGACCTGAGCAATTAAGGTGACTGTTTCCCCCGGTTCTAATTCCTTGATTTTGACTTGTCGGGCATAATCTATATGATCTCTAGGATAATAATAAAGTAAATCAAATACGGTTAAAATTCCTAATTTAGCAATGCGATCGCGATTTCTGGGGCCGATAATTTTTTCTAAGGATTGTTCTAAGGAAAGACTAACAACCGTTGCTTTTTCCGTGATAGCGGTACTTTTCGGAACTGTGGGTTTGTTTTGCTTGTTATATTGTTCCGTTACCCGAATTTCTGATACCTTATTGCGACACTCAAACAGCCGTTGTAAGTGCAGCAAAAATCGTCTGGTATCTGCTATTAAATGTTGGCGGTTTTCTAAGTCTAATTCGGGATAGCGCAAAAATTCTTCCGCCAAATCTTGACACCGTTGTTGACTCTCTGGCGGCGCATTCTCAAAGAGTTCCTTTAAACTCACATAGAAAAATTCATGGAACTGATATTGACTTCCCTGCAAATTCGTAAAACCCCGTTCTGCTTCAACGGCTAACGCTTTACTAAATCTCCACCAGTCCGGTTGATAAGATTTCATCTTAATTTCAATTCCTAGCTACCCTATTTTTGAGATTGACCCCAGCTTATTATAATCTATCGTATTGTCAGGTTAACAAACCTTTCTTTTCTTTAATCTTGTGTTGATTAAACCGCTTAACTCACTATTCTTTCTAACAGTAACTCCTGGCAATTATAGAGGGGGTTGACAATAATAAATCGATTTTGCTACAATTTTACCAAATGCAGCTTTCATATCTCTAATTAAAAAGTTGATTATTTAAACAATTAATTAAGCTAATCTCCTATCCATCGGTATTATAGACGTTTCTCGGTTTCCCACCCTCCTCAGATTTCAGGGAAATCAAGACAAAATTTAGAGAAGGTTGACACAAGTTGATCACCCGTGTTAAAATTTTGGAAAGTGCTACTGGGGGTCGTTCGAGCGTACTCTTGATTTTTTAAACAACATAATTAAAAAAAGCTGCACCTATCCGTATTACAGCATTTTTTAATCCTCATCCCAACTGGCTCGCCAAGCTGATTCAGCTTGAACAACCGCCTTCTCGCGTAACTTTTTTTGATAGTCCCGACGAATACTACTCAACTGTCCTGATAAATGCCGCAGTTGATGACGCCGCGCCATCACCGTTGCATCCGCAAATTCAATTTCCCCCAAGCGCAGATGAATCGCCGTTAACCGCGTTACCAATGAAGTTTGGGAATCTTCATCATCCTCTGTTTCAATCATAATCTGGAGCAGATTAGGAGGCCCTGCCACCGCTTCACTAGACGCTTCCGCCTTAGATGCCACTTCCAACACCGCTTCCGGTAATTTTTTCGGCAATAATCCAAACCGTTGTAACAACAGATTGGCATCCTTGGATAAGCGATTCAAGAGTTGAATCATTCCAGTTTCAATCTGGTCTTGCCAAGCCAATAAACGTTCAGGCGTTAACGGTTGAGGACTAGGAGAAACCGCTAAAGGAGTTTCTAATTCCCCCTGTATTTCTTCATCGTCCTGGGAAGAGAGATCCTCCTCTTCCTCGGTTTCTAAATTGCCAACTTCAAAAGCCACTGGCATTTTTAGAGACTGACACAGTGCCAGTTGTATTTGTTGAACTAGATTTCTAAGTCCCTGTTGTAATTTTTGTCGTTCTGAAACCGATAATTTTAAAAACGCTTCAGGATAGGTTTGAGTACACAGGTGATAACTCGCCAAAATTAACTGTTGACGAAC
>JACCEC012946571.1_pt1 | contig 10186 bp, 9 predicted proteins | sample 7450121 | NCBI WGS metagenome assembly JACCEC01 (sample SAMN15323455, study PRJNA562643) | freshwater metagenome | isolation source: river surface water | place: USA:Blue River Watershed | collected 2017-08-18 | reverse complement strand
TGAGATTTGGTTGGCGCTTTACGCGCCTGCCAAAACGCCCTCCAGCATTGTGAATCGGGTAAGCCAAGAGCTTAAAAAATTTCTGGACATGCCCAGCACAAAAGAGGCCTTTAGCAAGTTGGGCCATGAGAGTGACAGCGGCGGCTCAGAAGTTGTTCGCCAAAGAATTGAGGCTGAACTCAAAGCCATGCTGCCAGTGGTGAAGTCTGCTGGCCTTCTTACCAAATAACAATGTCAGAAAATCACACCCGCACCGCCTCCCATGACTTGCTCCAAGGCTTGGTCGATCTTGGCATTGAGTATTTGTTTTGCAATTTAGGTACCGATCACGCGCCACTCATTGAGGAGATGGCTCATTGGCGTGAACAAGGTCGCGCATTTCCAAAAGTCATTTTGTGCCCTCATGAAAATACCGCTGTTCACATGGCCGGGGGCTATGCCGTGGCAACAGGGCGAGGCCAAGCCGTGTTGGTGCACGTTGATGCAGGCACCGCCAATGCAGCCATGGGCTTGCACAATTTGTGTCGCACCCGCATTCCCGTGTTGTTGATTGCAGGCCGCGCACCCATGAGCACCTTTGACAGTGCCACCGGTGGGCGCGACACCTATGTGCACTTCATCCAAGAGCCTTTCGATCAGGCCAGTGTGGTTCGGCCTTATGTGAAGTGGGAATACAACTTGGCATGGCCCTCCATGGCGCACGAAGTAATTTCTAGGGCGGGCGCTGTGATGCAAAGTGACCCCACGGGGCCGGTTTATCTCACCTTGCCTAGAGAGGTGTTGGCGGCGCCTGTCGATGCTCAAAGCATGGGTGCGTATGGCCAGCAAAATCACTTGCCCGTCAAGGCGCAAGGCGCTGATACCGCCGCCATTGAGCAGATTGCAGCCAAACTCATGGCCGCTGAAAACCCCATGTTGGTCACCGCCTATGCTGGCCGAAACCATGCGGCGCCTGCCTTGATTGAAAAGCTGGCCAGCTTGTGTGGCATGCGTGTTTGTGAGTTCAATTCAATCTACTTGAACATAAGGCGCAATTCACCTTTTTTTGCGGGCTACAACCCTGCTGCTTTCACAGAGCAAGCCGATTTTGGTTTGATGCTGGATGTCGATGTGCCCTGGATTCCCAAAACGACGCGCGTCAATCCCAAGGCTTACTGGGCGCAAATGGATGTCGACGCCATCAAGCGAGACATCCCCATGTGGGGCTTTGCGTTGAATGCACGCATTGAGGGTGACAGCGTTCGACTGCTCACGCAGTTGATCGAGCTCATCGAACAAACTGCAACCCCTGCGTTCAAGGCCAAGGCCAATAAACGCAGTTTGTTTATCAAAACAGAGCACGAGAAAAATCAACAAAGAGCCGCCGCCATGGCCAAGGAGCCAGGCAAGCTCAATGCCATCAACCCGCATTTTCTGTGTGCCGCCATTGGCCAACAAATTCGCTCGGAAGACGTTGTCTTGAATGAAGCGATTCGCAACACCATGGCGGTGTTTGAGCAAATTCCGCGCGAGCACCCTGGTACTTTGATGGGCTTGTCGGGCGGCGGGCTGGGCTTTTCTGCAGGCACCGCCCTGGGTATCAAGTTGGCGCAAGTCCAAAGCCGTGTGATTCATTTTGTGGGCGATGGCTCTTTTTACTTCAGCAATCCAAGTTCTGTGTATGCGGTTGCCCGTCAATACAACTTGCCCATTTTGACGGTGCTTTTGGACAACGGCGGTTGGTCTGCTGTGAAGGAGTCAACCCTGCGCATGTACCCGCATGGCGAAGCCAAGAATACCAATCAGTTTGCGTCCGACCTAGGGCATGGCACCGACTTTGCGGCCATTGCCGAAGCGGCCGGCGCTCATGGCGAAAGACTGGTCGACCCCTCGCAAACCGAGGCTGCCATTGCACGCTGTTTGTCGGCCTTGGATGCGGGACAAAGCGCGTTGCTGCATGTGCGCATTACACCACTCTAAAACAGCGGCCATTGCTTACATCTCAACATCACCCTTGAATCAGATCAAAAGGAGACACCAATGAAAAACTCAAATCTTTTTGCCCACAAGCGCAAGACCCTGGTGGGCTTGGCTGTGATCATGATGGCCAGTGTGTGCGGCGTGGCTCAAGCGCAAAGCGCTTGGCCCAACAGGGCGGTTCGCATTGTGGTGCCTTACGCACCTGGTGGCGCCAATGATATTTTGGCGCGTGTGTTGGCTGAAAAATTAGCGCCTGCCTTGGGTCAGCCGGTGGTGGTTGAAAACAAACCAGGTGCTGGCGCTGCAGTGGGCACTGAGTTGGTGGTGAAATCGGCACCAGACGGCTATACCTTGCTCATGGCCGCCAGCGGCCCTATTGTTTTTAATCCTGCGTTGGTGGCCAAGTTGGCTTACAACCCCGTCACAGATTTGACGCCCATTTCGTTGGCAGGTTCCTTTCCCATGATTTTGGCTGTCAATGAAGCATCACCGGCCAAAACATTTCCTGAGTTGGTGAACATGAGCAAAGCCAATCCCGGCAAGTTCAACTACTCTTATCCATCCGCATCCTTCCAGTTGGTCATGGAGTTGGTCAAGGCCAAGACCGGTTTGAGGGCCCTCAATGTCCCTTATCAAGGCAGCGCTCCTTCTATCAATGCGGTGCTCACCCAAGAAGTCCAAATGACCTTGATTGACTCAGGCCCCATTTCTGCTTTGCTCAAATCTGGCAAATTGCGTGCTTTGGGTGTGACCTCTGAGCAGCGACTTGCAGCCTACCCCCAGGTGCCCACTTTGAAAGAGCAGGGCATTGATGTTGCGGTTAACTTTTGGAGTGGCTTGTTGGCACCCGCAGGAACCCCAGCCCCCATCGTGAAGCGATTGCAAGAAGAAGTGGCACGCATCATGGCCTTGCCCGATGTGCAAGAGCGCATGGCCAAGTTGGACATCAGACCCGTTGGCGGAACTTCTGCTGATTTTGCAAAAACCATTTCGCAAGAAATTCAACTTTGGACGCAAGTGGCCAAAGACAACAACATCAAAGTTGAATGATTGAAAAAAGAATTGCCATTGCTGGCGCGGGTATCGCAGGCTTAGCAACGGCATTGTCCTTGTTGCAACAAGGCTGGAAGGTCGATGTTTATGAGCAAGCTTCCCAATTGGGGGAGGTAGGTGCGGGCTTGCAAATTTCTCCCAACGGCACCCGCGTGCTTCAAAGCTTGGGCTTAGAGCCTGCCTTGAAAGCCGTCGTGTGCCAAGCTCAGGGCAAAGAAATTCGAATGTGGAACACGGGTCAGCGCTGGAAGTTGTTTGACCTTGGCGATGATTGCTTGTCGCGTTTTGGTGCTCCTTATTGGATGGTGCACAGGGGCGATCTGCACAAGGTTTTGTTGGCAGCATTCAACGCCAGATCTGATGCGCCAGTGAGGCTCAATGCCAGAGTGGTCTCTGCGAAAAGCAGCCCTGATGGCGCCAGCTTTGAGCTGCAAGATGGCAGCCAGCACAAGGCCTATGGATTGATTGCGGCCGATGGCGTCCATTCCATTTTGCGTGAGAAATTGTTGGGCGAAGACAAGGCCCAATTTACGGGTTTGCTGGCCTGGCGCGGCCTAGTGCCTGTGCAATCCATTTCGGCGCATTTGCAGGCGCAAGTGGGCACCAATTGGGTGGGGCCGGGTGCGCATGTCATCACATACCCCGTGCGGGGTGGACAGCTCATGAACGTGGTGGGCATCATTGAGAAAGATGGCTGGCGCGGTGAATCGTGGACAGAGCAGGGGACTCACGAAGAATTGCTTCAAGACTTTGGTCATTGGCATGCCGATGTGTGCGAGTTGATGCGCAAAATTGAGCAGCCATTCAAGTGGGCTTTGCTTGGCCGCTCGCCTCAAAAAGGCTGGGCCCAAGGGGCTATTTGTTTGGTGGGCGATTCAGCGCATCCCACCTTGCCTTTTTTAGCGCAAGGGGCCAACATGGCCATTGAAGATGCGGCTGTCATGGCACGCTGCATGAGTGCCCAAGACACAGCCGAAAAAGCGTTTGCCCAATTTGAAAAGATGCGTTGGCAGCGCACTGCCGACATCGTGAACCGATCTAGCGACAATGCCAAACGCTTTCACAACCCTCAACTCTCCGATGCCGCCAAAGCGGTGGACTACGTGAGCTCTGAATGGGAGCCAGAAAAAGTCAGAAGGCGCTACGATTGGTTGTTTGAATACGATGCCTTGAAAATCGACTTATGACTGAAAAACACCCATTGGACACCCCGGTTCTGATTGTGGGCGGGGGTCCTGTCGGCATGACCATGGCGCTTTGCTTGGCCCAGCGCGGCATTGCCAGCTACTTGGTGGAATTGCGCACAGCCGAGACCTTGCCCGATGTGAAGTGCAATCACATCTCTGCCAGAAGCATGGAGCTTTTCAGATCACTGGGCATTTCTCAAGACTTGCGTGCAGCTGGTTTGCCAGACAACTATCCCCACGATGTGTCTTACCGAACCAGTACCTTGGGAGAAGAGATTGCCAGAATTCACATTCCTGGCAGAAACACCCGATTGACCGATCACTCAGGGCCAGATGGCCATTGGCCAACACCAGAGCCACCTCACAGAATCAACCAAAGGTACATTGAACCCATCTTAAGAAGTCATGTGCAAAAACAAAGCCTGATCACTTGTTTGTTCAGACACCAAGTGGTGTCTTTCACGCAAGATGAGCATCAGGTTGCGGCGCAAATTCAAAACCTAGACTCACCCGAATCCCCGGCATTCAGCTTGACCGCCGCTTACATGGTGGGCTGTGATGGTGGCCGTTCTATGGTTAGAAAAGGCATGGGTGCCAAGCTGGTGGGCGATGAGGTGGTGCAACGCGTGCAGAGCACCTGCATTCGAGCCCCGCAATTGATAGCGCACATGAAAGCACCACCTGCCTGGGCCATGTTCACGGTCAACCCTCGGCGCAGCGGCAACATCTACGCCATTGATGGTCAAGAAATTTGGCTCATTCACAACTACCTGCGCGAGCACGAGGCCGACTTTGAGTCAGTTGATCGCGATTGGGCCATTCGCACCATCCTTGGCGTTGGCCAGGACTTCGACTACGAAGTGATGAGCAAAGAAGATTGGTTTGGCCGACGTTTGGTGAGCGACAAATTGCAGCAAGGGCGGGTGTTTGTCGCAGGTGACGCCGCGCACTTGTGGGTGCCTTATGCCGGCTATGGCATGAATGCGGGGCTGGCGGATGCCGCCAATCTGGCGTGGCATTTGTCTGCGCAAATTGAGTCTTGGGCATCGCCGCAAGCTTTGCTTGCCTACGAAAAAGAACGGCATCCCATTACCGAGCAAGTATCCAGATTTGCCATGAATCATGCGCACGCCATGAGTCAACGCCGGCGAGACATTCCGCCCAATTTGGAAGACAGCTCGCCTGAGGGCGCAGCCGCTAGAGCTGCATTTGGTCAAGATCTTTACGACTTGAATGTTCAGCAGTATTGCTGCGCAGGCTTGAACTTTGGATACTTTTACGACCAATCGCCAGTGATGGTTTATGACGAAGAAAAAGCACCTGACTACAGCATGGGCGGTTTTACGGCTTCCACGGTGCCGGGCTGCAGGGCACCGCACTTCTGGCTGGCCGAGGGGCGCTCGCTTTACGATGAATTGGGCAAGGCCTATACCTTGCTGTGTTTTAAGCCCGGCCAACAAACCTCAGTCGCTTGCTTGACCGAAGCTGCCGCCTTGGCGGGTATGCCCTTAAAAGTGTTGGAAGTGCCTGACACCGTCCATGTGCCGCCAGAATACCAACACGCATTGGTGATGGTGCGATCGGATGCCCATACGGTTTGGCGTGGGCGAGAATTGACCCAGAAGGGTGCCAAAGACCTTGTTTCTGTTTTGTGTGGCATGCCTTGAGATCGGCTGGCATGGACGCCCATTAGAATGTCCCTTGTTATGCAGAACACGTCAGAAACCAGCGCAATTTCGCCTCAAGGCACCCGCAGCCCCTCTGTTCAGTGGATTGGGGTGCAGTGGCGGGGTGGTTTTTATGCGCTTTTGCTTTCTGGCGTGACAGCCGTCTTCAAGGCAAGCCAAGCTCAATCAGACCCGTCCACGCCCAATTTGGATATTGAACTGCACGATGGCGCACCCGTTTTCATGCGGCCATTCAACCAATGTTTTGAACTTGGGGTGCACCAAGGTCTTGCGCCTGGCCTTACCCCTGGACTCAACCAAGGCAACCCCCTTGATGACGAAGAATTTCGATGGGCCCTCATTGTGAATGTGCCCGGCGCGTCGCCTTTGGGCTGTCGTGTGAATCATGTGGTGGGTCCATTTTGGGATGAACTGAAGTCGAGTGCCATTCACCACGAAGGCCATGATTGGCAGTTGGTTCATCCTTTCGGGGGCGGTCATGCTTGAAGCTCGCAAACTGAGCGACCAACTCCAGCAAGATCAAAACGCCAAGCTGTGGTCATGGTTGACGCTTGCGGTCTGGCTGCTTACCGTGGCCTTGTTGGTCAGTGTGTGGGTTGGCCTTGAATTTGAAAAGCCACCCGCCGATCAATCACAGCAGAAAATGACGCAGGCGCACACCCAAGTCTTGAACACGGTTGACCTCTTGAAAGCATCGGTCTCGCCAGAGCAAGAAATATCGGCAGCGTTCTTTGACCAAGTTGCGAGCCTCAACGCCCCTTTACTTGAATACGCGCAGATGGCTGCAGCGGGTTTGCGAATTCCGGCGGATACCAAAGACGCACAGCACTGGCCGGGTCAAATCAATTTGTGGGTAGACGATCTCAAAACACTGAGCAACAGCAAAGAAGCTTTGTTGAGCTATGCCACTCTGAGAGAGGCACTCATTGCTGTTTACAAAGCCAAAGGGTCTTTCGGTCAGAAACAACTCTCGCAATCTGCCCCGGCCAGCGGTTTTTATGTGGCGCTGGAGCAGTGGATCAAGGCCACTTCTGCAGAGCCATCAACAATCACATCGATATCAACACCGTCATCAAAGCCAGCACCCTTTTCATCTGCACCATTGAGCGCTGCTGTTCTTGCAAAGGGACAAGCTTCTTGGCGCGAGCTAGGCATTCAAATGGATGCTTTGGAAGTGGATGCCAAGCAGGCTGAAGATCCTGTTCGTGCCAAAGTGGCCAAGGACCTGGTGGCGCTGCTTTCAAAAAATGACTTGATGCCCAACATGCGAAAAGCAGATGACGCCTGGGCTCAATTTTTGTTGGCTCAAGAGCGTTTGCGCACCGCGACGGCTCAGCTCCTGCCTGAGCCCCAAGTTGTCATTGATCAGCCTGCGTGGCATGTGTCGCGCTTGGCTTTTCCGGGTACAAGTTCGCAAGGTTTGATGGCCAGTTTCTGTGCCATGATTTTGGCATTGGCGGTCATGGTGGCCGGCCATTTTGCAAGGCGACAGCACTTGCAAGTGATGTCCCAACAGTGGCTCACTGTGACCCAGCAATTGGAGATCTCTGTTCGCTCTGTCGATGCGCCTTTGGCCGGTGCCATTAGCCGCATGGATGCGCTGTCGACTGATTTTGCGTTGGTCACAGACAAGCTCAAGCAAATGCAATTGGCATTGATGACCCCTGTTGATGCACCGCCCCAAACATTGGATGAGCAAGCCTGGGATGTGGCAACCCGGATGCAGCGGGAACTCGAAAGTGATTTGAATTTGCTCAGAGAAAAGTTGCTGAATATTCATTTGCAGTTTTGCAGCGGTCAAACCCACGAAAACTTGGTGTACGACTTGGCCTTTACCACAGAGGCTATTCAAACTGTATTCACCACAGCCAGAGATCTGGGACGGTCTGTTGCTTTGTTGAAAGATTCTTTGACACAAGCAGAAGCATTGGGCGATGGTCAAGAATTTGAGGCACTCATGACGCAAGTGAACGGGCTGAGAGCATCGGCTAAAAAAATCACGCTCTCACTGCAAGATTTGTCGAGCCGTTTGCAACTGGCGGTCGAAGACGTGCCAGAAGGGCGGCGTTTTGAAGTGAGTGCCCGGAATGATGAAATTGGGGGGACCCGTGTCAACCAATCGATTTGATCATTTGACCTTGGTGGTGTCCGATGCCGAGCGCAGCTTGGAGGGCTTGCGCCACAGTCTGCATGGCGGGTCTGATGACATGATGCAAGGGGCATTGCATTGCCGTGACTTGTCGGGCGCTTTGTCTATTTTGGGCTTGGACACGGTAGCCGGCCTAGTCGATGATGTGGCGCGGCAAATGACCGTGGGTCAGCCCAGTGTGATTGATGTGGCGCATGGTTTGATTCCTGTCATGTCTCAGGTGATCAAAGACATCCAGTTGGGGCAAGTGCCCAACACCGAAGAGCAAATGAAAACGTGGGAGCCCTGGTTGGCCAGGCTTCAAGTCTTGGTCACTCGCGACTCTGCATCATTGAGCAACTTTGAAGCGGTGATGCCCAAAGCCGTCGGAACCCAGTTGGTGGGCGCTGCAGACCCGGGTTTCAAAGCGTTGCGTTCCAAGGGTTTGAACCTCATTCAAAACGCTCGCATTGTGAACCAGCGTGACGATGAGCGCACTGTGCGGCAAATGGATGCCTTGCTGAGCGAGTTGCAAGACTGGTCTTTGCGCGTAGGGCAAGTGCCGCTGGCGCAGTTATTTCCTTTGTCTGCGCACGAAATGGTGGACGTTTGGCTGGATGCGCCCTTGCTAGAACAACTCGATCCCTTGCGTGACTTTGGCGCCAAGGCTGAAAGCATCAAAGCGCAGTCGCGCAGTCTCACCATCTTTATGGATTGGGTGGCCCCCAGCCTTGGGCATGAGGAGTATGTGCAAATTGGCGAGTGCCTGAAAAAAGTTTCTGGCCATATCAAGCGAACACCCGAAGGATTCAGATTGGTGTTTCCTTGCAGCCTCACGCGCATGCGAATGATGCCGTTCATTCGCAACGCCCAAAGGTTTGTTGCGCCCGCTGGGCAGTTTGTACAGTTTCAGCCCGACTCGGAAGACGCTGGATTTTCGGGAACGATCATGTTGCGTGCCGGTATCGACAATCAAAACCTGCAAGTCGACCGCATGTTGCCTGCAGAAAATATGAATATTTTTGAAGTGCCAGCCGGCATTGAGCGACCAGAGGGTGTTTGCGGCGTGGCTTTGGATGGCACGGGTGAAATTTTTTACGTTATGGATCCGCAATGAAAGCCAACTCTTTGCGCTTTGTATTGAGCTTGATTCTGCCTTTTTTGATGCTGCAATCGGCCGTGGCAGCCTGGCCCCCCCAAGCCAGAGAGGCGGTCAACCGCTTTCTTGCTAGCCACCCCTCCTTAGACGGGCGGGAATTTAGCATTCAATGGACAGAGCCCAGAGCGCCGCTGCCATTCTGTGAAAAAGCGCCCAAGGTCAGCTTGCAAACCCGAGACCGCGCATGGGGCAAAATTTTCTTATCCCTTCAATGCGACGAGGGGCGTCCCTGGGTGCGGCCTGTCAGTGTGTACGTGGCTGTCAAAGGCCGCTACTTGGTTGCCAACCAGGCTTTGCGCAAGGGGCAGGCTCTTACAGCAGCCGATTTTCAGTGGGCCGAGGGTGACCTGACCAAATTGGGCGACTCACTTTTGGAAGACCCCGAACAGATCAAAAACATGGAGTTGGTTCGGTCTTTGCAGGCCGGGACCCCCCTTCGATTAAACGATTTGAAGCCAATTGCCGTAATTAAGTCGGGAGACCAAGTTCGGGTCACTTTGCTGGGCAAAGGCTTTGCCATCGACACCTCAGGACAAGCAATGTCGGATGCGGCCATGGGTGGCTCTGTGAAAGTTCGAATTTCTGACGGTAAAATTGTCCAAGGCGCAGCAGTTTCCCAAGGTGCCGTGGAAGTGTTGATTGACTAAGGTGCAGCATGATTATCAAAGTGAATGATGTTCGAGGAATGGGACAACCACAGGCCACTGGCTTGAATGGTGGCTCGTCTGCTGTGCCTTTGCAACAACCCGCAGGCGGCAAGGCTGAGCCCGCTGCCGTGATTGGTTTGAGCGAAGCCGCCAAAGTGGCACAAGCACTGCCAATGTCAGCCAATACCGACAAACTCGACCTCGACTTGGTTCAAGAAATTCGCCAGCGCATTGCCGATGGCACGTTTGAAATCGATTATCAAAATGTGGCCGGCAATTTGTTGGGCAATGCAGTGGCTGCCGTTCGCGCAGGCCGCGGCTAAACCTTTCAAACTTTCAGTATCTCAATGACTTTTGAACATGCT
>JACCEC011136362.1_pt1 | contig 10186 bp, 9 predicted proteins | sample 7450121 | NCBI WGS metagenome assembly JACCEC01 (sample SAMN15323455, study PRJNA562643) | freshwater metagenome | isolation source: river surface water | place: USA:Blue River Watershed | collected 2017-08-18 | reverse complement strand
AGTTCCCATTCGAGAACGGAAGGTTTGAGGCCGAGTGCGACGAGTGCGCCGAGTGTCATGTCTCCGCTGATGCCGGAGAAACAATCGAGGAAGAGTGCTTTCATGGGAGAGGGCGGTTTGGATTAGCCAACGATGGTTGCGGCGTCTTTCAGCGAGATTGCGTTCTCGTAGAGGGCCTTTCCGATGATGCAGCCGTGAATGCCGGGGAGGGTATTCAGTTGTTTGACATCTTCGATGCGGGAGACGCCGCCGCTGGCGATGATATCGAGGGGAACTGCTTCGCGGAGGCGCTGAAGCTCGGTGAAGTTGGGCCCGTGCATCATTCCGTCCGTGGCGATGTCCGTGTAGATCACGGTTTTCACGCCGCGGGCGTGCACGTCTCTCGCGAGGGTGATTGCGGGCAGGGTGGAGGTTTCGGTCCATCCTTTCACCGCTACGAGACCGTTTTTCGCATCGATCCCAACGGCGATGCGGTCAGGTCCGAAGCGGTGAACGAGCGAGGCGACGAAGTCGATGGATTCTGCTGCGCGCGTGCCGATGACGACGCGGCTGACGCCAGCGTTGAGGGCGTTTTCGACGGCCTGTTCGGAGCGCATACCGCCGCCCATTTGAACGGGGATGGAGAGTGCGCTCGTGATTTTCCGAATGGATTCGAGGTTTTGGTGCGTTCCCGAAAACGCGGCGTCGAGATCGACGACGTGGAGCCAGTGGCCGCCTTCAGATTCCCAACGTTTGGCGAACGTGGCGGGGTCGTTGGAATACACGGTTTTTTGAGAAGCGAGTCCTTGCTTGAGGCGGACGACATGGCCGTCCATGAGATCGATGGCGGGGTAGAGGAGCATGATGGGGTCAGCGTTGAGAATGGTATTCGCGCGTCATTTGGAGGAAGTTGCGAAGCATTTGGAGTCCGGTTTCCTGGCTTTTTTCAGGATGGTATTGCATTCCGTGAACGTTGCCTCGTCCGGCGGCTGCGGCGAAGGTTTCTCCGTAGCAGGCGGAGGCGGTGATTTCCTCGGGATGGAGGGGTTCGGGGAAGTAGGAGTGAACGAAGTAGACGAACGGGTCTGGCGGGAGTTGGCGCCAGAGCGGGTGTTCGCGGTTGGAGAGGGCGAGTTTGTTCCAACCGATTTGGGGAACTTTGATGCCGGGCGTCTTGAACTTGCGGACGCGGCCTTTGAGGAAACCGATGCCGTGTTCGCTGGGGGATTCCTCGCTGGATTCGAACAGGAGTTGGAAGCCGACGCAGATGCCGAGGAAGGGCTTGTCGGCTTCGGTCCACGCTTTGAGGGTTGGCATAAGCCCCCGCGAAGCGAGGGCTTGCGCGCAGTCGCCGAACGCGCCGACGCCTGGGAGCACGATGGCGTCCGAGGCGGTGATGACGGTGGGATGGTCGGTGAGGGTGACGTTGGCTCCGGAATGGATGAGGGCGTTGTGAACGCTTCGGATGTTTCCGGCGCCGTAGTCGACGAGGGCGATGTTGAGGGGGCGATCGCTCACGGGTTAGGCGGTGAGGGTTCCTTTGGTGCTTGGGACGCCTGAGACGCGAGGGTCGACCCGACAGGCCATGTCGATTGCGCGCGCGAGCGACTTGAAGGCGGCCTCCATCATGTGATGGGAGTCGCGGCCGTAGAGCACTTCGAGGTGAAGGTTGGCGGCGGCGTTATTGGAGAAGGCGCGCAGGAACTCTTCGAGCAGGGAGTACGGGAAGTGGTTTTGTGCGACGGGTGCTGGGGAGCGGAAGTCGATGAAGGGGCGACCGCTGAAATCGATGACGGCGCGGGCGAGTGTTTCGTCCATGGGGACGTAAGCGTGTCCGTATCGAGCGATGCCTTTTCGGTCGCCGAGGGCTTTGGCGAAGGCTTGTCCGAGGGCGATTCCGGTGTCTTCGACGGTGTGATGAAAGTCGACTTCGATATCGCCGTGCGTTTCGACGGTGAGATTGGTGAGGCTGTGTTTTGCGAACAGGTTGAGCATGTGGTCCAGAAACGGGATTCTGGTGGCGATTTGGGCGTGGCCCGAGCCATCGATCTCGAGGGAGAGTGCGATGCGGGTTTCTGCGGTGTGACGTTGGATTTCAGCGGAGCGGGCCATTGCGCATAGCGTGACTGGGAAAGGGGAAGCGGGCAAGAGGGGGGTGGCGGGGGTCCCGTGTGCAGGTGCGTCGAAATAGCCTGACGTCGGGCTTCCCATCTTCGGCCAATACAGGTAATCCAAACCCATGGCACGCAAAAGGAAGCCGCGTCAGCTCAGCGTGAATGAGCCTTCGATCATGTCCAGGCCACCTGTGGAGAGGATGTTCCGTCTGCACGAGTACATCCGGCAGGGCGGTTTTCACAACTGTCGTTCGTTGGGCAGCGAGTTGGGGGTGAGTGCGAAGACGATTCAGCGGGATTTGGATTTTATGCGGGACCGGTTGTTGATGCCGATTGCGTACGACGAGTCGCGGCATGGTTACTACTATTCGCAGTCGGTGGAGAACCTGCCGGGGTTTGAGGTGGGCGAGGGCGAGATGGTGTCTTTGTTGGTGATTCAGAAGGCGATGGAGCAGTACCGAGGCACGGCGTTTGAACGTCCGCTCCGGAACGCGTGCGCGAAGATTGCGGAGGTGTTGAAGGATAAGGTGAGTATTTCGTGGGCGGAGATTGATGAGGCGGTTTCGTTTCGGAAGACGGGGGTGAGCCCGGTGGATATGGCGGTGTTTGATGCGGTGGGGATGGCGGTGTTGCAGTCGGCGCAGCTGGAGTTCGGTTATCGAAAACCCGGGGCAACGGAGGCGGAGTTGCGGCGGGTGCAGCCGTATCATTTGGGTTGTTTGGAGAGTAGTTGGTATCTGATTGGACACGATTTAGGGCGAGGGGCGATGCGGACGTTTGCGCTTTCTCGGATGGTGGATGTGCGGGTGACTTCGGAGCGATTTGATCGTGCGCCGGGCTTTTCGATTAAGGAGTATTTGGGTGCGAGTTTTGGTGTGTTTCGTCAGGCGCCGGACGAGGTGGTGGAGACGGTGCGCGTGCGCTTTGATTCGTTTGCAGCGCCGCATGTCAAGGAGCGTCAATGGCATGCTTCGCAGCGCTTTGTGGAGTTGCAAGGGGGTGGGGTTGAGATGCAGATGGAGCTTGGGAACATGGTGGAAGTGCAGCGTTGGATTTTGGGTTGGGGTGCGCATGCGGTGGTGGTTGCGCCGGAGCGGTTGGTGTTGCAGGTTCGCGCCTCGGTGGAGTCGATGAGCGCGGTGTATCGGGCGAAGTGACCAATGTGCGGGTTGGTGGGGTGGATGGGGTGGACGGGAATCTGCTCTCGGGTGGGGGTATGCATTCCGAGACCGATTTTTTGCAGGGTGTTGAGGTGACTGGACCTGTTGCGGCGTTTGTGACGTTTGGGGCGGGTTCGGGTGGGTTACCGGCGGTGCGGGTGAAGGGGCCGTTGTGTGAGGGGGAGGTTCTTTTGCATGGGGCGCACGTGACTCACTTCGCGCCAGCTGGGAAGGCGCCGCTTTTGTTTGTCAGTGAGCGGGCGGTGTTTCGGGATGGTGCGGCCGTGCGGGGCGGGGTGCCGGTGATTTTTCCGTGGTTTGGTCCGAGGGCGGGGCATCCCGAGTCGCCGATGCACGGATTGGTTCGTACGAGGGCGTGGCGATTGGTGCGGGTGGCGGCCACGGCGGATGGCGTGGTGGAGGTGGTGCTTGGGATCGAGGATTCGGAGGAGACGCGGGCGCATTGGGGGCATGCGTTTCGGCTGGAGTTGGCGGTGCGGTTTGCGGCGGATCTGGGGTTGCGGCTCACGGTTTCGAACCGTGGTTCAGAGGCGTTTCGGTGTGAGACCGCATTTCATCCTTACTTTGTGGTGGGAGACATTCGGGAGGTTGGCGTGCGCGGGTTGAGCGGGGTCACGTATGTGAGCAAGACGGAGGGGATGGCGCGGCGGGTGGATGAAGAGCCCGTGGTTCGGTTTTCGGCGGAGACCGACCGCGTGTATTGCGGGACGGAGGGCACGTGCGTGATTGAGGAGGCGGGCAGAGACTCGGTGGTTTTGGAGAAGCGCGGTTCTTGCACGACGGTGGTGTGGAACCCGTGGGTTGCGAAAGCGGCGGCGATGGCGGATTTCGGGGATGGGGAATGGCCTGGAATGGTTTGTGTGGAGCAGGCGAATGCGGGCGATGATGCCTTGGAGATCGCTGTGGGCGAGAGTGTTGAGATGAGCGCGGTTTATCGGTTGGCGGCGGCCTCGCGTTGACGGCCTCAGAAACTTCACGAATGTTGAACGGTGCGGGCCAAAGCAGTGTCAAAACAATCAGCAGTCACTTACCTATGATAAACTCGGTATCTTTCATGAAGCGGATCGGGGTTTGTGCCTCGGTGTTGACGATGGGTGCGATGGTCTATGCGGCGGAGGGGGACGCGCCGAAGCCGGCGGAACCACAGGCGGCGAAGGAGTCTGAGAAGGCGGGCAAGGGGGAGAAGGCGGCGGATGCGAAGGGGTTGCCGAAGTTTCTTTTGGACAACTCGCCGTTGCCGCCGGGGACGCCGACGTACGCGCCGGTTATTGAGAAGGTTTCGCCGAGTGTTGTGACGGTGAAGACGAAGAAGATGATGGTGCCGGGGGCGCAGGCTGAGGGCGGGGGACGTCACCCGATGTTGGACGATCCTTTGCTGCGGCGTTTCTTTGGGTTACCGGAGGCTGAGGAGGGGCAGGGAGGGAAGAAGGATGCAGACAAGGAGCGGAAGCGTGGGGGGAAGCAGGGGAAAGCGGTTCCTCAGGATTTTGGGTTGGGGTCGGGGGTGATTGTGAGTGAGGAGGGGCACATTTTGACGAACAACCATGTGGTGGATGGTGCGGACGAGATCGAGGTGCAGTTGGGGCGGAATGGGAAGAGTTACAAAGCGAAGAAGTTGGGTGCGGATCCGGAGACGGACATTGCGGTGTTGAAGATTGAGGGGCGTTCGTTCAAGGCGGTGACGTTTGGCGACAGCGATCAGTTACGGTCGGGCGACATTGTGTTGGCGGTGGGGAACCCGTTTGAGTTGACGCAATCGGCGACGATGGGGGTGGTGAGTGCGACGGGTCGTCACAAGATGCAGATTGCGAGTTTCGGGAACTTCATTCAGACGGATGCGGCCATTAACATGGGAAACTCTGGGGGAGCTTTGGTGGATTACTTGGGGAGGTTGGTTGGGATTAACACGGCGATTTTCAGCCGTTCGGGTGGCAACCAAGGGATTGGGTTTGCGGTGCCGTCGAATGTGGCGAGGTTCGTGATGGAGAGTCTGTTGCGTTCGGGCAAGGTGAGTCGCGGATTCCTCGGGATTATGCCTCAGGAAATCACGCCGGAGCTGGCGCGGACGTTTAAGGTGGAGGAAGGTGTTGGGGTGTTGGTGGCGCAGGTGACACCGGGATCGGCGGCGGACAAGGCGGGGATGAAGAAGGGGGACGTGTTGTTGGAGGCGGAGGGTCAGCGGGTGGATACGCCGGACGATTTTCGGTTCAAGGTGGCCTCTATGCCGCCGGGAGCGAAGGTACGGTTCAAGATGACTCGGGATGGGAAGGCGATAGAGGTGACGGCAACGCTGGCTGAGCGACCTGACCTAGCGAAGGCGGCGCCGGCGCCGGTGGTTGAGCCGGATCCGGACGTGTTGGACGGCGTGGAAGTGGCGGATCTTGACGAGTCGAACCGGAAGGAGTTCCGGATTCCGGAGGGGGTTGAAGGAGTGTTGATTACCAAGGTCGAGCCGGAGTCGCCTTCTGGGGTGGCTGGGATTCGGAAGGGCGACGTGATTCAGGAGATTGGGCGCAAGCCGGTGAAGACGGCGGACGAGGCGGTGAAGATGAGCGAGGACTTGAAGCGTGAGCGCGAGGTGTTGGTGCTGGTTTCGAGTCGTGGGAGCAATCGGTATGTGCTGTTGAAGCAGCAATAACGATTGAAGCTCGGGCGGAGTTGACACGTCGTTGATGCGCTACACGACGTGGATTGCGGGGTGAAAGGTTGGCCTGTCTTATTCTTGTTGGAGAAGGGTTTTGCTATTCTCCAAGAGGCCGGCCATCCGAGGATTCGCCAACTCAAAGTCGTTGATTTGGTCGGAGTGCAGAATCTGGCGGGCCATCGTGGTTTTGCTGACTTGTCGCGGTTCGACGAGCGCGGGTGTGGATTGGATAGGGGTTGGTGGGGTATCGGAAGTTTTCGGTAAAACCCTGCCTCGCGGGGAGGAAGCATCTCGTTTATCCCGTTGCGTTCACGAATATGGATACCAACTGGAACGGCGTATTTCCCGCCATCACAACGCAGATGCACCGCGACGGATCTCTGAACTTGGAGGGGACAGCCGCCCATGCGGAGGCGCTGATTCGATCGGGCGTTTCGGGTATTATCTTTCTTGGGTCACTGGGTGAGAACCAGACGCTGACGCCTGAAGAGAAGCGGTTGATGATGCGGGAGATGGTGGCTGCGGTTTCTGGGCGGGTGCCGGTTTTGTCGGGTGTGGCTGAGAATAGTACGGCGGATGCGGCGCGTTACGTGGCGGATGGGGAGCGGTTGGGCGTGGACGGGTTCATGGTGATGCCGGCGATGTGTTACCGAGGCGACACGGTGGAGGCGGTTCATCATCTTCGGACGGTGGCTGCGGCGACGGGTCGGGGGGTGATGGTTTACAACAATCCGATCAGTTACTTTAACGACATTACGCCTGAGACATTTGCGACGTTGGCGGATGTGGCGAACATTGTGGCGATCAAGGAGAGTTCGGGGGACACGCGGCGGATCACGGATTTGAGGAATGCGGTGGGTGATCGATACGCCTTGTTTACTGGGGTGGATAACTTGCTGTTGGAGAGTGCGATTCTGGGGATTGACGGATGGGTTGCTGGGTCGGGAATTGCGTTTCCTGACGAGAATCAGTGGCTGTGGGATTTGACGCGGCAAGGGCGTTGGGCGGAGGCGCAGGCGTTGTACCGTTGGTTCACGCCGTTGCTGCATTTGGATGTCAGCACGAAGTTGGTGCAGAACATCAAGCTGGCGGAGCAGGAGACGGGGTTGGGGCAGGAGTGGGTGCGTGCGCCGCGTCGTTCGTTGGAGGGGGCTGAGCGCGAGCGGGTGTTGCGGGTGATTCGGGACGCGATTGCGGCGCGTCCGGAGGTGCCGAAGCGGGTTTCCGAATAGTCTTCTGGGGGAGTGATGAGCGCGGCAACGGAGACGAAGGTTGTGCATCCGCCTGGGATGCGGACGTTGTTTCTCACGGAGATGTGGGAGCGCATGAGTTATTACGGCATGCGCGCGTTGTTGGTGTTGTTCATGGTGTCGCCGGTTGAGCGTGGCGGGATGGGATTGGACGCAGGGGAGGCGACGGCGGTGTACGGTTTGTATACGGCGTTGGTTTATCTGGCGGCGTTGCCGGGCGGTTGGGTGGGGGATCGGTTGTTGGGAACGCGGGACGGGGTGTGGTGGGGCGGGGTGGTGATTGCGCTAGGGCATTTGGTGCTTGGGTTTGACCATCCGAAGGGATTTTACGTTGGGCTGGTATTGGTGGCGTTGGGTTCGGGGTTGTTGAAGTCGAACATGAGCACGTTGGTGGGGGCGTTGTATCCGGAGGGTGGGGCGCGTCGGGACGCGGGGTTCACCTTGTTTTACATGGGGGTGAATGTTGGGGCCTTTCTTGGGCCGATGGTATGCAGCGCGTTGGGAGAGAAGTTGGGGTGGCGCTGGGGCTTTTCTGCGGCGGGGATGGGGATGGTGTTCGGATTGATTCAGTTTCGATGGTCGCGTGAGCGGTTGGGGAATGCGGGGGAACTGCCGAGCTCTGTTCGGGCCGATTGGCGGGCGTTGCGCGGGCGATGGGCGGGGTTGGTTTGTGCGGTGATTGCGATGGTGGCTACGGGCGTGGCCCTTTGGACTGGATGGTTGACGGTTGATTTGAAGGTTTTGGCATCACGGACCGCCGGTGTGATTGTCGGAGTCGGTATCGTGTACTTTTTGTGGGCGGCCCTTGAGATTCGGCTGGCTGCCAAGGGTGGGCCGGAGGGTGGGGTGGAGCTGCGTCGGTTGGGTGTGATTGCGGTTTTGTTTGCTGCGTCCGCATTGTTTTGGTCGGGATTTGAACAGGTGGGGTCTTCGTTGAGCCTTTTTGCGGAGCGGTTTACGGATCGGATGGTGTTGGAATGGCAGGTTCCTGCGGGGTGGTTTCAGAGTGTGAATGCGTTGTTTGTCATCGTGCTGGCGCCGTTGATGGCCGGTTTATGGACGGCTTGGGACCGGCGCGGAGGCGCACCGGGGTTGGCGGCGAAAGTGGCGTGGAGTTTGGTTCTTTTGGGCGCTGGATTTCTTGTTGCGGCGTGGGCGGCTCGGCGTGCCGATGCATCGGGAACGGTGGGACCGCTTTGGTTGGTGACGGTTTACTTTATCCACACTGTGGGGGAGTTGTGTTTGAGTCCGGTCGGATTGAGCGCGGTGACGAAGCTCGCGCCGCAGCGGTTGGCGGGTCAGATGATGGGGGTGTGGTTTGTGGGATCAGCGCTGGGGAATGTGTTGGCGGGGATGTTGGCGGGGGAGGTTGCGGGTGAGGGCACGTTGGTGATGTCGGCGCGGTTTATGGAAGTGGTGCGAACGGCGGGGATTGCTGCGGTGGTGATGCTTGTGTTGATTCGTCCGCTGAACCGTTGGATGGGAGGCGTGCGGTGAGGCGGGGTGATGGCGAGGGGTGTTCGGAGGCGAGCGGAGCGGTTGATTCAGCGGTGAAACGTTTAACCCAAGCATGAAATGAAAAAGGTGCATGTGATTGATTCCCATACGGGAGGAGAGCCGACGCGCTTGGTGGTCGCGGGCGGGCCTGTGCTGACATCGCGGAATGTGGTGGCGATGCGAGACGAGTTGGCGCGGGAACACGATGCGTTTCGGGCGGGGGTGATTTTGGAGCCGCGCGGGACGGATGTTTTGGTTGGGGCGCTATTGGTGGAACGTCCGGCCGATGTGGGGGACGACGTTCCGTTCGGCCTGATTTTTTTCAATAACACGGGCTACTTGGGGATGTGTGGGCATGGGTTGATTGGGGTGGCTGAGACGTTGCGCTGGATGGGGCGAATAGGGCCTGGCACAACGCGGTTTGCGACGCCGGTTGGGGTGGTGTCGGCCACGATTTTGGAGGACGGGCAGGTTGAGATTGAGAATGTGGCTAGCTATCGGATTGCGGCCGATGTGGGGGTGGAGATTCCGGGGATGGGGCGAGTGACGGGGGATGTCGCGTGGGGAGGGAACACGTTTCTTCTGATTCACACAGCGCCGCCGGTTTGGGGGATGGGGAACGTGGGGGAGTTGACGCGGCTGGCGCTTCTTGCGCGGGATGCGGTGCATGCTGCTGGGTATCCCGAAGTCGACCATGTGGAGTGGTTTGGGAAGCCGGTGCATCCTGAAAGTTCGAGTGCCAACTTTGTGTTGTGTCCGGGCGGGGCGTTTGATCGTTCGCCGTGTGGGACGGGTACGAGTGCGAAGTTGGCGTGCCTGCATACTGCCGGAAAGTTGAGTGTCGGCGAAGTGTTTCGGCAGGAGGGGATTACGGGTTCAGTGTTTGAAGGGCGTATTGCAGCGGTGACGGCGGAGGGTGTGATTCCGTTGGTACGTGGGCGAGCATGGGTGACGGCGGAATCGTGGTTGATGTTTGCTGATGACGATCCGCTCGCTGCTGGGTTGCGTTGGAGTTGATATGGGGAGGCGCGTTGTTGTTTTGGGGGCGGGCGTGATTGGGATGGCGGTGGCGCAAGCGTGTGCTGAGGAGGGGCACGCGGTGACGGTTTTGGAACGGTCACCGCGGCGGCGTGATGGTTGTTCGTTTGGGAACGCGGGCATGGTGGTGCCGAGCCACTTCACGCCGCTTGCGACGCTGGGGACATTGCGGCTTGGCCTCAAGTGGATGTGGAACCCCCGTTCGCCGTTGTATTTGCGTCCGCGTTGGGATTGGGACTTTTTCGCGTGGATGCTTCGCTTTGTTGCCTCGGCGAATCCGGTAAAAGTCGCCTTGGCCGAGCCGGTTCTGCGGGATTTCAATCTGTTTAGCCGCGAGGTTTACGAGGAGTTGGCGGGGCGAGGATGGGATTTTGGGTGGGAGCGGCGCGGGCTCTTGATGCTTTGCCGAACGGGGCATGGGCTGCAGGAAGAGGCGCGTGCAGCGTTGCGTGCGAGGCAGTTAGGCTTGGAGGTGGATGTTCT
>JACCEC010406693.1_pt1 | contig 10186 bp, 10 predicted proteins | sample 7450121 | NCBI WGS metagenome assembly JACCEC01 (sample SAMN15323455, study PRJNA562643) | freshwater metagenome | isolation source: river surface water | place: USA:Blue River Watershed | collected 2017-08-18 | reverse complement strand
GCATCACTCTGGCGGAGATCGCAAAGCACGCAACGCGTGAGGATTGCTGGACTGCAATCGACGGCACTGTTTATGACCTCACCCCCTACATGAAGCAGCACCCAGGAGGAGCAGCGTCTCTGGCCTGGCTCTGCGGCATCGATGGCACCTCAGCTTTCAATTCCCAGCATGGGTCCGAGCAACGTCCCGCCAGTGAGCTGGCAAGTTTGGCAATCGGCGTATACGCCGGCAATGCTTTGCCGAGCGAGCCATCGGCAGCGCCAACAACCGAGCCGACTAGCCCGAGTGCCCCTGCTGGCACCTTCACAGCTGCCGAGGTCGCAAAGCACACCAGCGGCACGGACTGCTGGTCGGTAGTGAACAACAAGGTTTACGACCTAACTTCATACGTTTCAAACCACCCAGGTGGTGCCAATGTCATCAAGGCAATCTGTGGCAAGGACGGCACCGCGGCTTTCTCCGGTCAGCATGGCGGGGCGGCAAAGCCAAATAACGTGCTCGATGGGTTCCTGCTTGGAGAGCTTGCAAATTCTTCCGCCGGAACAACCACCTTGCAGCCAGCCCCAGCACAGAATGGTGAGGGTGAAGAGAATGAACAGGGTGAAAACTACTAAGCCCTATCTGCCTTAGTCTTTTGGCATGAGTGATTTAAATGTCGTTGGCGACCAGGACAACTGGATCTGCTGGCTCTGCGATAAGCCGGTAGCCCCGGACCTTTCAGTCAACAATGACCAAGGACCTAGCGTCGATAGCTACGGTGCGATTCGTGTAAAGAAAGGCGCTGACTTTGTCGAGCGCCTTGCTCACCGACAGTGCAACACCATGAAGGGCAAGATCTCCCCGGTTGTGCCGTGGCCAAAAGACCTTTTGGTGGTTGACCCGTCGCCAATCTTTGAGACGGTGGAGCGCCTTCGCAAAAAAGGCGGCCGCGAAATCATCGCTCGCTGTCCAGATCAGCAGGACGCCGAAGCGGCTTCTGCCTGGTTGCTAGATCGCATCAGCCGCTTAGCACCGGAGTTGAACCTAAGCACTCAGATCACTGCCGGTGGCGGTCAGGTAGTGCTCGCCCTAAAGCTTGGCTAAGCGCAATCTCAGCCGATTCCCAAGTTCTGGGGTTAGATTAATAAGACTTACTAGAAGGTTTTGAAGTGGAAAAGATAAAGGCTTTTTTGGCCAAGCTGCCTCATCCAGTTCGGTGGGCGCTGACCATGGTCGTTGGCTTTGTGCTTTTGCTACTGGGTCTGATCATGATGGTAACCCCTGGCCCGGGACTGCTCTTTATATTCTTTGGACTTTCTATCCTCGCCCTCGAAATCGAATGGGCGAGAGAACTCAACAAGCAGGGTCTTCAGGGCCTCGAGCGCATTGTTGCAAAGCTAAAGTCCATTTTCCTAAAGCGCCGAGACAAGTCCTAGCACTTACTTAAGTAGGTCTAATTCGCAGCAGCACCTGAGGGGCAACCCAGGTGTGTGGCCATAGTGTTGAGATAACTTCACTAAGGAGGCCACTATGGCCAAGCAAGAAAAATCCTCTACTCAACAGATATCTGGTCTTCGCCGCTACAACGTGGTGGCCGGTTTCCTACACCTAATCCAAGCCGTTGGCCTGGGCTATGTTTTGACACTTTTGGACAGCCAGGTGCTATTCCCAGCTACCTTGGACTACCCAACCGGCCCTCCGGGGTTTGACCTACCAACCGACCGCGTGGTGCTATTTGAAATCAACCTCGGTGCAGGTGTGGTGGCATTCCTTGCATTGTCGGCACTGTTCCACTTCATCATCTCCTCCCCGATGTTCTTTGCCCGCTACAAGGCAGGTCTGGAGAAGAACCACAACTACTTCCGCTGGGTTGAGTATTCGCTTTCATCCTCAATCATGATTTGGCTTATTGCTCAGCTCACCGGCGTATCTGACTTCGCTGCACTGGTTGGTATCTTCGCGGTGAATGCATCGATGATCTTCTTCGGAGCACTCCAGGAGAAGTACGAGACCCCAGGAAATGGCAAGGGATTGCCATTCATCATGGGTTCGATTACAGGCATCGTCCCTTGGCTGATCATCGTGCTCTACACCCTGCAGCCGGGATCGACCAATGCCTCTGAGGTTCCAGGATTTGTTTACGGAATCATCGTGGCACTGTTCATCTTCTTCAACACCTTCGCCTTCAACCAGGCCTTCCAATACAAGAGAGTTGGACCTTGGAAGAACTACCTGTTTGGTGAGGCTACCTACATCACTTTGAGCCTGGTCGCTAAGACCTTGCTCGCTTGGCAGGTATTCTCGGGAGCCATCATTCCGGTCCTGGTCGGCGAATAAGAAGTAAAAAACCCGCCAGGCGATGCTTGGCGGGTTTTTCTATGCTCTGGCTATTGGTTTACCAAGCGCAGGGTCAGCGGATACCTAAAGAACTCACCCTGTGCAGCCTTGATGGCCGCGATAACACGCATGATGAACCAGTAGATCGGTGGCACCCAGAGGAGTAGCCATCCGACGATAGAGATCAGAAGCACAACCATCACGAGCAACATGGTGATTCCGAAGTTCAAGGACTCCCTGACGTGGTGGGTGATGAAGGGACCTTTGCCCCTAAAGACGAAGTACCCGATTACAGGAGCTAGGAACTCGAATGGGATGGCGAGTAGGTGACTTGCAATGGCAAGTATCTTCTCGTTTCCTGGGGTTAGGTCTTTGCTGGCGTAAGGGTTGTTGTCGCTCACTTTAGCTCCTTCTTTCAGGCTTCATTTTAGGCATCTCAACTGAGAAGTAGGTGCGACTTTCTCCTAGTAAGGGGTCGATGCCAATTTGGTGCAATAGGGTTTCAGTTACGACTTTTAGTAATGGAGCTAGAGATGTCAATTCAGCCTGAGATTTCCAGGTCATGGTTGCTGGTGAACAGCTTGAAAGCTGACCAGCTCGATGCCATTGGTGAATCTAGAGCAGACCAGATCGTCATTGACATCGAGGATGCCGTAGACCCCCTAAACAAAGAGCGAGCCCGCGATGCCGTGGTCTATTGGCTACAGTCGGGTTCGGCTTGGGTTCGGGTAAACGATGCCAGCACCGAGTTTTGGCGAGATGACCTCATTGCCCTGAGCAGAGCCCCTGGCCTAAAGGGCGTCATGCTGGCCAAGACCGAAGACGGTCAGAGCGTTGAGCAAACCTACAAACTTCTGGGATCCCACCTTCCAATCATTCCTTTGGTGGAGTCGGCCCTTGGTATTGAGAATGCGGTTGAGATCGCAAGAGCCAAAGGTGCCTTCCGTTTGGCATTTGGTTCCGGCGACTATCGCAGGGATACCGGCACCAGTGCCGATGACTTGGCGATGAGCTATCCAAGAACCAAATTGGTGCTGGCAAGTCGCATTGGCGACCTTCCCGGACCAATCGATGGACCAACGGTTGGGCCAAACCACTCAGCGTTGAGGCAGCAGGCGACGCTCGCTGTCACATTGGGCCTAACCGGCAAGCTATGCCTGGATGAAAAACAAACCGTGGTCATCAACGAAACCATCTGCCCAACCGAGTCAGACATCGTTTGGGCGCAAGAGTTCTTCGAGGACTTCGCAGCTTCCGGTGGCATGGTTCGAGATGGATCTGACCCACTAAGTATCAAGCGTGCCGAGAAGATTTTGAATCTCGCCAAGGCACTTGGCGTGCTCGAAGACTAATTCTTCAGGATCTTATTCGCGGTTTGTGCGGTAATCAGAGCCAGCGACTAGCTTGATACTCCGCAAAGATTTTGCGAACTGTGCCGGTCTTGCCTCGGATCACAATCGACTCAGCGAGGATCAGGTTTCCTTTTTTGCGAACCCCAGAAACTAAAGGTCCATCGGTTACGCCAGTTGCAACAAAAAAGGTGTTGTCGGAGTGGACTAGCTCATCCATTTCATAGATGTAGTCAAACTTGAGGCCCGCTTTATTGCCAGCTTCGATTTCGAAATCATCCCTCGGAGCCAGCTTGCCCTGCATAAAGCCGCCCAGTGCACGCACACCGCAGGCGGTAACAATGCCCTCTGGAGAGCCGCCCTTTCCAATGCACATGTCAATTCGCGACTCACTCCTTGCCGCCTGGATTCCGCCGGCAACATCGCCATCTCGCAATAACCTGGTGGCTGCCCCTGCCGAACGAACCTCGTCAATGACATCCTCGTTGTATTCCCGATCTAGCACCGCTACCAGCAGGTCCGCCACATCTTTCTTGGCGGAGCGGGCATACTCGGTGAGGTTTTCTCTTATCGACATTGTCATGTCGCAAACCCCAACGGCTGCCTCGCCGGCTACAAACTTCTGCATCCGGTAAACAGAGGAAGCATCCAGCATGGTGCCACGGTCCGAGACTGCGATTACAGAAATCGCGTTCATTCGACCAGCTGCGGTTAGTGATGTTCCGTCAATGGGATCTACCGCGATGTCTACCTTCGGCCCCTGGCCGGTGCCCACAATCTCCCCGTTGAAAAGCATCGGGGCATTGTCCTTCTCGCCCTCACCGATTACTACCAGGCCCTCAAAATCCACTGTTCCCAGGAAGGCTCGCATGGCATCCACCGCCGCACCATCGGCAGCATTCTTGTCACCTTTGCCAATTAGCGGAAAGGCACGAATTGCTGCTGCTTCGGTAGCGCGCACCAACTCCATGGCTAAGTTTCGATCCGCCACCAGCTCTTTATCGGGCGACATCAGGCCAATCCCTTGGGGCTGAGCGATGACACATCGGACAACAGTTGGTTGAGCCTGGTGTTCTGCTCAATTTCGATACTTGAGCGGCACATGGCAATCGGCAATCTGCGTCGAAGCAGGTCATCGGCTGTCTTTACCTGCTCATTCTCAAGTACATATGAAACTTCAGCACCGCAGATTCCTAGCCCCTCGAAGATGGGCTCGCGCAATTCCTGGTCGCCGCGCGCCAGCTCCACAATCTCCAGCGCTCGACTGCCATGGCGTCGCCACAGTTCAGAAACAATTAGCTCGGCAGCCAAAGAGCTACCAAACACCTCTTTGGCCACCCGCTCAAAACTCTGCTGGCGATCTCTGGATTCTTCCCCGTACCAGTTCTCAGCTGCTCTCCACTTACCGATCCGGAACTTCTTCACCGCTGCGAAAACCTCATCGCCAACATTCAGGCAGTCAGTGAGCTTGCCACCGAAGACCGTAATCACTCTTCTGTCGGGGGCTGTTTCGATGACGTGCTTTCTGGAGAGCTTGTGCCAATCGGTCGTCTCTCCCTTAGCGCTGCCGGCAACCAGTGGCCTGACTCCACAACGCTCCGAGATGATGTCTAATTCGGTCAGCGGTGTCTCAAGGTTCATTTCTTTATTGATCTGGCGCAGCAAAAACTCGCGATCCGCCGGGGTGACTTCTTTGGTCTCGCTCTCCACCCTGGTGTCGGTGGTGCCAATCATGCTCCGGTCGCCCATTGGAAGCACATAGAACATGCGCCCCTCTTCATCCCAAAAGGCCAGTACTCGATCCGAGTTGTGAATCTTGGGCACAATCAGATGCACGCCCTTGGATAGCACAAGCCTAGATTCCGGAGTTACCCCAAGTAGCTCGGAGACATTGGCTGCGAAAGGGCCGGTTGCGTTCACAATGCTTTTTGCGCGGTACTCAATCTTTTCCGAGCTGAAGGCATCCTGGGCCACCAGATTCCATTCACCATCGAACTGAGCCTCAACCAGCTCTGAGTAGTTGCAGACCTCTGAACCAAATCGCTTGGCGGTAGCCAGGAAGTCCCAAACGAATCGGCTGTCATTGTCTGGCAGCTCGGCATCAAAGTATTCAAGTGCTGCTCGGCCAGGGATGAAGCTCGGCTCAATCTCACTAGCGCGATTAGCCAAATACAGCTTCGGCATCTTTGTATAAAAGCCGCCAATTACCCAGTAAGCCATCGTGCCAAAGAGACCAAGAACTCTTCCAAAAGGTGAGGTGGGTCCAATTGATGCTAAAAATCCAATCTCGCGAATTCGATTCGGGTAGCAGCGCATTAGCTGGTTGCGAGATCGACAGAGCTTGTAAACCAAGCCAAATTCGTAGCTTTGAAGGTACTTGATGCCACCCCAAACCAGATTGCTGGACTCTTGGGAGGTGGTGGAGGCAAAGTCTCCCCGCTCCAGAAGCAATACCTTCAGGCCAGAGGCAGACAGTCGCGCAGCCGAGACCGCTCCGTTTATTCCACCGCCAATAATGGCGACATCGTAAAGGGTTGAATTCTTCGACTCTGACATTTAAAACCGCCTTGACAACGTTTCCTGTTTGTTCCTACTCTAATGTTAATGAATGATTTATTCTAGTAATGAATAAACATGCAGAATAGTTCTCGAAGGTGAGGTTGCTGATGTCTAGCTTTTCCCAAGTGAGTGATCCAACTGACTTGTTCCGCATCAAGTCTGTGATTGCCGCTGCGCCTGAGCCTGAGCGTCTTGTGCCGCTTGGCATCAAACAGTTAGAGATCTCATGGAACGCTTCCGAACTACTGGTTTTTGCTGCTGCAGAGTTGCTGCGCGAACAGAAGATTGAGCCGGTCGGTGCGAAAGTCCTGTTCATCACAGACGAGGTAACGATCTTTAAAGGGCAGCGTGACTTCAAGGCGCATGTCAATGAGACGCTGTCCAAGTACTTCAAAGTGACCTGGCTAAAGCTCGCTGCTGATGGGGTGGTAAAGGTTGATGACAAGACTTTGGATCTTGCCAGTGACTCGGTCCCAGGTCATGATCTTGTCGTGGGGCTGGGCGGCGGAACCATAAGCGACATCGCCAAGGTGGCTTGCCACCGAAATCCAGGCATACAACTGATTTCGATTCAGACCGCAGCCTCGGTCGACGGCTACACCGACAATGTTTCGGTGGTGCTAAAAAACGGGGCGAAGCGCACCATTGCATCAAACTGGCCAGAGGTGGTCTTAGCCGACCTCGAGGTAATTCAGAGTGCCCCACTGGAGCTAAATCTCGCCGGTTTTGGTGAGGCAATGTCTTTATACACCGCCCCGGCAGACTGGCAGTTGGCAAGCCGACTTGGCCTTGATTCGAGTTTTCACGAGACACCTCGAGACCTGCTACTGGCTTTTGCAGGCGACCCGGCAGAGTGGGGCAATGGCCTTGCGGTGGGAAACCTATCCGCCGTTGAGCAATTGACCAAAGTCTTGGCTATCCGCGGCATCGGAACTGGTATCGCCGGAACCACCGCTTGCCTGTCCGGGACCGAGCACCTGATCAGTCACATGTTGGACATGCGGGCGGTGGCAACGGGGGAGCAGGTCGGACTTCACGGTGCGCAGGTTGGAGCAGCCTCACTGGTCTCAGCGATGGCTTGGCGTTACCTGCTGGAGATTCTTCCCGAGCTTGAGCTTCCTCAGTCGGTGGATATTGACTTGTTTACGAACCGAGCACGAGAGGCATTTGCTGGAATAGATGAATCGGGAGCACTTACCAGAGAGTGCGTTTCTGATGTGACTAAGAAGCTTGAGCGCGTGCAGTCAAACCATGTCGCCATTGCTGCTCAACTAAAGGCCTGGCAGCTTGACCCGAGCGAACTAGCTGAAATCGCACCAAATCCAGAGGCGCTGGCGCAGGGGCTACTGGTCTCCGGAGCTCCAATGAACTATTCCGACCTGGAGCCTTGGGTGACTGAAGAGATTTGGCAGTGGTCTGTGGCCAACTGTCACCTGATGCGAAACCGCTTCACCGTGGTTGACCTACTGGCACTTTGCGGCAGATGGGAAAAACCTGACTGGGACCGAGTCTTGGAACTGACCGATGTTGCGATTAGCCGGGTGAGCGCATGAGCGAGCAACTAGTAATCTCGGTGGACTGCTCAACCACTAGCGCAAAGGCAATTGTCTGGGATTCAAGAGGGCGTCAGCTCAGTGAGGGTCGGCAGGACATAGCGTTGAGCATCCCCAAGGAGGGTTGGGGAGAGCAAGATCCGAAGGTCTGGTGGAGTGCCACCAGTTCGGCTATCAAGACTGCGGTTCAAGGGGTCGACGCCAGCCAGGTGAAGGCCCTGGTGCTGACACACCAGCGGGAGAGCTTTGCCTGTTTGGATCACTACGATGAGCCTTTGCGTCCTGCCATGCTTTGGCTTGACACCAGGGCTCACGATCAGGTCAAGCGTTTTGGCACCAGCCGAATCCACACCCTCACCGGAAAACCGGCAAACCCAACACCTGCCTTTTATAAGTTGCTCTGGATTAGAGACAACGAGCCCGCGGTCTTTGCGAAAATCGCTCGAGTGGCAGATGTGCACGCCTATCTCTCCCTTCAGCTCACAGGAATGTTTGCCACCTCGACCGCAAGTGCGGATCCGCTGGGAGTTCTCGATCTCGAATCCATGGAATACAGCCCAGAGATCCTCAGAACCCTGCAACTCTCCGATGACGTCTTCCCGGAAATTTGTGAACCAGGCACTGTAATCGCCAACCTAAAACCCGAGGTCAGCAAAGCGCTTGGCCTTCCCGCAGACCTGCCGTTGATTTCAGGTGGCGGCGATGGACAGTGCGCCGGATTGGGTGCCGGAGTTGCAGCCCCGGGCACTGGATATCTCAACCTTGGCACCGGCCTGATTGCCGGAATCTATTCGGATGACTACAAGCCAAGCTTTGCCTACCGGGCGATGTCTGGCACTGTTCCATCCAGTTACAACTACGAGTTCTTTGTCGGTGCCGGCACCTACATGATCAATTGGTTCAAGAGCCACCTGAGTCAGGCTGAAAACGGTTCTGGACAGGCACCGGAGCAGTATTGGGAATCCAAAGCACTACAGGTGCCGATTGGCAGCGAGGGACTGTTCACGCTGCCGTATTGGAATGGTGCGCTTACGCCCTACTGGGACCAGAACGCTCGCGGATCTATCGTGGGCTTCTCAGGAATCCACGGCAATGAGCACGTCTATCGCTCAATCCTGGAGGGAATCGCCTTTGAACTGCGGCTCTGCATCGAAACTGCAAGTGCCACAATTCGTCAACCGGTTGAGCGCTTCATCACAATGGGTGGCGGTTCGAAGAGTGCACTCTGGTGCCAGATACTGGCTGACAATCTACGCATCCCAATCGCAATCTCGCGATCACAGGAGGCCACCGCACTCGGGGCCGCAATGCTCGGCTTTGCTGCACTTGGCGTCTATGGGTCGATCCCTGAGGCATCTGCACAAATGTCTGACTTTGGTCAGGAGTTTTTGCCGAACCCTGAGAATGCCGAACGCTATGACCGCTACTTCGAGGTTTACAAATCTCTCTACCCGGCTTTGAAATCAACCTTCTCTGCCATTGAGGAGCTCTAACCATGACTGTGGAGCAGGTTCTCCGGGTTGGAACAAGGCCAGAGGAGTTCTACGACGCCTACCTGTTTGACCTGGATGGCACCATCTACCTCGGCGAAGAGCTCTTGCCCGGCGCTCGCGAATTACTAGATAGTCTCAGGTCGCGCGGTAGCCAGCGAGTGTTTTTGAGTAATAACCCCACCAAGAGTCCCCAGATGTATGTGGACAAGTTGCGCCGCCTTGGAATTGAAGCCGAGCTCGACGAGATTCTCAACACCATCATTTCAACCGTGGGATGGATTAAGACCAATCGCCCCGGCGCCAAAGTGTTTCCAATCTCTGACCCCCCGCTGATCGCTGCCCTAGAAGAGGCAGGAATCGAAATCGCCGACAATCCAGCCGAGATTGACATTGTGATTGCAAGTTATGACCACGACTTCAATTACCGAAAGCTGCAGATTGCCTTTGATGCGCTTTGGAAGCATGGCAGGGCAGAGCTGATCACGACTAATCCGGATAAGTACTGCCCCTTCCCAAACGGCAATGGCGAGCCCGATGCGGCAGGCATTGTGGCAGCCATCGAGGCAACCACCGGGGTGAAGTGCAGTTTCAATATGGGTAAGCCAGATCAAGTCATGATCGATGTCGCGATGCAAAGACTCGCGGCGACACCTGAGCGCATCATCATGGTCGGAGACCGACCAACCACCGATATAAAAATGGCGGTTAATGCCGGGATTCACTCGGCCTTGGTGCTTACCGGTGAGAGCCAGGGACTTGACTACGATCCCGTGCAAACCGGTATCAGCCCTACCTATGTGCTGAGCAGAATCGACCAACTTCTACCTGTGCAAAACGCCTAATCGAGAAATTGTTGAAAAAATTTTGCGGATGTGTAGAATAGTAAATCAAGAAGTGAATAATTATGATAAAGCAG
>JACCEC012217614.1_pt1 | contig 10187 bp, 12 predicted proteins | sample 7450121 | NCBI WGS metagenome assembly JACCEC01 (sample SAMN15323455, study PRJNA562643) | freshwater metagenome | isolation source: river surface water | place: USA:Blue River Watershed | collected 2017-08-18 | reverse complement strand
GTCAAAGAAATGCAGCGGAGCGTCAAAGCGCAAGAACTCTTCAACGGCGGTGTCCGCGATTGCATCTGGCGCACTCTGCAGTAATTTCCATTGATCTGGATGTTGGTATGCGGCGACGATTCCATTACCAAAACCATTCACACTTGCTTCGTGCCCTGCATTAAGGAGCAGAACACATGTAGCAATCAATTCGTGAGTAGAAAGCTTTTCGCCAGATTCTGAAACCTGCGCGAGTTCGGTGATGAGATCTGTGCCTGGCTTCTCAAGTCGTTCCAGCATCAGCCCGTGTACATAATCTGCAAACTCTTTAGCAGCCTTCTTCGCCTCATCTTTATGAGCCTGTGAAGGGTTTACTTCATACATCTTCACGATCGCTTGCGACCAAGGACGTAACAAGTGCTCATCGCTATCTGGAAAACCAAGGAGCGCGGCAATGACCTTCACCGGCAACGGTTCTGCGTAATCGGCGATGATGTCGAACTCGCCATCCTTTTCTTCAATGCGATCAAGAAGTTGGTTGGTCAATCGCTCAATATCTGAGCGAAGCGCCTCAATGCGATGGCGGTTAAATGCCTTGGCCACCAGTGAACGAAGTCGGGTGTGCTTTGGAGGCTCACTATCTAGAATCGAATCTGCGTGGAGATAGTTGAACTCGAACCACTCTGTCTCTGGAGTCTTTGGAGTAAAGATTCGTCCCAAGGATTTGTTGCGAAGCACATCATTTGCATCACTATGTTTTGCAGCTAAGAACATGTTGAGATCTTCGTGCCAGATTGGTTTACCAAAGGCGCGTAACTCTTTTAGCGCTGGATAGGGATTTTCGATAAATGTTGGATCTTTAAAATCGATCACTTGGCACCTAAGTCAGCAAATGGTGCCTTGATCTGGTTCTTGTAAATATCTTGCTTCTCATCCTCTGAAATAAATGCGCTCATGATTCCGTTACGAGCCACGTCATGAAGATCATCAATCGTCCAGCTATATCCGCGCGAAATCTCAGTCACTTCACGGATCATCGACGTTGCGCTCATCAAACGGTTATCTGTATTAATCGTTACGTTAAAACCAAGCTTCTTCATAACGCCAATTTGATGTGTTTCATATGAGGCAGCGCCACCCGTTTGTAAATTAGATGTCGGTGCCATCTCTAGACATATCTGGCGATCAAGGATTTCCTGTGCTAACGAGCCCAGCACTGCAGTGCCCGAAGAGAAATCAATATCATCAATCAATCTAATTCCGTGGCCGATGCGTTCAGCGCGACAATCACGGACAGCGAGCTCAATGGATTCAACGCCAAATGCCTCACCAGCATGAATCGTGTAGTGAGCACCGCTGCTGCGCAGATAATCAAAAGCCTTGATGTGATCTGTCGGCGGGAATCCAGCTTCGGGTCCTGCGATATCAAAGCCAACAACTCCACGACCTTTGTATTTCACAACCTTGGTTGCAACTTCATCACTCAGGTTGTTCTGGCGAAGTGCGCAGAGAAGAACTTCAACACGAATCTCACGTCCGGCAGCCTTGGCTTCAGCCATTCCTTGCTTGTGACCTTCCACAGTTGCCTCGATGACTTGGTCGATCGTTAAACCCTTGCGAGTAAAGAGTTCAGGTGCACCACGTACCTCGGCATATACGACGCCATCCGCCGCCAGATCAAGAACACATTCGCGAGCAATTCTTTCAATCTCCTCTTTAGTCTGCATAACAGAGATCGTGTGTTCAAAAGTTTCAAGGTAGAGCTCAAGCGTTCCTGAACTGCATGCATTAACAAACCACGTCGCGAGCTCCTCAGGGTTGTAGCTAGGCAGTTTTGTATAACCACTAGCAAGCGCATGATCAATCATCGTGTGCGGGCGTAATCCACCATCTAGATGATCATGGAGCAATACCTTTGGCGCGCGCGCAATGACCTCAGAACTTAACAAGAGAGTCATTTACTTGAGGTCTTCTGGCCCAAATGCCCAAGGCAACATCGCACTCATCTTTTCTGGACCATCAGGAGTCATAAAGAGCGCTTCACTTCCACCGTGCTCAAAAATTAGCTGGCGACAACGACCGCATGGAGCTAAGAAATTTCCATGAGCATCAACACACACGATTGCAACAAGACGTCCACCACCGGACATTGTTAGCGCGCTGACAAGTGAACATTCTGCGCAGAGACCTAATCCGTAACTGGCATTTTCAACATTTGCACCGCTAATCAGACGACCATCATCAACCAGGGCTGCAACGCCCACTGGAAATTTGGAATATGGGGCATATGCTTTTTTCATCGCATCTTTTGCAAGGTTATGGATTGAATCCCAGTCGATATTTGCACTCATTTGCACAGTCTATGAGGCTGGGCCTTGATTGGGAATTGGTCGGAATCCCGCCTCTTTGTTACGATACGCCAGCACTACAAGGCCAGGAAAAGAAATTTTCCTCATGTATTACACATGGCGGGTTGCCCGAGCGGCCAATGGGAGGGGACTGTAAATCCCCCGGCTCTGCCTTCGAAGGTTCAAATCCTTCACCCGCCACCATGTTTATCGTAAAGCCCTAGCAAGATTTCAGGGCGAGTGATTAAATTGTCAATTATGACGATGATTCGGAGTAAGCGTAAATTTCCGAGCCTTCCATATTTTTGGTCCTTAATTGATTGGACTCTTCCTTCGCTCAATCCATATAAGGGTCAATTGCTTCGCGCACAATCAGTGAGCGATGTCGCCAAAGTGGCTCGAAAGCGCACCCCGAAAGTTGTCTTTGATTACGTAGAAGGCGGCGCTGTTGATGAGATGGCATATTCCAGAAGTCGTGATGCTTACTCAAGAATTGAATTTAATTCACGCGTCTTACGCGATGTAACGACAGTTGATGCCAGCACAACAATATTAGGAAAGAAAGTTGATCTTCCAATCTGTTTTGCTCCAACCGGTTATACCCGTTTGATGTATCACGTGGGTGAGCCAGCAGTTGCAAACGTTGCTAGCAAAAAGAATATGGTCTACGCACTTTCAACAATGGGTACAACTTCGCCAGCAGAGCTTGCAGCGGCTGTGCCTAGTTCGAGGCGTTGGTTCCAGCTTTACATTATGAAGAAGCGAAGCGATAGCCTGGCTGTAATTAAGCAGGCGAAAGATAGTGGCTTTGAAGCCCTCGTCCTTACTGTTGATACTCCAGTAAATGGACTTCGATATCGTGATAATCGCAATGGCCTGACAGTGCCGCCAAAGATCAGAATAAATACAGTTTTTGCAATTGCCCGTAAACCTATTTGGTGGCTCAATCTATTTACTACTGGCAAATTGGAATTTGCTGCCTTTAGAGGTTGGGATCGCTCGCTCTCTGAACTTGCCAGTGTTATTTATGATCCAGGAACAACGTTAAAAGATATTACCTGGCTGCGTTCTGTCTGGGATGGACCAATTATTGTTAAAGGAATTCAAAGCGTTGAGGATGCAAAGGCTGTTGCAAAGCTTGGCGTTCAGGGAATCATTCTCTCTAATCACGGTGGTCGCCAATTTGATCGCGGCCCAGTACCGCTAGAGATACTCCCCGATGTTGTGAAGGCTGTTGGCAATAAAGTAGAGGTTTATATCGATGGCGCAATCATGTCTGGCCTTGATGCACTTGGTGCCATCGCGATGGGAGCAAAGGCAGTCTTTATTGGTCGCGCCTATCTCTATGGAGCAATGGCAAATGGAGAAGCTGGCGTAGAGCAAGTTGTTGAAATTATGCGCAGGGAATTTGAGAATGGAATGGCGCTCACAGGTGCAACCACGATTGCTGAACTACAGAAAAACGGAGCTCGAATCAGGAACTAGTTCGAGTGTTATTTTTGCGCGCTGCTCGAGATAAGAAGAGTGCGAAGACGAGTGCGAGCACGATTCCAGTGTTTACTCCCATTTCAATGAGAGAACGGTTGAAGTACTCAGTGGTCTTCTCTTTCTCCATTGTGAGTGAGGCACCAACGGTAAGAATGTGACGAACCGCAGCGATAACACCGATGATCAAGAAGCTATCCAATTGGAAGATTCCGTCGGTAAATCGAACGATTACCGTACGCATGATTTCTAGGATGATGACAACAAAGAGAATGTCATTGATACCTTGAATCATTCCTGCTGGAAAGAATGGTCGAGTTTCGATAAGGCGTTGCAAGGTGTATCCGGCAGCCAGAATTGAAATAACAAATAGGACGATGCCGAGAAAACCGTGCAAAATGTCTTCGAGTTTGTCGATGAAAGTTGTCGGGATAAGTGACTCATCGCCTGTGAGCAAACCCTTAACTGATTTGTACTTCATGCCGACTCCCTTTTCTAGACTATAAGGGTAAGTTCAAGCACAAGCGTTATCAATAGAGAACGCTCTCTATTTGAGACTAACTTGCTGCTGCAGCCGTTCGTTTAATGAAATCAACCGTGAGATCTGGGTAGTTCCACATGATTACGTGAGCGCAGTTTTCGACATAGACCCAGTTGGCGTGAGCCGGTGCAACTTCCTTTTCCTGTGCTACTTCTTCAGGCAACATGAGATCGTAATCTCCAAAAATTATTGATGTATTGATGTGAGCCGGAATATCTGAATCAAACTTTCGCCCACGAGCTCCATGCCACAACGGTGCATAACCTTTTGCGTGTGCCATTGCCATTACGGAATCGCGACAGGTCTCAAAGCTAAGTTCGCGCCAGAGATGTGTGATCTTTTTATAGCCGAGAGCTTTTAGCGGTGGCAAGCGGTATGCCAATTTCATGAAGTGTCGGGCAATCTTGGCAAGAATTCGCGCATCAATACTTGGTGGATATCTCTTTTTTGGCGCTTCGTGCCATAACCCAGCAGGAGCAAGTGCAGTGATGCTCTTGACCTGCTCTGGCGCGACAGATCCCATCTCAAGTGCGATCCATCCACCGAGTGAATTTCCTGCAACATGCATTTCAGTTACACCATGTGTTGCATTCATCTCGTTAACAATGGCACGTGCTAAAGAGCGAGGATCGTATTCTTCGTTCTCATCAAGTGGAGCAACACCGTGACCTGGAAGATCAATTGGATACACCGTGAAATGTTCGCTGAGCTGCGGAACTAAACTTTTCCAGATTGTTCCGGCTGATCCCAATCCGTGGACAAGGACTAGGGCAGGGAGGGCTGGGTTAGCGATGTGCTGATGGGCTCTGATTGCCATTACATACAATTATACGCGTGAGATCAGATGAAGTGCGCCGAGTTGAATGCAAGAGCCTTGCAAGTAGACAGGGCCTAGCCTCGTTATTAGCCTTTGCCGAGTACCGAACCACTAGGAAAGGCATAGTATGAAAATTCGTAAAGGATTAGTAATCGCGTTGACCGCTGCGTTTGCATTCGGAATTTCAGCGTGTTCAAGTAGCGACTCAACGGAGAGCGCATCAGCTTCATGTGAAAAAGCAGATCTTGCAACCATTGAAAATGGCGTGCTTACCATCGCAACTGGAGAGCCTGCCTACTACCCATGGGTGATCGATGATGCTCCAGAATCTGGAGAAGGATTTGAAGCAGCTGTTGCATACGCTGTAGCGACACAACTTGGTTTCTCAAAGGATGAGGTCAAGTGGGTCCGCACAACATTCGATAGCGCTGTAACACCAGGTGAGAAGAACTTTGACTTCAACTTACAACAGTTCTCAATCACAGAAGAGCGTAAAGCTGCTGTTGATTTCTCATCTCCTTACTACACCGCGCCACAAGCAATCGTTTCATTTAAGGGAAGCAAGATTGAAGGAAAGACATCATTTGCAGAACTTAAGGGTGCAAAGCTTGGCGCAGCAGTAGGAACAACTTCACTTGATGCGATCGAGACTCAACTTGGCCTCAAGGCAAGTGTCTTCAATGACAATGCTGCTGGTGTTTCAGCACTGAAGAACAAGCAGATTGATGGTCTAGTTGTCGACCTTCCAACAGCTTTCTACCTATCTGGTGTTGAAGTTGAAAATGGAATCATCGTCGGTCAGCTTCCATCTTCTGGTGCAGGTGATCAGTTCGGTCTTCTTCTCACAAAGGGAAGCGCGCTGACATCATGTGTCTCTGGAGCAGTTGATGCAATAACTGCAGATGGAACACTTGCCAGCATCACAGATACATGGCTTGCAACCAACACTGGTTCACCAGTTTTGAAGCCATAAGCGTTACAGATTAAGTAGTGAATTCATTCGTGCTCGGTGGCTGTGGTGAGTAATTCAACGCCATGGTCACCGAGCGCGCGTGAACGAGAAAGAAAGTTATTTCGTAAGGCGCTCCACAACCGCCAGCGGCTAATAGCCCTCATTTCTACAGTTGTGGTTCTGGGAACACTTGCAGTAGTTCTGCTTACATCCCCAGGTTGGGAAACTGTTAAAGAGACCTTCTTTGATATTGATTACGGCAAAGAAGTATTCCCAACGGTGGTGCGGGGCTTGGTAGTCAATCTGCAACTCTCACTTATAGGCGGAGTAGCAATCGGCATTATTGCCTTGGCTTTAGCGCTGTTACGTACGACGAACTCACCAACGCTTACTCCCTTTAGATTTATCGCTACCGCCTACGTTGATATCTTCCGTGGCGCACCACTTATCTTGATCATTTTCCTTGTTGGATTTGGAGTACCTGCTCTTCGCATTCAGGGCATGACCAGTAACGTGATCGTTCTTGGAACAATTGCCGTTGTACTTACTTATTCTGCCTACGTCGCTGAAGTTATTCGAAGCGGAATCCTCTCGGTTCATCAAAGCCAACGCGCGGCAGCTCGTTCACTTGGACTTACCTCAAACCAGGCAATGCGTTATGTGATCTTGCCTCAAGCCATCCGTCGCGTGATCCCGCCACTACTCAATGACTTTGTATCTCTCCTTAAGGACACCGGCTTGGTATCCATTTTGGGAGTTACAGATGCAGTCCGTGCTGCTCAGATCAACGCCAGTCGTACCTTTAATTACACGCCATACGTCGTTGCCGCGATCTTGTTCTTATTGATCACGATCCCATTAACTCGATTTATTGATCGCCACATTCGTCTGCGCTCTGAGAAGCAGAACTCGGATGGTCTGGCATGAGTACTCCAGTACTAGAAATCGTTGATCTACGTAAATCTTTTGGTGAGACTCTTGTTTTACATGATGTAAATCTGACCGTGCCAGAGCACACCGCCACCGTACTTATTGGAGCATCTGGTTCAGGAAAATCAACTCTTCTGCGCTGTATCAACTTGCTTGAACCTATCGATGATGGGCTGATTTATCTCGATGGGCAAGAGATAAGTGATCCAGCGATCAACGTTGATGTTATCCGCCGCAAACTCGGCATTGTCTTCCAATCTTTTAATCTCTTCCCTCATATGACTATCCGGGAAAATATCACTCTGGCACCGATCAAAGTTCAAGGCAAAAGCCGTGATGAAGCTAATGAGTTGGCAGATGGATTATTGAAGCGCTTTGATCTCATGGAGAAAGCTAATGAATATCCAGATCGCTTAAGTGGGGGACAGCAACAACGTGCGGCAATCATTCGCTCTATTGCAGTTAACCCACGTCTGCTCTTACTGGATGAAGTGACCTCTGCCCTTGATCCGGTACTAGTAAATGAAGTCTTAAGTATTGTGCGCGACCTTAAATCAGATGGAATGACGATGGTCTTGGCAACGCATGAGATGGGCTTTGCAACTCAAGTTGCCGATCAAGTCTGCTTCCTTGAGTCAGGTTTAATTCTTGAACGTGGAACTCCTGAGCAAGTTCTCAAAGCTCCAAGCCATCAGAAGACCAAAGAATTTCTTAAGCGGGTCCATGAAGCGGGCCGCTTGTAATGACAAATATTGTCGCACCATCAATTTTCGCTGCAGATCCTGCTGCACATGTATTTGATGGACGGCTCTATCTCTATGTTTCATACGATGAACCATTTACCAACACCCATGATTCGATGGTCTGTTACCACACGCTATCTACAGATGATCTAGTTAATTGGATTGATCATGGCCGCATTCTTCATCTAGAGAATGTTTCCTGGGCAATTAGCCATATGTGGGCAATCGATGCCAATAAATGGAAAGGTAAGTACTACCTCACCTTCTGCGCATTTGATGAGAAAACCTCCACCTTCAGAACTGGTCTGGCAATTAGTGATCGCCCAGAGGGACCGTTTACAGATCTTGGTCCTGTAGAAGGTGTTGATTGGGGACAAGATCCCTCGTTCTATGTTGAAGGTGATCGCGCTTATTTAATCTGGGGCGGACGCGGCCAAATACTTATCGCAGAGTTCAATGATGATCTACGTTCAATTAAGCGCGAGACTATCCGCAACCTTTCCGAAGATATTGCAGGATATGAAGGACCGTTTCTGCATAAGTATCGAGATGATTATTACCTCACCTATCCCGCATTAGATAACGAGAAGTGGCCGCAGCGAATGTCATATGCGACGGCAAAAGATCCACTCGGTCCATACACATATCGCGGAATCTTTATTCCAGAGTATGAAGGCAATAGTGGGACGATTCACGGCTCTGTTGTTGAATTTCAAGGAAAGTGGCTCGCTTTCTATCACAGCGCTTGGGTGAGTGGTTTAGCTACATCTCGGTCACTGATGATGAGTCAGATCACCTATGCAGAAGATGGTTCGATCTCACCGCTAAAGCTGGATAAGAAAATTGATGGAGCGATCACAATTAATTCACGTCAGATTCTTGATGTATCAGTTGCACCCAAGGCAGGCGGCCGCTTATTCGGAGTACAGGTAACAACAGATAGCAGTGACTTTTCTGGCGCTGGATTTATCACAGGGCTGACGCGTCAAGAATTTGGCGTGAGTGTTCTCTCTCAAGTTGGTCTACCTGGTACTTACGAAGTTGCAGTGCGTTATCGAAGCGCAGATAAACCTTGGAATGGACGAGTTGTTGCTGGTAAGCATCTCTTCTATGACGGTAACCAGAATCAAGATTACGATCAATATATAAACCGAGGGACCATCTTTCCCGCCACAGATGGCAAATGGAGTGAGCTAGTAATCGGTCAGGTAGATCTGCCGTCGGGTGATCACCAAATTCGTATCTCAGCCAGCCACACTCTCGAGCCAGGTGTTTCAGGTATTGAGATTGACTACATAAGCGTTCGGCAGATTGGATAAGATTTCTCACATGAGTGCAATTAACGATGACGAACTAAAGGCACGACTAGATCCATTGTCTTATGAGGTTTTACGTAACGGAGCCACTGAGCGCCCATTTACTGGTGAATACACAGATACAGATAAAGTCGGAAGCTATCGTTGCAAAGCATGTAGCGCTGAATTGTTTAAGAGCGAGACCAAGTTTCATTCAGGATGTGGCTGGCCATCTTTCTATGCTCCAACAGCTGACGACGCAGTAGTTCTTATTGAAGATCGCTCTTTAGCGCCGCGTATTCGCACAGAAGTGCGTTGTGCAAATTGTGACTCACACCTTGGCCATGTTTTCGAGGGCGAAGGCTATGAAGTTCCTACCGATCAAAGATGGTGCATTAATTCAGTGGCACTCATTCTTGAGGAGAAATAGATCCCGCGAGTCTTTCGTATTCAACTTTGATACAAAGATCCATCGCTACATCTAGACCGGCGGCAATCGCGCGCTCGGCACTTGCTTCATCACGTAGACCTAATTGAATCCAGATTGATTGCGCACCAATTTCTATTGCTTCATCAACTACGGCTGGAATGTCGCTGACTTTGCGGAAGATATCGACCATGTCTATCTTGACTGGAATATCTGCAAGGCTGGCATAACAAGGTTGATCGAGAACCGTTGTGAGCGCAGGATTAACAAAGTAGAGCTCGAAGTGGGAATTCTTCAAGAGCCAACGGCTAACACCATTACTAGGCCGGTCTTCTTTATCTGAAATACCAACAACGGCCACGCGCTTGGTCTTGGATAGAAGATCTGCCAATTGGCTATCGCTAGTGATAACTTTGCTCATCAGATAATCGTAGCCCTCTTTTTTATGAGGATATTCTCAGGAGCCAATGACGATGATGAAAGCGATACAAATTACCGAATTTGGCGGCCCTGAAAAGATGGCGCTGATTGATATCGCAGATCCAGTTGCCGGTGATGGCGAAGTGCTCCTTGATGTTTTAAAGATCGGAATAAATTATGCCGATACCCATCAAGTTGAGAATAGCTATCTTTCAGCTCAAACTCTTCCGCTTATTCCTGGAATTGAAGT
>JACCEC011379715.1_pt1 | contig 10187 bp, 11 predicted proteins | sample 7450121 | NCBI WGS metagenome assembly JACCEC01 (sample SAMN15323455, study PRJNA562643) | freshwater metagenome | isolation source: river surface water | place: USA:Blue River Watershed | collected 2017-08-18 | reverse complement strand
CCTGCCCGGCTGATGGCGGCGCTTATTTGTGGACCAGCGTCCCTGCACCCCCGCGCGTGAAGATTTCCAGCAGGGTGACGTGCGGCACACGTCCATCCAGGATAACGGCGGCGTCCACGCCCCCTTCAACCGCGGTGATGCAGGTTTCAAGCTTGGGGATCATGCCGCCAGAAACCGTGCCATCCGACTGCAGCTCCGCGATTTTCGCGGGATCAAGATCGGTCAGCAAATTGCCCTGCTTGTCCAGCACGCCGGCCACATCGGTCAACAAGAACAGACGCGCCGCATTCAGATGAGCCGCAATGGCGCCGGCCATGGTGTCGGCATTGATGTTGAAGGTTTCCCCGTTTTCATCCGGTGCGATCGGCGCCACAACGGGGATCATCCCGCTTTGCGACAGGGTTTCCAAAATCGCCGGGTTGACCGCAACCGGTTCGCCAACAAAGCCAATATCGACATTGCGTTCAATGCCACGATTGGGGTCGGCCTCGCGTCCTTCAATCTTGCGGGCGGTGACCAGCCCGGCATCCTTGCCCGACAAGCCAACCGCCTGCCCGCCCGCCTGCATGATCCAGCCGACAAGTTCCTTGTTGATCGCGCCCGAAAGGACCATTTCCGCAACATAAGCGGTTTCCTTGTCCGTCACGCGCAAGCCGCCGACAAATTTCGATTCAATGCCCAGCTGCTTCAGCATCCGGCCGATTTGCGGCCCGCCGCCATGCACGACAACCGGGTTGATGCCGACCGCCTTGAGCAACACGATATCCTCGGCAAAATTGCGCGCGGCTTCCGGGTCGCCCATGGCGTGGCCGCCATATTTCACGACAAAGGTCTGCCCGGCATAACGCTGGATATAGGGCAGCGCCTCGGTCAGGATTTCGGCCTTGGCAAGCGCCGTCTGGTCTGGTGCGTGGTTCGACATGATGCAGCGGCGCTATGCGGTCTGACCGGCGCGGTCAAGATTTCGGCCCAGTTTGACCATCAACATGACGAGCAGCGGCACCAGCAGCAGCGACAGGATGATCTTGGTTGTCATCTGCCCCACCATCAGGCCGGCAATCTCTCTTTCGCCGTAAAAGGATATGCTGATGAACAAGACGGTGTCGAGAATCTGCGACAAAACGCTGGCAATGCCGGCACGCAGCCACAGCATGCCGCCATCCGGGCGGGCCAGCCGCGCAAAGATATAGACATTCAGCGTTTGCGACAGGCCATAGGCGATCAGGCCCGCAAACATCATCCGCCCGCTTTGCCCAAGAATGATCGGAAAGGCTTCTACCGCCGGGGGATACATGCCTTCATCAACCGGCAGCGCCAAAACGATGCGGATCAGCACGATTGAGGTGATCAGCGGGATAAAGCCATAGCGGACCAGCCGGTCGGCCACGTCCTTGCCATGCAGTTCAGCAATCGCGCTGGATGTGATGACCAGCAGCAAAAAGGGGAAAATGCCCGCCTCAACCGCCAAGGGGCCAAGCGCCACTTGCTTCGCGCCAAGCACGCCTGCGATGCACACCATGCCGCCATAAAAAATTGAGAAGATAAGCAATGATCGCGACATGGAACCCCCCGTTTACATTTGGCTTTTTGTGCCAGCCGATGGAATCGTCGTCAAATCACCGGGTCGGAACCGGCACCGGCCCGGCATAATCGTAAAAGCCCCGGCCCGTTTTGCGGCCCAGCCAGCCCGCCTCGACATATTTCATCAGCAACGGTGCCGGGCGATATTTGCTGTCGCCCGTGGTGTTGTACAAAACCTTGATGATGTCGAGACATGTATCAAGACCCACGAAATCGGCGAGCTCAAGCGGCCCCATGGGGTGGTTGAGGCCGATCCGGCAGCCTTTGTCGATATCCTGAATATTCGCTGTGCCCTGCCCCAGCACGAACACCGCTTCGTTGATCATGGGCAGGAGGATGCGGTTGACGACAAAGCCCGGCTCATCCTCGGCATAGACGATTTCCTTTTTCAGCGTGTCGCAATAGCGGCTGACCGTTTCAACCGTCGCCTTGGACGTTGCAAGGCCGGGGATAACTTCGATCAGGCCCATGACCGGCACGGGATTGAAGAAATGGATACCGATGAAGCGCGCCGGATCGGGCGAGGCCTGCGCCATGCGCGTGATCGGGATGGACGAGGTGTTCGACGCCAAAATCGCATCCGCGCGCAGCACCTTGCCGACCTCGGCAAAAATGGCGCGCTTAATCTCTTCCTTTTCGGTCGCCGCTTCGATCACCAGATCCGCGGCCGCAAAGGAGGAGCTGCCCTCCACCGGCGTTATCCGCGCCAGCGTGGCATCGCGCGTTGCCTCATCCATTTTTTCGCGGTCCACCAGACGCTGCAAGGTCTTGGCAATGCCTGCTTTACCTGCGGTCGCACGATCAAGATTCACATCGGACAGAAGAACCTGGTAGCCAGCCTGGGCAGAAACCTGCGTGATGCCAGAGCCCATTTGCCCTGCACCAATGACACCAATTGTCTTCATTCCAATATCCTCCATGCGCTGCGACGTGTGCAACGTGATGGCGGGCCTCTATCGACTCAGAACGGCTTGGGCTAGTGTCTTGCAATGCTGGCAATTTTGACGCTGGTGGCGGCGATCGGGGCATCGCCCAAACCCGGTGAACTGAAAAGTTTCGAAGACTGGTCCATTGGGTGCGATAATGGCCGCGCCTGCATGGCCGTTTCGCTTATGGAAATGGAATCAGGCGAAAATCAGCTGACCCTGCAAATCAGCCGCGCACCCGGCGGCGATGCGCCCGCCCAGTTGCGCATTCCCAATATTGAAGAGGATGTTGCCGGCGCGCCGGTCACCTTGGCGCTTGAGACCGGCGCCGTTGTTCTGCGCACGGCCCTGCCTGAACCCGGCGTGTCCCTGACGCTAACCGCGGACCCGTCCTTTTTGTCCGCGCTGCGCAAGGGCCGGCGGGTCCAGCTGCGGACCACCGACAATCAGGTCCTTGGCAGCGCATCCTTACGCGGATTGAGCGACGCCCTGGCCTATATGGAGGCACAGCAGGGCGCCGTCACAAGGCCCCCCGCTCTGCCGACGATTTCAGTCCCGCGTCCGCCGCGCCCGGCGACCATGGCTTTGTCCGCCACCGATGTGCAGAGTTTGCAAGCACGCATTGGCTGCGATGCGCGCGATGCCCCGTTGCCAACGGAAGCCGTGAAGCTGGACAGCCGCAACTGGCTGGCGCTGGTGGCCTGCAATTCCAGCCCCTATAACTTCGTCACGGCGCCGGTCCTGATTTCCGGCAAAGGCAAATCCCGCAAGATGAAGCCGGCCGAGTTTGATTTTGGCGCTGGGCTGAGCCCGATCGAAGGCGTGCCGCTGGTGTCTAATGCGAATTGGGATCCGCTGCAGGGCGAATTGTCGAGCTTTACCAAAGGGCGCGGCCTTGGCGATTGCGGATCGGCGGAAACCTATGTCTGGGACGGGCGGCGCTTTCGGCTGACCGCACAATTTGCCATGGCGGAATGCCGCGGTGTTCTGGACTGGATCCCAACCTGGCGGGCAAATGTAGTTCGGCGCTGACGATCACCCCTTATCGGTTGTGACCCGGCACCCACAAAACATCATCAGCGCCCTTGGCATTGGCATAACGCGCCGCGACAAACAGCCAATCGGACAGGCGATTGATGTAACGTTGCGCTTCGGGATTGATCGGCACATCGCGCCGCGCCGCAACAAGGCTGCGTTCCGCCCGACGCGCAACCGCGCGCGCGACATGGAGCGCGGCGGCCAAAGGATTGCCACCGGGCAGGATGAAGCTGGTGAGCGGCGCCATATCGGCATTCATGGCATCAATATCTGATTCCAGCCGCGCCACCTGCGCCGCAACAATCCGCAACGTCATGTCCGACGGCGTAAAATCGTCTCCCGGGGTCGCAAGGTCCGCCCCTAAATCGAACAGATCATTCTGGATTTTGCGAATATTCGCCAGCATCTCACCCGATGCGGCAACCGCGGCCACGCCCAATTGGCTGTTCAGTTCATCGACATCGCCAATGGCGGCCATGCGGGGATTATCCTTGGACGTGCGGCTGCCATCCACAAGGCCGGTTGACCCGTCATCGCCCGTGCGGGTGTAGATTTTGGTCAGCTTTACCACGGGATTAGCCGCGGGCTGCGAACAGCATGATGACAACGATCAGGATCGCAACCGCCTGAAAAATCACGCGCTGCATCATCGCCTTATTCTGTTTCTGGCTAGAAACGCTTGGCCCGGAGCCAGTGTTTTTCAGTTCTTCTTCCGTCGTTCTAAGAAAGGCGACGATGCCGCGGATCAACGCAAACAGCGTTGCGATCATGGCGGCGACGAGGATCAGGAGAAGAACGCTCTTGCCCATAATGAAACCGGACATACGCCCGTCCCGCCCCGGCGCCAAGCATTTCGTGCACGCAATGGTCAAAAGCGGGTAATCACGCCTCAGCGCATCAGGCCAAAGCCCGGCGGCATCTGGCCAAGCCGCAAGCCCGCGACCAGATCCTGCGGGTCGCATCCCGCCGCGCGCAGGCTGGCCAGGCTGGGGGAATTGCGCCGTTTTGCCAGCCGTTCGCCATCGATATCGCACACAAGATCATGGTGGTGATAGCGTGGCACGGGCAGGTTCAGCAGCGCCTGCAACACCCGGTGGACATGCGTTGCCTCAAACAGGTCCCGCCCCCGCACAATATCTGTCACGCCCTGCCAGGCATCATCCACGACCACCGCGATATGATAGCTGGTCCCCGCATCCTTGCGCGCCAGCACAACATCACCAAGGCACGCGGGATTTGTCGTGACCCAGCCCTGATCGGCATCGTGCCAGCGCGTTGGGCCGATATGGGCTGCCGCGGCGCAGGCATCCAGCCGCCAACAGGCCGGGCGACCATCGCCGGGATCGGCCCGCCCTTTGCATGTGCCGGGATAGATGATTTGGGCACCCTGCGGCGCTGAGGCGGCCGCCGCTGCAATCTCGGCGCGGGTGCACCAGCAGGGATAGACCAGCCCCAGCGCCTGCAATTGGCCCAGCGCCGCATCATAGGCGGCCATGCGGTGACTTTGGGTGACGACCTCGCCATCCCAGCTCAGCCCCAGCCAGCGCAGATCATCCAAAATGCCCGCAACATGATCTGGCCGGCAGCGGGTGTGATCAATATCCTCGATTCGCAGCAGAAACCGGCCCTGCTGTGCCCGGGCCAGATCATGCGCCAAAACCGCGGAATAGGCATGACCAAGGTGCAAAGGCCCGGTTGGGCTGGGCGCAAATCGGGTCACGCAAATGGTATTCATCTGAAGGCTTGACCCCAAGATATTGTGGATGCAGTCATAGCCCTGCAATCTTTTTGGTCAAACAAGGGTTGTGCAGAAGGGAAGTCGGAGGGTTCATGTATCATCCCGATTTGATCCGTCATCCGGACAGTTGCCCGGCCTTGGTGCTGAACGCCGATTATACGCCGCTGTCATATTACCCATTATCGCTTTGGCCCTGGCAAACGGCCGTTAAGGCCATGTTCCTGCAACGGGTGGATGTGGTGGCGCATTATGAGCGCGAGGTGCGAAGTCCCACCGCGCGACTGCGGCTGCCATCCGTCATCGCGCTCAAGCAATATGTGAAACCTTCTGAGTATCCGGCCTTTACCCGTTTCAACCTTTTCCTTCGCGATCGATTCCAGTGCCAATATTGCGGATCATCCAAGGACTTGACCTTCGATCATGTCATCCCCCGGTCGCAAGGCGGCCGCACATCATGGGAAAATGTCGCCACGGCCTGCGCGCCGTGCAATTTGCGCAAAGGCGGCCGCACCCCCAAAGAGGCGGGCCTACATTTGATGCAGACGCCGCATCGCCCGACAAGCTGGGAATTACAGGACCATGGCCGGGGATATCCGCCCAATTACCTCCATGAAACATGGCGGGACTGGCTGTACTGGGATATCGAACTGCTCAGCTAAGCCGCGCTATTTCTTGTCATAGGGGTTTTTGCCGCCGCGCAGCGTCAACCGCACGGGCACCGCGCCAAAGCCCAGATCCTTACGAATGCCGTTGACCAGATAGCGGCGATAGCTTTCGGGCAGATCATCAACCCGATTGCCGAACACGACAAAACTTGGCGGACGCGTCTTGATTTGGGTGACGTAGCGCAGCTTGATCCGCTTGCCACCCGGCGCGGGCGGCGGATTTTTGTCAATCGCCACTTCAAACCAGCGATTGAGCTGCCCCGTTGGCACGCGCTTGCTCCACGCCTCGCGCACCTCAAAGGCCACTTCCAGCATCTGGTCGATCCCCTTGCCGGTAAAGGCCGATACGGTGAGCAAGGGCACGCCCTTCACCTGCGCAAAGCCTTCATCCAGCGCGGCACGCACACCCTGATAAAGCGCGCTGCCCTGATCCACCGTGTCCCATTTGTTGAGGACGATGATCATCGCCCGGCCTTCGGTAAAGATCTGATCAGCGATGCGCAGATCCTGCGCCTCTAGCCCGCGTGTGGCGTCGAGCAGCAAGACAACGACTTCTGCAAAATCAATGGCGCGCTGCGTATCGGCGGCGGACAGCTTTTCCAGCTTATCATCCACCTTCGCCTTGCGGCGCAGCCCGGCGGTATCGATGAGCCGTACGGGCCGGTCATGCCATGACCAGTCGATGCTGATCGAATCCCGCGTGATCCCGGCCTCTGGCCCCGTGATCATCCGGTCTTCGCCCAGCATCTTGTTGACCAGCGTCGATTTGCCCGCATTGGGGCGACCAACAATCGCCAGTTTCAGCGGGGCGCGACGCTGCGCCTCTTCATCCTCTTCATCGACGACGGGTTCGTCCTCAACCTCGCGCTCAACATGCGGCAAAAGGCTTTGGAACAGGTCATCCATGCCTTCGCCATGTTCTGCGCTGAAGGGAATGGGATCGCCCAGCCCCAGGCTATAGGCTTCCAAAATGCCGGGTTCGCCCGCCCGACCTTCCGCCTTATTGGCAAGAAGGATGATCGGGGTTGAAAGGCTGCGCAGCCAATTTGCAATCTCCCGGTCAAGCGGTGTGATCCCCGCCCGCGCATCGACGACAAACAATGCGACATCCGCGCTTTGCGCGGCAGCCTCGGTCTGCGCGCGCATCCGGCCGGGCAGCGTCTGGGCCTCTTCCTCTTCGAAGCCCGCCGTATCGACGATCCGAAATTCCAGGCCGAGCAGATTGGCTTCGCCTTCGCGCCGGTCACGCGTGACGCCGGGGCGATCATCGACCAGCGCCAGTCGTTTCCCGACCAGACGGTTGAACAACGTCGATTTGCCGACATTGGGCCGCCCGATGATGGCGACCACGGGGAGCGCGGAGGCCATCCTATCCGGCCTCCTCAACGCCAGGCGGTCAGGCGACCGTCATTATCGAGGACGTACAGGGTATTGCCGGCGACAATAGGCGACAAAATGATCGGCCCGCCGGCCTTGGTCTGCGTTTGCAGCGCCCCATCGGTTGGCGATACGTTGAGGAGCTGACCTTCCGAGTTGCCAAGGATCAACCGGTCGCCCGCCAGAATCGGCCCGACCCAGCTGATCGGATCCTTTTTCTTCTTTTCAACGCGATAACGCGGCAACTGGGTGGCCCAGCGCACCTTGCCACTGCCCCGCGCAATGCACAGCAGACGGGCATCATCGGTCACGACAAAAATCCATTCACCGGCCACCCATGGCGTTGAAATGCCGGCCAGATTAATTTCCCAAAGCCGCTGACCCGTCACCAGTTCCAGGCTGACCATGCGGCCACCCTTGCCCACGGCGAACACGCGGCCCCGATCAATAACCGGGCTGGCATCAATATCGGCGAGCGCCGACACGGATGTCGTGGTGCTGGTCCGCGTCAGGGCGTCGCCCCACAGCACGCGGCCATTTTCATAGCGATAGGCATTGAGTTCACCCGACGAAAAGCCCGTGACCACCGTGCCTTGCGCAAAGGCCGGGGCAGCGGTCCCGAAAACGCCGGTCAATTCGGTCGCCCCCGCTTCCTGCCAGTCCACCGAGCCATCGGCGGCCTTCAGCGCAAAAATCTGGTTATCCGCCGACATGACATACAGGCTGCCAAAGGCGATGGTCGGTGCGCCACGCAACGGCCCGGACGGGCGCTTTTTCCAAAGCACCGTGCCGTCGGTGGCGTTGAGCGCCGCGACATCGCCCAGACCGTTGGTCGCATATACGGCGTCTGCCGTTGCGCTCACGCCGCCGCCCCAGGCGGCCTTGCGGTCCTTGCCGGTGCTGCCAAAGCCCACGGTCCAAAGCTTGCGACCGGTTTTGGTGTCCAGAGCATGGATTTGCGCCTGCGTATCCATGACGTAGAGGCGTTCACCCACGACCACGGGCGCTGCTGCCAGACGGACCTTTTTGTTGGATCCGGCAATGCTGACCCGCCATGCCGGGGCCAAGGCGGTGCCAAGCGCGGGATGTTCCATCACCTTGGACGGGCTGCCACCGGGCTGGTTCCAGCTTTCGTTGACCTGCGCAGGCGGCAAGAGGACATCAACGCCGGCAAGGGCAGGATCTGCCTGTGCCACGGCTTCAGATGTCAAAATCGGCACGCGTTGGCCCAAAATGGGGGTTTTGGGCTTTTTGGAATCCCCACCGCCAAACACGCCGCACGCCGACACGGCGACCAGAACGGGGAGGAGGAGAAGAGTTTTGCCGCGCGACAACGTCGATCGGGTCATTGAGATTTTCCTTGCTTTGCGACAGCGGCCGGACGCGCAGACAAGGAGGCCGCCATATTGGCGGCACGGCCCCGAATGCTTTCTGGAACGCTCTTATCGGCTGCAATATCGCCAAACAACTTTGCTGCTGCCTGAATATTCTGTTTCTTGAGATAGGCGATGGCCACCATTTCGCCTGCACTGCCAAACCAGGGATTGCCCTTGACGGCCAGCGGCGACAGGCGCGCAATCACCTCATCCGGGGCGACACGATCATATTGCACCGCGGTTTGCCGGACCAGCGCCAGATCACGCCAAGGCTTTGGCAGCGTCTCATCCGCGGCGACCTGCGCATAGATTTTCGCCGCACCATCCAGATTTTGCCGTTGCAGCAAAATCGCCGCCTCAGTGAGCATCGCGGTTGCCCGATAGCCGTCATTGGTTGAGGTTTTGAGCGGGGCGAGCGTCTTGATCGCACCTGCGTCATTGCCCGCACTTGCTTGCCGCACAGCCTCGTCCAGCGCTTCGCTTTCCACGCTGGCAGCCTTGAACTTTTGATCTTGCCAGATCAGCCATCCCGCCAGCGCCGCAAGCCCCAGGACAACAGCCGCGATGATCCAGCGCCCATAACGGGTCCAAATCGTCATCAGCCGATCACGGCGCAGCTCTTCATCCACTTCGCGGATAAAGCTTTCTTCACTCGTATTGATGGGCGGCAGCGCCAAAACCGGTCTCCCTGAACAGCGGATGGTGATCCCTTAGCCGCGCAGTGGACCAAGGGGAAGCGACAAGACAATCAGGACAGGTAAAGCTGGTCCTCTCCCGGGAAGCTGCGGTTCCGCACATCCTTTGAATATTGCTCAACCGCCTCAGCGACAAAGCTCGACATGCCGGCATATTTCTTCACGAATTTCGGCGTGCGTTCAAACAGGCCCAGCATATCTTCCGTCACCAGCACCTGCCCGTCGCACTGGGCCGAGGCGCCAATGCCGATGGTGGGACAGGCCACTTTTTGCGTAATTTCGATGGCGATGGGTTCCAAAACGCCTTCGATAACCATGGCAAAGGCGCCGGCATCGGCCATGGCGATCGCGTCTTCGACAATTGAACGCGCTTCCTGGTCGCTTTTGCCGCGCACGCCATAGCCGCCAAGGATATTGACCGCCTGAGGCGTCAGGCCGACATGCGCCATCACCGGAATGCCCCGCGATGTCAGAAATTCAACCGTTGGCGCCAAAACCTTGCCGCCTTCAATCTTCACCCCGGCCGCACCCGTTTCTTTCAACAGGCGCGATGCGTTGTTGAACGCCTGTTCGGGCGAACCTTCATAGCTGCCAAAGGGCATATCGACGATCACCGCCGCATGATAGCTGCCACGGACCACCGCTGCGCCATGCGCCGCCATCATTTCCATGGTGACGGCCACCGTATGCGGCAGGCCATAGATCACCTGCCCCAGCGAATCCCCGACCAGCAGCATATCGCAATGCGGGTCCAGCAATTGGGCCATGCGGACTGTATAGGCAGTTAGCAT
>JACCEC010925147.1_pt1 | contig 10187 bp, 10 predicted proteins | sample 7450121 | NCBI WGS metagenome assembly JACCEC01 (sample SAMN15323455, study PRJNA562643) | freshwater metagenome | isolation source: river surface water | place: USA:Blue River Watershed | collected 2017-08-18 | reverse complement strand
AGGAGAAGTTGATAAAGATGCAGTTTGAGATGTTGAAGAATGGGGGGGAGGGGGAGGTGGAATTTGTAATTTTACATTATATTTAGGGTCATTTATAAATGCTAATCTTTTCATCTAATTCCAATTTTCTATTTCTCATTATGATTTCTTTTTTTCTTTTTAATCTTATTTTTACGAAAATCATTTTTTAATATCCTCTTATATTATAATAAAACAACAACAACAAAAAATGTCTTGTAGAAAAAATAATTGTTCTCATTGTTCTCATAATCATCACCACAATCATTGTAATCCTTATCCACCATGTCCTCCTTATCCTCGTCCCAAATGTAATTCTACAGAAGTTGAATTAAATTCAAGATATTCAAGAATTTTACCTATCAACTTTGATTCAACTAATACTTCCCAAACCCTCACTTTAGATGATGTTTTAAATAGTGAAATACTTATTACTTGTGATGGAACAACAGATTTTACACCTAATACATATCAATTATATTTACCAGATTTGGGAACATCTTATTGGAGAAAAATACGTCAATATCATCAATTCCAAAAAATACCTATTAATTTCCTTGCTTCCACTTTCAATATCCGTCTTAATGGTAATGCTGTTTTAGAAGTATATATTAATAATGTTCTCTTTAATACTTATTTAAATGCTATTTTCTATTTGTCAGAAACCCAAATCCCTCCTATCAAAATCACTTATCCCCAAAATATATTCCTCTATTATGCTCAAAGTGATGATGATTCATTCTCTCAAACACCATACTATTGTGAACCCCTCATCCAACCTGTTATCACCAATTGCTGTTATTGCACCCATTAATCCTTTTTCTATTCAACTTTCAACAACAACAAAAAAATGATTTAAAGAATTATTTATAAATTTATATAAAAAATAAAATATATTTTTTATTATTTTACCATTTTAGCAGATGAAACAAACAACAATAAGTAATTTTTTCGAGATAAAGAAGGTTTCAAAGGAAGAAGTTCGGGTGGAGGAAGTTAGAGAAGAGGTTGAAGAAGTAATTCAGGAAACAGAAGTTATGATAGAAAATAGATTTCGATTGAATCGTTTTTTGGAAATGAATGGTGGAGAATCAAGATTCCCCATATTTCAGAATATAAATGTGACACGGATTATGGCCACATTTCAAAGAGAAATAGAAGATGATGATGAGTATTATAGAAGATTAAATTATGAATTCCAGTTAATTGAACAGAATGATTTTTTCGAAGTATTTTTACAAGTATATGAGATATTGAGGTTAACAGCAGAATATCCACATATAATCAGAGGAAGTGCAGGTTGTTCGTTAGTTTGTTATTTGATGGGTATAACAAATATAAATCCAATAAAGGAGAATATTCCATTGACGCGATTTATGCATGAAAGACGAACAGATATTCCGGATATAGATATTGATTTTCCAGCACATGTTCGTGATGATATATTTGCACAGATTTATAAGAGATGGGAGGGAAGAGTAGCGAGAATTTCCAATCATATTCGATTTAAAGAAAAATCGGCTTTGAAAGAAGCAATTAGAAGAACAGGATATCATAAATTCATTCCTAAAGAATTCGATTTGGATGATATTATAGATGACCCATCTATCAGATATAAAGTGATAGAAGAAGCAGATAGTTTAGAAGGTGAATTCCGTTGTTATTCATTGCATTGTGGTGGTATAATAATTTTTAGGGATAAAGTTCCAGAAGAGTATTATTTGAAAGAGAATAAAATGGGAGCACAATTGAAATTGAATAAAGACGAAGCTGAAGATTTCCATCTTATAAAAATTGATATACTCTCAAATAGGGGTTTATCCCAATTATGGGATATTTCACAATTACCTATTGATGAATATCCACTTGATAATGAAGTATTTGAATTATTTGCAAGGGGTGATACAATAGGATTAACTTATGGAGAGAGTCGTGGTATGTGTAAGATATTCAGGGAGATGAGACCGAAAACAATAGAAGATATAGCATGTGCTTTAGCTTTAATACGTCCGGCAGCGTCAAAAAATGGACAGAAATGTACATTTTTAAGGGATTATTATAAATTGGGTGTGGTTGAAAGAGATGATTTTTTAATATATGATGATGATGCGATACATTTAATAGCCCGATTATTGGAAATAACACATTCAGAAGCGGATATTTATAGAAAGGGATTTGCAAAGAACAAATATTTGGTGAAGAAGGAATTTAAACAATTATTGGATGTGAGACAGAAAGATTCGATGACAATAGAAAAAAGACAATTAATTTATGAACAATTAGAATGTCTTCAAGAATATTCATTTTGTAAATCACATGCTTTTTCATATGCTAAATTAGTTTATGCATTGGCTTATCAGAAGAGATATGACCCTGTTAATTTTTGGAAAGCGACATTGAAACATTGTCATAGTAGTTATAGAACATGGGTTCATTATAGAGAAGCGAAGAAAGTGGGTGTTGATATTTCTAAATATTCTAAAAAAAAGAAGAATAATACCCAAATGAAAACACAAACACATATTCAAGAATTTTCAGCTGTGGATGAATATTTCAAGATGGGATTTTGGACAGGAAATGATTTTTTACCAGGAATGTTTTACAGGATTATAGGATTGAGAGAGGTGAATGAGAAAGAAAGGGGTGAAAGGGGTGAAAGGGGTGAAAGGGGTGAAAGGGGTGAAGGGGTTGAAGATGTAGTAGAAGAGATAGAAGCAGTTGAATTAAAACCAACAAAGAAAAAAAAGATGATGCCATATGCGGAATTTAAAGGATTGATAGTCACATATAAGATTTTTGAAGCAGATAGATATATGAGAAAAAGGGAAAATAATAAAGAGATGAAAAAGAATAAATATATAACATTTGTCACTTTGGGATATGAAGATGGAAAATATATAGATATTGTTTTGTGGGGAATTTATAAATTGAGTAAAGTACATTGTTTGAGTGGTGAAGGTTTTGTAGAAGATGCAGAACAATGTCCATGGATTCGTGTTAAAAGAATTCATTTCTCAAGAATTGAAGAATGAAATATTTTTCTAAAGAAATAATAGGAAGATGAAATTTAATCATTTAATTACTGTTATTCTATTTTTAGTTATTCTCTATTTCTTTTGTATGCTCATTCAATATCTCACTATAGAAGACTTCGAAAATTACAATAAACCCAATTTATCTCATGTTTTTACTGAATACAGTTGTCCCAATCAATCTTATTCTTATCAAATTAATCGAAATTATTGCACAACTGATTTATTCTGTCCAAATAAAGATGATATTTGTGTAAATCAACATTGTGTTCCCCAAGGAGCACCTGCACCACTCCCCATTTTACAAGATTGTCCTGGTTGTGCTAAACCCGGATTAATCCCCGGAAATCTTAGAACAGCTTAAATATGTTTTTTTATAATTTTTATATTAGAAATTACCAACCAATGATGGTAATATCTTCATAACTCATTTGTCTTTGAAGTAGATATAAATCATAACTTGAGATATAACTATATGGAAAAGTAATTTTCCGATTATATTCTTTTAAAATGTTAAGTTTCCATGGAACATCTAATTGAAAATACCAATCTCGTCTACTTTTTTTACCATAATAAAAGAAATAAGAAAGAAGAAGGAGTCTTTTAGATAAATGGGGATATTGATAATAGGGGTCTTCTTGCAAAATATTACCAAAATATTCTTCCCATCTTTCTCCACTACATGATTTCTTTAAAAAAATAACTTTTTTAAGAAATCGATAAATAGTTTTTTTTGCTTTTTTAATTTTTAATTCATATAACATATTTAAATCATCCACTTCATACTTTTTAATTTCTTTTAAAACATTGAGCATCCTTTCAGATTCAATAAATTTAGTGTAATCTAAAATAATACTAATTGTATAAATTGGAATATCTTCTAAACTGACATTTTTACCTTTGCTAAAAACTTGAGTTGTCTCCAAAGGAGAACTTACATTATTAACTTCGTTAATAATCTGAGTTGTCTCCAAAGAGGAACTGTTGTTATTTGACATTTTTACGGGTTTGTTTGTGTGAGATTTTAGTTTTACATCGCAAAACTAAAATTATTTCATTTTTTATAAAAATAACGTAAATAGTAATTATGGTTTTATTTATTTTACGTTCAATAAAAAAATCAAATTAGATGATAACCATCTTCATTCTTAATAATAAAAAAAGGATTATACTTAAAATATGAAATTGATTTAAACAACGGGATAGCTTGCCATCATAGCTAAACCACATATACCAGTAGTTGAAGTTGAAACAGAGTTTCTTCCAATTCTCATGTAACCACTTTCACCCCATGTAGTAGCCCAACTATTTCTGAGAATGTAATAATCTTTATTACTGGAAGAATCATGGCCATAACCGACTAAAGAAACACCATGGTCTAATTGTCCAGTATAACAATTAGCATCATCATAAACACCAGATTTATATAATTGGAATGTACGACCATCAGCTTGAATAGCAATACTGACAACTCTTTGAGCAACTTGATATGAAAGTTGTAATTCATTAGCAGGAACATCATAACAACCTGATAATTTAGTTACAGGAGTGTACTTTTGACAAGTTCCATCTTTAGCAGTGTAAGGATATGAACTTTCAGAAGCTATACCATTATCATGGATATAATTGAAAGCACCATCCATTGAACCACCATTACAACCCATTGAACCATATTGAAGAGAAACACAATCAACTAAACTTTGTTCACTCATCTTTTCTAACTTTCCTGATTTTTGAGCATATGCACCTTCTACAGCTGAAGATGAACTAAAAGTCCAACACGACCCACATTGACCTTGGTCTTGAATTTCATTGACAACCCCCTTTGTTCTTAAATCCATGGAGGCAGGGAGACTTCCAGAAATCTCTGTTGCTTTGGGACAAGTAGTTTTCATGATAGCTCCATAAAGTCCATTATTAACATATTCTTTGTATTCTTCATGAGACCAATCACCGAAATGGTTTATACCGAGTTCATATGAGTGATTTTGTTCTCTGTTGTGTTGTAAGATGAAATTGAGGTTATCGTTGTATATTAAGAAACGGGATTGGACTTCATCTAAATTTTTATAGACTTTGTTGAAATCAATCATAAAAGTAGTGAAATCGCTCCATTTATTGTTGAAATCGGTCATTTCAATTTCATTCATCATATCATTTTCTAAAAAGATAGAACATTCACTAATTTCAGAAGGAGACCAGTCTTTCATCATGAAAGATGAACATTCACTTTGGAGACTGGATGAACGGAGATTACCATTTTCAGAGAATCTTTCACAGATTTGTTTAGGTTGGAAACCATTTGCTTTCATTACACAAAAGAGATAATGAGAGGTAGGAACAGTTTGGAGTTGTGAGTGAGTGAAAAGAAGTGAAGCAGATTGGAAAAGGGAGAGAATCATATTTTTCATTTTGGAAAAATGATATTTGTTTATACTTTAATATAGTATTTTTTTCTTTATTTTATTTAAACGATTTCGCCAATTTATTTTTCTCGAAAAAAGTTTTTTATTTTTAAACTTTTTAAGTTTTTTCAATTAAAAAGAAATATTCATTATTATTAACAATGTTTACATTCGGATTTAAGCACTTAAAAGAAATTAATCAAACTTACTTTCAACACTTATATGATGCTATTACATATGCAACTATGTCATTTGGTGCTGGTTTTTGCTTTATAATTCACGCTATTTATCCTGATTTATTAGTGTGGAATGGAGGATTGATGGTTGAAAAGACGCATTTGATAATACAGAATAAGAAGAAAATGTTGAACGTAGTTAGAAAAGAATGAACGTAAATAAGGGGATTGGGCACTTTAGGGGGGAATGGAATTGGGGATGGGATAAAAAAAAGCTGACAGGTCGAAAACTCTGGAAATTAAATTCCTCTATTGGATATTACTTGTATACTAAGAATCTATCGTTCTAACAACAACATTCAAAAAATGTCTGCTAATACTCCTACTACTACTACTGCTACTGGTTTTGTTCCTCATTCTTTTAAGGGAAACAACAACAACAACAACAATGTTGGTATCAACAATGTTCCTAGCCAACCTTTCCAGCCCAGAAATACTTCATCAACTTCATCAACTTCTTTAGTTCCTTCAGCTTCTTCAACTTCTATTGGTGTTAAAACTAATGGTGGTAAAGAAGGTGTTGTCACTAAAAAGAAAGATGTTTTTGAATTGGCACGTGAAAGACAAAAAGAGCTTCATAGTCAGATGGTAAAATCAAACTTAGCTATTGCTCATGGAAATCGTCAAATTGCAAAAGCTACTAACAATTTAGCTGATGCAACTTATTCTGGTGCTCAACTTCAAGCTAATGCAACTAACAACTTAGCTGAAGCTACAATTCGTGCTGGACATGACAATGCTGTGGCACGCATTATTTCAAGCAGTACAGATGAATCAAATCTTGTATGGAAGATGAAGATGTTTAACCAAATTACAGGTAGAAAGTAATAAATTTTATTTGGTCCTGTCCATGTTATAGTTGGACCATTTAAAGTTTATTATTTTTCTACTTCTCCCTTTTGGTTTAGTAGCCTTATCAGTATAGTACTAGTATTATTATTTTTAATATACGGGTCTTTTTTTTAGGGGTAATTGAGTATTTTTATTCAATTGCCTTTTTCAACTTTTTCAAATTATTTCTTTTTACATGAACATATCATTAATCGAATTTTTTTTACATGTGCGTAATTTCGTTATTCGAACTATATTACTAATATTTTTTTTTTAACATTCGCATTCTAGAGTGACTAACTTAAATAGTCCGGGGCGCACGCCCGACGCAAGTGTGTGGTTGAGAAAACAAAGTTCAAATCATGATGGATATATCATATATATTATATAAAATATTCGGTTGGATACCTAATCTCTAAAGGTTCATACGCCGATGCAATCGTATGTCTGAGAAAACAGCACAAATCAACAATGGCACTCTGTGAAGTATTGAACTTCAAATGTGGCTAAAAGTGAGACGAAAATGTAGTCCATGATCTTTTATAAATTCATAATTCTAAAATCTGAAAATCTGTAAAATATTAAAAAATAAATTTACTAAGTGCCTAATTCCTCATTCCTCTTTCCCCTCTAATTTTCTTTTTAATTCAATATAAAAAAATATATTAAACAATTTTATAATTTAAAATGGAAGTTGAGAAAAAAAAAAGAGTAAAAAAGGAGTATAATCTACTTCCTTTTCAAGAAGAGAATATAATTGAAATTGGAATTGATGAAGCTGGAGCTGGCACTTTCTTCGGTTCTTTGTTTATAGCTGGTGTTATATTACCTCCTAATTTCAAAGAATTAATGGAAGAGGATGGTAAAGTCGTCATTAGAGATTCAAAGAAGATGTCACAAAAGAAAAGAGAATATGCCGAAGAGTTTATAAAAAATAATGTGTTAGAATGGCATATTATAGAAAAGACACATACAGAAGTAGATGAATTGAACATATTACAAGCTCGTCTTACTGGATTTCATGATGTAATTGACCAGTTTCAAATCCGTCCACAGAAGATATTAGTGGATGGTGATAAGTTTATAGATTATTTATCACCAAATACAAATGAATACATACCTCATGAATGTGTTATAGAAGGAGATAATACATATTTATCAATAGCATCCGCATCTATATTAGCAAAGACAGCACAAATGAGACATATAGAGGAAGTAGTGGAGAGATATCCGGATGTTCAAAAATATGATATTCATAATAATCATGGATATGGTACACCGAGACATCTAAGTGCAATAAGAGAGTTTGGTGTCACGGAGTTTCATAGATTATCATTTGGGATTTGTAGAACATTTTCGAATGGTAGATTTGAAGAAAAGGTTAAAATACCAAAAGGGGAGAAAGGTAGAAATATACATACAAACATGTTCAGTATGCAATCATTATTTAAGGATGTGGATGTAGATGAAACACATTAATTGTATTTTTTATGAAATAATATATATATAAATTAGGGGATAATTTAAATATGGAAAAGAAATTGGAGACAGTCATAAATAAAATGTATAAAGCTATTATTTATGATAAGAGGACAAAAAGACATCGTTTTTTAAGTGACATTGATTCAGCTGAAGAAGTTCATACAAAAAGAGTTGAATATAATGATTATATTTATAACATCAGTAATCAAATTTATAGTGATTTGTTGAAGAGTGGAACAACAACAACAAAAAAGAAAATAAAGAGTTTATCTGTTTGTAATAGTTATTTTGATAAGAAGGGGATATTAACACCATCTGAGATTTTATCAACAAATGAAAGAGTGAAAGATGCAAAAACAGAAAATGAAATGTTTGAGATTTTGAATGAGATTTCTGGACATAAACTAATTGGAACAATAAACTCCATAAATGAGATTGAAGAGAGGTTTAAAGAGAAACAGGAGAATGAATTAAATGTTTTGGTTGTTGGAGGAGGTCCAAATGGTTTATTTTTAGCTAATTACATAAATCAACTTTATAATAATAGTTATTCAAATATAAGAGTGAATTTGTTGGTATTAGATAATAGAATATATTCAGAAACAATCAGATATCCATATATTCGGAATCGTTTCTTTTCAATTTCAACGCGTTATTTGGATATTTTGCTTCCTGGAATTTATTGTAAAAAGAATAAAAAGAATGTGGGAATGATGATTCCAATTAAATATTTGGAATTATTGTTATATATGAAAACTTTTGAAGAGAGGATTCCTCTTTTATTTACAAAAAGATTTGAAAAGTGGAATGATATTAAGAGATTAATAGAAGAATTGAAAATAGATATATTATATGATTCAACAGGTGGAAGAATTGATGGTGTGAATCTTAAATCGGATCCGAGAATGTTAATGAATATAGATATGAATTCTGACAGATATGGTTTTAGGATAGATAGAATGAGAAGTAGAGTTGAATTTGATTTGAGGGGACATATGGATAGATTTTTGAGTGTTGAAGTTTTTGGTGAAAAAATGTTTTATTTCGAACCAGTTACATTTGATATCCATAATGAAGATGATTTCAAAATGTTTAATGGTTTATGTGTTAAAAAAGAAAATATGATAGATGTTATAAAAATGGTGAGAGATGAAAGATTGAAAAAGAAAATTGCCGGACTTTACATAAAAGAAATCAGAAAGAATGACAAAATAGATTTCATTCAATTCAATAGTTTCAAAATGAATATGTATCATCGACTAAAAGCAAGCGAAATAATGCGAACTGGTAAACAACATTTTCTTTATATTGGAACTGGAGATACAATTTTTAGCAGTCATTATGCAGTGGGTGCAGGTTTGAATAGAACACTTTTGTTTTCAATCAAAACATCGCATTTATTTCCCATGTTATTTGTTTAAAGGAAAAAGAAAAAATAAGGTTAATTACAAAAATATTAATATTTTTATAATTAGATATTAAAGATAAAAAATGGAGTCTGATGACTGTTATTCTCCTCCTATTATAGCTGAATCAAAAAACATTGATGAGATTGCTGAAATTCCTGAAACTACCGAAACCATAGAAACAACAGAAACTATTATTGAAAACGCAGAACCTAAAGAAAATACTGAAAATACCGAAGAAGTTATTGAAACAAATTCAGAAGCAGTTTGTGAAACAGCTGAAATACCAGTTTTAGAAAATACTGAAACTACCGAAGAAGTTATTGAAACAAATTCAGAAGCAGTTTGTGAAACAGCTGAAATACCAGTTTTAGAAAATACTGAAACTACCGAAGAAGTTAAAGAAAATGTTGAAGTTATTGAAACAACAGAAGTAGTTTGTGAAAATGTTGAAGTTAAAGAAACTGAAGTCACTGAAACTCCTGTTTTGGAAACAACAGAAGTAGTTTGTGAAGCAGTTGAAACACCAATTTTAGAAAATACTGAAACTACCGAAGAAGTTATTGAAACTCCTGTTTTAGAAACAACAGAAGAAGTTTGTGAAAGTGTTGAAGTTATCGAAGAAGTTAAAGAAACCTTTGAAGTTGCTTGTGAAAAATTTGAACTTAAAGAAACGGTTGATGAAACTCCTGTTTTAGAAACTACTGAAAATGTTGAAGTTGATGAAACTCCTGTTTTAGAAACTACTGAAAATGTTGAAGTTGATGAAACTCCTGT
>JACCEC012280559.1_pt1 | contig 10189 bp, 7 predicted proteins | sample 7450121 | NCBI WGS metagenome assembly JACCEC01 (sample SAMN15323455, study PRJNA562643) | freshwater metagenome | isolation source: river surface water | place: USA:Blue River Watershed | collected 2017-08-18 | reverse complement strand
GCCTCATCTACGGCAACATCTCCGCCTACGGCACCGAGGGCAATATGTCCGACAAGGCCGGCATGGACATCGCGGTGCAAGCGCGCGCCGGCCTGCTGCGCATCACCGGCGCCCATGGCTCGAGCGAGCCGGTGCGACCCGGCTCCTCGCTGTCGGACTTTGGCGGCGGCATCTATCTGACCACTGCCCTCCTCGCAGCGCTTTATGACCGCGAGCGCACCGGCGAGGGCCAGGAGGTCAGCGTGTCCTTGCTCGATGCCACCATGAGCCTGTTGATCAACTACTCGGTGGCGGTGATGGACGGCCAGGCCGACGTCAAGCCCCTGGGATCGGGGCACCCCCAGCTCGCGCCCTACCAGGCGCTGCCCACCGCGGACGGTCATGTGGTGGTGGCGACGGGCACGAACAAGACCTACCGTGAGTTTTGCGTGGCCATCGGTGACACCGCTCTGGCCGACGACCCCTTGTTTGCCACGAACCAGACGCGGGTGCGCAACCGGCAGGCCCTGGTCGAGCGTTTGTCGGCGGTGTTCCGCCAGAAGACAACGGCGCAGTGGATCACCCTGCTCGAGAAAGCCGACGTTCCCTGTGCGCCGGTCAATGACCTGCAAACCGCGTTCGGCGAGCTGGAGGCCACCTCGCCCGGTATGACGCAGCGCATCGACCACCCCGGCGTGGGCTCGCTGTCGCAACTGGGCGTGCCCTTCCACTTCAGCAACTGCGCGGGCGACCTGCGGCGCCCGCCGCCGATGCTGGGCGAGCACACCGAGCAGGTGCTCGCTGACCTGCTGGGGCGCAGCCCCGCGCAGATCGCGCAACTGCGAGAGGCGCAGGTCATCTGATGCAAGGACTCGACCGCCTTTTCCATGCCCGCTCGGTCGCTCTGGTCGGCCTGTCGGCCGACATGGGCAAGATGACTGGCGCTCCGCTGGGCATCCTGCGCCAGACGGGCTTTGGCGGCCGCATCTTCCCGGTGAATCCGCGCTACACCGAAGTCGGCGGCATGCCCTGCTGGCCCAGCATCGACGCATTGCCCGAGGCACCGGATGCGGCGTTGGTGATGCTGGCCGCTGCCCGGGTGCCACAAGCGGTGCGGGACTGCGCGCGCAAGGGCATCGGCGCGGTGGTGGTGCTCAGCTCGGGCTTCGAGGAGACCGAGGAGGGCCACGCCCACGCGGCCGAATTGGCGCAGGTGGCGCGCGAAACCGGCATTGCGGTGGTGGGACCGAATTGCGAGGGTGTGTGGTCGGTCCCGGACCGGGTGATCCTCACCTTCGGCACCGCCGCCAAGCGGGAAGTGCTGCACCAGGCACCCATCGCCATCTTGAGCCAGAGCGGCGCCATGGCCGGGGCGATGGCCCGCCATCTGCAAGACAGCGGTGTGGGCTGCGCCTATGTGGTGAGCGTGGGCAACGAGACGGTGCTCACCGTGGCGGACTACCTCCAGTGGTGCATCGCCCAGGGCGATGTGCGGGTGGTGGCCCTGTTCATCGAGGGCCTGCGCGATGGCGCGCGCCTGCTGCGCTTGGTGGAAGAAGCCACGGCCAAGGGCATCCGGGTGGTGGCGCTCAAGGCGGGCAATTCCGCCAAGGGCCAAGAGGCAGCCGCCTCCCACACCGGCAAGATGGCGTCCCCCTATGCGGTCTACCGCGACCTGCTGCACGCGGCGGGCGCGATACAGGTGGACAGCTTGACCGACCTGATCGACGGGGCCCAAGTGCTCTCCCTGCTGCCCACGCCGCCCGTACGCGGCGCACAGGGCGGGGTGTCGGTATTTTCGATTCCGGGCGGCACCCGGGCGATGACCGCCGACGCACTGGAGGACCATGCGGTCCCCCTGGCCACCTTCGCACGCCACACCGTCACGGCGCTGGGTGAGGCGCTGCCCGAATTTGGCGGCACTGAAAACCCGACAGACCTCACTGGGCAGGTGCTTTCGCATCCGGGTCTGTTTGACCGCTGCCTGGACCTGATTGCCGACGACCCCAACACCGAAGCCCTGATCGTGCAGGTGGCTAATCGCGGACCGCGGGACGTGAGCGAGCGGGTCGAACTACTGGGCCGCGTCGCGGCTCGTACCGGCGTGCCGGTGATCACCAGCTTTTTGGGCGACAGCTTGCCGACCAGCGAGCGCCTGCGCTTGCGCGCCCAGGGCGTGGTGTGCGCGCGCGACCCGGTGGAAGCCGCACGCTATTTGGGTTGGCTGTGGCGGGCACGCGCCGTCGCACAGGCCCTGCCCGCGCTTTGCGTACAGCCCGCGGCCACGCCGACGCCTGCCACCGCGCCGCCGCGCGGCTGGTCGGAAGCAGCCACGCTGCTGGCCGACTGCGGCATTGCCATTCCGGCCTGGCGCATCGTCGGCGCAGGCGAAGACGCGCAAGCAGCCTGCCGCGAGCTGAGCTTTCCGGTGGCGGTCAAGGCACTGCCGGAGGACGTGGACCACAAGACGGAGATGGACCTGGTGCGGCTCAACATCGGCCCGCAAGATCTGGCGGCCACAGTGGCTGGCATCCGCAGCCGGCTGGGGCAGCCCGGTGCCCGGGTGCTGGTGCAGGAGATGGACAAGGGCGGCATCGAGGTGCTGCTGTCGGCCCTGCACAACGAGGACTTCGGTCCGGTGCTGGCCATTGGCAGTGGCGGCATTGCCGCCGAACTCGATGCGGATGTGGCCTATGTGGCGCTGCCGACGAGCCCTGCGCGCGTGCGCCAGGCCATCGCGCGGCTGAAGCTGGCGGTGCGCCTGCGCGGATGGCGCGGCCAGCCGCCTGCCGACGAAGACGCCCTGTTGGCCGCAGCCTGCGCGCTGGGCGATCGCTTCCTGGGCCTGCAAGGCGCACGGGAGTTGGAGATCAACCCGCTTTTCGTCCACCCGCGTGGATCCAAGCGCCTGGTGGCTGTCGATGCCCTGGTGAAAACATGACCAACGCTCCACTCGCCGGCCGCACGGCCATCGTCACCGGCTCCGGCCAGAACATCGGCCGCGCCATCGCGCTCGACTTCGCACGCCAGGGCGCCAACGTCGTCCTCAACGGGCACCGGAACCAGACCGCGCTTGACGCGGTGGCCGAGGAGGTGCGGGCCCTGGGCGGGCAGGCACTGACCGTGCTGGCCGACGTCGGCGACGCAAAAGCCGTGCAGGCCATGGTCGACCAGGCGGTGCAGCACTTCGGCGGTGTGGACATCTGCGTGTCCAACGTCTCGGTGCGCCTGCACCAGCCGCTGCTCGAGATCAGCGTGGAAGACTGGGAGCGGGTGCTGCAAACCAACCTGAGCGCCGCCTTCTTCTTGGCGCGCGCCAGCCTGCCGCACATGAAGGCGCGGGGCTGGGGGCGGGTGATCCACATCTCGGGGCGTGATGGCTTTGCGCCCAAAACCAACCGAGCCCACAACGTCACCTGCAAGGCCGGGGTGTTCGCCCTGGCCAAGGCCATTGCGGTGGAATTCGGCGAGTTCGGAATCACCGCCAATGCGGTGGCGCCTGGCATCGTCGAGACGAGCCGCGACCCGGTCCATTACCCGGACGCGGCCGACGGCTTCGCGGCACGCCGTCAGGCCTTGCCGCTGCGCCGCCTGGGCTCGGTCGAGGAGATCGCCGGCGCCTGCAGCTATCTGTGCTCACCGGCCGGTAGCTATGTCACCGGCCAGGTACTGCATGTCAACGGCGGCGAGTTCATGTTCTGAATGAAAGGGAAGTGACCATGAACGCGCCCCTGAAGTCATCGCCGGACACGCCAGAAAAAACGGCGGCTACGGCCAGCGTCACCCGCGCCATGGCGGACTTCGCCATCGGCCGCCACAGCTTCCCCGCTCTTGCGCGGTCGCGCGCGGCCGACGCCATCCTCGACGTGGTGGGCTGCATGCTGGCCGGCAGCCGGGAGGCGCTGGCGCGCCCGCTGTTGGCGACACTGGCGTCATTCGAAGCGCCCCTGTCACAAGCACCCGCCCTTCTGGTCGGCACGCGCCGTTACGGACCTGAGGGCGACGCCGCGCTTTACAACGGCGCCATCGCCCATGCGCTCGACTACGACGACACCAACCACCCGGCCTATGCCCACCCCAGCGCGGTGATCGTGCCGGCGCTGCTGGCGATTGCGCCGCGCTGCCAGGCCACCGGCGCGCAGATGGTCGACGCCTACATCGCCGGCTTTGAGGTCTTCGGCAAGCTCGGGCGGGCGCTCAACACGCAGCACTACAAGCGCGGCTGGCATGCCACCGGAACCTTCGGGGCGCTGGCCTCTGCGGTGGCCTGCGGCCGGATGCTGGGCCTGGGCACCGCGCAGATGGTCACCGCCCTGGGTATCGCCGCCTCTTCGGCCAGCGGGCTGCGCGCCAACTTCGGCAGCATGGTCAAGCCCCTGCATGCAGGCCTGGCCGCACGCGCCGGCCTGCAAGCGGCCTTGCTGGCCCAGGCCGGGCACGATGCGAGCGCGGTAGTGATGGAGCATGGCTACGGCTACCTCTCCGTGTTCAACGCCGGCATCGGCCATGACCCGGGGCCGCTGATGGCCATGGGCCAGGGCCTGGAGATCCTCACCGAGCACGGCCTCGCGCTCAAACCCTTCCCGGCCTGCGGCGCCACCCACCCGGGCATTGAAGCGGCGCTGCAACTGCATGCGGAAATTGGCGGGGAGCCCATCGAGTCGGTTCGGGCGGGGGTGTGCGAGATGGCCTTCGCGCCCCTGATCCATGTCATGCCCCACGCGCCCCTGGAGGGCAAGTTCAGCCTGCACTACTGCCTGGCGGTGGCCCTGCTCGAGGGCGCCGTCGGCCTGGCCAGTTTCACCCCGGAGAAGATTGCCGATGCGCGCATCCGCTCCCTGATCCCGCGCATCGCGATGGAAGTGGACGAAGACATTCGGCATGACGGCGAGTTCGCCACCCGGGTCATGGTCGTCACTGCGTCCGGGCGACGCCTCGAGCGCTTTGTGCCGCTGGCCATGGGCAAGCCCGCCCGCTGGTTCAGCCCCCAGCGAATGCAACAAAAGTTTCGTGACTGCGCCGAAACGGTGCTGGGGCCACAGGGCAGCAGCGAAGCCTTTGACGCGCTGCGCACGCTGGACAGCCCCGCACCTGTGGCGCAAATTCTTTCACTCCTGCACACTCTCACCCACCCCACGGAGACAACATGAACCACCCCACGATCCGCAAGCGCCTCTTCCTGGCAATCGCCGCGTCCAGCCTGGTGCTGGCAACCGGCGGAACCGCCTTCGCACAAGAGTACCCCGCCAAGCCGGTGCGACTGGTCAGCCCCTACGCACCTGGCGGCTCCACCGGCGTGGTCGCCCGCATCCTGGCCAAGAAGTTCCAGGACCAGACCGGCATTTCCATGGTGGTGGAAAACCGGCCCGGAGCCGCCAGCAACATCGGCAGCGACCACGTGGCCAAATCGACGCCCGACGGCTACACCCTCCTCATGGGCACCAGCAGCCTGGCGATCAACCCGGCGCTCTATCGGACCATGAGCTTCGACCCGATCAAGGACCTCACGCCCATCGTTCCCCTGATCACCGCGCCCAACGTCCTGGCGGTGGACGCCTCACTACCGGTCCGCTCGGTCAAGGAACTGATCGACTACGCCCGCGCCAACCCGGGCAAGCTCAATTACGGCTCCTCCGGCAACGGCGCCACCAACCACATGGCCATGGAAATGCTCAAGACCATGGCCGGCTTGCAAATCACGCACATCCCGTTCAAGGGCGGTGGTGAGGCGCTCTCCGCCTTGCTCGGCGGGCAGATCCAACTGATGTTCAACCCGGCATCGACCCTGCAGCAGCATCACAACACGGGCAAGCTGCGCATGCTGGCGGTCACTTCCGAGAAACGCGTCGACGGCCTCGCCGTGCCAACCGTGGCCGAGACCCTGCCCGGGTTCGAGTCGAGCGTCTGGTTCGGCTTGTTCGCACCGGCCGGCACGCCGGCTGCGGTGGTCCAGCGGGTCAGTGCCGAAATGAACAAGGCACTGCGTGACAAGGAAGTGCTGGACGTGCTCAACACCGCCGGCATGGTGGCTCTGGGCGGTAGCCCCGACACGATGAAGACCATGCTGCAAAAAGACACGGTCCGTTGGGGCCCGGTCGTGAAGGCATCGGGCGCAACCGTCGACTGACACCATGCCCACCGCCCAGGCCACCCGCGCCGCAACCGTAGCTGATGCCGACCCCCGGGCCCTAGAGGTTCGGGTCGATGTCACCTACGAGGCGATCAAGCGCGACATCCTGGGCAACCGCCTGCGGCCGGGGACAAAGCTCACCCACCGCATGCTGGCCGAGAGCCTGGGCGTGTCGCGTACGCCGGTGCGCGAGTCGCTCGAGCGCCTCTACCAGGAGGGCTATGTCACCCGCATCCTCAATCGAGGCTACTTCGTCGCCGAGATCAATGAGCAAGAGGTGCGCGAGCTGTATCAAACCCGCGAGGCCCTGGAGTCATTTGCCCTGGGGTTGACCTTACAGCGCGGGCTGTCGGCCCGCGACCTCAAGCCGGTGCAGGCGGTGAACACCCGCTACGCCACCCTGTGCAAGGAGAGCCTGAGCCACGAGCGGGTGCTGGTGGACAAAGAGTTCCACCTGCGGCTGGCGTCCCTGAGCGGCAACTCCCACCTGGTGCGCACGCTCGAGGGCATCTTCGACCGCATCATCCTCAAGCGCCGGGTCGAGGGTTACCACGACACGCGAGGCCTCACGCCCTACGAGGACCATGTGCGCTTGCTCGAAGCCCTGGCCAAGGGCGATGCGGCCCGTGCCCATACCCTTTTGCATGCCCACATCGACAGCGCCTGCGTGCGGCTGCTGCACTACCTGGGCACGGCCGCATAAATTCAGGGCTTCATCCCTGGCGCCATCACGACAGGGATGATCCAGGCCTGAATCAGACTTGAGAGAGGCGCCTCAGTTCACGCAACGGAAGCTGGCCGCCTCGTTGAGCGACCCGCTGCCCGAGTACTGCGGCCAAGTCGGGAAAGGGCACAGCGGGCGGGAGCGACCCAGGTTGGCCTTGCTGCTGTCGTAGGCGATCGGGGCGGCAGGCGGCGCGATGCCCTCGTCGACCCAGTCGGCGAGCACGGCGAGGTTGGCCCAGCGTAGAAGGAAGTCGCCAATGCCGTGCCCGAGCCCAGGCACCAGGTAAAAACGCAAGGACTTGTCGACCGTGTCCTGCCCCATCTTGGCGACCATCGCGCGGTAGTGGTCAACCGTCTGGTAAGGGCTCAGGCTCACATCGTCCAGGCCGTGCACCATAAGCACCTTACCGCCCTTGCGGAAGAAGGGAGTCCAGTCGGTGTGGGTGGCGTCGAGCATCTCCGACACCGCGAGCAGCCGGTTCAGGTGCGGCCCGGGGTTTTGCACGTCGTAGGTCGTCATGCTGAACTTCGGGTCGCGGGCGATGATGTACTTGAAGAAGCCGTCGGCGCGGGCGACGTGGTGGGCATTGGGCCCGCTGGTCGGGGGCTCTTGGTACTGCGGCTGCGAGCCGATCGCCATCGGGCTGCCCTCGAGGATGTTGTAGCCGCGATAGGTCTTCACCCCGTTGGCAAAGGCGTAGGGCACGGAATAGCCCTCGTGGTAGACCTTGATGGTGCGATCGATCTGGGCGCGCGTGAGGCAATGGGCCGGATGACCGGTCTCGCCGTTCTTGCAGGTGATCGACGCCAGGTAGGCAGCCGACTTGGCCCGGCACGCAGCCATATTGCTCACGATGCCGTCCTTGGCGCCGTCGAGTTCGTCGCAAGCGGCGCGGGTATCCGAGGCGATTTTGGCGACCAAGGCGGGCGGAATCCAGCCGGCCGACTTGTCGTCATAGATGGCCGCGCGCAAGGACGCGCCCCAAGAGCGCACCTCGGTGAAATTGGAGACCGGGTAGTTCACCAGCACGCCGTCAAAAGACTCGGGGTACTTGAGCGCGGCCATCGAGGCGGCGCGTCCGCCCGAGGAGCCGCCAGCGAAGTACATGCGGCGGATGGCCGAGCCGTAGCGCGCCTTGGCCAGGCCGAACGCCACATCGCGCACCTTCTTGATGTGCATGTGCGCGAAATTGAGCAATTGCTCGTCGTTGAGGCCGAAGGAGGCATCGTTGGAGTCCGGATGCTGGTGACCCGAGTCGCTGCCCAGGGTCATGTAGCCCGAAGCGAGCGGGCTGGGCTTGGCGTAGTGGCCCAGGGGTGCCGGGCCGACCGTGTTGGGTAGTACGCCGTCATAGCCGCCGCCGCCAAACTGCAAGGCCTTGCCGTTCCAGTTGGAGGGCAGGTTGACGCGAAAGCCAATGCCCTGGGCCTTGGGGTCCACCGACTTGATCTCGCCCAGAACGCGGCAGTACTCGCCCGCGGTATTGCCTGCATCCGTGGCCTTGACGAGAACCGCCGAGGTCACGCTGGCGCCAGCGGTCGGCAGACCGATAGCGGCCTTGTCGATACGCATGCCGGCCAGGGCCTGGCAGGCCGCCTCGGGGTTGGCGGCGCGGGCCGCTGCGGGGGCGCCGTAGTTGTCAATGCCTGCGCAGGCCTGCAGGAAAGCGGCGGCGGCAAGGGCCAGGGCGATAGGGGTGAATTTCATCGGTTCTCGCGGATTAGTTGCTGAACTAAACCACCATACCGCCAGGCGTCGGCGCAGCGAAGCGGGATAACCCGAGCGCGCCGCAGAACGCTAAAGCAGGGCCGCACAGCGCCTGCCCTCAGGCCAGGAAGTCCAGCGCGCCCAGTCGCTGCAACCAAAGGTTCCAGGAACGATCAATTTGCCCATCGTTTGCATCTGAGGCCAGTTGCGCCTCGCGCGGGTTCAGGTAGACCGGCTCCCCAAGCGTCTGGGCATTCAGTTGCAGCCTGGCATTGGTCTCGGCATAAATGGCGCGATAGACCACCTGGCGCAGGCTGGTGCCCACCACGGTCGAACCATGGCCCCGCATCAGCACGCAGCTGCGGCTGCCCAGGGAGCGGGCCAGGGCCGCGCCAAGGTAGGAGCTGCTGATCAACATGTCGGTGTCACCGCCAGCGTCGCGGATCTCGAAGTGCGCCGATCCCTCGCCCAGGAAGCCGGCCATGTGGAAAATGGGGCGTAGCGGCTGCTGCACGCAGGCAAAGGGGATCACGCTCACCGAGTGCGAATGCACCACCGACTGCACGTCGGGACGGGCGCGGTAGATCTCTGCGTGGATGAAGCGCTCGAGGTAAGGCCGCGGCGCCCCGGTGTCGAGCGCGCTGCCGTCGGCGCGGTAGCAGACGATGTCTTCCGGCCTCACCAACGCCGGCGCACGGCTGCAGGACAGGAGGAAGAGGGACGGATCGTCGGGGTGGCGCAGGCTCACATGGCCCAGGCCGTCGACGATCTGCTGGTCGTAAAGAATGCGGTTGGCCAGCGCCAGCTCTCGGGCAAGGTTGTCGGGAACATTCAGGCCCATAGTGTTTGGCACTCCTTTGTTCGTGGTTGCCGCAGCAAGCGGCGGGCGCGAGTCGCGGCCCTCAGGCAATGCATGTCAAACCGAGTCGGGGCACCGGCCCCTCAAAGCCCACCATCGCCAGCGCCTCATCGCCCAAGGCCCACTGGGCCATGAACAAGTGGCCATCGGCACTTTGCAGCACACCCTTAAGACGCTGAAGACCCGGGCGTCTGTGACCCTCGGCCCAGCGGACAAGGGCCTCGCGGCTCAAGCCCGAAGGGCAAGGCAGAAACTGCGCCTGTGCGCTATGGGCGTGGTGATGCGAGTGCGCTGGCGAACCCTGGTGATCGGCGTGACCCTCGTGGAGGTCTTGGTGGTCGTCCTCGTGGCCATGCGCGCACTGCGTGACGCGCGCGCCGGACGCGGGGCGAACTTGGGCGAGGTGCCGCTGCACCTGCGCCCAGGTGAGAGAGCCCTGGGCGGAGAAGGCCAGAGCCGCGTCTGGACGCTCGGCCTGAAGGATCTGGCACAGGGGCGCGGGGTCGGCGCGGTCGGTCTTGGTGATCACCAGCAGATCGGCCCTACGAACTTGGGCCAGCGCCTCTGGATGGGAGACCAACTCGGACCATGCCGTGGTGGCGCTGACCGCTACCAGCACACCCGCGAGCTGGTAGCGCTCGTGCAAGAAATCATCTGCCGCCAGTGCCTGGACCACCGGGCCCGGGTCAGCCAGGCCCGTGGTCTCGATCAGCACTGAATCGAAGGCTGGGCGGCGTCGATGCAGCCGGTCCCACCACAGGTCGGTCAGGGCTTGCTCGAGCCCGGG
>JACCEC011975704.1_pt1 | contig 10194 bp, 12 predicted proteins | sample 7450121 | NCBI WGS metagenome assembly JACCEC01 (sample SAMN15323455, study PRJNA562643) | freshwater metagenome | isolation source: river surface water | place: USA:Blue River Watershed | collected 2017-08-18 | reverse complement strand
CTGGCTCAATCGGTATCGGCGGCTGTTGATCCGTTGGGAAAAACGGGCTGACACGTATCTGGCGATGCTGCAATTTGCCTGTGGTTTGATTGTTTGGCATCACGCCCTATCGGGATAGGCTCTTAGTCAGTATCGGTGACACCTTCAAGCAAGGAGCCTAGCGAGATGAGCACGGAAATGGCGAGAACCCAGAAACCAAGAGTTCTGCCGGATTTGATCCAAAGCGCCCAGCGTGGCGATCCGGTAGCGATTCATGCGCTTCTAGGTGCGTGTCAGGCGGACGCAAGACGTTACGCCTACAAACATTGCCATGCCAGCGATATCGATGATGCCGTTCAGGAAACGCTTCTTCTGATATCGCGCAAAATTCATGCCCTCAGAGCCGCCGCCGCTTTCTCGTCTTGGATTTTTATCGTCATCAAACGCGAGTGCCGCCGCCTGTCACGCGCCATGTTCCGACAAGCGCCACTGGAAGACGATTTGGCTGAAGAACAGCTAGCACGCAAGAGTGATGCTGATCTACGCCTAGACTTGGCTGCAGCACTAGAAAGTCTTCCTCATCACTACCTCGAAGTCGTACTTTTGCGCGATTTCGAAGAAATGACGATCGCTGAGATCGCCCAGCGCCTGGACCAGCCGGTCGGCGCGGTCAAAAGTCGTTTGCATCGCGCACGGGAACTGGTCCGAGAATATTTGATTTGTCCTGAAGACCCTGAATCGCAGGGGCTAAAGGAAAAAAGCAAGGCGAGCAAAGGCTCGTCTTAATGACAAACCTTGCCAATATCGGCAAAAATATTTTGGAGACTTTCATGAAAAATCGCTCACTACTTTCAACGATGGCCGTTGCCTCCGTACTGGCACTTTCTGGCGTCGCAGCGCATGCCGGCTGTGGACCGAAATGTAAAGGCAAATGCACAGCATCGGGAATGTCGAAATGCGGATCCAAGCAGGGCAAATGCTGTGCCGCTAAGGCTGGCCAAAAATGCGGTGCAAAAGACTCACACAAGTGCGCTCCTAAATGCGCACCAAAATGCGCCGGAAAGTAAGGGGTAGCCCATGAAAAACTTGTCACGCCTTTCGGCGATGGCGATAACGTCAGCACTGGCGGTGACCTCCGCCTGGGCTGGCGGATGTGCGCCAAAATGCCGCTCTAAATGCGCTCCAGCAGCATCTCGTTGCGCGCCAAAGTGTGGAGCAAAATGCGGTGCCAAATGTGGTTCGAAATGCGGCGCAGCGGCTGATCCCAAACTTATCAAACGACCGGCGGGCTATCGCCCCAGCTACCCCTCCACTACCGAAGCGATCGCCGCAGGCGGTAAATTATTCAGAGATACTTCACTATCAACCAACGGGATGTCGTGCGCTTCTTGCCATGAAGGTGGCAAAAGTTATCAACCATCGTTCGCACAACCCTTCCCCCACAAGATGGCTATGGCAGCGCAATCTTATGGGGTGAAGCAACTTCATCTCGACGAAGCCATTCAGGTCTGCATGGTCGGGCCGATGGCGGCCAAGCCACTCCCCTGGAAATCCACAGAGTTGGCAAATCTTGTGGCCTTCATGGAAGTGGAACATAAAAAATTCGGCAAATGAAATCTGGGTTCACATCCTCAGACCGTGAGGCAGCGGCCACCTTGGCGCTGCCAAATCCTTTGATTGAGTCGTTTCTCGAACTTGACTCAGCTTTGAGAGCATCATCGATCAACCTCATCGATGCATTGACCGATATGCCATCCGCGCAGCGATCTGAAATTCCTGTCGACGAGGCGCGCCATTTTCCAGTGGATGACGTATTTGATCCTGCCACGGGTTCCCAATATTTTCTTCACCGACATTCGGCAGGTCACGCACCGGCATCAGTACACATTCATTTTTTTCAACGATGGGTTCCTCCAGAACTACATTTACGGCCGGCAGAGACTATAACCACTCATTTGGCCGCTCTAGAGCTCAATATGCTTGGCGAGCCCCAAGCTTGGTTTGCAGTTAATCAATGGGTCGTTGGCGACTACTGGCAACCGGCAGATGAAACAATACGACTGTTCAGAGATTGGAAAATTATTATTCCAGATGAAGGACGTGGAGCAGATATTCCCGAAATTTTCCATAACTGGCTAGCCACATATCTAAAACTGAACCTGTCAACGACAATCTATCCGCTTCTCAGGAGACGCGACCTGTTACTTGACAAGCTTGTCGAAACGTTTCCTGACATGAACGTGCTGGAGGACCGGTCGCACGAAGTATTGGGATATGAAAAAATAGATTTCAATACTCAGTTAAATACATGGGCTGGAAAAATTGACTAGAAAATGAATAAATTTTCGAGGTAACTTACATGCAAAACAGACTGCAAGGTCCACATTTAAATAATTTTAAAATTTGCATACGTAAATTTCACATTCGACAGTCATTGATATGTATATCGATGACTATTTTTACTTTCATTTTTTCTACTCCAACGATAGCGAGTGATTCGTCTCAACTCAACACCAGAGCGTTAGCCGCCACATGCGCAAACTGCCACGGTACCGACGGCAAGGCACAAAAAGACGCCATCGTGCCTGGACTGGCCGGACTAAAGGCGGACTACATCACCGAACAAATGAAGGCCTTCAAGAGCGGCACACGTGCGGCGACGATCATGCACCAGATCGCCAAGGGCTATAACGATGAACAGGTCAAGCAGCTGGCGGATTACTTCGCCAGCCAGAAATGAGGGAATGAACATGGACCGCAGAACATTCCTGCAAGCTGGCGCGGCGCTCGCGATGCTGGGTACCGGCGTTTCCGCGCATGCGATGCGCGGCGCAAAAGTCGTCGTGATCGGCGGCGGTTACGGCGGCGCGACGGCAGCCAAATACATCCGCCTGCTGTCGGACAACGGCATCGATGTCACGCTGGTCGAACCGGACAAGGAGTTCATCTCCTGCCCGCTGTCGAACCTGGTGGTGGGCGGCAGCCGCAAGCTGGCCGAGATCAGCCGCCCGTATGCGAACCTGACGCGCAAGTACGGCATCAGCGTTGTTCATGATTGGGCTGCCAGCATCGACACCACGACCCGCACCGTGAAGCTGGCCGGCGGCACCTCGCTCAGCTACGACAAGCTGGTGCTGTCGCCGGGCATCGACCTAAACTTTGCGAGTATCGAAGGGCTCGAGCAAGCGCATGCCAACGGCAGTATCTTGCAGGCCTGGAAGGCCGGCGCGGATACTGTGGCGCTGCGCAAGCAGTTGCAAGCCATGCCCGACGGCGGCGTGTATGCAATCACGATTCCGGAAGCGCCCTTCCGCTGCCCACCCGGTCCGTACGAGCGCGCCTGCCAGGTGGCTTGGTACTTCAAGAACTTCAAGCCCAAGAGCAAGGTGCTGGTATTGGACGCGAACCAGGACGTGGTGTCGAAGGCCGGGCTGTTCAAGAAGGCCTGGGCCGAGCAGTACGCGGGCATCGTCGAATACCGCAACCAGCACAAGGCCATTGCGGTGTCGCCGAAAGACGGGCTGATCAAGTTCGACGTGCAGGGTGACGTGAAGGCCGACGTGATCAATGCGCTCCCCGCCATGCGCGCTGGGAAGATCGCACTGCAAACGGGCGTGGCCAATATGGCCAACAATCGCTGGTGCGGCATCAATTACCAGACCTTCGAATCGTCCGTGGCCAAGGACGTGTTCGTGATCGGCGATGCGACGCAGTCTGCGCAGCTGATGCCCAAGAGCGGCCACATGGCCAACAACCATGCGAAGGTCGCGGCTGCGGCCATCGTCGCGCAGCTGTCGGGGTTTGATCCAAACCCGCAGCCGATGTTGGCCAATACCTGCTACAGCTTCATCGACGACAAGAACGTCGTGCATGTCGCCAGTGTCCATGAATACGTGGCGGCCGAGCATACCTTCAAGGTCGTGCAAGGCTCGGGCGGCCTGTCGACCGGCCCGACCGAGCTCGAAGGCTCGTATGCCAACAACTGGGCCCACACCATCTGGGCCGATATGCTTGAGTAAAGCCAGTCAGTACAGATACCGGTCTTTAATATGTCACGCACAGCCATATCTATAATTTCTTTCAACGAAAAATTTAATTTCTCTTTTTCATTGAAAAATACACATCAACCGAGACGAATTGTCTTAACACTGAGACTAAATGAATATGAGCGACAAAGGACTTTTATCTAAAATATCAAGCTCTTATTAACGGGAGCTTCCTATGTCTACTTCATATATTCAATCGCTCAATGCAGTTAATTTTGACAATGCCACCGTTAGGCAGCGCGAGATTCTTGAGACTGCGCAAAAGCAAGTTGGCTTCATCCCCAATATGTATGCCAATATGGTCAACGTGCCAGGAGTTTTGAGTACCTATTTGCACGGATATGCACTTTTTCGTGAGGATTCGGGTTTCACCCCGTCTGAGCAAGAGGTAGTTTTCCTTGCAATTAGCCAAATTAATGGCTGCAAATATTGCACCGCTGCGCACAGTATGCTTGCCGACAAATTTTCTGGCGTTCCCGCTTCTATTCTTCAGGAAATTCGCGATTCGCAACCAATTTCAGATTCCCGTCTTGCAGCCCTTTTTGCGCTGACTCAAGATATGGTAAAAAATCTCGGGAAACCAACTCCATCGAAGATCGAAACCTTTTTTGAAGCTGGCTTCAATGAACACCAACTACTCAATATTATCTTGGCAATTGCGGTCAAGGTGCTAAGTAACTACTCAAATCATGCGTTCGGCACTGAGATCGATGAACGTTTTGCGGCTTATAAAGTAGGTTGACCTTATCAATGACCGCACCGACTACGAAAGCCATTTTCCAGATGGCCGTCTCCCCGAAAATTCGACGTAGCGCGTTTAAAGTCGCATTTGTGGTCGGAGTTGTTTTGAATTTCATAAACCAAGGGCCCGTATTTTGGAATAATGCAGAAATATCGTGGATTCACGTTTTGTTTAATTTTTTCGTCCCGTTCTGCGTATCCAGCTATAGCGCAGCAAGAAACCAGATTAGCCATTCGTTAAGCCAATCATCGAAGATCATTTAGCTACAAATAGGGTAAGTATTATCCGATCAAGCGTGAGATTTGGGATGGGCTACAGCACCCTGCCTCATCACTAGTTCAGCTTTTCTGGCAGCCTGATCGCAAATGCTTCTTAAAGATCAAAGAGGATACTCATTTCACCAGACACTAAAAGGAGAAAATCTTGCAGCTAGCCTGCCCGAATTGCATGGCCAAAAACCGCGTGCCTGATGAACGACTCCGGGATAACCCATCCTGTGGCAAATGCGGCACGTTGCTGATGGCACCCGTACCGACTCAATTAGACGACACAAATTTCTTAAGCTTTATCGAAGGTACAGACCTGCCGGTAGTCGTAGATTTTTGGGCGGAATGGTGTGGTCCATGCAAGATGATGGCACCGCAATTTGCTGCTGCCGCCACAAAAATATCTGACGTTCGCTTCGTCAAAGTTGATACCGAGGCCTCGCCGCAGGCGAGCGTACGCTATCGGATTCGGAGCATCCCGACGATGGTACTTTTTAAGAAGGGCGAGGAAGTGGCACGCGTAGCCGGTGCGATGAGCGCAGGCGATATTGAGCGCTGGCTCCACTCACAAACGTGAATATAACTCGGGTATTTTTTTAAGGATCACGTCCATGAACCTATTTCTGCCGGCATCATCAAGTTGCAGCGTCGCATCCAAAAATCAGTTAGTGATATTACTCGTGCGAGGCATCGCCGGACTCGGGCTTATGTACTATTCGTTGAGCATGCTGCCCAAATCGGCATTCCTCGGATGGGGCTTACTGGCCGCGGCAATCTATTTACTAAAAGGATGTCCAGCTTGTTGGGGAATGCATCTGGTCAACGCACTACGCAATACCAGAAAGTCTCAGTCAACACCCGTGTCTGGGCAACAAGAACGGCAGCGCACTCCAAAAAAACAGTATTCGCCTAAGGATATGGCCGATCACTTATTCCCGCCAGAAGATGTCAACCGCTTTCGACAAAACAATCAGCAGGCGTGACGAAGTGAAAGCGACGGTCCCTTACTCGATAATCACCTGCCCCAAATGTGGGTATACCAAGGGAGAATTCATGCCCACAGACGCGTGCCAATGGCTCTATGAGTGCGAGAAGTGTCATGCTGTTCTCAGGCCGAAGCCAGGAGACTGCTGCGTCTTTTGCTCCTACGGCACGGTTCCCTGCCCACCGATCCAGGAACGTGGAAATAGTGACTGCTGCAGCGGATAATCAACACGCTGGTACCTGCTGCAGTTCTTTCTGTCCACCACAGGACTGGCTTCATCAGTAATTTTTGCGCGACCCAGCGCAGGTCGGCCTGACGCCTCGCAAGCTCGCCCCAAGCACCAGAGGGTTTGCGATATATTCTAATATTCTTTAGAATATTAGATATGAATAAACGCGTACTCAAAGACCTGCTGTACGAACAGGTATCCCGCATTGGAAAGGCACTCTCCAGTCCGAAGCGTCTGGAGTTGCTCGAATTGCTGGCTCAAGGCGAAAAATCAGTTGATGTGCTGGCTGATGCGCTTTCCATTGAGATCAAACTTGCCAGTGCCCATCTCAGGATGCTCAGAGAATCTCGGCTGGTGGTTGCGCGAAAAGATGGCAAGTTCGTGTTCTACCGTCTAGCCAGCGATGACGTTGCCACCCTGTGGGTGACATTGAGAGAGACCGCGCAGGAGCATTTGGTTGAGCTGAGCGTGGCCGTCCATAACATGACCACCACGCCAGACAAGCTGGCCAGCATCAGTCGGGAGCAGCTCCTCGACAAGGCCAGGCGCGGCACCATCATTCTGATTGACGTGCGTCCGCGAGCCGAATTCGATCATTCCCATCTCCCCTTCGCGCGCTCGATGCCTCTGAACGAAATCAGGCATCGGCTTGCTGAGCTTCCAAAAACCAAAGAAATCGTCGCGTATTGCCGCGGGCCTTTTTGCATTTTTGCAGAAGAAGCCGCCGAGCTGCTGAGGCGGCACGGCAGAAAGGTCAGCAAACTCCGAGATGGTGTCGCAGAGTGGCGCGCCGCCGGCCTCCCCCTTGAATCGGAGGAGATGCAATGAGCAAGCTGCTCTTCATCGTCAATGACGCTCCGTACGGCAATGAGCGCGCCTACAACGCACTGAGACTTGCAGGCACTCTGGCCGCGCGCGACAACGTTCACATTCGCCTGTTCCTTTTGGCTGATGCGGTTGGATGCGCCAAAAATCACCAAAAGGTACCCGAGGGTTATTACAACATTCAATTAATGCTGGCCAAGATCATCCGCAGAGGTGAAGTTGCGCTTTGCGGCACCTGCATGGACGCCCGCGGCGTGAATGAATCTGAAATCATCGAAGGAGCACGACGTTCCACCCTGACTGAGCTGGCCGAGTGGACGCTGGATGCGGAAAAAGTCCTGGTGTTCTGATGAACCATGCCCCTGCCACCCCGACGGATGCAGATTTAAGACACGGCATCCTTCACAACCGAAGCCAGTTCTTGCACCAGCTTTTGCAGGTGCTACTGGTGGGGCTTACCATTGGCATGACTCGAACCGTCGTTCCGGCACTGGCTGAGTCCGATTTCGGCGTACCTAAAAATTCCTTTGTTTTGCTGACCGCATTCGTGGTGGCCTTCGGATTGGTCAAAGGCATTATGAATTTCGTCGCTGGCCGTGTCTCTGAGCGGATAGGGCGAAAGAAAGTACTGCTGTTCGGATGGCTGGCCGCACTTCCAATCCCCCTGATGATCTGGCACGCGCCGAACTGGAATTGGATGGTCGCAGCCATGGTCCTGCTGGGCATCAATCAGGGCCTGACCTGGTCGATGACGCAGACCGCCAAGCTCGACATTACTCGGCTGGACGAGCGCGGTCTGACGCTCGGACTGAATGAGTTTTCTGGCCACGTCGGCGTGGCGATTGCCGGTATTGTCACCGCCTATATGGCTTCACAATTCGGCCCTCGCCAGGGACTGCTGATTTTTGGCCTGAGCGTCATTATTCTCGCGCTGATACTGACGCAGCTATGGGTCAAAGATACGCTGCCCTGGGCTCGGGCTGAGGCCTCCAGACACATATCTGGTACCACCGAAACGCTGCGTCCCCGCTACCCCACAGGAATATCTTCCACACCAACGACCATCGACATTTTCACGCTGATGAGCTGGCGTGACAAACGCCTGATGGCCCTCAGTCAGGCAGGGCTAGTAGAGAAATTTGTCGATGCGCTCGTCTGGATTTTCTATCCCGTTTTCTTGTACCAGCAAGGCGTGAGCCTGCCCACTGTAGGCTGGATTATCAGTTTTTATGGTTTTACCTGGGGCGGTTCACAGCTGTTTACCGGCAGGCTATCGGACCGGATTGGCCGTCACGTCCTGAACGTATCCGGGATGTGGATTTGCGGCGCAGGCGTGGCAGCCATGATGCTGGGAGAGGGCATGGTCTGGTGGGCCGTATCATCGGCCATTTCCGGATTCGGCATGGCTTTGCTGTACCCCAATCTGTCCGCAGCAGTTGCCGACATCTCCCATCCGTCCTGGCGTGGCTCTGCAATCGGGATCTATCGCTTCTGGCGCGACCTGGGCTACGGCATCGGTGCGCTGGGCCTGGGACTTGCCGCTCATGTCAGCGGACAAATTCAATCGGCATTTTGGTTTGTGGCCTTAGCGATGTTTGCGTCAGGCTCACTGCTGTGGTGGTTGGGTGAGGAAACGCATCCACGTTTAAATCCGATGCCGCCAGCGGACACCGGAAAGTAGTGACATGTCACGCTATGAGACCTTGATCAGTCACCTGGAGTCTACCCTGCCTTCAGTGAGCCCCTCTGAACTTCAGGTACTGATGAACTCAGGATCGGCGCCACTCGTCGTCGACGTCCGTGAGGCTGCCGATCATCAGTCTGGGGCTGTAGCAAAAAGTATCAGCTTGCCCAGGGCAAAACTGGAAGCCAACATCGAAAGATACATGGCAAACCCGGAGCAAAAAGTTATTGTTTACTGTGGTAGCCGGGGCCGATCTCAGCTGGTTTGCCGTCTGCTGATTGACATGGGTATCGATGCCGCATTCCTTCGAGGTGGCTGGGCAAGCTGGGCCGCTCATCAGGAGCAGATGAACGATCAAAGCGAACAGCGGGGCGATGCCCATAACGGCACTGCCGAGATCTCTCACTTTTTAGGAGGTTGTATGTATACATTCCAGACGCTATTACCACTCCCGGTTGAACAAGCAATACCGTTAGTAATGGAACATCTCAAGCAGGAAGGTTTTGGCGTGCTGATGGATCTCGATATACAGGCAACGATGAAACAAAAAATCGGCGCCGATATCCCGGCTTATCACATCCTCGGTGCGTGCAATCCGCAGCTCGCCCATCAAGCCCTGGCAGCGGAACCCGAGGTCGGCGCCCTGCTGCCCTGCAACGTGGTAGTTCGCGCAGACGGCGATCAGACCGTCGTCAGTTTCATGGACCCGCAGGCAATGACCCAGCTGACGACCAACCCGCAGGTGCATGCGGTGGCGAATGAAGCAGAGGCACGACTGCGTCGGGTTTGTTTAGCGCTGGAGGCTAGCCTCTCTGCAAAGAAGTAATCGTCGCCAGCCAAGCACGCTACCAAATTTAATAAAATTTCGCAGGGCAGTGCAGTCACAACAAGGCTATTAAAAACTAGTGCTTGCGATTAACTATGGAAGCGCACAGTGCCGCCAATAAAACGTTAATCGGTACGGAAAAAAATGCTGCTTTTTTTCTGAAATAGCAGCGCCGTACCCGCCTCGAAAAGTCAGGAGGTCCTGAGACGGAACGGGGTTTGAGACGGATTTCAGAAGTATGGGCCGTATGGTCGGTCAGGAGCCCATAGCAAAAAGCCCCGCATTGCGCGGGGCTCTGAGCTCCTAATCACTCGGGTGAGCGATTTGGAAGGGTTTGTCTTGGCGGAGAGGGTGGGATTCGAACCCACGGTACCTTGCGGTACGCCTGATTTCGAGTCAGGTACATTCGACCACTCTGCCACCTCTCCAGTTTCGAAAACATGTGGTCGTTTCCGAAAGACCGCGATTGTAGCAGAGTTCTTGCTGCTTAAGTAGGCCCCCCGCTGCTTTTGTTTTATTGTGATTTCAAAACTTTAACGCCGCCCATGTACGGCCACAGAGCTTCCGGCACGTTGATGCTGCCGTCGGCCTGCTGGTAGTTCTCCAGAATCG
>JACCEC011750101.1_pt1 | contig 10194 bp, 7 predicted proteins | sample 7450121 | NCBI WGS metagenome assembly JACCEC01 (sample SAMN15323455, study PRJNA562643) | freshwater metagenome | isolation source: river surface water | place: USA:Blue River Watershed | collected 2017-08-18 | reverse complement strand
TGCACCCCAAACTGCAAAAGCAATTCCGCGCTCTTTACCTTGAAAATTCGCATTCACCAGAGAGAGAGTGGTGGGCAAGACCATAGCGCCACCAATGCCTTGACTAACTCTGGCGAGAATGAGTGCAGATGCTGAGTCGGTGAGGCCTGCCCAGACCGACGACACAATAAAGATCGCAATACCGATAGAGAGAACGCGTTTTCTACCCAGCTTGTCGGCAACCGAACCCCAAACTAAAAGAAGTGAAGCAAATACCAGAACATAGCTTTCCTGAACCCACTGAACTTCTGTTGAGGTCAGACTTAGGTCTTGGATTATGGAAGGGAAGATTGTGTTGACGATGGTTCCGTCGATGATGACTAGGGAGATGGCCATCGAAATAAAGACCAGTCCAACCCAGCGATTTCTTACTTTTGTCAATCAAAACTCTCAAACTTGGCTTTACGGGGAGAACCGAAGGGCCCTACAGCTTCCGAAAGCGATAATGCTGACTCTAGCCCCAATAACGCCTATGGGGACTACGGAGGTCAAAGTGGCGGAGAATGGGGGATTCGAACCCCCGAGGGCTTGCACCCAACACGCTTTCCAAGCGTGCGCCATAGGCCACTAGGCGAATTCACCTCGGGCAGTTTAGCTCGGATTATTGAGAACCGGAAACTCTGCTTTAGTTCTGAGGGAAACCCAAGTTCAGTCCCCCGTGGCTTGGGTCAAGCCAGCGCGACGTAATTACCTTGGTTCTCGTGAAGAAACGGAACCCTTCTTCTCCGTGGGCTCTGGAGTCCCCAAACAGTGATTGCTTCCAGCCACCAAAAGAGAAATAGGCGACTGGAACAGGAATAGGGACATTAATTCCAATCATTCCCACTTCAACTTCATTCTGGAATCTGCGAGCAGCACCACCATCATTTGTGAAAATTGCAGTTCCGTTTCCGAATGCACCTGAGTTGATTAGCTGCAAACCCTCTTCATATGTCTTAACGCGGACAATAGAGAGAACGGGACCAAAGATTTCTTCTTTGTAGACACTGGAGCTGGTTGGCACCTTGTCAATAAGTGTTGGTCCTAACCAGAAACCATTTACGTCACCATCAGGGTTGACATCTCTGCCATCCACCACTACCTCAGCGCCGTCGTTCTTGGCGATGTCAATGTACGAGGCAACTTTGTCACGGTGAACCCTCGTAACTAAAGGTCCCATGTCACAGGATCTTCTTCCGTCCCCAACCTTTATTTGTTTAATGCGCTCAACAATTTTTGGAATCAGTTTGTCCGCGACAGGCTCTACGGCTACCAATACCGATATCGCCATGCAACGCTCTCCCGCCGAACCGAAACCCGCATTGATTGCGGAGTCTGCCACTAGATCCAGATCGGCATCTGGAAGAACTAGCATGTGGTTCTTTGCTCCGCCTAGAGCTTGGACTCGCTTGCCGTGTTTCGAAGCTGTCTCATAGATGTATTGCGCAATCGGTGTCGAGCCCACGAATGAAATCGAGGCAACGTCTGGGTGGGTGAGTAAACCATCCACCGCTTCCTTATCACCGTGCAGAACATTGAATACACCATCTGGCAAACCTGCTTCTTTCCAAAGTTCGGCCAGCCAGTTTGCTGCTGATGGGTCCTTCTCACTCGGCTTTAGAACAACAGTGTTTCCGGCGGCGATTGCAACTGGAAAAAACCACATAGGGACCATTGCCGGGAAATTGAACGGGCTAATAATCCCAACAACTCCTAGCGGCTGCTTTGTCGAATAGACATCAACGTTGGTTGATGCATTCTCAGAGAAGTCGCCTTTCAAAAGATGCGGCATTCCGCATGCGAATTCCACAACTTCTTGGCCGCGAGTTATTTCACCAAGAGCATCAGAAATGACTTTGCCATGTTCAGAGGTAATTAGTTCTGCAAGCTCGTTCTTTTTATTATTCAAAAGTTCGCGGAAATTAAAAAGCACTTGCTGTCTTTTCGACAGCGGGGTATCGCGCCAGGACGGAAACGCATTCTTAGCGGAAGCTATGGCGGTTGCAATGTCCTTCTGGTCAGCAAGGGCAACACGCTTGGTTTCAAAACCGAGTGCGGGGTCAAAGACCGGGGCGGTTCGGCTTGAATCTCCGGCGAACTCTTTGCCATTTATAAAGTGAGGAACAGTTTTCACTTGGCTCCCTTGCCTGAAATGAGTTGCTACCGCTGCATGGGGAAGCAATTGATTAAACCTACCCAAACTGGCTGTTTGCCACTTGTTTCTGATCGGGCTTTTGGTCTGGGCCGGGCCCGTCTAAACTTCTACCGACCCCCCGTGTGGCGTCACCTCGGCTAAACCCCCCAGGATCGAGAGATAGCAAGGGTAACTGGGCTCTGGCGGGTGCGCGGGGGGTCGCTCTCAGTCAACTCCCACGTTTCTTCCAAGAGTTGACCAGAAAGGTTCAGTAGCTTCCACGTATGGCTCTTTCAATAATTCAAACTTCTCTGTTCGACTCCTTTGGAGATCTTCCCCTTCACCCGCTTGCAGTTCACGGCGCAGCCGTACTAATCCCGTTATCTGCACTTGCTCTCTTAGCGCTGGCGTTGGTCCCAAAGTGGCGGGCGACTTACTTCCCGCTGACACTTGTTGGCCTGGCGCTTTCCACAGGCGTAGCTTTCGTTGCCAAAGAATCTGGAGAAGCTTTGGCGCAGAAAGTTGGCAACCCTGAACAGCACGCCGCCCTAGGCGATGTTCTTTTCCCAGCATCGGTTGGCATGTTGCTTCTAGGGCTGGCCTTCTTCGCTCTGACGAAAACTAACCGCGCGAAGTGGCAGCAAAACTTTGCGGCTGGACTTGCGGTTTTGGCGGCGCTCTCGGTTGGAGTGCTCACCTACTTTGTTGGCCACACCGGTGCCGAGGCAACCTGGGGCAATCGAGTCTCACAGTCGCAGGGAGAGGAACTGGTTTCCCCAACTGACCCTGCTTCGGTAGATGCTGCTGGAGCACTTACGGCTCAAGAAGTGGCTACGCATAATTCGAAACAAGATTGCTGGACCGTGATTGACGGGCAGGTCTACGACCTCACCTCTTATATAGAGATGCATGCTGGTGGTCCCCTGCCGCTCGAATCGATCTGTGGCAAGGATGGAACGAAAGCATTCTCGAACCAGCATTCAGGCGAAAAGCGACCAGCTGCAGATTTGTCAATGCTCTTGCTGGGACCACTGTCCGGGGTAACTACCACTGAACCGTCCCCAAGCGCTTCCGCAACCGAGACCACTTCGGCTGTCGGTGCGCTAACCGCGGCGGAGGTTGCCAAGCACTCAACCTCAGAGAGCTGCTGGAGTGTTGTTGACTCAAATGTCTACGACCTGACGTCTTACGTTTCCAACCATCCGGGTGGGGCTGCCGTGATTAAGGCAATCTGCGGCAAGGACGGAACCTCGGCATTCACGAACCAGCATGGAACCACAGGCAAACCCTCGAACGTCCTGGCGGGCTTCAAATTGGGAGCCCTGGCCACCGCGGCCGCAGGCGGTTCTTTGCCTACTGCCACCGTGAATCCTGGTGAGTACGAGGAAGAAGGCGAAGAAAATGAACGGGACAACGACTAGTTTTCACAATCCCGTTTAGCTGTCTTTGAACTGGCTTAAGCTTGCCTAGTGACCACAGCCCTGTACCGCAGATATCGCCCCGAGGCGTTTAGCGAACTTATTGGGCAGTCCCAGGTGGTTGAGCCACTGATGGCCGCACTTCGTTCGGATCGGGTTCACCACGCATATCTTTTTTCCGGTCCCAGGGGCTGCGGTAAAACTACCTCGGCGAGAATTCTTGCTAGATGCCTGAATTGCGCAGAGGGTCCAACCGACACCCCGTGCGGCAAATGCCCATCCTGCATTGAACTTTCAAAAGGTGGTTCAGGTTCTCTAGACGTTGTCGAAATTGATGCCGCATCACACAACGGTGTCGACGACGCCAGAGACCTCCGCGAGCGAGCAATCTTTGCTCCAGCAAGAGACAGATTCAAGATTTTCATCCTCGACGAAGCACACATGGTTACAACCCAAGGCTTCAACGCACTTCTAAAGATTGTTGAAGAACCACCTGCCCACGTCAAGTTCATATTCGCTACAACGGAACCAGAAAAAGTAATTGGAACTATTCGTTCCAGAACTCACCACTACCCATTCCGCTTGGTTCCTCCAGGGGAACTAATGGAGTATCTAACTTCGGTTTTGAAATCCGAGGGGTTCAAAGCTGAACCGGGGGTGATGCCGCTGGTTGTTAGAGCGGGCGGCGGTTCGGTTCGTGATTCGCTCTCTCTGCTGGATCAGCTAATCGCAGGAACCGACGGCAAAGAAATTTCTTACCAGCGGGCAGTTGCGCTACTTGGCTTCACACACGACGAACTTCTCAATCAAGTGATTGATGCATTCACTGAATTTGATTCCGCAAAGGGCTTTAGTGCAGTTGATCGAGTAATCCAATCGGGCCAAGATGCCCGCAGGTTCCTAGAAGATCTTTTGGAGAGACTCAGAGATTTGATGCTGGTTGCGTCCCTTGGAAATGATGCCAAGGCAATATTGAAGGGCATTAGCCCGGAGCAGTTTGATCTGCTCTCCATTCAGGCAAGTCGCTTTGGCTTGCGAGAGCTGACCGATGCCGCAGAGGCAACCAACAAATCCCTCAATGAACTAACCGGAACTTCGAATCCAAGACTGCAGCTGGAATTACTCTGCGCGCGCATTCTTGCTCCCGCCGCAAAACAAACCCTGGCTACGGAATCAAAGACCGAAGGAGTCACTTCTAAACCAGTAGCAACCAAGCCTGCTGCAGTGAAGCCAGCAGAAACTTCTAAGCCTGCAACCAAGCCAAAGGTTCCGGTGGGCAATCTCACCACAGCAACTTTCAAAGAGCAGTGGCCAGAAATTTTGGAAAAACTTGCGAAGCAATCTCGCTCGGCATGGGCGGTTGCCTTCACAACCAAAGTCTTGGAATATGACGATGAAGTGCTCACACTCTTGTTCCAAAGCAAAAAAGATGTCGAGGCCTTCAAAGAGTCTTCGGGGTCTTCCGAAGTTCTGCGTCAGGTGATTTTCGAAATTCTCGGAGTAAAGGTGAAATACCGCGCGAAGGTTGCGGACGCCCCAACCCCTCCTCCTGCAGTAAAGACAATTCCAAAAAATGAGGATGACTTTTCTGCAGAGGACCAAGAAGCTGAAGAAGAGGAAGTTGTTCCTACCCAGACCACCACAGACACTCCCGAGCGCGCGGGTGAATTTGTATTGCGCGAAGTCTTGGGAGCGAAACCGATTGCGGAAAACCGCTGATGTATGAGGGTGTAATCCAGCAGCTGATTGATGAGCTGGGAAGGCTTCCGGGAGTGGGCCCAAAGTCTGCGCAGCGCATCGCATTTCACCTAATCGAATCCGAATCTGATGTTGCCCAAAAGCTCTCGGAAATACTTCTCGAGGCAAAGGCCAAGGTTCGCTTCTGTGCTACTTGCGGAAACGTTTCTGAGAGCGAGAGTTGTTCAATCTGTGCGGATCCCAAGCGCGACCAAGGCCTTATTTGCGTGGTTGAGGAGTCCAAGGACGTTCAGGCAATTGAGCGGACCCGGGAGTATCGCGGAAAGTATCACGTACTCGGTGGAGCGATTTCGCCAATCGCAGGTGTGGGCCCAGACCAGCTTCGAATCAAGTCCCTGATGCAGCGACTAGCCGACCCAGCTATTCGCGAGGTAATCCTTGCAACCAACCCAAACCTCGAGGGTGAAGCCACCGCCACCTACCTAACCAGGTTGCTCGGTTCGATGGAGATCTCAGTTTCCAAGCTGGCTTCTGGCCTTCCGGTTGGTGGCGACCTTGAGTATGCGGATGATCTAACCCTGGGTCGAGCCTTTGAGGGCAGGCGCCGAGTCAACTAGACTTAGCCAAACTTGCCGAAGTTGGCAAAAATCCCCACCTCAAGGAGAAATCTTTGGCGCTAATCGTTCAAAAATACGGAGGCTCTTCTGTCGGCGATGCCGAGAAGATCAAGCTGGTCGCCTCTCGTGTTTTGCGCGCCCAGGCCGAGGGAAATCAGGTTTGCGTTGTGGTCAGCGCCATGGGTGACACCACCGACGAGCTAATCGACTTGGCTGACTCGGTCTCATCTTCAAGATCTGGCAGAGAAATGGACATGTTGCTCACCGCCGGCGAGCGCATCTCGATGTCTCTTCTGGCCATGGCAATTCAGGACATGGGTGGCAAGGCTAAGTCATTCACCGGTTACCAGGCCGGTATTTCCACCGACTCAATTCACGGCTCGGCGCGAATCGCAAAGATTGAACCGACCCGAATTCGTCAGACCCTAGAGCAGGGTGAAGTTGCAATCGTTGCGGGCTTCCAAGGCTTTAGTTTTGAAAACGGAGACGTGACCACGCTTGGTCGCGGTGGCTCTGACACCACTGCTGTTGCTCTCGCCGCTGCTCTCAAGGCGGATGTTTGTGAGATTTACTCTGATGTCGATGGTGTTTACACCGCTGACCCAAGAGTTGTTCCAAGAGCACACAAACTAGAAGCCATCGACATTGATTCGATGCTCGAGCTCGCCAGCTCCGGAGCAAAAATTCTTTACATTCGCGCAGTCGAGTTTGCAAGAAGACACCAGGTTCCACTTCGCGTGCGCTCAACTTTCTCGACCGACCCAGGCACACTCGTTTACACCGTAAAACCAGGAGATGAAATGGAAGAACCAATCGTTTCAGGCGTCGCTTCAGACGACACCCAGTCAAAGATCACTGTGGTTGGAATTCCCGACCGTCCTGGTAAAGCGGCCGAAGTGTTTGCGGTGGTTGCGCAGTCTGGTGCAAACATCGACATGATCGTGCAGAACGTTTCCACAACCGAGAACCACGTCTCTGACATCTCTTTCACTCTGCTGCACTCTGACCGCCCAAAGGTTGTTGAGGCGCTGAAAGCAGCCCAGGGTGAGATTGGCTTCAAGACCGTTAGTTACGACGACGAAATTGGAAAGCTCTCAATTGTCGGTGCGGGCATGAAGACCTCTTCTGGGGTTTCCGCAAAGCTATTTGGTGCACTGGCTCGCGCCGGAATCAACATTGAGATGATCTCCACCTCGGAGATCAGAATCTCGGTAATCACCAGAGCGAACCAACTCAAGGAAGCCACTCGCGTGGTGCACAGCGCATTCGATCTAGATGGCGACCAGACCGCTGTCATCTACGCAGGAACGGGAAGATAAAGATGAGTCGCAAACCAAACCTCGCCCTTGTCGGTGCAACCGGTGCCGTTGGCACCGTAATGATTGACATCATCAACAACCGCGAAAATATCTGGGGCGAGATTCGTTTGATTGCTTCTCCAAGATCCGCTGGTAAGCAGATAATGGTTCACGGCCAGCCTCACACCGTTGTCGCGCTCTCCGAAGAAGCCTTCGAGGGAATGGACATTGCCATGTTTGACGTTCCTGACGAAGTATCAGAGATTTGGGCACCGATTGCTGCCTCAAAGGGCGCGGTTGCGGTTGACAACTCGGCGGCATTCCGCATGAACGACCAGGTTCCACTGGTGGTTCCAGAAGTTAACCCCGAGAAGGCGAAAGAACGCCCACTGGGAATCATCTCTAACCCAAACTGCACCACGTTGACCATGATGGCCGCCATGGGTGCGCTGCACAGAAAGTGGCAGCTCAAAGAATTAGTGGTTGCCAGCTACCAGGCGGTTTCTGGAGCCGGTGCCGAAGGAATTACGCGACTAACTAAAGAGTTAGCCGCTGTTGCCACCAACCCAAACGCCGGCATGAAGACCTTGGACGTTTCACAGACCCTTCGCGAGCAGGGCGTAGATCAAAGTGATTCGCTTTGGGCCGCTCCAATTGCTCTAAACGTCATCCCAGTTGCAGGTTCGGTAAAAGCCGAAGGCCACACCTCTGAGGAGCTGAAGGTTCGCAACGAATCAAGAAAGATTCTTGGCATTAGTGACCTCAAGGTTGCAGCAACTTGCGTTCGTGTTCCGGTTCAGGTTTCACACTCACTTGCTGTGCACGCCACTTTCGCAAACCCACTAACCGCTGACGAGGTTCGTGCTGAGCTGGAGCAACAGCCAACCGTTGTTGTTATGGACGACCCAGCAAATGGTGTTTACCCGACTCCGAACTTGGTTGCAGGTCAAGACCCAACATTTGTTGGTCGCATTCGCCAGTCACAGGACTTTCCAAACACGATTGACCTATTTGTGGTGGGGGATAACTTGCGTAAGGGCGCAGCTCTAAACACCTACGAGATTGCAGAGCTGGTCGCGAAAGAGTTCGCTAACTAGCTTTCAGTGTGATCAGGCTCGCTTCTGGTGGGCAGAAGATTCGCACCGGTGCAAATATCGAAGCTCCAATTCCTGCGCTGACGTGCAGCAGTGACTTGTTTCCCGCATGCTCCCAGGCACTCACACCCTTGGCGTATTTGGTTGGTAGATCGCAGTTTGTGGTGAGCGCTTTTTCGCCAGGCAAACATATTTGTCCACCGTGGGTGTGACCGCAGAAAATTACTTCGGAACCGGCCGCGGTCAGCCCCTCGATTACTCGCATGTATGGTGCGTGTGCGACACCGATTCTGAAATCAACGTTTTTCAATTCCAGCTTCTGGCTCTGCAGGCCCGGAAGGTTTTCGAGGTGTTCGTGTGGATCATCTAGGCCGAAAAACCCCAACTTGGTTCCGTTCACTTCTAGTTTTCCGGATTGGTTGTTGAGGTTTAGCCAACCGTGGTTTTCTAATTCCCTGGTGAAGCGTTCGGTATCAATATCCCTGAAGCCATCTGGCTCAGACGGCTTGAAGATATATTTCACCGGATTTCTAAATGAAGGGTGTCGGTAATCATTCGACCCGTTCACGAAAACCCCGGGAAACTTTGAAAGTGGCCCGAGTGCATTCAGCACAGCGTTTATTGCCCCACGGTGTCCGAGGTTGTCTCCGGTGTTTACAACCAGGTCAGGGCTTAGTTCCGCAAGATCCCTAAGAAACTTTGCTTTCTTTCTTTGCCCGGGAGCAAAATGAATGTCCGAAATGTGCAGCACCCGAATTGGTTTGGCACCCTGTGGCAAAACCGCAAGTTCGAGTTCTCGCAGTGCCCAGGGACCAGAGTTTGCTAGTCGCATTTATTTGGAATCAAAATCACTGCGCTGGCGTTGGCAACCGGCGCACCTGCTTCTGGAGAGGTGCCGAATACTGCACCTTCAGCAAGCAGTGGATCACACTTATTTAGATACTGGGTTTGCGAGTTCTGTGGCAGTGACGCGATTAGTCCCATGCCTTCCAAAACTGTCGTGGCTTGGGCAACACTCATGCCAGTTACGTTTGGCATCGTGAGCATGCCGCCAGCGGAAATGTAAACCTTGACAATCGAACCGTATGGAACCGGTGAACCAGCTTCCAGCTTGGTGTATGCGACTGTTCCTGGAGTTGTAGATGCGCTCACCTGACCGGGAACAATCTGGACGCTCAGCCCTGCCTCGATAAGTGCGGCTTTAGCAGCCACTGGGTCATAGCCTGCAACCTCAGGAACGGTGACAATTCTTGCGGCCACCAAATTTCCTGGAGCCTGAGCAAACGGAGTCTCTTCGTAGTGCTGGTTAGCTTGAGCCATGATTCGCTTCCAAACCGCGTGACGAACGCTCGGAACTGCGAGACCATTAACACTCTTGCCGGATTGGCTGGTAAGTCCTGACACGTTTCCAACCCAGGTAGCAGTTGCGATCTTGGTTGAGTAACCGACCATCCAGGTGTGAATTCGGTTATCCGTTGTACCGGTCTTACCGGCGAGCACCGTTCCGTCTCCAGGATTCGCAGCCGCACCGGTTCCACCGGAGAGAACTCCGCGCATACCGTGCGCCATCGCGGCGGCAATTTCAGGTGCGACCGCTTGCGAGCACTGGGTTTGTGGAACTGGCAGTTCCTCTCCGGTCTTGCGCAAAATAACTTTGTCGATTGAAACCGGTGAGCAGTAAATTCCGTTGTTTGCAATTGCCGCGTTTGCCGCCGCCATGGTCAGAGGTGAAACTTCGTTTGTTCCCAAGATTGCGGCAGGCACATACAAAAGTTCGGTGTTATCCGCTCGGTGAACGCCAAAGGCCATCGCGGTGTCTCTAATTGCACACAGGTCAAGCTTGGATGCCATGGCGGCGAATGCGGTGTTCTGTGAAGTGATGACAGCTTGCTGAACAGAGATGTCGTCAATTGTCTT
>JACCEC013224397.1_pt1 | contig 10195 bp, 9 predicted proteins | sample 7450121 | NCBI WGS metagenome assembly JACCEC01 (sample SAMN15323455, study PRJNA562643) | freshwater metagenome | isolation source: river surface water | place: USA:Blue River Watershed | collected 2017-08-18 | reverse complement strand
GCCAAGACCGCCAAGGGGGCCAAGGCCACGGCCGAGGCGGCGGGCGGGGTTGATCCGATGGCGTGGTGGGGGTCTTTGACCCAGCAGTTTCAGCAGATCGCGGGCGACGCGCTCAGCGACATGCAACGCAAGGCCCAGACCATGGCCCCTGCCGGCGTGGCCCCGGCCGCTTCTGATGGCGCCTCTGCGCCCAAATCGCCCGCCCAGAAAACCGCCGCCCGCAAGGCCCCCAGCCGAAGCAAAGCCAAAAAATGAAGTTGTTCGCGCAAGGCCATGCCACCCACCCGCAATGGGCCATGGCCGTTGGCTTGGTGGTGGCTCAGTTGCGCGCTCAAATGGCCTTGCCCGAGGTCGCCGACCACCCGGGTTTGGGTTTGGTCTACCTGACTGACCACTATGCTGAGCAAGCCGACGATGTGCTGGCGCTGTTGCGCCGTGAGTTGCCTTCGGTCTCCGATTGGGCGGGCACGGTGGGCATTGGCGTTTGCGCCTCGGGTGTGGAGTATTTTGACGAACCCGCCTTGAGCGTGATGTTGCTCAATGTGGCCCCAGAGGACTACCGCGTCTTCAGTGGCGTCACCCCCTTGAGTCAGGCGCTGTCCCAAGGCTTTGCGGCCCACACCGCACTGATCCATGCCGATGGCCAAACCCCTGATTTGGCTGATCTGATCGAGGAATTGGCCGCGCACACCGCCAGCGGCCATGTGTTTGGCGGTTTGGCCTGTGGCCGAGGGGCCTTGCCCCAAATGGCCTGGGGGAGTCGCTCGCCCCAGGGCACGGGGGTCTTGCACGGCGGATTGAGTGGGGTGGCCTTCAGCCCCCGGGTGGCCATGGTGTCGCGGGTGACCCAGGGTTGTCAGCCGATCTCGCGCGCGCGCGCCGTGACGGGTTTCGAAGGCCACTTGGTCACGCACCTCGACGGCGAGCCTGCTTTGGATGTGCTGTTGGCTGATTTGGGGGTGGACCTCTACGACCAACGGCGTGCCATCGAGGCCGTGCGTGCCACGTTGGTGGGCTTGTCGCGAGCCACCGACCGCATGTTGCCCCGGGCCGGACAGTTTGGCGAAGAGGTCATGGTTCGACACATCGTGGGGCTGGACCCGAATCGCCGTGCGGTGGCGATTGCGCAGGCGCTGACACCTGGCATGCAACTGGCTTTTTGTCGGCGCAATGTCCAGGCGGCCAAGGCCGACTTGTTGCGCATCGGGGCCGAGGTCCGCGAAGCCTTGGAGCCCGAAGAAATCAGCGCCGAATTGGTGCGCTCACTGAGCGATGAGGCCACCGCCCGACCGCACCCGGTGCGCGGCATCGCAGGCGCGATCTACATCAGTTGTGCCGGCCGAGGGGGTCCGCATTTTGGCGGCCCCAGTGCCGAATTGCATCTGGTGCGCCGGGCGTTGGGCGATGTGCCCCTGGTGGGGTTCTTCGCGGGCGGTGAAATCGCCCACCAAGATTTGTATGGCTACACCGGGGTGTTGACGGTGTTCACGGACGGTTCTGGAGGCTGAGATGAAACAGGTGGGTTTGATCGGTTTGGGCGCCATGGGTGCGGGCATGGCGGGCAGTTTGCGCCGTGCCGGTTTTGTACCCCATGTGTACGACGTTCGGGCCGAGGCCGCTCAGGCTTTTGCCGCACAAGGCGGAGTGGCCTGCGCGAGCTTGGCCGAATTGGGGGCGGCCTGCGATGTGGTGATCTCGGTGGTGGTCAACGCCGATCAGACCGAGCAGGTGTTGTGGGGCCCTGGTGGTCACGGTCAGGGCGTGGTCGACGCCATGCGACCAGGCGGGGTGTTTGTGATGTGTTCCACCGTCGACCCCAACCGCTCGATCGCCTGGGAGGCGGCCTTGAAAGGGCGAGGCCTTTTGTACCTGGATGCGCCCATCTCGGGCGGGGCCGCACGGGCGGCCAGCGGTGAAATGACCATGATGACCGCTGGCGAGCCAGCCGCTTATGCCTTGGCGGATCCTTTTTTGCAGGCCATGGCGGGCAAGGTCTACAAGCTCGGTGATCGGGCGGGCAATGGCTCCAAAGTCAAGATCATCAACCAATTGCTGGCCGGCGTGCACATTGCCGCCGCCGCCGAGGCCATGGCACTGGGCCTGCGCGAGGGCGTCGATGCGCACGAACTCTACGACGTGATCACGCACAGCGCCGGCAACAGTTGGATGTTTGAAAACCGCATGGCCCATGTGTTGGCGGCCGATTACACGCCCTTGTCGGCGGTCGATATTTTTGTCAAAGACCTGGGCTTGGTGCTCGATACCGCGCGGGCCAGCAAATTTCCGTTGCCCCTGGCCAGCACCGCCCATCAGATGTTCATGCAAGCCTCGTCGGCGGGCCATGGCCGCGAAGACGACAGCGCGGTGATCAAGATTTTCCCGGGCATAGAGTTGCCGACGGGACCGAAGGGCTGATCAGGCCTCAGGGGCGGCGGGCTGAGGGGCACTGCAGACGTCGACCCAAAGCCCCTGCGTCAATTGCGCCATCAGGTCCACCGAGATGCGCACCGCACTGTCGATGCTGCCGGCTGCGGGCAACATCTCGGTGTAAGCGCGCAGGGACTGATCCAAATGCACCGGCATGGCCGTGGCCAAGCCGAAGGGACAGACCCCGCCCACGGGGTGACCCGTCAACCGCACCACCTCATCGGCCGAGAGCATCTTGCCCTTGCCGAAGGTGCGTTTGAACTTCCCATGGTCGATGCGCACATCACCGGCAGCCACGATCAAAATGTCGCGCCCATCGGCCAGGTGAAACGCCAGTGTCTTGGCGATTTGGCCGGGACTGACCCCATGCGCCGCCGCCGCAGTGGCCACCGTCGCTGTGGTTTCGGGGGTGATCAAAATGGGCACGTCGACGCTTTGCGACGCAAAAAACTGACGAACGGAATCGAGGCTCATGGCAACAATCAAACGCCGCGTGCGCGGTCTAGGGCAAATTGGCGGCGAAATTCGCTGAAGCGGCCTTCGTCCAGGGCGGCACGGACTTCGCGCATCAGGTTCAGGTAGTGGTGCAGGTTGTGGATGGTGCACAGCATGGGCCCCAACATCTCGCCACATCGGTCCAGGTGATGCAGGTAAGCGCGGCTGAAGCCGCCGCTGACCGTGCCATCGGCGCGGGTGTATCCGGCGCAGGTGTAACAGGTGCAGGTGTCGTCCAGGGGGCCGTGGTCGCTTTTGTGCCGGGCGTTGCGCAGCTTCAGGTCGCCATAGCGGGTGAAGAGGGTGCCGTTGCGGGCGTTGCGGGTGGGCATGACGCAATCAAACAGGTCCACGCCTTCGGCCACCCCTTGGACCAGGTCTTCTGGGGTGCCCACCCCCATCAGGTAGCGTGGTTTGTCGGCAGGCAAGCGGTGTGGGGTGTGCGCCATGATGCGCAGCATCTCGTCTTTGGGCTCGCCCACACTCACGCCGCCCACCGCGTAGCCTGGAAAATTCATCTCCACCAGAGCGTCTAAAGATTCTTGTCGGAGGTGCTCGAACATGCCGCCTTGGACGATGCCAAACAAAGCGTTCGGGTTGCCCAGGCGCTCGAACTCGGCCTTGGAGCGCAAAGCCCAGCGTCGGCTCATCTCCATGCTGGCGCGGGCTTGGGCCTCGGTCGTCAGGTGTCCTTTGGTTTCGTAGGGCGTGCATTCGTCGAGTTGCATCACGATGTCGCTGTTGAGCACGGTTGGAATTTGCATGCTGACTTCGGGCGACATGAAGAGCTTGTCGCCATTCACCGGCGAGGCAAAGTGCACCCCTTGCTCGGTGATTTTGCGCATCTCGCCCAACGACCAGACCTGAAAGCCGCCGCTGTCGGTCAGGATCGGTCGCTCCCAGCGCTCAAAGCCGTGCAGCCCCCCGAAACTCTGCATGATGTCCAGTCCAGGGCGCATCCATAGGTGAAAGGTGTTGCCCAAAATGATTTGGGCCCCCATCTCTTCCAGGCTTCGCGGCATGACGCCTTTGACCGTGCCGTAGGTGCCCACGGGCATGAAGATCGGCGTTTGAACTTGGCCGTGGCGCAAGGTCATCACGCCACGGCGGGCGTGGCTGTGGGGGTCGGTGGTGAGCAGTTGGAAGTCGAGCACGGGGGTATTTTAGGTGGGGCGATGGTTCAGGCGCGTTGCAACAGCATGGCGTCGCCATAACTGAAAAACCGATAGCGCTGCTCAATGGCGTGTTGATAGAGGTCCATGATGTGGCGGTGCCCGGCCAGGGCCGAGACCAGCATCATCAAGGTGCTTTTGGGCAAATGAAAATTGGTCAACAGCAAATCGACGACTTGAAATTCAAACCCGGGGGTGATGAAGATGTTGGTGTCGCCTTCCAGCGCGCCGGTCTTGGCCCAGGTTTCCAGGGTGCGCACGGTGGTGGTGCCGACCGCCAGCACACGCCCCCCGCGGTGCCGGCAACGCTCGATGGCGGCCACGGTGTCAGGGGGGATGCGGTAGACCTCGTGGTGCATCACGTGTTCGTCGATGCGTTCGGTTTTGACCGGTTGAAAGGTGCCGGCCCCCACATGCAAGGTGACGCTGGCGCGCTCGATGCCGCGCTCAGCCAGCCGATCCAACACCCCCTGGTCAAAGTGCAAGGCGGCCGTGGGGGCGGCCACCGCGCCGGGGTGGCGGGCAAACACGGTCTGGTAACGGCGCTCGTCATGCGCGTCATCGGCGTGGGTGATGTAGGGGGGCAAGGGCACATGACCGTGCGCGGCCATCAACTCGTAGGGCGATCCACTCAGGGCCAACCTGAACAGCGGCCCTTGCTCGTCGGGCCAACGACCCAGCAAGGTGGCTTCAAAGCCACCGGCCATCTGCAGGGTCGTGCCGATGGCGGGTTTTTTGCTGACCTTCATGTGGGCCACCACCTGGTGCGGCCGTTGGGCCGCTCGATCGGGCAACACCCGCTCGATCAGCAACTCGACTTGGCCACCGGTGGGCTTGTGGCCCCACAGCCGTGCCTTGATCACCTGGGTGTCGTTGAACACCAGCAGATCATGCGCTTGCAACAGATCGGGCAGGGCGTGAAAAATGCGATCCACCGGTGGGGTTTGCCGACCGTCGAGCAGGCGCGATTGGCTGCGCTCGGTGGCGGGGTGTTGGGCGATCAGCTCGGGGGGAAGGTCGAAATCAAAATCCGACAGGGTGAACGAAGCAGAATGTGAGGACATGGCGCTTGAGGGCCGGACGGACCCGTTCCAAGAAAGAACCCGATTCTCGCACGGCGCTTCGCCCCAAGGCACAATTCCCCCATGGCCGAGACCCCCACCCGAACCGAAAAACCTTTGTCTGCGCCGCAAAAGGCCCTGCACAAATTGGGTTTGGTGCGGCCCGTGGACTTGGCCCTGCACTTGCCTTACCGGTACGAAGATGAGACCCGGGTGGTGGCCTTGCGCGACGTGCGCGATGGCGAGGTGGCCCAGATCGAAGGGGTGGTGACGCGTTGCGACGTGGCCTTTAAACCCCGTCGCCAGTTGCAGGTGGTGCTCGATGATGGCAGCGACACCTGCACCCTGCGCTATTTCAATTTCTACCCCAACATGAAAAAAATGTTGGAGGTGGGTCAGCGGGTGCGGGTGCGCGCAGAGGTGCGCGGTGGCTTCATGGGGCGCACCATGATGCACCCCTCGGTATCGGCCGCCGGGGCTCCTTTGGCCGAGGCGCTGACCCCGGTGTACCCCGCTTCGGCCAGCTTGCCCCAGGCTTATTTGCGCAAAGCCGTGCAGGGCGGCTTGGAGCGGGCCTTGCGTGAAGGGGCCTTCAGCGAAACCTTGCCACCCGATCTGCAACCCCCCGGCATCTGGCCCTTGGCACAGGCCCTGCGGTTTTTACATCACCCCAGCCCCGACACCCGTTTGGCGACACTGGAAGACCGCTCCCATCCCGCTTGGTGTCGCCTCAAGGCGGAAGAACTGTTGGCACAGCAGTTGTCGCAGTTTCGGGCCAAGCGCGAGCGTGAATTGTTGCGCGCGCCCATCATGAAGCCCTTGGCGCAGGGCATCTACCAAGGGCTACAAGCGGCCTTGCCGTTTGCCCTGACGGGAGCCCAAGAAAGGGTCGGGCGAGAAATCGCCGCCGATCTGGCGCGCGCGGTGCCCATGCACCGCTTGTTGCAAGGTGATGTGGGGTCTGGCAAAACCGTGGTGGCCGCCTTGGCCGCCGCCCTGGCCATGGATGCGGGTTGGCAATGTGCCCTGATGGCACCGACCGAAATTTTGGCCGAGCAACATTTCAGAAAACTGGTCGAGTGGATCGAACCGGTGTTGCCAGCGGGCAAGCGGGTGGCTTGGCTGACCGGCAGCCAAAAGAAAAAAGAGCGCCAGGCCATGCTGGCCGCCATCGAAGGGGGCGAGGCCCTGTTGGTGGTGGGCACCCATGCAGTGATCCAGCAAGACGTCCATTTTCATCGCTTGGGGCTGGCCATCATCGATGAGCAGCACCGCTTTGGGGTCGAGCAGCGCCTGACCCTCAGGCGCAAAACCCAGCAGGCGCGGCAGGCCGATGCGATCCAAGAGCCGCACATGTTGATGATGAGTGCGACGCCGATTCCCCGCACTTTGGCCATGGCGCACTACGCCGATCTGGACGTTTCTACGCTGGATGAGTTGCCGCCAGGCCGCACCCCGGTCTTGACTCGGGTGGTCGCCGACACCCGGCGTGACGAATTAGTGCAACGCATTCGGGCCCAGTTGGCCGAAGGCCGCCAGGTGTATTGGGTGTGCCCCTTGATCGAAGAAAGCGAGGCCTTGGACCTGAGCAACGCCACCGAGACCCATGCCCAGTTGCAGACCGCCCTCAACACCGACCCCGCGCGGCCGGTGCGAGTGGGCCTGTTGCATTCGCGCATGCCGGTGGCTGAAAAAAAGGCCGTCATGGACCTGTTCACGCGCGGCGAGATGGGGGTGTTGGTCAGCACCACGGTGATCGAGGTGGGAGTCGATGTGCCCAACGCCTCGCTGATGGTGATCGAACACGCGGAACGCTTTGGCCTGAGCCAGTTGCACCAACTGCGCGGGCGGGTCGGGCGCGGTGCGGCCGCCTCGGCTTGTGTGTTGATGTTCTCGGTGCCAGAGGGTGGCAAATTGTCCGACACCGCGCGCGAGCGTTTGCGCGCCATGGCCGAGACCAACGACGGTTTCGAGATCGCCCGGCGCGATTTAGAGATTCGGGGGCCAGGTGAGTTTTTGGGGGCCCGCCAATCGGGGGCGGCTTTGTTGCGCTTTGCCGATTTGACCGTCGATTTGGAGTGGCTGGAGTGGGCTCGACGCACCGCTCCGCTGATGCTGGATCGGTACCCGGAGCTGGCCGAGCAACACCTGCATCGTTGGTTGGGCCAACGCGCCGAATACCTCAAAGCCTGAGGCTGGTTTAGCGAACCGGCTGGCCCTGCGCCTGGCAATGCGGGGATAATGGGCGCATGACTTTGACCGAACTGAAATACATCGTTGCCGTGGCGCGAGAAAAGCACTTTGGCCGAGCGGCCGAAGCCTGCTTTGTCTCACAACCCACCTTGTCGGTGGCGATCAAAAAGCTCGAAGACGAACTCGAGGTCAAGCTCTTCGAGCGCAACGCCAACGAGGTGGCCCTCACGTCTTTGGGCGAAGAAATTGTGCGCCAGGCGCAAAGTGTGCTGGAGCAAGCGGCCAGCATCAAAGAAATCGCCAAACGCGGCAAAGACCCTTTGGCCGGGCCTTTGCGGCTGGGGGTGATCTACACCATCGGCCCTTACTTATTGCCCGAGTTGGTGGGCAACACCATTGAGCAAACGCCGCAGATGCCCTTGCTGTTGCAAGAAAATTTCACCGTCAAATTGCTTGAAATGTTGCGCACCGGGGAAATCGACTGCGCGATTCTGGCCGAACCCTTTCCCGACACCGGCTTGGCGATGGCCCCGCTCTACGACGAGCCATTTTTGGCGGCCTTGCCCAGCAGCCACCCCTTGGCCCAACAGACCCAAATCAGCGCTCGGGAACTCAAATCCGAGACCATGCTTTTGCTCGGCACGGGCCACTGTTTCCGCGACCACGTGCTGGAGGTCTGCCCTGAGTTCGCCCGTTTTGCCAGCGATGCGGAAGGCATCCGTAAAACGTTTGAAGGCTCCTCGCTGGAAACCATCAAGCACATGGTGGCCGCTGGCATGGGGGTGACCTTGGTCCCGCGCCTGTCGGTGCCCGCCGATGCGCTGGCCGCGAAAGCGCGGCGTGGGCGGGGCAAAACCGACGAAAAGTACGTGCGCTATTTGCCCATCGTCGATGGCGACGACAGCCCGCCCATGCGTCGGGTGGTGCTGGCTTGGCGGCGCAGTTTCACCCGCTACGAGGCGATTGCGGCCTTGCGCAATGCCATCTATGCATGCGAGTTGCCAGGGGTGGTGCGTTTGTCATGAGGCTCATGCCTTTTTTGGATCTGATCCGCTGGGACCGACCCGCTGGCTGGTTGTTGCTGTTGTGGCCCTCTTTGTCGGCGCTGTGGATTGCCGCCGATGGTTGGCCGGGTTGGCACCTGTTGCTGGTGTTTGTGTTGGGCACGGTACTCATGCGCAGCGCTGGTTGCACCATCAACGACGTGGCCGACCGTGACTTTGATCGCCACGTCAAACGCACCGCCATGCGGCCGGTGACCCAAGGCATTTTGAGCGTGCGTCAGGCCCTGTCGTTCGGCGCTTTGTTGGCTTTGTGCTCATTTGGGCTGGTGCTCACGCTCAATGCGCCCACTGTGGTCTGGTCGTTTGCGGCCTTGGCCGTGACCCTGGTCTATCCCTATGCCAAGCGCCATGTGTCGATGCCCCAGGCGGTGCTGGGGGTGGCCTTCAGTTTTGGCATTCCGATGGCGTTTGCGGCCGTTGAGGGGGTGGGCTTGACTTGGCAACAGGCGGGGCAGGTGGTGCCCCTCTTGGCTTGGGCGTTGCTGTTGGGGAACTTGTTTTGGGTCTTGGCCTACGACACCGAATACGCCATGGTTGACCGCGACGACGACTTGCGCATCGGCATGAAAACCTCGGCCATCACCTTGGGGCGTTGGGATGTGGCGGCGGTGATGGCTTTTTATGCCTTGCACCTGCTGATTTGGGCGCTGTTGCTCGCCCCTTTGCAACTGGGTTGGCCGTGGGGCTTGGCGCTCGTCCTGGGGGCCGCGCAGGCCATTTGGCATTTCTTTTTGATCCGACAGCGCAGCCGCGAGGGTTGTTTCCGGGCTTTTAGGCTCAACCACTGGTTGGGAGCGACCTTGTTTGGCGGCATCGCGTTGGGTTTTGCGCTACGCTAGGGCCATGACAGACATCATTGCATTCATGGGTGGTGGCAACATGGCCAGCGCCATTGTGGGCGGTTTGTTGCGGCAAGGGGTCGCGCCCGAACGCTTGAGGGTGGTGGACCCCAACCCCGAGGTGGGCCAGCGCCTGCGCGCTCAAGGGGTGCCGGTCGACATGGCCGCTGGCCCTGCACTGGCGCAAGCCCAGCTCGTGATCTGGGCGGTCAAGCCGCAGGTGTTTGCCGAAGCCGCCCGACCTGCGGTGCCGCATGTGGCGGGGGCCTTGCACCTGAGCGTGGCCGCCGGCATCACCAGCGACAGCATCGCCCGATGGTTGGGGACCCAGCGCGTGGTGCGGGCCATGCCCAACACGCCGGCTTTGGTGGGTTTGGGGCAAACCGGGCTTTATGCCCGTGCCTCGGTCACCGAGGCCGATCGGCGTTGGGTGGAAGAGGTTTTGGCGGTGACCGGGCAAACCTTGTGGGTGGCACAAGAGCCCTTGCTCGACGCCGTCACCGCTTTGTCGGGTTCTGGCCCCGCTTACTTTTTCTATTTTGTCGAAGCCATGGTGCGTGCGGGCACGGCCATGGGTTTGACCGAAGCCCAGGCCAAGCAACTGGCCGTGGGTACCATGGCGGGGGCCGCCGAATTGGCCCGGGCCAGCACCGAGTCGCCCGCCGTGTTGCGCGAGCGCGTCACCTCCAAAGGCGGCACAACCCATGCCGCATTGAGCCACATGGCCGAAATGCATGTGGGCGCTCACTTTGAGGAGGCCCTTGAAAAAGCAAGGGCTCGCGCCCAAGCTATGGGACAGGAATTCGGTTAAATCCTGCCCCCCTGGGTCAGGTGGGGTGCGGGCAGGTCTGGCCTGATCGCTGGTAAAAAGAGGGTGGTTCGCCAAGTCCGAGCGCCAGCCGGGGCTTTGATGCGGGCGGCGTGTTGCATTGCGTCAAAACTTG
>JACCEC010433963.1_pt1 | contig 10196 bp, 9 predicted proteins | sample 7450121 | NCBI WGS metagenome assembly JACCEC01 (sample SAMN15323455, study PRJNA562643) | freshwater metagenome | isolation source: river surface water | place: USA:Blue River Watershed | collected 2017-08-18 | reverse complement strand
ATGGAGTCGTCAAATATTTAAAAGCTGCAAATGAAATTAATAACAAGTATTGGAATACTGATATATTCGGTTCTTTTATAAGTGAAAAAACTGAGATCTTCAAAGATGGTGAAGAAGATTATATAAATAAATTATCAATAATCGATTTTAATTATTTTAACAATTTTGGGAAACAATTACATTCATACAAATTTATGGATAAAGATATTGTGAGATCTATATTATTAAAAAGTTATATTCTTGATTTTGCAAGGGGGTGTATTATGTTTAAGAATAATAAGAATTTTACATATACAGAATATATAAATAATAAACAAAATAATAACCAAGGTAATCCAGCAAGTCCATATACAGAGATTATAGGTTTGCGTCATCCTTGTCTTGACAAGGATAAAGTTGTAAGTAATGATTGTATTATTGGACCTAAAAATATGATACTAACAGGACCCAATGCTGGTGGAAAATCAACATTTATTAAAGCATTATTAATTAATGCACTGTTTAGTCAATTATTAGGAATATCAACTTCAGATAATTGTAAAACAACTTTATATAAAAATATTACATCTCAGATTAATATTCCAGATTGCAAAGGTTATGAATCATTATTTGAGGCGGAAATGCATCGTTGTGGTAAAAATTTAGATTTATTATCAAAAATGGATAATGAAGAACATAATTTTACATTAATTGTAATGGATGAAATATTTAATTCAACAAATCCAATTGAAGGAATTGCAGGAGCTTACGCAATTGCGAAGAAAATTTCATCATATATTAATTGTACATTAGTATTTACAACTCATTATGTTTATTTAACAAAATTAGCAAAATTAGATAATTCGAGATTTACTAATTATAGGATGAATGTAATAACAGATAATGATATGATAATATTTCCATATAAATTAGAAAAAGGATCTTCAAGACAATATATAGCATTGGAATTATTAAAAAAGAATGGTTTCGATGAAGAAATTATAAATGACGCTATTGAAATAAAGAACAAGTTAGTAAAATAATTTTATTGTGTTTATTTATCATTATTTTATATGTCTGGGATATTTAAAAATGATGGCAAAATTGAATAAAACCACACATTTAATGATCTTATTTACATTTGCAATTGTATTTGTAGTAATCTATCTATATTATACAATTGGTGATGTTAGAAAAATGAGTTCAGAAGTCAAGCGTTTGACAGGAGAAGTATCTAAACTAAATCAAGATGTTCAGAATATTTTAGCGATAATGCCAAAGATGCCATCAAGTGCATCAAATTTACAAATTCCAGTTCCGTCATCTTCTCAAACACAGGTCCAAGTCCAACAAGTAGTACAACCAGTTGTGCAAAAACAGAAAGTATCTGTATCATCCCAGTCACTCCCAGCTCAACCTTCTTCTGTACAAGCAACTTCCCAACTAGTCAAGCAAGTTCTACCAGATGATAGTGATGAAGACGATGCTTCAAGTGTAAATACTGAAGATCTTAAAAAAATTATTAACGATGTTGATGAAGTCAATGTTGATAATGTAGAAGATGGGCATATTGAAGTACTTCATGATGAATTACCAGAACAAGAAGGTCATGTTCAACTAGAACAAGAAACTGTTAAGGAAGAAGTATTTTCAGAGGAAGATCTAAAGAAATTAAAATATGAAGAAATAAAAGATCTATGTAGAACTAGAGGAATTAGTACTCGGGGTACAAAAGAGCAATTAATTGCTAAACTTGTAGTTGTCTAATTATCTATTTATCTAATTGTATAATGTCCAAGTTTTGTTTATCAAGCTAAGTTTATAAAACTAAATTTATAGAATATTATAATCATTCCATTTATACTTAAAATCTCTTACAGATAAAGTATTAATATCTGATATTTTACCAACAGTGAATTTATTATGAGTAAATTTATTTTGAATATGATTTAGAAAGGGGGAATCATATTTATATGTTTGGATATAAGATAGATCATTATTTTTTACTTTTGTCATAAAACGATGTGACGCTATATAGATTGATCCAGAATTAAATGTTGTAGTATCAAGTAATTTGCTAATAAGTGTATATCCTGGTTCTTTCAAAGTTCTATAAGAACTGAATGGACTTAATATTAATAAATCCCATGTATTATTTGCAGCTACAAATGTTGCAATTTCATTATTATTAATATCTCCTAATGATCTCATTAAGAAAAGCTCATTTTCGAATATTAATGCAGTATTTACACCTTCATCTGCTAATTTAGCTAATAATTTTGTATGAACTTCTTGTGGATTATTAGCGTGAACAGTATGTGGAGTCACTAAATGAGAAACTTCATCATCACGAATCCCGACTATAAGAGAAATATAAGGAAATAACATGCTATTTTAAATTTCAAAACAAAAAAAATATATCTTAACTGATAATAAAAGATAATGGATAATCAAGTTAATTTTAAGGAATGCACTGGTTGCTCACGTGAAACCAATAACGCAAATTTTAATTGTCCAATAAAAGGTGACTATCGTCTATTTACAGATTGGAGACCGAGATGCGCAACTCAATACTATGATATGATTAATAATAAATTACCAAGCGCATTAGATTATAGAATGTTCTTAACACATAATGCAGAAGACATTATTAAAGATAATGCATTAAATGCATATATGAAGGCTCGTTGTGGTCCATGTGTAGATAACCCATCATGGGATGATGGTACAATGATGCGTGAATTTGAAGAACAAAGATGTGATGCACGTACTTGTACATTCCGTGCAAATGATCCATGGGGTTTAGGTAGAGGTCGTAGATATTATGATGATGATTTTGACAAAGAGGTTAAGAAGGAATTTATTAAACAAAAGGAACAAGAAAACGAATATTTCAAACGTAGTGCAGAATGTTGCCAAACTAAAGAAGATGATTTATATTATTATCCAATAGATGGTGGAGTACAGAAAAATTATTCAAGAAATGCCGTACCGAGTGGTGGCAGTCTAATGAAGGGTGGGGACCGACTACAAACATCACAATAAATTATTATAAAATAATTTTATAAAAACTATTTTTACTATTTTTTGTCGTAATATACATTTCCAGTAAAAATATATTCTTTTAATACAGGTTTCGGTTTAATATTACAACTTTTTTTACAAAAAGATTCTTCCCAAAATTGAATATATTTTTTGTAAGCAACTAAAGCTTCATCTTTATTTGTCCATATACATCTTTCATCATTACTAATCATATATAAATCATCAAAACTGGTAATAACCCAAATTTTATTAGTACTAGATACACAGAAGTTTGAATCAAGTCTTGAATTATTAACTAAATCATCATTAGTCATTTATAAAATACATTATTATACAATCATTATAGTTAAATATGTTTGGTTGCGATATATTTATCATAAATTTCAGTTATATCTTTTTGATCAATATTTTCTTTTTCTAATAAAGCATTAGCAATAGATTCTAATAATTCTTTATTATCTTGCATTAATTTAGTTGCCCTGTTATATTGTTGAGTGACAATATTAGTAATTTCTTTATTAATAGCTTCGTGATTATAAGATTCTGGACCCCAATAAACAGGTCCTAGTTCTGAACCACCAAAACCAAACATAGCTACATAATGATGTGCTAGTTTGTATACTTCTTGTAGATCACCAGATGCACCTGTTGTTGCATTTTCTGTACCAAATGTAAGTTCTTCTGCAACTCTACCTCCTAATGCTACAACCATTTTATCCTTGAGATATGTTTTTGATAATAATGACATATCTACACGATCTTCAGATGGTTCAAAATATGTAGCACCTCCGGTTTTACCTCTAGGAATAATTGATACCTTTTTAACAACATCATAATCTTTCATTAGTAGACCCATGACTGTATGACCAGCTTCATGATAAGCTAGAATTTGTTTCTTTTTATCCGTAATTAGCATAGTCCTTTTCTCTTCTCCTAGAATGATCTTTTCGAATGCCATATCAAAATGTTTTTTCGTAATTTTTGTGGAATTTTCTCTCGCGGCATAAATAGCTGCTTCATTTGCTAGATTTTGAATATCTGCTCCTGAAAAACCTACAATCGTTTGTGCAATAGACTTGATGTCTACATTTTCATCAAGTGGTTTGTTCTTTGTATGAATTTCAAGAATAGCTTCTCTTCCTTTCAAGTCAGGTGTTTCTACCATTACATGACGGTCGAAACGTCCTGGTCGAAGTAGAGCTTCATCAATAAGATCTAGACGATTTGTTGCAGCTAGTAAAATAATAGCTGAATTATCTTCAAAACCATCCATTAATGTTAATAGTTGATTGATTGTATTATCACGTTCGTCATTTCCTTGCATAGATGCCCCACGTTTTTTACCAACTGAATCGATTTCATCGATAAATACAATACATGGTGCTTTTTCAGCTGCTTTTTTAAACAAGTCCCGAATTCGTGAAGCTCCTACGCCTACAAACATTTCAACAAAAGCAGAACCACTACATGCAATAAAAGGTACACCAGCTTCTCCTGCCACAGCTTTGGCTAGGAGTGTTTTTCCTGTTCCAGGAGGACCATGTAAAATAACACCTCTTGGAACTTTTGCACCTACTTTTGTATATTTTTCTGGATTTTTTAGAAAATCAACGACTTCTTGAAGGTCTCTCTTTGCATTATCAATACCGGCTACATCTGAAAATTTAATATTTGTTTTTTCAACATCCACTACTTTGGAATCTGATTGTAGAAATTTACCAAATCCTCCACCTCCACCCATCATACCACCACCACCTGTGCCATTTCCTCCTCCACCAAATATAGCTCTAATAATGAAAAATAAGAATGCAATTTGAACTACAATAAAGATAGTATTAATAATTTGTCCTCCATTATTATTTTCAGATACGATATCCATTGCGATATTCTTTTCTAATAGATATTCAACAATTGGAATATCAAATGGTAATGTTACAACTTCTTGATAACCCTCGGTATTGATAGCTCGCAATAGAGTTTTATCTTGACGAATAAAAACTCTGCTAATTTTATCTTGTTCAACATCATTTAAAAATTCTGTTAAAGATGCTTTAATTGGAGGAGCTCTAGGTAGATCTGGAACTACCCTATTGATAGGAATTTCATGTACAATTGGTGTAGCATTTGTGAGAGGATCTTTAATTTCTGGTGGAGCAGTAGGTTCCATAAAAGGTAGAGAAAATGCTTTTACAAAGAATCGTGATGGATTAATTCTACGTGCATGACTATGTGAATTACTACGTGAATGACTTTGGGATGTTTTCAAAGAGCTTTTTAAACATATATTTTTGGTAGATAGTAACATTCTTATATACACATTAAAAATGGAATGTTGTTATATATGTTTCGTATTTAAAAAAAATATTTCTGATAAATAAATATGGATCAATCTTTACAATTTAAAAGTGAAACTTGTAATGGTAGAATTGAATATATAGGAAGAACCGATATTAAAATTGTAGGTAAATTAGAAGATTCTGTATCTGATAAACGTATATTTTATATTGCTGCTAGTCCAGCAGATCATCGTTCAACTTATACAGGTTCAGGTTTACCTTTTGCAAATCAAGTTCAAGCTTTTGAAAATACTCCAAATATTGGCGTAGTTGAATTATCATCAGATAATACATTTGAAATTGAATTAATGACACCCAACAGTTATATGGTAGGATTAGGTAGTGTTGTAGTTCCTCCAACATTATATTTAGAATATCTTGATGGAGAAAGAAAAGTAAGACGTGTACAAATAAAGGTATCAAATGGTATTCCATATAGAACAATGACATATCCAATGGTCCCGAGACCTAGAAGTAGTGTAGATTTTTATGACACCCAGTTTTATTTACCAGTACGTAGTCAAGAACAAATATTACTTGATTCTGCTTATCCAAGAACAAATCAAATGCCAGATTCACATTGGGGAGCCAAGCCGCCACTTTGATTATTATTGGTATTTTTAATCTAACTTGTAGTCTAGCTTGTAGTCTAGCTTGTAGGTAAAGCGACTCTCATAAATCTATTAAAAAATGAATCTGATTGCGGTAGAGTATTAGCTAGTGGATCTTGTACTTGTTCTTTCTTTTCAGGAGTTAATAAAGATGATTGTGTTGGAATAGGTTTTTTAACTGGTTCTGTCGGTTCTGTTTTTTTAAACATATTTGTTATCAAAAGTGGATTTTTAGATTTTATTTGTTCTTCATCGTCATTAGATGAAGTATCTTTTCTGAAAGGATTTAGTAATGTAAATTGTTTTGGTGTATCAGTTTTTGGTGGTGAGACATCAGTTTTTAAGACGGCTGTTTGTTCTTTTTTAGATTGAGCTAATATTTCATTTGCTTGTTTTGAAGTTGAATCTTTAGCTAATAATTCTTTATTTAAATTTTCATCTTCTTTAATATAATTTCTAACAGTAAAATCACTTGGTTTTCTAACATAACTAATTCCACTCTCATCATTACTTTCATCTAATTGATAAACAGATCTAATACGATTTTCATCTGTATCAAGTTTTAGTTTATTCCAATCATAATTACCATATGTATTTTTAATCATAGTAGGAGATTTAATAATCTTTGGACATTCTTCTGGATAAATAAGACCGTATTTTTTTTTAATTAATTCTAGATCATCATTTGTTAATGAATCAATACATGATGTTTTCTTTTCACCTGAAAATAATTGTCTATAGATCCTACATGTCTCACTGTTATAATCAGATGATGTTGTATCCCAACATTTACACATTGGATGTGTAACATTATTTGCGCAATAATCGTTAATAGCTTTTTTACATTGGGAAGTTGAATTCATAATTTGATTTATATCTGCCCAATTTTTAACTGAACTACATGTTTTACAAATAGTTTCATTAAATGGACACTTGGTAAGAGATTTCAATAATGCAACAGTTTCATTGTATCTTGATAATACACCTGAATAATTTGGATCTATGTTTCTTATATATTCATTTAATATATGTGTATATATAACTGATACATATTCATCAGATATAGATCTATCAAATACAGCAAATGAAAATAGATTACCATTCCAATTCAACATTCTATTTATTACAGCTTCTTTATTACTAAAAGTAACATCAGTATTTGTAATATTAAATTTCAATATTTGATATATTCTATTGGATTTTTCATTCATCATCAAGATACGAACATTATCAGTATCCTTAATTATATAATAGAATGTCAACACATCTTTATCAAAATTAATATAAGAATGATCTTTATCTACTTTACACATGAGTGGTTCATTATTTGCATATTGAAACATAAGCGTACCAGTTTGTGTATTGTTATTATTTTGCAGAGATCCTTTTTGAATAAATAATGATATTCCATTATTATTTGGACTATTTGCATACATTTTGAATATTTCAATCTCATTATTTTTATTATCAACAAGTAAATTTCCATGTTTACATGCGAATAATATAGTATATGTATTATGAAATTGAATATTAAATGCATTTGAAAGAGGACATATAATTCTGTTATTACCTAAATAAAGTCCAGTTCTTCTATTAAATACAGGGGCTAATTCGAAACTAAAGTTTTGTGTTTTATTTTCTGGACATGTTCCATCTTGTTTTATTTCAGCAATATTATTCCAATTTTTACCCATATTATTGAATGATTTCTGATTAAATACAGTAAGATATACTACTAATCTTGATTTAATATCTGTAATATCTTCTTCTACAGATATTATTTTTAATTTATCAATAACAGATTCTACATCTGACACATTATCGACAAAGGTTTCTTTTGATTTTTTATTATTAATAATAAGTGTTAAGATTAGAACAAGTGTAGCAATAAATAATATAGCTATATCAACTTGATTAATAAGACGAATATTTACTATTAAATATATACTAATCAGAATTACAAATAGTATGACAAATACGTTAAGGTATGACATATTTAATAAACTTGAAGATTTTTTTGTGTAGAACTTATAGATTTATTTTGTGATAAGAAGATAAAAATGTCATCTGAAAATCAAAAAATACTCCCACCAAATGCATCACAGCAAAATATTCAAGTTATAAAGGTTGGAGCTGATAAAAAAACTGAACCAGCTTCAGAACCAGTATCTGATAATGAATCAGTAGTATCCTCAGACAACGAGAGTGTATCATCTGATGTATCATCTGATGCATCTGAAAGCGTTAAAAGTAATTCAGAAGTCTCAGACTCTGAAACTATTGCATCATCAAATGCATCAGCTGAAACTCCAACAGAATCAGTTGCATCAAATAGTGGTTCAGAAACATCCGAGTCAGATTCAGATAAAGCATCTGAAGTATCAGCATCATCAGCATCAACAACATCTACTGTTGACAAATTAAGTGCAGATCCATTATTTTTCGTGTTGAGCCAATTTTTAATGAATGATAATGGTAATATAGTTGATGCACTTGGTAATATTAATAAAACATTGAAAGCTATTAATAGGAATTTAACAGCATTAAAAAAATACAAGGAAGAACCAAAATCAAAACATCATTCACGCAAAAAACACTAGAATATTTATAACACTATTAGACTTAACATAATATTAAAAATTAGGATTACATATTATTAAAAATACTAATTAATAACATCTTAATTATTACTCTAATTATTAACATGTCTAATTTTCGACTTGGGAATTAGAACTACTTTTTTACCTTTATTTGTATCATCATCTGGTAATACAAAATTTTTTTTCTCAATTTTACTAGCATTTTCATAGAGGATTTCATTAATAAATTTATAACATTCATCAATTTGTGCTTTTGTTTGAGATCCTGTAATAATAATGCAACCACTTTGAAATACTGCTATTGTAATTTTTTTACAATTATTATCACCTTTACCAGTGCCCCCTTTTTTATCATGACATTTATCTAATGAACATTTACAAATACCATCTTGTTTATGATTATCAATATTGTAGAAATATTGTATTTTAACACCAGGGTAAATACAAGGTTCATATGAGCATCCTATATCATAATCATTAATCAATATCCTATGTAGAATTTCACGTTTAATATTAAATCCCACCTTGTAGTCTGTATTAATTAATCTAATTGAAAAATTAATATTTTTCAGATCATCTACATTTTCAATTACATTTTTGTCTTTTGTATCATGAATATGTTTAAGAATATTTATCATATTATCAACGACAGAAGGACCATCTTCAATTGTCTTAATTCCTGTTACCTGAATATTGCCATTTCTAAATGTTTTAATATTTAGATTATTACCCTTACATCTATAAATCAATGTAACTTGATTATCAAATCTTTTTGTTGGCTTTTCTTTTCTCCGTTGGATTGAAAATTTTTTAGCGAAGCCTTTAAATATTGTTTCAGATTTTTTTTTACCATATTCCACATATAAAATACCATCCTTATGTTCGTCAGAGCAAATTTCTAAATTATTATATAAAGTATCTAGATTAATAGGTGTTCCAACACATCCTGTTGCAGTAATTGTACTGATTCTATAAGGGGTAGGTGGTAGGTAATTGTGATTCATATTATTAATGTTACTTAAATGTAAATTTAATATTTAAAAAGTCTTTAAGTACTTTTAAGAATCAATTTTTTTAACGGTCTTCTTTTTAATAGTTGCAGTAGTTGGTACTTTATTCTCGTATTCTCCGAGTGATTTTGACAAGATCAATAATTCTTCATTCCAAATTTCTTTTATATCCTTTAATAGTAATTCATCGTATTGACTCTTGGATTTTGAATACTCGTTTTCAAGCTCTTCAACTTTATCAATTGTTAGATTGTATACTGGAATCTTAATAATATAATCGAAACAGTCGTTGTGTTGTTTATAATTTTGTGTTAATAAGAGTGTTTCTAGATCTTGTTTTTTCATTTTATGAACTACAATTTCTTCATTTACAACAGCACGTATGAAACGAATTTTATTTTCAAGTAATTCTAGATCATATTTCAATTTTGCAAGTACATAATCTTTTCGTTTCTGATAATAATCAAGTCGGATCTTGTAGAATTCAATAATAATTTCAATTGGTGACTTATATTTTGTTATTGTACCTTTCTCATTAAAAGCGTACATATTTGTTGTACTTAAGGGTTTACTTGTGTATAGTTTCAATATATTCTCTAATTTTGTAAATCCATT
>JACCEC011558594.1_pt1 | contig 10199 bp, 9 predicted proteins | sample 7450121 | NCBI WGS metagenome assembly JACCEC01 (sample SAMN15323455, study PRJNA562643) | freshwater metagenome | isolation source: river surface water | place: USA:Blue River Watershed | collected 2017-08-18 | reverse complement strand
TCAGGACGGTTAATTTGTCCGGCTCTTTTTGTTTCACATCTCTGCTACCTTCATAAATTTTACCTTCCATTACAAGGACCAACTCCCCCCGTTCTGCCATACTTACGCACCCTCCGTTTTCTCTCCCAACGTTGACTCCCTGTTCAATATCATTCTCTTTTCAATATAATTGGCAGCATACTCCTTGTTACGAATTGCGCACTCATATCCATTTTGACGTCCTGGGATGTCGTCAAATTTGAATCGCTATCCTTCGTATAGCCAAATGTCGTGGGAGAACGCATTCAACACCGAACCGGTCTTTATCAATTTACCCTCCGGTCATACACCCACCTGGACAGAGATCTTACCACACGATTTCTTCCGCGCGAACTGTCCTGTTGACCACTCTGCCTCAGCGGCACCCAAGAAAAGAAAATTGGTAATGTCCTTGATCAATGCGTGGGATTTTTCCATCGATGTAGAACCTCTCATTCACACCATTAGAAGCGACAATGAAGATGAATCTCTTGCCCGACTGATAACGCAGATTAGAAAAATTGCCAAGAATCATATAGGTAAAGGCGGACGAAGGGGAGCGACCTTCCAGCGCGGTTTTTGCATGAAGGGGATATTGCCAGACGATCCCATATTCAATCAAGCTTTTTCCAACAAATTAACTGCTGAAGACGTAGTGAAAAAAGCATGTAAATGGCACGTTCCTTTGGGTGCCTACCAAGCTCTCCTTACCTACCTCACCTCTGATCCAGAAAACGATGTTATACCCATTCCCCCCGAACAGTTACATGCGGTTTTGCTGTCAAGAGAACGTTTAAAAAAAAACTTTCCAACCGTCTCGGATTTGTTAAAACGTGGAGTCAATGCCAGAGTCGTCCAGGCATTGGCACCATATCAACGGGGAGGGGTTGATTTCATCCTGGATCGAGAGGGAAGGGCGCTCCTAGCCGACGAGATGGGATTGGGCAAGACAGTGCAGGCCGTGGCCGCCATGTCAGCATATTGGTCAGAGTGGCCTCTTTTGGTGCTTTGTCCTTCCTCAGCGAGGTATCATTGGGAGATGGAGTTGATGCATTGGTTGGGTAGGTTAGAGTCGAACACAACGTCGGGTTCTGATGAGGGCGGTCTTTCGAAAATGGGCGGTCTAGAATTGACGAAGGAGTCCATAAACGTGATTTCGTCTGGGAGTTGTGTCGTATTACGCAACGATGGAGCCACCAAGGTGGTTGTTTGTTCGTATGGACTTCTCATGTCACTAGTGAAATCCAACAAAATATTTGATGGTATGTTCAATGCCATCATCGTTGACGAATCACACTCATTGAAAAACAAGGCTTCGAAACGCACTGAGACAATTCTCCCGCTCCTGAAAGGGGCGAATCGATGTCTGCTCTTGTCGGGGACGCCGGCGTTGGCTCGTCCAAGTGAGTTGTGGCCTCAGCTGTCAGTTTTAGGGGGGAGGCATAAGGATGGACTGGAGGATAAAACCTCAGGTGTTTGGATTGATGAAGAGGGTTTTTATTCCAAGTATGTGAATTGTGAAGTAGTTGAGGAGAAAGGCTCTTATGCGAGGTGAATACTTTACCGATTCTGGTTGTATTTCAATTTGGTGATTGCGTTCCTTTTTGTGTTCCAACAATTTCTCAATGACATGCATAATTTACGAAACGTAGGCTCGCCGAACTACATACTCTTTTGACTTCTACAGTAATGTTACGAAGAACAAAGGTGAGATTTTGGATTTATGACAAGGGATACTCAACAATATCCACTCTGTATTAAAACCAATTCCCCGATTGTTCTGTTCCACGCAGGCGGACATTCTCAAAAACCTTCAACCCAAAATACGAGAAAAGGTATTCATTGACGTAAAGGATCCAAAATTACAACATGAACTCAAAATGTACATCCAAATGTTACGTCAGGGACGAGGAGTCCTTGGAAAATATGCCAGACAGCACTCCAACGTAGAAGAATCTGATGTAAACAACTTCCCACAGATACATCTCAGTGACAATGGAGAACAAATCGGCAACAGATTGGCCCTTCATCATTTGTATAAAATTACTGGAAAGTCCAAAGTGTCTAAGGTGACCTACATGTTGAAAAGGTGGTTGGCTGATCCGTCCCTGGGTAAGCAGTGGGTTCATTTTATTTTAAGTGTTGAATCTTTTTCAAAAGTGCATGTCATTAACATTTTTCTACCGATCGGATCATGGCATAATTTGCATAGGTAAACTGTGCATATTCGCACATCACCTAGATGTGTTGGATGAGATTGGACGTGGTGCCGGCCTGAGCAATCGCAATGAAAGTAGCAGCAAATACATTCGCATAGACGGGACAACGCGGCCCAAGGCTCGTCAAGAACAAATTGTATCCTTTCAAACCAATCCTACTGTTCGTGTTGCACTTTTGGGTATTACGGTTAGTGTCTCATATTATTACTATGTGGTTAATTAATTTTGTCGCGCCATTGCCTCACACTCCGCAAACACCCATGCCATTTGTTTTAACAACTAGGCGGCAGGGGTAGCTGTGAATTTGACCGCTTCATCCACTGTTTGGTTTGCAGAGCTGTTCTGGACTCCCGCCATTATGATCCAAGCGGAAGATCGATGTCATCGCATTGGACAGCAGGCTAGAGTGAGATGTATTTATTTCATTGCACGAGGGACATTGGACGAGATACTGTGGAAGCTCATTGAAAAAAAGTTTCGCGATCTCGGAGAGTTTGTCGAAGGTAGGGAGAATATGGATATTGCTTTGGAAAGAGAACTTGATGAGGACAACGATGCCGAAATCATCAAAGTTGATATCTGTGGTGATGCTAAGAAGAGGAAGCCCAACGATGATATCAGTGAACTAATTGATTTGGAACACGATGGTATCAAGGAAGAAATTGATGAACTCGTTCATGAAGAGGAAGAAGCGCTCGTAATGGAAATTGATGTTGATGACGATGACTTTAATTCAGAGGACAATGGATCATCGAAAGAATCGGCTATTTGTGTATCAGAACAAGATGAAAAAGAGGACAAACTTTTGACAATCAAAGCCCTCAGAAATCTCCACAGTAGTGCTGAAATCTTGAGATCAGTAAAATTTGACCATTCAATTCGTCTCAACAATGTTGTTCTATACCAAATGCAGTTTTGCGGTGAGCGTTACGGGTTCAACGTAATGCATTTCAAAGGTCGAGTGATAATAAAAGATTCTCTTGATACAGGCACCAAATCTGGGGCTATTATAGTAGCTGTTGGAAGACGGGTGTTGCGTCAAGAGCCTTTCGATCAGATTCGACAGATGATGAAAAATGAACTATCAAATAATTCTCCCGCAACCCTAATTTTTGCAGAGGATTTAGAATTCGTGGCTTTGGTTAAAGAGGTGATCATCCCACATATTATGTTAAACACTCCATTGGTTCGAGTGAATACACAGGTAATGCAGACTTCACCAGTCATTCCATTTAAATCAGAAACAATTGACTTACTAGAAGGTGACGATTGAAAATTTGTTGTGTTCTTTGGACATCTTTTAATGATGTCGTCATATTTCCCAGTGATTTCATTATAATTAGTGTATCGTTTAATTTTGCATAAGTGAAAAGAACAATTGATGAAGTAGGAAATTTGTTTACTTGAAAAAATTTGGAAATATTCACTGATGAATACATTAGAACACAAATGGCGCCATGATATACTGGCTCCATGGACAAACAATTGGAATTATTTTATATGTTCAGATTTCGCGACTTTTCAAGTATAAAGTGAATTTTTTGGATCAAAGAAATCAAGAATGAAGAAAATCAACCATGCATCCAAAGAATGCTACTGTGGAGGGCAGGAGGAACACAGCTGTCTCCTGCAGAGTTTTAGATTTAGAATGAACAATTTTGTGCCTATTTATTGTTTGCCAAAAAATGGTCTCATTTATAACCATTCCATAAGAGCCAATTTTTTTCTGTATGAAGTAAATTTTATTTTGAACCTTTTTAATAGTTTTTCAGTACATTGTAGATAAAGTGTTGTATAGAAAGAGCAACATCAGATCCAAAATGTCATTGACGTACAATATATGAGAATACACTCGTTTAACATCATGCTAGTGGTAAGGTTAGAAATTTCAACATCAGATGGATAGACGAACAGGAAGAGTTAGTACATCTTCTTTAATACCTTTTGATCATAATTTTTATTTCTCGTCAAATGAACATTATTTTGTTCAATGCATTTGTAACAAATCCAAACCACAATCATGTCTTCTGTTTTCATTGCCCAAATTGACAAGGAAAGATTTCTCTACCAGATTGAACTGGCCGTACATGCAAAATGGATAAGCCAGCAACAAGCAGATGATTAGAAACACATCTTTGGCGATAGGGGCGGTTTTTCTGAAGGTGTGGACGATGTATCATGGGATAATGTCTTATCTATCGTTTTGGACCGTCATCTCCAGCTAATTCGGAGACACAATATGGATGTACAATTCCTCAAATATATCATCTTACCAGAATTGAAAACTCAAATACAAAACAGTTTGAATACTGTGGGATACCTAAAATATCTTTGGAGGGATTTATACAGTAGGTACAGGAGTGCAACACAGGTCTCCAATTACTATGGTGCAGGCGATGACAGTTACGGTTCTGACACTCCTTCAGAATCCAGTGATGGGGACGCTTCATTTACATAGGGCTGATGTCATTTTGAATTTTCCAAGAAATTGCATTCCCTCTATATATTGAGGAGTATTGATCATTTTTTGACCATGACCGTCTATGAATTTTACGGAAATTTTGTTAAACTAGATTAATTTTATTAGTGTCAAACGTATGGCGGTCAAAAATGTCTATGCACAAATTTCTTTTGTACATGATGTGTTTGATCGATTGACCCACTTTTCTATAGGATTATATGGTAATTTGCAAAAAGCATCATTTTTCATTTTGAAGTCACATGAGGTCATAAATTTTCGATATCAATTTTTGATACACATATTTGCATCGCTCTCGAGCTGCTATGTTGTACAAAGAAATCACATCATAATCCCCGTCTGTAATCGATTTATTGAGTTGTAAGTCTAGAATTGTCTGGAATGACACTACCTAGTATCTCTCTGTCTTGATTCACCACGAGATCTAGCTAATCGTTTTTTAACATGAAATACAGTCACATTTGTCCAGTTTTTTTGATAGTCTGTTATTATTTTGCAATCTCTGTGTGGAAAGACTCAAAAGGGAATCAAGCTAGCCTACCGAGAAAATGAAATTTCTGAAACCACCTGTCAGAGTGCTTCCCAAAATCTCTTTTTCATTCCGTTTTATTGTTATCTCGGATTACCTACTGAGAATTCGACATTTTTCTGATATCAAAAAGATATCATATTTATATAATTTTCAACTTGTCTTTTTATCGTTTTGTGTTGACTCGCTTTTCAAACTTCCGCTTATGAAATTGTTATTGGAATTCATTTTCATCCTCCACATCCAGGTTGCTAATTTTCAAATATCCTTTACAGCCCAATATGGGTAAAAAATCTAAGAAGAAAGGGAAAGGAGCACCCAAGGTTGAAGGACTGGAAGCTACGAATATTAACAACTCAGTGGCAACTGAATCTGTCCAAGCATCACCTTCTGGAATTCCTCCACACCTTGATGAATTTGCCTCCACACTTCGTAATGCTTTGGTTGAATCTTTTGGTGCTGGATTGTTTGATGCTAAGGCTAAAGGAATGGATTTTGAAAAAGTGTTCAGAGAACATTTACTCCCCGGGAATGGGTGGATTCCTCGTTACAAATTCGACCCTAAGATGGTAATGGATTTACATGCATGGTGTGTTGATGAGAATGGTGTTGTGCATGATTATCCTGATGAGAAACTTATGAAAGGAGACTATGCCACCAAAGACATTGTGAGACGTCCGTGGGATGTATGTGTTGTTGTCCAGGCATTACCCCATCTTGAAAAGTGGACCAAGGAACAATTCTTTGATAAGAACCCTCATGTGACTACCGAGCAGGCCTTACAGGCTATCAAGAACAATACTTTCCCCTCGAATAATTGCTATCCACGTGCAAAGATTCTCCGAGATAGTGATCCGTCAAAATATGCTTTGGTGTTGGGATCACTTGGCTTCAGACAATCTGATGGCCATGTCTACTGGGAATATGGTTAATGCCAATCAGAACAGTAATTTTTATCTTCGTCACTAGTCCTGTCCTGGTTTAGTTTTAATCTGTAGCCATTTGGTCCATACCCTAGATGGATGTGTTAATATAATTAAGACAATGTACATAGGACCCAACTTCCCAGTGAGCTCATAATTTTGTTTTCCTGTCAATTGCATAAGTGAGACTAAACATGGATGAAGTACAAACCTTTACACTTGAAAACTTGGAAAATGTGATAGATAAATACATCAAAGAAGAAAATGCTGCTATGATATACTGGAACCATGGTCAAGAAATGTGGAATTATGCTCTGAGTTCTGATAAAGAACTGATCAAAACGGAAATGAAAAACTTGATCATGCAAATCAAGAACGGCAAAATCATCCATGTGTCCAGGGGAGCTGCTGTGGAGGTCAAAGGAACACACCTGTATCCTGTGGAGATGGAGTTTGAGAATATACCATGTGGTGCTTATTTCATGGTTGCCAAAAGGGGGCTCATTGATGACCTATCCATGACACCATATTTTTTCAGATCTGAGAAAAAACGTGACGAAATCTATGATTATTTGATGGAAAAAGCATCTGAATGAGATATTAATGGGAAACAATGTAGGTAGGAATCAGTGGATTTTTTGGAAACCTGAATAAATGGCTGATTGCTATTTACCGAAATAAGTTAGGAATGCCAATTTATGTACCTATTCTACTCAACACAGTAGGTAGGGATTTGGCACATTTTTTGTCTGTCTGAAAAAACTGCCCATCCCTATATACTGAAATATGCTCGGTATGCCAACTTATGTACATTACAACTTTAGGGCTAGGTAATGACATCATCAGTCAATTTTGGTCTTATTAAGATGTTTTGGACTGTTTTGGACCATATAAACTTCTCCAATAATTTTCAAATCCTGACTTCACCAAGTTTTTCACAAATAACATTTCAAAAGATTCCCATTCAGTAATTTTGACATTAACAGTGCTTCAGTTAAACAACATTAAATGCATTGATCCGTCCACAAACATGGTTCTACATAACACATTGGAAAATTTATGATCATTGCCTGTCAAAAGCTGTGATAACGAAATCAGTTATCTAAGTAATTGACATTTTGTAGAGGTAACATTTGTTTTAGGGCCCCACCCTGTTTCTTTTTCCTTTTCAAGTTTTGCCTCTCAGCTTCCTTCCCAATCGCTGTGTTCGGCAAAACTGTCATCACTCTCTTCATGAGGCTGCCAATTATATACCTCCCTCTCCCGTACCCTTACCTTAACCCATAACTTCCTCCAAATGGACTTGATGTTTCGAACTGGCCGCTTCTTGCTTCTGTATTCTGATTTCAAATCGCTTAAGATAACATCTTTTAGGAATTTTGTATCTTCATTTTGATCCCGGGCATTCACAAGATGCTTCTTCAAGAGAGAGCAGACTACCATGTCCCAGTGTCCCACATCAAATAAGGACTTGGAACCATCTGCCTGTTGTGAGGTTATCCAACCTGCGTGAAGGGCATCATCTATTTGAGTGATGAATGCTTTCTTGTCATCTTCAGTAAGTTGGGGTGACATTTCGATGGCACAGGAAAAAAATTTATGAGCACATTGAAAACACACATATTGTACAGATGGTTACAGACATAATTATCTTTTGCCACACACATAAATCGGGAATACATAGAAGGGTACCCCCACGAATTTTTTTGGTTTTTGACCCCGGTACAAAATGTACATACGGCCCGTATACCAGTTCCTATAGAAATTGGTATTTTTGGTCAAGAATGGTTGTACGCTACGTTAAATTTACACGTAACCCGTTTTGACCATCCACTTTGACCACCTTTTTGACCAACAGATACTTTTACATATCACGTTAAGGTACATCATTAGACAAAGCAATGCACTACCTATAAAAATGGATGTTTTGGTCAAGAAGGGTGGTACGCTACGTTAAATGTCCACGTAACCCTTTTTGACCATCCACTTTGAGTTTTTGACCAACAGATACTTTTACATATAACGTTAAGGTAAATTCTTAGATAAAGCAATGCACTACCTATCGAAAATTGCTGTTTTGGTAAAGAAGGGTGGTACGGTATGTTAAATTTACACGTAACCCTTTTAGACCATCCACTTTGAACACCTCACCCTTTTTGACCAACAGATACTTTTACATATAACGTTAAGGTAAATTCTTAGACAAAACAATGCATTACCTTGCTTTAGGGTTTGTTATCACTTGGGTCAAAAGGGCTGCAGAGTTAAGTACCATACACGCCTATAGTAAGTGGTTGTCATGGCCGCCCTATAGAAAAACGGCCGTTATGGTCAAGAATGGTGGTACGCTACATTAAATTTACACGTAACCCTTTTTGACCATCCACTTTGACCACCTCACCCTATAGAAAATGGTGGTTTTTGGCTAAAAAGGGTAATATGTTAGTAAAATTTACACTTAAACACATTTGAACATCCACTCTGACCACCTCACCCTTTTTGACCAATAGATACTTTTAAAGATCATGTTAAGGTACATCATTAGACAAAGCAATGTATAATCACTTTGGTCAAAAAGGGCTACAGAGAAATAAGTACCATTCATGCCTATAGAAAATAGCAGTTTAGGGAAAAAAGGGTCGTTTCGTAGTAAATTTATCTTGCGCCCTTTTTCACCGCCCTTTTTTTCCGCGTCGCCCTTTTTTACCATCAGATACTTTTACGTACTACGTTAAGGTATATAACGTAGTGTACAATACATTACGTTACCTTTTTCAACATCAAGGAGCTATTATTCGCATCCGCACCGAGCTCATCTAAATGTAAGAACCCAATTTGTCGTGGTAATATGTTTTGTTGTCACGCGATTAGGTAAGTAATTACTTTGTCAGAAGTAAAATCATGTTACAAATGTAGACATTTAACGAGTTTCAAAGGCACATAAATATTTGACTAGAATTCATCACAGTATTTCTCATAATTTTTCAAAGTGTAGTTCTGATCATAATTTTTCAAGTGAGAACATAGTATCCTTTTTCAAAAAACGCTTTGTTTGCTGTGATGAATACCTATTGTATGTTTTTTGTACTCATACTAGTATGTTCATTGGAATATGCATGTGGTCGAAATTATTATTCAATAATTCGTATTTCATCATGCTCATAAATTCTGTTTGTGCAACTGACATACCCCACAATCCCCATATCCACATAAGTCAAGTCAATAGGAAAAATGCGCGCTGGAACTTTTGATGTTGATGCTTGTCTCTGTGAAATGTTGGAATTTTGCATCTTTCGATTTATCAGAGATCACAATGCTGACATCATATACTGGTGCCACAGTATTGGACACTGGAAATATCTTGTAGCAGACACAACACTCTACAAACAGGAAATGAAGAATTTGATTGATCAAATCAAGAATGGGACAATACTCAATGTCAACAAGGGTCTTGTTGTGGATGTCAATGGAATACAGCTGTATCCTATTGAGATTGAATTCAACGAAGTGAAATGTCATGCTTATTTTATGGTCGCAAAAAGGGGGCTCACTGATGACCTTAAAATGACACCATATTTTTTCAGATCTGAGCAAAAACGTGATGAAATCTATGATTACTTGATGAGGAAAGCATCTGCATGAGATATTAATGTAATGGCATGTTACATTTACCAAATCCTCTGATGCGCTGCACAAGAACAAGTACATTTTTGGGCATGACATTGTGGAAGTAATTTGTGACAGCATTCCGAAGTCTGGTGATCATTTTTCCAATGTCAGTTCATGCCCAGTTCGTCCAACTCGAGATGACCTTCCAGATGAATGTGTTTAGTGCTTGTACAATCAGTTATTGAGAAGAAGAAGCAGAAATGCAAGATGAATGTGTGTAGTATTTCTGTGTTATCCTTTACATTTTAAGTTTTAAGGATACGAAGTAAGCATAAAATCATTTAACTTAACCCTTACGTAGATACAGGATGCAATTTTTTTTTGGCGATGACCTCCCATTTCCGTTTTTTCACGAGCTGCAC
>JACCEC010515290.1_pt1 | contig 10199 bp, 12 predicted proteins | sample 7450121 | NCBI WGS metagenome assembly JACCEC01 (sample SAMN15323455, study PRJNA562643) | freshwater metagenome | isolation source: river surface water | place: USA:Blue River Watershed | collected 2017-08-18 | reverse complement strand
TGGAGATACACCATCACCCCCAATACAATTGATAAACCCATCAAAAAAAGAATTGAAGTTTTAGCAATCCAATCATTAATCAATGATTTCTGAAGCTCATCAAATTTTTTAAAAATCTCGTCCTTGTGGAGTCGAAATTCATCCCCTTGCTGAGAGATTTTTTCCTGAAGTTTGTTCATTTCAGATCTGAAGCTGTTTCCTTGTTCAGACAGGCTATTGCGCAAAGAATCCCTTTCTGAGCGCAAGCTTGAGCCTTGTTCCTTCATTTGACTGCTTAATTCAGCACTTGTGTTTTTGATTTCTGTTTTTAATTCGACCCGTAATTCACGAATATTTTGATGAAGGCTTTCACGACATTGAGTCACCTCTGAATGAAGATTCGCTTCAAGCGAGTTAATGGCATGTTTAGTCTGATTGATATCAGATTTCAGCTCAAGAATTTCTTCTCGAATGTTGCGGATATCACCTTTGGTGGCCATTTCAATCTGTAGTTCTCTCATTTGCTCAAAGCCCTCTGAAATGACGCTAGACTGTGCTTCGGTCAAGCCACTTGCTTTTAATTTTTTCATGTATCCGATATTGCTAAAAACCATGCTGGTCATGGATGCTCCTGTGTTGGATGGTAAAACAGTTTATAGTTTTTATAAGAAAATGCAAGAGCTCATCATGACCCTGCAACCCATCGGGGTTAATTTTTTTCGATGAATTGATAAAAAGGAACGGCCACCAAAATACTCGTGACGGCTGACGTGATCATGCCCACCACATTCATCCAAGGATCCTGAGGAAATAGTTGCACCCAAAGACTACTAATTAGTAATGAAATTGGAAAATGCACTAAAAATACTGAATAAGAAATTTTTCCGAGTAGGCCTAAATGGTTGTGCCAAAGGGTGGACTGCCCCCAAGTGCTTTGATGGCTTAAATACAAGAGCCATGCTGTCAACAAAGAAATCAACAGACGCACTCTGAACTCTTCGTATAAGCCCAGCACCAGGCAAGCTCCAATCACCGCAATCAATGCGTAGTGACCAGGTTTTTGAATCCAAAAAGCCGCCAATAATCCAAAGCCATAGGACGCAAAGTAATACATAAACCAAACGTCAAACACATCATGACGATTGAAAAATAAAACAGAAGAAATAATCAATAAAACAAAAATAATCAAACTGATTGAGCGAGTCATCGTATGACTCCAGCCAGCAGGGCTGAATTTTTCAACCAAAAAAACAATCAAGACGCTGACAACAAACAACTGAAAATCAATCGCCACGTACCAAAGGCCTGCGGAGAGGGATTCATACCCAACAATATTTTGTAGAAAGAATAAGTGGCTGATCAGTTGTAAGACTTCAGGATTTTCTGAAATCGAATCATGTTGCATCCATTGTTTGGCAATCCAAGAGCAGAGGATGGCAAGAACAATGGCGGCCAAATAAGGAATCAGCAAACGGATGTATTTGCGCCCAATCGTGGCAAAGGCATTGTTCTTAACAAAGTAATTGGGCTCGCTGATCTTAATACCTGTAAGAAAACCGCCTAGGCATAAAAAAACAGCGACTGCCATGCGCCCATACTCAAAGAAGAACTCAATGGTCTTGGGGATGACTTGATGGGCCACATCAGACATGGGTCCATAAAAGGCCAAATGATGAAAAACAATCAGTAGGCAAGCCATGCCTTTGATGTTGTCAATGAAGGCTGAACGCATGCTCACTCACTCATCAAATGTCATGACTGAGTAACAGGCAGGGGTTGTCTTAGCGAGGCCAAACAATCGATTGTTTAAGAGACTTGCCTTCTTCAACGGTGACAGGGCGTTTCAACACTTTTCCCTCATAACTAAACTCACCTTCATATTTTCCAGGAGCCAATTTCAGAAGAAGAATGGGGCCATCACTCATGGCTTCAAAAACAAGCTTTTTCTTTTGATCCACAATTTTGACCAACACATCAGCTACCCAAAGAGGGCGTTGAGGGTGGTCTTGAGAAAACTCCAAAGTCAGCGGCCAGGTTTTGCCCAAAGCCAAGAGCCCCTCCGATTCTTCGCTACCAATGCCTCCCGTAATGTAGGCAATTCCTTGATACGTTTGCGTATCTGGAAGATTGACTTGGGCCTTGGATAAGCCAGAAAACAGACCGAAAAAAATCAAAGCCAATAGGCTGAAGATCCATTGGCGATATAGAGCAGGATTGATCATCTTGATTCCTTAATGCGTTGAATTTTTCTTACCTGGGCAAGACTGACAGGAGCCTTGGGTGGAATCATGGCCAGAGCATCCAGTCTTGGATTGTTGGCGTGAGCGAAACATCACCCAATAACGTCGCAACATGTACACCACCACAGCACTGCCAATCAGCCAAACCAAAACATCAAAAATAAATTCAGGTGTTGTCATTGTTTTTCTAAAAAAACTCAAAAATTCTTAATCTCTGCATTATCCGCCCAAGGTCCTTTTTTGACTATTTTTAGCTAATTCTTGACATTTTTTTAAAATACTGTATATTTATACAGTAATGGGGTTGCACCCTTGTATAAATTGGCTTTTAAAGGAGTTACACCATGAAATCATTGATTTCTAACCCAATTTGGTCGGTGATGAGCGGTTTGATCATTTGGATGGTTTTTGCTGAAAAACCCGGTGAGTGGCAGCGTCGTGAATGGGTTTGTTCCCGTTCTGACTAATCCTTGTTTTTTGCCAGTTCTTCGCGCAAACAGTGGGGGCACCAACAGTCCAAAGACTGTTGCTCATCACTTTGCTTTAAGACGGGTAATTGCATGCACCAACACGTTTGATCGGGTTGATCAGCGCCACATTCAAATGTTTGGGAACAACGTGGGCAAGTTTGACGACTCATTTTTTTAAGATGATGAGGGTGATGCCAGGATTACCCAGCATGTCTTTGCTAAGCAAAGTTTTGACGGTCGGATATTTTCTGCACAGTTCTTGATAGGACTCTTTGCCTGGACCCAAATCTTCTCCCGCATAGTAATCAGCGATCCAATCCGAGCGACGCTGATAAATCAATTCTTGGCGAATCGATTCTTTGATTCTTCCGCCTCGGCCACCCGACCCATAGCCATGGATGACTTTAATCACTTTGACGGCTGTCAAAGAGAGTTCCTCGAGCGCCTCATCAAAAAGTTGCAAGGCTTCATCCACCTTGGGCAAATTTTCTTCAAGATTTAAAGTAAATACGCCTCCGGCTTTTTTAGGCAAAGGGGGAGTTTCCACTGATCCACAAAAAGGACACTCACGACTGAGTGCTCCACGTGGGTTGCCGCAATCAAGGCAGAGGACGGACGATGCTTTGACCATTTAACCAAGCTTCTAAACACTCCACCACACCTGTTGTGAAAGATTCAAACACGGGCTTGGCCACAAACCCTAGATGAGGGGTGAGCAGTGTATTGGGAGTGAGGAGTAATGGATGGTTGGTGGGCAAAGGCTCCATATCAAAAACATCCAAAGCAGCGCCACCAATCCGTTGTTCTTGTAAAGCCTGAACCAATGCGTTGGTATCGACCAGTGTTGAACGTGAGGTATTAATTAGCAAAGCATCTTTTTTCATGAGCGCTAATTTTTCAGCGTTGATGATGCCCTTCGTCGTAGGACTGGCAACGATGTGCAAGGACACCATGTCCGAGGTTTGCATGAGACGATCTAGGCTGACTGATTCAGCCCCCACAGCAGCAGCTCTCTCGGGTGTCATGTTAGGACTCCAAGTCACCACCTTCATGCCAAAAGCCAAAGCCACTTTGGCCACGCGACTGCCGATTTCCCCCATGCCCACCAAGCCCAAAGTTTGTCCCTTCAATAGGGGTAGCAAAGAGTGTTGATTGCGCCAAGGCCCTTGAACCAATCCAGCTTGCTCGAGCAAGCGTTTGTGTAAACCTAAAATGAGCGCCCAAGTTAATTCAGCCGTGCTGTCCTTAGAGGGACCCCATTCGGTGTGGCTGATCGGAATGCCTTTTTGCTTGAGGAGATTGGCGTCCAAGGCCAAATTGCGAGTACCCGTAAAGATCACGTATTCCAAATGGGTCAATTGCTCAATTAGATCAGCAGTAAGAGGGGTTCTGTCGCGCATCAGAACCAAAGCATGCGCATTTTTAATCTGATTAAGGAGGGGAGCCCCCGTTAATTTTTCATGAAAAAAATGAACATCAGCCTGTTTTTGAATCTGGGTCCAATCAGACAGTTTCTCGTAGGACTTCTCGTAATCATCTAGGACCACAATTTTCTTGCGCATGGGGGTGTTTCCAAGAGTTTTCAATTGCAATCATTATAGGAGTGTGGGATATTTATGGGGTCACAGAGCTAAAAAAGCCGGACACATCTAATTAAGGAGACAAAATGAACAAGCTATTGGCCGCACTGATGTCGGCTCTTCTCATCACGGGCGTGGCCCAAGCTCAAAGCAACGATTGGCCCACTCAAAAAGTTGTTAAATTGATTGCAGTATTTCCGCCAGGCGGATCTGTTGATCAAGTGGCTCGTATCTTGGCCCCCGCTCTTCAAAATCAACTCAAGCAAAGCGTGATTGTGGAAAACATTGGTGGTGCCTCTGGTTCCATTGGTGCAGCAGCAGTTGCCCGCGCTCAGCCAGATGGCTACACCTTTGGTGTGGTGTTTGACACCCATGGTGTGAATGAGAACATGATTGAGAAGTTGCCCTACAACACCAAAACTGATTTGACGACTGTGACCATGATCGGTACGGCCCCGATGGTGTTAACCGCCAGTAAAAATTCTGGAATTACCAGCTTCAAACAATTATTGGCCGATGCAAAAGCCAAAAAAGCCAACAACTACGGCTCAATTGGAACAGGTAGCTTAGGACATTTGGCTTTGGCCTCCTTGGCCAAAGATGCCAAATTTGATTGGACCCATGTGCCTTACCGTGGCGGTGGTCCTTTGATGCAAGATGCATTGGCAGGTCATGTTCCTTTGGCGATTGGTTCATTGTTCTTGGTCAAACCTCACGTGGATGCCGGTGGTGTGATTCCTTTGGCAGTCACAACAAGCAAGCGTTCCCCAGAAATGCCTAATGTGCCAACGATTGCTGAAAGCGGTTACCCTAATTTTGAAGCGCCCGCATGGTGGGCCATCATTGCACCAGCAAAAACTCCTGCAGCGATCGTCAATCGCATGCATGAAGAAGTTGCCAAGGCTTTGAAGAACCCAGAAATTGCCCAACGCTTGAAGTCTCAGGGCATTGAAATCACTGCCTTAGGTCCTAAGCCAGCACAAGAGTTTGTGAACAAGCAGATTGATGTATGGGGTGCTTTCATCAAAGCCAACAACATCAAAGCGACTAATTAATCGCAAGCAATGACAGAACGCTTAGTTCCCTATCAGCCGCTGGACTTGAGTGAGCCAGCGGATTTGGTGGCGGCCATCCGTGAACGTCGCGGTGGCCAGTTCATCAATTTAGACCGCATGCTCTTACACAGTGCACCCTTTGCAAGAGGTTGGAATGCATTCTTAGGTGAGGTACGCAACAATCTGACACTTGATCCTAAGTTACGTGAGTTGGCCATGTGTGGTGTGGCTATTTTGAATCGTGCAGAGTATGAGTTCATTCATCATGCTCCGGTATTCTTAAGCGCTGGCGGTAGTCAAGAGCAAGTCGCTGCGATGCGCTCGATGGGTTCAAAACCCATGCCTGAAAACTTGTTTTCCAAAGTGGAAGAGGACGTTATTGACTTGACTATTCAAATGACTCGATCGATTGAGGTTGAACCTGCATTGATGCAAAGACTTCAAAGCGCATTGGGCAATGAGTCTTTGGTTGAGTTGGTGGGGGTGATCGCCACCTACAACATGGTGTCAAGATTTTTGGTGGCTTTGCAAGTCACGCCTGAGCACTGAACTGAGCAATTCCATTAGCCGAGTCTTGACTCGGCTTTTTTATGGTCCTTAGTCCTGAGGGGTTAGCCATTCAGCTAATAGCTGAATGCCATCAACTTCACTAAGATAATTGGCAAAACCTAGATCAATAAACACCTGAAAGATAAACAATTTTGAGTCATTTAGGACATGTCTACATCATTGATGACGATGCTTCCATGCGCAGTTCGCTGACCCGCATGTTGAGTAGCTGTCACTATTCTGTTGAGGCTCATGAATCACCTGAAGTATTTTTAGAAAAATCTATTCCAGTTTCACCTGCAACGATTTTGTTAGACATGCGCATGCCGACCATGTCGGGGGTTGAGCTACAAAAAAAATTAAATGAGATGGGTCGTCAAACGCCCATCATTTTTATTTCTGGTGAATCCATGCCGCATGAGATTGTCGTCGGCATGAAGCAAGGCGCCATCGATTTCTTGTTTAAGCCATTCAATTTAGATGATTTACTCAAATCCATTCATGGTGCGATTGAAAAGGACAAAGAATTATTCCAGTCCATGACCCAATCGCTCACAGTCAACCAGCGCTATGACTCTCTAACTCCGCGAGAAAAAGAGGTGTGCGCATTATTGGTCGATGGTTTGATGAATAAAGACATTGCGGTACGTTTAGGGACAACGGATGCCACTATCAAAGTCCATAAATCGAGGGTGATGGAGAAAATGCAAGCGGATTCTTTGCAAGAGTTGGTCCGCTTGTTTTCTTTGGTTAAAAACAAGGCTTGATGTTAAAGTAGCAAAAACGATGGGCTCAGCCCGCACGGAGACAGTATGGCGCTAGGATCAAAAAACAAAATAGACATTCTTCCTGAAATTCAAGGGAAAGTGATCAAAGCTGCTCGTGAAAAACTCAGATTGGACCCTCAGCAGCTGGCTCATAAAGCCTGCCTGTCTAAAAAACACATCACTGAGTTAGAAGAGGGCGGAATCTCAAGCTTCTACTCTGAAACTCACAAAATCACTGTCGCCAAAAAAGTTGCCAAAATTCTAGAATTAGATGAATCTCAAGTCTTGGTTCATCCGGATGGTGATGCAGCTCAACAAGAATCCTTACCTTTTGATGCGGTCACTTCTGACGCAGAAACACCTCCTGAGGTGAGTGCCGATGAGCCAGCCCCAGTTAAAAAGTCTGCACTCAAAGTGGCTCCCCCTGCAGAAAAAGTCACTTTAGAAAACCTTCAGTCGGGCGGTGAGATGAACACCTCTCGTCCAAGTTCTAATCGCAGTAAGCGGAACTGGATGCCTGTATTGTTGATAATTTTGGTGGCGGTGGGTCTTTATTCCAGCAAAGATGAAATCACTGCTTTGTTTGTTTCTCCACCCCAAGCGCCTCAAGCAATTGCAACCGAGGGAAGCTCAGAAGCGAAACCGGAACAAGAAGGTTCAGCCAACAGCAATACTAATACCAACACAAGTGCTAATCCAGGCACCCAAGCTCCAACTGCCAGCGCTTCAAATACAGCACCGTTGCCTACCGATGTCAGTTGTCCCAAAGCAGATGCAAGTGTGACTGAGTATTCAGTGACTGAGCCATCAAAGCCTGGTAACTTTGTTTATGTGCAAGCGAAATCAAGACAAATTGTTTGTGTGGTGGATGCCACTGGTAAATCAACCATGCAATCGATTGATGCGGGGGGTAATCACACATTTGTGGGTAAAGCACCGTTTACTGTGTTGACCAATGGCTTATCACAAGCAGCTGTCTACTTCCAAGGTAGACCCGTCAAAGTTAGCAACGATCAAGCAAAAACCATTCGCCTCAAGGAAGTTCAATAAGATTGAATCAATCTAGCATCAAAAGGAGCTTCGGCTCCTTTTTTCATATCGGTAGTTTGTAGAAGGGCTGAAAGAGATAAAATTTCATCATGACGCAGACCCCTCAATCCAAAAAAGAAATATTTTGGGCTTTTACATGGCTAGCACTTCAAGGATTCGGTGGGGTCTTGCCAGTTGCCGAGCGAGAGTTGGTTGATAAGAAGCGTTGGTATACCCGTGAAAGTTTTCTAGAAGAGTGGGCTGTGGCTCAAGTTTTACCCGGGCCCAATGTGATTAACTTAGCGATTATTTTTGGCGCTCGCCACTTTGGTTGGCAAGGGGCTTTGACTGCTTCGGCCGGTATGCTGATTTTTCCCATGTTGGCTTTGATTGTGATTGCCATGAGTTATCACCATTGGGGTGATCAGCCAGCAGTGGCTGGAGCCATCCGGGGTATGGGAGCGGTTGCCGCCGGTTTGATTGCGGGCACCTCCTTAAAGTTAGCAAGCGCATTGAAAAAACACCCTTTGAGATATGTTCCGTCGATTTGTATCGCGGCGATTTGTTTTATAGCAGTGGCCTGGATGCGCATTCCTTTGGTTCATGTTTTATTGAGTTTGGGGTCTTTGTCAATTTATATGACCTATCGTCAGGTGAGGTCATCATGACATTCACTTGGGCCAGTTGGTGGGATGTGTTCTTGCATTTCATGGCGGTGTCACTCATGGCAGTGGGTGGCGCTGTCACTGTGATTCCGGAGATGCATCGTCACTTGGTGCACAACAACGCTTGGATGACTGATGAGCAATTTGCTGCATCCATTGCGATTGCTCAATCCGCTCCTGGCCCCAACATTTTGGTGATTGCGATGATGGGTTGGCACATCGGGATTAATTCAGTGACAGGGTTGGGGGCTCAATACGCTTGGGGTGTTTTTGGCATGGTGCTGGCCATGGTGGGCGTGATGTTGCCCAGTTCTATCTTGACTTTCTCTACCGCGCGTTGGGTTCAAGCGAATCAGTTCAGTGCCAAAGTCATTGCTTTCAAACAAGGTTTGGCACCTTTGGTGATTGGCGCCATTTTGGCGACCAGTTGGCTAATCAGTGCAACCAATGCCAGCTGGCAAGACGATTGGCCTTTTTGGCTATGTACCGTGATTTCCGTATTGCTTGTTTGGAAAACCAAGGTACACATTTTGTGGTTGTTACTCATTGGCGCAACCCTGGGCGCCTTTGGCTTGATCTAATTCATCGAAGAAAAACAGCCATCCAGTAAAAAATAGGCAATAAAAAACCCGACCGAAGTCGGGTTTCTCAACATACAACCAAAATTACATTGGCGTGATGTTAGAAGCTTGCTTGCCCTTAGGGCCAGTCGTTACTTCAAAGCTAACCTTTTGGTTCTCTTTCAAGCTTTTGAATCCGTTACCTTGAATCGCTGAGAAGTGAGCGAATAAATCTTCACCACCACCGTCAGGAGTAATAAAACCAAAACCTTTTGCGTCGTTAAACCACTTAACAATACCTGTTGCCATTACTGAAATTCCTTTAAAAAATTAAACGCGGTGATTGCTCACCATTTCTTTGCAGGGCTGGAAGATTCAACTAACCGAATCACCCATTTTGAAAAATGGAAACGACGGAAGCTACTTGAAGACCTACATTCCAAGTATCGCACAGTTTTTATAAACGAGTATGAAATTTTAATCAGGGCTTTTACTAGGTTTTATGGGCTTAAAACGACCTAAAAGACCACTTTTTTGTGTCAAAAATCACTTTTTCGCAGAAATTCCAGTTTTTTAAACTTTGGCGAGAAACTAAACTCTGTTTTATCCTCTAGCCTCATTCATAAAAAAAGAAGAGACAAATCCCATGAACGATCCCAAAGCGACTCAAATCATTGACGACAACATTCGTGCCAGACGCTCCATTCGCGCTTTTTTACCCACACCTGTTAGCAAGCAAGATTTGTTGGATATTTTGAATGTGGCCAGTCGTGCACCATCCGGAACCAATGCCCAACCATGGCAGGTTCATGTGGTGGAGGGTGCTAAAAAACAGGCCATCACGGATGAGATTTTGAGTATTTTCAAAAACCCTGACTTACTCAAAGAACACACGGAAGAGTACAACTATTACCCAGCCAAATGGGTAGACCCCTATTTGGCGCGTCGCCGCAAAGTGGGATTTGATTTGTATGGTCTTTTGGGCATTGGCAAAGAAGATAAAGATAAGATGCAAGCGCAAGGCGCTAGAAACTTTCAGTTCTTTGATGCGCCAGTCGGTCTCTTTTTTACGATTGATCGCGTCATGCAACAAGGCAGTTGGTTTGACTATGGCATGTTTGTTCAAAATGTCATGTTGGCAGCCAAGGCGCGCGGTTTAGACACTTGCCCACAAGCAGCGTTTACACAATTTCATCGGGTGATCGCCAAGCATCTCAATTTAAATCCTGAGCAGCAACTCGTCTGCGGCATGTCTTTGGGTTATGCTGATTTGAGTAAGGTTGAAAATACCTTGGTGACTGAGCG
>JACCEC012942968.1_pt1 | contig 10201 bp, 1 predicted proteins | sample 7450121 | NCBI WGS metagenome assembly JACCEC01 (sample SAMN15323455, study PRJNA562643) | freshwater metagenome | isolation source: river surface water | place: USA:Blue River Watershed | collected 2017-08-18 | reverse complement strand
GTTATGGGTGTTTTTTCGGACGGTTTCCAAACGCAAACATCTCCACAAACCCAAGCGAGTGCTGTGTTCCAATTCCAAACGGCTACAGGGAAATTAAATGCAGAAATAATTCCTACAATTCCCAAGGGATGGTACTGTTCGTACATGCGGTGACCCGGACGCTCGGAATGCATAGTAAGACCGTAAAGTTGTCGCGATAAACCCACAGCAAAATCACAGATATCAATCATTTCTTGAACTTCACCAAGCCCTTCTTGCAAGGACTTCCCCATTTCATAAGAAACTAATTTTCCGAGTGGTTCTTTGTATTCTCTAATTTTTTCGGCCAATTGGCGAATGACTTCTCCTCTTTTCGGAGCTGGCCAAGTGCGCCATGTTAGAAATGCTTCTTGTGCTTTCAATACAACGGCTTCGTAGTCTACTTCTGAGGCGGCATGTACAGATGCAATTTTGTTTCCATCTACTGGCGAATACGAGTGAATTTCTTCTCCTCTTGTCTTAAACCATTTCCCTCCGGTGGAGGCGCCATTATTCACATTTTCAATACCCAATTGGGCAAGAATTTCTTGGATTTCAGTTGTTGCAAGTTCCATTTTATCAGAAGTTTTTTGCAAAGGTAGGAGAATTCACCAATCGCGGGTGACTTTGGTCTTACATTGTAAGATTTTTTAGCATTTACCTTAACGAATTAATCAGCTCAAACAAAATTATTTCCGCTTGTGTTAAATTTACACTAAGCACTTGTTTTTTTGGATAATATTTCCTAAATATGCAATTAAACTTTGCTTAGTTATTCTTTCAAAATCACAGACTATGAAGAATTTTACTTTTTCAACACTCTTTTGTAATTATATCGGTAATATATTGAATTTAAGGCTTCTGGCGCTTAGCTTATTGTTTGTTTGTGGGGTGTGTGGGGTTTGGGGGCAAAGCGCTGGTTTTAATAACACTTTTATTGTGCTCTCATTGAATGGTGGTGCAAATACTTATTATGACCTAAATGCCGCCACAGCGAATACCGATTTCAACAACGCAAGCCTTGGAACATTTGCAGCTGGTTCATCAAATCTCACATTAAAAGGCGCAGAGCACAACGTTTGGAAATGTGGATCCTCTGATTTAACAAGCACTCGTCTTATGTATAGGATTTATTTGACAGCCTCTCCAAGCGGTTCATACACATCTCAAAGTATCGGCTACTCAAGTGGATTTAACAATGGATGTGGAGGTCAGGATCAGGTATGGTCTAATACAGGCTTAACAACAAACTTGCTTTCAGGACTTAGTGCCGGCGCTTATACCATTGAAGTCTATTCAGAAGCAACTGTTACGAATTGTTGTGGCGGTACCGTCTATGCTTCAAATTCAGGTAATAACTACAAGGCAACATTTACTGTTGTGAATAATTTTTACTCTAAGTCTACGGGTAATTTAGAATTGACCTCGAGCTGGGGTTCCAATACCGATGGCACGGGTATAGCTCCACCTAATTTCACTAATAACGGAATTACTTACAACATCCGAAACAACGCTACACCAACAATCGGAGCATCATGGACAGTATCAGGAACTGGTTCAAAAATTGTGGTAGGTGATGGAACGAATGCGTGCACATTTACAATCCCATCAGGTTTTTCCTATTCTTCAACTGCCACAGATATTTCTGCAAATGCTACAGTAAAAAATCAAAATGCTTCTGTAACTTCATTGGGTACTGCATCCATAACAGGAACTTATGAACATAATTGTGCTGGAGGGACTGTGCCATCTGCTTCTTGGGCAACAACTTCTACCTGTAAAATTACGGGAGCAACTTCTGCATTACCTGGTGGAATAACAAATTCAGGAGCTCAAACCAATATGTTTGGAAATTTCGTTTGGGATTGTCCAAATCAAAGTGGTCAAATAAATTTTGCTGCTGGTGGTTCTTCATGGACTGCATTTACGCTAGAAGGAAATTTTACCGTTAACAATACGGGTTCATTTGAACTCATCATTGGATCAGATGCTGGAACGACTACTTCAAGGACTTTTTTAGTCAAAGGAAATTTTCAACTTGCAAACACAGGTACTAAATCCGAGTTAAGATTAACTGAATTTCAGGAAAATGTAACATTAACTGTAAATGGTAATGTATCAATAAGTTCTGGCACACTCGATATGAGTTCATGGTCCTCATCTGCCGGTACAGGTATCTTAAACGTCAAAGGAAATTTTACCCATACAGGAGGGACAATTACTGAAACAGGTTCATCAACAACCTCGACTATTACACTAAATGGAACTTCAGGCACCCAAACAATTGAAAGTACCGGTCAATCAAATACGGTTAATTTTAACGTCGCTGGTTCCAATGCGCAGTGTGTGGTTGCTGCAGCCAAAACTTTTACACTGAGTTCGGGTTCAAAAATGACAATTGGTGCAGGTACTTCAAATCCTGATTTAAGTGTAAGTGGTTCTTTTGTTAATCAATCTTCAACAGCATTAACAGTTGCATCAGCTTCGATTACAATAAATGACGGAGGAACTTACGTCCATAATACCACGGCCTCTTCATCTGCTCCAATTGCTGTAACTACCTTTAGTAGCGGTAGTACAATGATTTACAGAGGTTCAGGTTTCAACCCAAGTTCTACATTTAGCGGAAGAACTTATCATCATCTTTCAATTGAGTCGACATCTGGATCCGTTACTGTTTCAGGGACAGGTGCTTCCAGTTTTACAGTAAATGGTAATTTGACCATTGGTGCTAATTGTACTTTTGGGCCGAATGTAACTGGTACTCCTGGTCATTCTATCAAAGGGAACATCACCATCGGCTCGGGGGGGACATTAAATTACAGTCCTGCTTCAGCTGGAACAATAAACTTGAATGGTTCTGGAACCCAAACCATCAGTGGTGCTGGTACTTTCACCACTGGCGCAAATGCAACGCTTGCCGTTGGAGCCTCATCTACAATCGATTTTGGCGCCACAAATGCAATTGCTGGTTCTGGAACGTTTACTACTGCATCAGGTTCTACTTTAATCACTGCAAATACTTCAGGAATAAATGGTTCTTTAACCTTGACCAATAAATCACTCAACGCTGCAACAAACTATACATTCAATAACAGTGCCCCCTCTGCTCAAGTAACCGGTGCGGCACTAACAGCTGCAAACAATATTACTTTAAACAATAGTGCTGGACTTACGCTAAGTGCCAACACTTCAATTACTGGTACACTTACTTTAACAAGTGGTAAATTAACAACAAATGGTTTTACATTAACTCTATCTAATGCTGTTTCAGGAAGTTCTTCTACCAACTATATTGTCGCCGATGCAACAGGAACTGCTACCTTTAATGGAATAATAACTGCCAGACTTTTGCCTCTTGGTACCGCAACAGCTTACGCCCCTATGACGGTCACAGCTGGTAGTTCAACAAATTATACAGCTTATGTTACTGCCTCATTACCTTGTTCAGCAACTGATGCAACAAAAATTGTGAATTTAGCTTGGGGTCTTAGTGGAAGCAACACGCCTTCTCAAGTTGAATTTCAGTGGCCTGCAGGAAGTCAAGCAGGTTCATTCGTTCCAGCAACATCCTGTGATTTAGGAAGGTATAATTCTTCTTGTCCATACAACGTCACTAATATTTCAGCAGCTTCAGGAAGCGGACCTTACACCTTAACTTGTACAACTGGATTAGGATCAACAAGCAATATTTACGTAATTGGAAATCAACATGCTGTTTACATCGCAGCGCCAACGGTGACTACAACAGTGGCAGCATCATCCATCACAAATACAACGGCATCATCGGGTGGAGAAACACTGTCTGGAACAAATATCACTTCAAAAGGTGTGGTATGGAACACTTCAACTGCACCAACTACTTCTAATTCTTCCACAGATGACGGAACGGGAACCACGAATTTTTCATCATCTCTTACTTCATTAAGTCCTCAAACACTTTATTACCTCCGCGCTTATGCCACTAATGCTGCGGGCACAGGGTATGGCGATGAAAAAACATTTAGAACGCTTTCAAACCCGGCTACTGCGCAAGCAACGAGTTTGAGTGCAACTGCCACCTCTTCGAGCAATATAGACCTCACATGGAACGCAGCTACTTTTCCTTCATCAGGTGCAACGAATAAAGGCTATGTGCTTTTGAGAGCAGCATCACCTAATACACCTTCTTTGGGTAATTCAAACGGTGCAGCTCCATCCGCTGGAGCGAATACAACAATTGTTTCAAGTGTTATTGCTGAAAATGCCACATCGATTTCAAATACTGGTCTTGCTGCTTCAACACAGTACAACTATTTATTAATTCCTTACACTTGGGATGGATCAAATGCAACAACTTATAATTATTTGACGACCTCCGCTCCTACAGCAAATGCCACGACTCAGTCTGGATCAACACCTCCCGTTTTAACGACGAATGCAGCAAGTTCTGTTTTATCAACGACCGTAACGTTGAATGGAGAAATAACTGCTGACGGTGGAGCAAGTGTAACGGCTAGAGGGTTTGTTTACAGTACATCAGACAATACACCAACTATTGGAGAAGGTGGAGTAACAGATCAAGCTTCAGGTTCTGGCACTGGTACATTTAATTCTGGTGTTTCTTCCTTATCACCGAACACAACCTATTACTGCCAAGCATACGCTACAAACACTTCGGGTACCAGTTATGGAGGAGTGGTTTCATTTACAACGTTAAAAGCAGAACCAAGCGCTCAAGCTACCTCCTTAGTATTTAGCTCTATTACAACATCTGCATTCAGTACTGCATTCACCGCAGCAACGGGCAGTCCAGATGGCTATCTAGTTATCAGAAGTACATCCTCAAGTTTATCTGCCAATCCAGTTGATGGAACAACCTACACAGCAGGAAATAGTCTTGGCGGTGGAACAGTTGTAAGTGTGGGAAGTACCATCTCGGGAATTTCCAATAACAGTTTATCTGCTGGAACTACTTATTATACTTTTGTATTCGCCTACAACAACAGTGGTTCTAACATCGATTACAGAACAACTTCTCCATTAAGTGAAAGCACAATTACATTAACAGATGCGCCTGCTACACCAACTTTTAGTAGCATTACAACTTCAGGATTCACAGTAGATTGGGTAGCAACTTCGGGGGCAAGTTCCTATAGATTGGATGTTTCAACAGCTTCAAACTTTGCAAGCTTTGTAGGTGTTTATCAAGATTTAACGGTAAATGGAACTTCACAAGCAGTTACAGGATTAACCGCCAACACACTTTATTATGCCAGAATAAGAGCTGTAAATGCGTCAGGAACATCAGCAAATTCAACTTCTGGAAATTCGGTAACGTTATCGAATGCACCTACTGTAGGGACTGCAAGCTCAATTACAACTTCAGGATTAACAGCCAATTGGTCTGCTCCAAGTTCACAAGGTGCGGTAACTATCACTTATACGGTTGAATTATCTACCAATACTAGTGATTTCTCAAGTCCGGTTTCAACAGTATCAAGCATTCCATCTGGAACTACTACGAATGCTTTTTCAAGTTTATCGGAAGGAACAACTTATTACTACCGCATTAAAGCAGTGAATAGTTCAGGAAGCAGTGCCTGGAGTTCGGTGAGCGCTGGGGCTACGACGTTGACAAGTTCAATTTCACTTACAGCGTTAGGGACTAATTTCACGCAAGATTTTAATACATTAGCAACTTCAGGTACGTCTTCAACTTTACCGGGTGGATGGTATATTTCCGAATCAGGAGGTAATACAACTTACACTGCTGGCACAGGATCTAGTGGTACAGGTGATACTTATAGTTTTGGTTCATCTTCTGATAGAGCGCTAGGTGGATTGCGTTCAGGATCATTAACTCCAACCTTTGGTGCAAAATACACAAATAATACAGGTTCAACAATAAATAATCTTTTTATTTCATATATCGGTGAAACTTGGAGAGTTGGTTCCGCTAATAGGACTGATAGATTGGATTTTCAATATAGTACCAACGCTACTTCATTAACTACGGGAACTTGGATAGACGCCGATATTTTGGACTATTCAAATCCTGGACAAGCTATTGGATCAGGGAGTATCCAGCATAGCTCTTCAATTTCTAATGTAATTACTGGATTATCAATAACTGATGGAGCAACCTTCATGATAAGATGGTCTGATGTTGATGCAACTAGTTCGGACGACGGAATGGGAATTGATGATTTCTCCATCAAACCTTGCGGAACAGTTTCAGCTCCGACGGCGAGTGATCAAGCATTTTGTTCGGCTACATCACCAACAGTTGCGAGTTTAACAGCAACAGGAACTTCAATTCAATGGTATAGCGCTTCAACAGGGGGGACAGCATTGAGCACTTCAACTGCACTTACAAATAGTACAACCTATTATGCAACACAAACAGTTGGAGGTTGTGAAAGTGTTACTAGAACAGCAGTTATTGTCATCATAAATTCAAACCCATCCGCTCCAACGGGAAGTGCAACGCAAACTTTATGTTCGGGAGCCACAGTGGCGGAATTAAGTGCCTCAGGTTCATCTATTCAATGGTATGCTGCATCTTCCGGGGGATCAGCATTAGCCACAAACACCGCTTTAGTTAATGGTACTCATTACTACGCTTCACAAACGAGCAATAGTTGCGAAAGCACAACACGATTGGATGTTACAGTGGCAATTGTATCTTCAGGCTCCTGGATTGGAGGCACCTCCACCGATTGGTCAAATGCTTCTAACTGGTGTGGTGGTGTTCCAACTTCAGCAACAAACGTAACTATTCCTTCGGGAACAGCAAATTCAGCTATGATTTCTTCGAGTGTAAATTTGAATTCCTTGACAATCAATTCAGGTGCAACAGTTTCAGCAACTGGAACGCCAACCATAACCATTTCTAATAATGGTTCATTTACCAACAACGGAACATTCACCGCTGGAACTTCGACAGTTTCCTTTGCCGGAAACGGGACTGTGTCAGGAACAGTTGGTTTCAATAATGTGGATATTACCGGAGGCGTAAATTTCGGTTCGGCTTCAACCATTAACGGAACACTTTCTATCAATGCTGGTGGATACATCAACACCAATGCGCCACTTTATGGAACAAGTTCAACCTTAAAATACAATACTGGAGGAACTTACGGCAGAGGATCTGAATGGTCTGCAACTTCAGGTCAAGGAGCTCCAAATTCTGTTCAATTATCAAATTCAACAACCCTAAATTATCCGAACACTGGGTCAGGAGCATTTTCAACGAATCTCAGTTTAGCAGGTAACTTAACTATTGATAATGGTTCAGCTATGTATATGGATTACGATGGGAACAATAACAAATCTGGAAGATTAGATGTTGCCGGAAACGTTTTATTAAACGGTAATTTATCTCTTGGAAATGCAAGCGGCGGGGATATAAAAGTTGGAGGAAATTGGACAAGAAATTCAGGAAGTACTTTGAATACCAATGGTCGAGCGGTTTTCTTCACAGGAAGTGGCAATTCAACAATCACTGGAAATGGTGGTGAAACATTCCCATACATGGTGAACGAAAAAACAGGTGGAAGCATTTTATTAGGAAGCAATCTTGCCTTAACTGCTCCAAGTGGTGGAAATGCATTAACACACAAATCAACGGCAAGTATTGATTTAAATTCCTACAATCTTACTTTTTCTGGACCAAATAATTCCGCTATTTTAGCTGATGGTGCATGTTCAATTATAGGAACAGGTAATGTGTTGATTACCTCGAACACTAAAAATTTAACAGGACAAAATACAGGTTCTTGGACCTTTGGTTCAAACGTAGTTTTAAAACTACAAAGCGGTTTGAATTTCGGAACAAATTTGAGCACTATTAATGGAACACTCGAAATTAATAGCGGTGGTTTTGTATCTGGGGATGGTCGTCCGACTTATGGAGTTGGTTCTACATTAAAATACAATTCTAGTGGTACATACGGTAGAAATACAGAGTGGTTAAGTGGTTATTCAACTGGTGCTGGAGTTCCATACAATGTTCTAATTTCAGCAGGAACAACCTTAGATCCAGGAGCTAACTCAAATGCAAGTTTTCAAAGCTGGGTTCGAAATGAACTTACGGTAGATGGTACATTTGATATGTCTCTCACTGACCAAGTAGAGCCGGTAAATGTGCTAGGAAATGTAACTTTTAATGGAGGAACATTGAAACTTAGCACTACGGCGGGAGGAGATATTAAAGTAGGAGGTAACTGGTCTGGCACTGGAACTTTCGTTGCCAACTCACGAGCTGTATTTATTAATGGGACTGGAAATCAAACCATTTCAAGAAATGACAATTTCCCATACTTGATAATCGATAAAACCTCTGGTACACTTTCAATTGCGGGAAATATTACGCTGAACAACAAGTTAACGTATTCTGATGGTTCAATTTCCTTTTCAGGAGGTAGTATTGATGCCTCAGGAGCATCTGCGGAGATTGAGTTCGCTAATAGCAACGCATATACCTTACCTATAGGATTACTTTCAAGTAATGTAAATAAATTAACTGTAAACGGGACGGGAGGAATCACATTATCTGAAAATGTAACTGTTACGAATAGCTTAAAATTAACGAGTGGAGTTATAACTTTAGGTTCAAGAAATCTTACACTTTCAGGAAGCCTGGACGCAAGTGGAAATGGCAGTTCTTCTTCTTACATAAATACGAGTGGTTCTGGTGCCTTTATAAGATCAATTTCTTCAACAGGAGTTGATTATAAATTCCCAGTTGGTTTAAGTAGCTACGCACCAATTTCAGTAAACTTTACGGGAGGTACAATTTCCTCAAGTTCCTTGGCTTCAAGAGCAGTTAGCGGTTTGCATCCAAATGCAACAGACGGCGCATACATAAGAACAAACCTGTATTGGGAAATGAACCAAACAGGCATGACGAATCCTCAATACAATGTTTCCTTTACCTACCCTGGTGTCACAAATGGTACCGGAAGTAATGAAACGGAGTCAAACCTGCTTCCAGCGAAATGGAGTGCCTCAACTGGATGGTTATCATCTGGTGGTTGTTCAATTTGTTTCACAGGTACAACCATGGGAACATCTTCAATTAATACTTCGACTAAAACAATTACATGGAACGGAGTAACTGGATTTAGTGATTTTGGTGGATTTGGTCAAGGAAACGGCTCACCCCTCCCAGTTGAACTCACTTCTTTCGCTGCTTCGTGTGAAGAAGATGTGGTGACGCTTTCTTGGTCTACCGCTTCTGAGCAAAACAGCTCGCATTTCGATGTGGAGAAATCTACTGATGGAGAAAACTGGCGCGTAATCGGAACTGTTTTAGCAGCTGGAAATTCTACGCAAGACATTAATTATTCTTTCATTGATGATGAGAAATCAAACGGTCAAAACTATTACCGTTTGAACCAAGTCGATATCGACGGGAAAAATGAATATTTCGGTCCGATACAAACAAACTGTGTTGAGAAGATCCAATTCACTACTTTCCCGAATCCTTCCGATGCTTCTTTCCAAGTTATTTTAACAAGTAAAGAATTGGTTGGAATGTGTAGTTTAGTTATCTCCGATGCCACCGGTAAAGTAATCGAGCAACGCACCATCGACGTGAAAGAAGGAATCAACTTGTTTGTGATCAACCAAGAGTTCACGCCAGGAATTTACTTCTTAAACGTAACGAATGGCGCGAAGTCAACGCCAATACTAAGACACGCTGTGAAATAAGTCCTAACTTACTACGCAGTAAAACGGCTAGGGAAACCTAGCCGTTTTTTGTTTTGCTTCTGCTGCTGTTGCGCAGGATTTCAAATCCCGCGTAACAGCCAAGGAGAAATCCTGCGAAACAGCCAATTAGTAATTCTGCGAAACAGCGCTTATTGGACTTAGGGGCGAATGATTACTCCTCGTTTTGAGGCCAGCCAAGTGCGCCAAGTTTGAAACGCTTCTTGAGCTTTTAATACAATGGCTTCGTATCTACTTCCGAAGCGGCAGCCTTATGTTGATGAAAATGGACCATTGGTGAATAAGCATTGGTTTTTAAAGCTAACTAGTTTTGGGGGAGCTTAAAATTTTGATAAATCTCTTTGAACGGCTTCTTCAATATCTAATTTTATTAACTCCCAATATTTATTACGAAGACAATTCGGCTCAAAATCTTCGTCCGCATTATCGAAAAAGGTAAGTTGTGATATTATTTCGTTTTTCGTGAGAC
>JACCEC012195662.1_pt1 | contig 10202 bp, 7 predicted proteins | sample 7450121 | NCBI WGS metagenome assembly JACCEC01 (sample SAMN15323455, study PRJNA562643) | freshwater metagenome | isolation source: river surface water | place: USA:Blue River Watershed | collected 2017-08-18 | reverse complement strand
TCTGGAACATTTTTCCGCCAATGGGATTAATATTCACTCGAGGGCCAATGGAATTATCGGCATATCCTCGCAAACGAATCAATTCGCGGTCGTCCAAATTAAATCCGGTTAAACCAGAACCACCCACAAAGAATCGTCCGAAGGGCTGTTCAATATTTCTTGAATATCCGCCCAAAAACCCGAGTTGCACTTGGGTTGCCAACACGAATTTACCTGTAAGTGAGGTGTACCATGCCCCGTCGAATCGCCATTTGTGGTATTCAATCCACTTGTACCGATCTTCGGCAGATGCTTTTTCAAAGGGAACATCGGTAAAAAGGCTACGAGGAGGCGTCATGGCCAACGAAAGTGTAATGTTACTTCCGTAGGTGGGGAAAATGGGGTTATCACCCACCGAATTACGGCTCAACGTTTCACGAATGAAAATGGAATTAGCCGATCCGTTCGATAAAAAGGCATTGATGGATCCGTATTTGTTGATTTCGTAACGCTGGTAATTGATGGAATGAAGGATGTTGAAGAAATCATCCGGTTTTTTCAAACGTTTACCTAACGATACACTGGCTCCGTAAATGGTTAAGCTACCGTGATTAGGATTCAGTACCCGATTTCCAAGGGAATCGTCGGTGTATTTGGCAATACCATTTAATTGTTGGGAGCTGTACAAACTAACACCGAAGGAATTGGGTTTTTTTCCTCCCAACCAAGGCTCGGTAAATGAAAGGTTGTAGGAACGGAAGAATAAGGCATTGGCCACGGCCCTAATTCCCAATTTCTGACCGTCGCCGGTAGGCACAGGAGCCCACTTCTTGGGGTTCAATGCGTTTTTAGCCGAAAAGTTGTTCAAGGTTAATCCAAGAGATCCCACGAAAAATCGTCCACCGAATCCCCCCGATAACTCCACTTGATCCGACGATTTTTCAACCACCGTATATTCCAAATCTACCGTTCCCGTTGCAGGATTAGGATAAGGAATGATGTTAATTTGCTCGGGATCGAAGAAGCCCAATTGACCAAGTTCACGCGTGGTACGAATGATATCGTTTCGAGAGAATTTCTGGCCTGGTTTGGTGCGCAATTCGCGCATGATCACGTGATCATTGGTTTTTTCGTTTCCTTTGATGGTGATTTTATTGATGGTAGCTTGGGTTCCTTCGCTGATGCTCACTTGCAAATCGATGGAATCTTCACCAACGGGAATTTGTGTTGGATTCAATTGAAAGAACAAATACCCGTTGTCCATGTACAATGACGTGATATCCCTACCACTTTGGTCCATGTACAAGCGCTGATCCAATAAGCTTTGGTTGAAGACATCGCCTTTTTTCACGCCTAAAATACTTTCAAGCAAAGAATCGGGATAAATGGTGTTGCCGGTGATGGATACGTTTCGGAAGAAGAACTGACGTCCTTCCTCGATCTTTACCAGGACGCGAAGGCGATTATCGGAAATGGGGTAAAAGGTATCTTGAACAATTGCTGCATTTAGGTAGCCTAAATTCTTGTATTTCCCAATGAGTTTTTCTTGATCTTCGACGAATTCTCCTTGGGAAAACTTAGATCCGCGGAAGACATTCCACCAAACATACGGTTTAACTTTTTTGAAGGTTCGCAAAGCTTTGGCGGAAGTAATGGCTGAATTGCCTTCAAAAACCACTTCTCCAATGCGGTATTTGTTCCCAGGGTTAACCTTCACTTTCAAGAAAACCGCATTGGTTGCGGTAGTATCAGGAACTTCTTCGTAACTCACATCGATGTTGTAGTACCCTTTTTTTAGGTAGTGACTGCGAATTAAATTGGTGCAACTTTGTTTTACGTTTTCGGTCAAAACAGCGCCTTTGTACTTTTTTATATCGTCATTGATGTCGTCAACATCCCCTTTTTTCAAGCTGCTGTTAAAGGCGAACTTGGAGATTTTAGGTTTCTCTTGCAGAACGTAGGTAAGGTAAATTTGATCGCCGTTGATGCTATCGATTCGAATTTTGACATCGCCAAAAAGTCCTTGTTTCCACAGTTTCTTGATGGCATTGGGCAACTCTTCCCCCGGAATTTTGATGGTTTTTCCCGACCGAACGCCAGCAATGATGACCAAGATATCGGGATCTAAAAACTGAGTTCCTTCTACTTTTACTCCGGCAACTTTGTATTCCTTCGCCGTTTGGGAAAAATCGTACAGGGTGTCGTTCTGTGCCTGGGTTGGCGATGCAAATAGGATGACGAGCGCAATGGAGGAAAGAAGAAGAAAGAGTGATTTCATCAAGGTTTTAATTGTTCAGATATTTTTCCAAATCGGCGTTCTCTTTTTTGATAATCAAGAATGGCTTCCACCAAATCTTCTTCTCCGAATTCAGGCCATAATTTCGAACTGAAGTACAATTCGGAATAGGCCAATTGCCAAAGCAAGAAGTTGGAAATGCGGAATTCACCACTTGTTCGAATCAATAAATCGGGATCGGGCATGGAAGCAGTTTCCAAAAATTGACTGATGAACTGATCGTTAACGGAATCGATGGGGAAAGGGTTGTTTTTGTATTCGTTCAGAATAGATTTTACGGCTTCAGTAATTTCCCATCGACTGGAGTAGGAGAGGGCAAGCGTAAGTGTCATGCGCGTGTTTCCAGCGGTATCAGCAATGGCCTTCTCCAACGATTTCCGGGTAGAAGACGGAAGTTGGTTTAAATCGCCAATGGCATTCAATCGAATGTTATTCTTTTGAAGCGTAGCTGTTTCTTTTTGAATCGCTTGAACCAACAATTGCATCAGAGCGCGAACTTCTAAGCTGGGGCGGTTCCAGTTTTCGGTGGAAAAAGCATATAAGGTGAGGTAAGGAACACCCAATTTGGCACACATTTCGGTGGTTTTACGAACCGCTTCTACCCCATTTTTATGACCAAAAATTCGATTTTTTCCAGAAGATTTTGCCCAACGGCCGTTCCCATCCATAATGATGGCAATGTGTTGGGGTAAACGATCGGGTTGAATCTGACTGGTCAAAGAATCCATCTCACAAAGTTAGCGTTGAAACGCAGCACATGTGCCTGTAGAAATGGAATAAATCAAGGTTAAACCGGCGTGGTAGTAGGCGTCGTTAAAATTGCCTACTCCCCTTTGTTTCCCAGCAACAAACTCGGCTTGGCCAATTTCTGCAGAACGGTCCGAGTATTTGATGGCGCCCTTTTGCTTTTCAATTTCGAAATTCTTTCTTCCTGGATAAGCTGAACTCACATCATCCAAATAGTCGGTAAGGGTATGAGTTACTCCCAATTCCATGGCCAATGCCCACGGGCCGCCCAAGTGTGCTTTTATGCCTCCTTGAATGGGTAAAGCAAATGTTACTTTGGAATAGGGTTTCAAAGATCCACCGCGCAAAAAATATTGACCCTCTGTACCTTGATCACGTAAAACAACATCGGTATTTTGAAAAACAGCCGTAGGTGAATGACCCACCAAGGCAATTCCCAAATTCAAATAAGGGGTGAAACGAGCTCCCATCACTTGAGGCTTATAGGCTCGAAAGTGAAATTCGGTAGAAAAGGAAACACGGGTAGCCACGTTGTCGAAACTTAAATTGCGACGTTCCTGCCAGGGTTGATTACTGTTGGCATCGGAACCAGAAAGGGTCGCTCTAGAAATTCCAGCTTTAAAACCAAAATAAGGAGAAATCACCTTTTTCCCCCAAATTTCGGTAAAATTTTGATAGCCACCGAATGAGACTTGAGGTTTTAAATCTCCTTGATATTCTGAGCTTCCTTGCGTAAACCCAATTTCATAAAGCTGTTTAACTTGAGAAATGGCATTAAAAACAGGAAATAATAAGAGGATGAAGATTAGTTTTTTCATAAATCAACGAAAAGCAGCGCAAGCATTATTAATGATGGTATAACGGAAATGAAGGCCCATCATGATGTAACCATCTTTGTATTTTGCACTTCCACGAGCTACACCTTCTTCAAAAGGTAATAGTCCTTTTTCAACCCTTCGATCGGCCAAGGCAGCTGAAATTTCACCGTAATTTGACTTTATGGTAGGGTTATCAGCATAAGTACCACTCACATCATCCAAATAATCGGTGGTGGTAAAGCGATAATTGACCTCCAAATCCAATCTCAAATGATCGGTCAGCGCGAAGCGTAATCCAGCACCCAAAGGAATAGCCAACGTGGTCAAGGCGTAACTATTTTTATTCGGATACTTGATCAAATTTTGTCCTTCCGTGTTCAAAGGTTGAAGCTCATAAACCGTTCCCTTGTATTCCGTTTTCGGATTAAAATGAAACAACGCCAAACCACCAACAACATAAGGGGTGAAACGATATTCGTATTTATCAATGCCAAATGGACGGAAATTATAATCGTACATGGCGGAAAACTCCAACACATCCGTAAAGAAACTTAAATTACGGTTTCGACGAGAATCTCCATTTTTCCCACTCATGGCGCGACTATCTGCGCCAGAAAGATGTCCGTAAGTAAGTCCGAAACGAATAGCTTTTTGATTGTCAAAGTTATTTTTCAAGTGCAACGAACCGCCATATCCCAAATTTGAAACCAAATAATTGGAATAGGCAGAAAAAGAAGAGGCACTGCCATAATCCTGAATGAGATCACCGCGGTACATGGCAGCGTAGGTACCAATGCCATATTCGATTTTTTGACCCCATGCTAAAACAGTTGTAGCGAAGGTAAAAAGGCTAAAGAAGAGGGTTTTCATTCTCGTAAAAATAAGGCATTTCTTAAAATTGAACAAATTTTAAGCTAAATTAACCTTAGAGAATGTTGAATTCTTGGGCTTCTGCAAAAAAGATTTCTTTCTGAATGGGCACAACACCCACTTCTTCACACACCAAGCCTCCAGCCAAATTACTCAGTTGGGCAATTTTTTCAGAAGGCCAACCCAGCGATAATGCTAGGCTCGCAATCGAAATAACGGTATCTCCGGCACCCGAAACATCGGCAATCTTTCGAATGTGCGCTGGAATTAAATGTGCCTCTTTTCCATCATCCAAAAAAACACCCTTTTCGCTTAAGGTGATGAACAATCGTTCAATCCCTTGCTCATGCCGTAAACGATCAGCTGCCATTTTTAAAACGTCCAAAGTAACCTCCGTTTGGGCTAAATGAAGTCCTTCCCTCAGTTCCTTCCAATTGGGTTTGAATAAAGATACCCCATGAAAGGCATTGAAATTCACTTTTTTAGGATCAACCGTAGTGGGGATACCACGCTCCTTACACAAATTCACCAATCGTTGAATATTGGTTGGGTGCAACACCCCTTTGTCGTAATCTTCGAAAATCACCACATCAGCATTGGGCAATAAGGAAGCAAACCGTTCTTCCAATTCCATCGAGGTTACCTCATCAATCGGTTGGGTTTGCTCTTCATCCAAACGCATCAGCTGCTGCTGATTTCCCATGATTCGGGTTTTAACCGTAGTCGGCCTATTTTTACGGCGAATAATTCCCGCTGTAGGCATTCCACTTTCTTCACAAAGTCGTAAAAACGTATCGCCGGCCTCGTCTTCGCCAATCACCGTACATAAAAATGGCGCGGCTTCCATGCTTCGAATGTTCAAGGCCACGTTGGCCGCCCCGCCCAATCGACTTTCCTTTCCGGTAATATCCACCACCGGAACAGGCGCTTCCGGGGAAATGCGGTGTACACTTCCGTACCAATACGCGTCCACCATCACGTCGCCAACGATCAAAACCTGTAAACCCGCAAATGGATTGGTCCAACTCATTTATTTCAATTGAATTAGGGATTGATGAATTCGGTCAACGGCTATTTTTAGCTGCTCATCCGATGTCGCAAAGGATAAACGAATGGCTCGGGGATCGCCGAAAGCTTCTCCCGTTACGGTGGCCACATGCCCCACTTCCAACAAGTACATAGCCAAGTCGGTGGCATTGGAAATGTGCCATTCTTTCCACGATTTGCCAAAATACGAAGAAATATCGGGGAAGGCATAAAATGCTCCCTCGGGAAAATTGATTTCAACACCAGGAATTTGCTTCAAGCCGGCAATCACCAAATCTCGGCGTTTTAAAAAGGCGGCGCACATCGCTTGCGAAGGTTCTCGTGAACCCGTTAGCGCCGCTAAAGCCGCACGCTGAGCAATGGTATTTGCACCCGAGGTATATTGGCTTTGCATTTTCTCAATGGCCTTCGATAATTCGGGAGGAGCAATGGAATATCCCAACCTCCAACCCGTCATGGCAAAGCCCTTCGACATTCCATTGATGATCACCGTTCGATCCTTCATTCCCTCGCAATGGGCAATAGAAGCATGCTTCCCAACGAAATTGATGAACTCGTAAATCTCATCGGAAATCACCGTAATTTGAGGATGACGACGGAAAACCTCAGCAAAAGCCTCCAACTCGGCGGCCGAATAAACCGTCCCCGTTGGATTACAGGGCGATGAAAACAAAAATGCTTTAGTCTTCGAGGTAATGGCTTTTTCGAGTTGTTCGGGGGTAAACTTGTAGTTATTTTCAACGGAAGTAGAAATGCGCACTGGCACCCCTTCTGCCATTTCAACCATCAATTCGTAACTCACCCAAAAAGGCGCCGGAAGAATGACCTCATCACCCGGATTAACCAAACACAAAATGGTGTTGATGACCGATTGTTTGGCACCAGTTGCAATGACTACTTGATTGGGAGAATAATCCAATCCGTTGTCGTTTTTCATTTTCCAACAAACAGCTTCCTTTAAATCGGGATAGCCGGCAACGGGCGGATAAGCGAAATATTTTTGAGATCGAATGGCCTCGATGGCCGCTTCTTGGATGTGCAGAGGAGTTTTAAAATCAGGCTCTCCAATGCTCAAACTAATCACGTCGATTCCCTGGGCTTGCAGGTCCCTCGACTTTTGGGTCATGGCGATGGTTTGAGGCTCATTAATGCCTAAAATCCGATTTGAGATCGTCGCCATATCAATTGCCCAAATCGATCAGTTCAACTTTGGGGTAATTTTTCTGAATGAACTCAAACGTTTGATCTTGCATGTTTTTGTTCACCACCAAATTCTTCAAGGTATAGGTGTAATGGGTCCCATTTTTCTCGAAGATTTTCGCCATGTTTACGTTGTTCGATTTTTTGTCGATGTACAAGCGAATTTTAGAAAAGTTTCTTTTTTTATCCAAAGGCACCAAATCAATCACGAAATTATTGGCTTCGTCCTTCAAATAATAACTATCGAATCCTGTTTCGTAAATGGTAAAGATGTTGGTGGGGGAAATGTCGCCAGGTTTGGGACGGTATTTGGATTTGGAACACTCATTCAGATCAGACATCAAGGTCCACAAGGTGGTTCCATTGCAAATCAATTCTTGGTTTCCCAATTTCAAGCGAAATTTATTTCCTTTGAGTTTGAAGGTTCCCGTTTGGGTCTCAATCACCTTGGCTTTTTGGTCGGTTACCACCACTTTTACTTCACCGGAAACGGTTTTATAGGTTCTAAATTTTGTTGAAGATCTTTTCAAAATTTCCTTGGCCTTCATGGGATCTCCCCCTTGAGCAGAAGCGCCGAATACAAAGGCCAACAAGGCAAAAGCGAACAAAAATTTTCTCATGATTTTACTCATTTTCTTTTAAACGTTTCAAATGCTCTTCCAGTTGATTCAGGTCGGAAAACATCACCTGCCGCGCTTTCGCGCCCTCAAAAGAACCAACAATTCCAGCAGCTTCCAACTGATCGATGATTCTTCCCGCACGGTTGTACCCCAATTTAAGTTTTCTTTGCAGTAAAGAGGCGCTACCCTGCTGGAATTGAACCACAATGCGCGCGGCATCATCGAACATTTTATCTCGATCTGTCGGATCAAAATCGCTGATTCCAATCTCTCCATCGGGATCCTCAGGCTCCGGCAACAAGAAGGCCGAGGTGTACCCTTTTTGCGAGCCGATAAAGTTACAAACGTTTTCCACTTCCGGGGTATCCACAAACGCACATTGCAAACGAACTAAATCGGCTCCGTTCGACACCAACATATCGCCTCGGCCCACCAACTGATCGGCACCGCCCTCATCCAGAATGGTTCTTGAATCGACCTTGGACGAAACCCGGAATGCGATACGACCGGGGAAGTTGGCCTTAATCGTTCCTGTAATCACGTTCACCGATGGACGCTGGGTAGCAATGATCAAGTGGATCCCCACCGCACGAGCCAATTGGGCAATCCTCGCAATGGGCGTTTCCACTTCCCGGCCTGCGGTCACAATCAAATCCGCAAACTCATCCACCACTACCACAATATAAGGCAAGTAACGATGTCCGTTTTCGGGATTCAATTTCCGCTCTTTGAATTTTTGATTGTACGCCTTGATTTCCCGAACCATCGCTTTTTGCAACAATCCGTAACGCAAATCCATCTCCACGCACAAGGCATTCAACGTATTCACTACCCGGGTTACGTCGGTAATAATGGCCTCATCTTCATTGGGAAGTTTCGCTAAAAAATGACGCTCAATGGCCTGATACAAAGGTAATTCCACCCGCTTCGGATCCACCAATACAAACTTGAGATCGGCCGGGTGCTTTTTGTACAACAACGACATCAAGATGGCGTTGATTCCCACCGACTTTCCTTGCCCGGTCGAACCTGCCACCAACAAGTGAGGCATTTTCGCTAAATCAACAATGAAATTATCGTTGGTAATGGTTTTCCCGAGAGCGATGGGCAAGGCCGCCGAACTCTCTTGGAACTTCTCCGAAGCTAATAAAGAACGCATGGAAACAATTTCCGGATTTTTGTTAGGAACCTCAATACCGATAGTTCCCTTGCCGGGCATGGGCGCAATGATGCGAATTCCAAGGGCCGCCAACGACATGGCGATATCGGCTTCCAACGATTTGATCTTACTGATTTTCACCCCAGGAGCCGGCACGATTTCGTACAAGGTTACCGTGGGACCCACCGTAGCTCTGATTTTATCAATATCAATTTTATAGTGCGAAAGCGTTTCTACAATTTGATCCTTGTTCTTTTGCAATTCCTCTTGATCAATTCGAACACGACCGTCGCCATGCTCCATCAACAAATCCAAAATCGGCAACTGATACGTGGGCAAATCGGCATAAGGATCGTAAGGACCGTATTTCGCCAGTAGTTCTTTCGAGAGTTCATCCGGATCGTCCAACCTTGGGGCCACCACGGCGGGTTCGGTCATGGGAGCAACCGGCGGTGGTGGTGGCGCCATTTCCGGTTCGGGCATCACCACTTCAAATTCGGTATTGGAAACCGGTTCTTTTTCGGGTTTGGGCGTGGAAGGCGTTTCAAAATCGAAATCGATTGATTCCTCTTCCGGCTCTTCCAAAAAGGTATTGTCGTCTTCCAATTCTACCGGAGCCTCCACTTCAATTTCAGGCTCGGGAACCACTTTGGGTTTCACCTTGGGAGCCGCCTTGGCCAAAGGTACTTCTTCTTGAAATTCAGCTTCTTCGCTAGCATTGAACCAAGAAGGTGTGGTGAAAACCCAGTTAAAACGGATGCTGATCATGGCCAACCAGGCCACCAACCAAAAGAGTCCGGCACCTACCGAACCAATGAATTCGGCAATCCATCCGCTCACGTAAAATCCGAAAGCACCGCCTAGAAAACTCACTTCTCCGGGCTGAAGAATTCCGAAAATATAGCCCAGTGTTCCCGAAATGAAGATCATGAACGTTATGGCCGGCTCTACCAAACGAAAAAGCTTGAACTTGGTATCAACAAATAACACCCGAACACCGATAACAAAAGCGAGGTAACTGATTCCGATGGCCGCTAATCCAAATCCTTCCCGCACAAAAAGATGGGAAATCCACGCTCCAAAACGGCCCAACCAGTTGCCGGCTAAAACATCGGAGTCGCCGCCGGTAAACAAGTAGGTCCACGACCCTTGACCCACAATGGCGGCGAAATCTTCTTTCCATGTAAAGGAATACGAGATGAACCCCACCAACGACAATACCGAGAAGAGTAGGAGGAACAATCCCAACAAAATCCGCGGACGGTTTCCGGTGAAATACGCCTTCAATTCCGGATCTGCCGAAGCATCTCCCTTGGTTTTTTTCTTCTTTTCCTTCGCTGAAGGTTCTTCTTTAAATGTATTGGCCATTAAAATGGATATTATCCCACGCAAATTTTCAATTCAAAATTGGGTTTTTTATGCAAAAGTTTGCCACAAACCCGACAAGGTGTACTGAATAATGAACG
>JACCEC011294009.1_pt1 | contig 10203 bp, 8 predicted proteins | sample 7450121 | NCBI WGS metagenome assembly JACCEC01 (sample SAMN15323455, study PRJNA562643) | freshwater metagenome | isolation source: river surface water | place: USA:Blue River Watershed | collected 2017-08-18 | reverse complement strand
TCTTGGCGAACTTTAGGATCGGGTTCATAATCTGGAAATAAATCCTTAATACTCAAAGTAACTATTTGATTAAAGTTTTTATCAAAGAAATCTAATGATTTATCCAAATTGACTTGTACAAATTCACTCAAATTCAGTTGTTTAATTGAACTAGAACTCCAATTTATTCCATACAATGTACTAGTTTTTTTAATTTGGAAAACTGGTTCTATTGGCTTGTCCAGTTCTAATAATCCAGACCATGCGTAAACTTTATTAATATACCGTGTTTCTGGTATTTCAGTTGATGCTCTTTGTTCAATAATAAAACATTTTGAACCAACTGGTGTAATTGTTACAATACCACCCACCCAATCAAGAAACCAAGTTTTTACACAGGTTGATTGGTCAAGATCAATTAACCATATATTATAGTAGCATTTGGTATTATAAGGACTTTTTGATCCCATGTTGCAACCAACCCATAAAAGAGAAGGTGAATACATAAAAGCATTTCGGTTATAAATAATAAATGTATTTATTGTATTTATTGCATCATTAATTTTTTTCAAATCTGTATTTTTATAATAAAGTATTTCGCATATGGATTTTTGTGTATCAAGATTTTTTATTTTAATACTCACTTCATCCCATTCAACTAAAATAACTTGATCTTTCCATTTGACTAATCGAGCTAAATTAATATTATTTGTAAATTTAAAATTGGGGTGTTCATGTACAATCGATTCTGCCATTGAGATAAATAAAATTTACAAATTAAGCAAATGCAATTTCAATTATTCTGACTCATATATTTCATAGTAACTAGTATTGGTTTTTTGTGAAAAATTATTAACAATAAATTTAACATTACCATCAGAAGACCTAATAGGATAAATTACTGAAGGAAAAATTATTGATTGAAATAGTTTAGTAATATTTTCGGAAATTTTAACTTGGGTATTTGCTGTGAAATCCCAGCAGTAAACATTGTGAATACCAATTGTTTTTTTAATTGTGTAAAAAACTATACAATTTGCATTAAATTTTCCTATGGTTTTTTCAGAATCTGGTTCAGAACCAGGTTCATAATCTGGAAATAAATCGCTTATTCCTAAAGTTAAAATTTGATTAAAATTCTTATCTAAAAATACCATGCGATTATCATGCGAATTAATTAATAATAATTCACAAGTTCCCAGTTGTTCAACTGAACTAGATTTCCAATTAACAGCATACAAGTCAACTGATTTTTTAATTTGATAAACCGGAACCATTGGCTTATCAAATTCAACCAAGTCTGACCAGGTATAAACATTATCCATGTTTTCTAATGGTTCATTTGATTCTTTTTTTACAACAATAAAATATTTTGATCCAATTGGCCAAATTGAATCAATCAAATTAGGACACCAAGTTTTAACACATGCGGATTTTTCCAAATCAATTAACCAAATAACATATTGTTGTTTAATCTGATAATAATTTATCCAACAATTAAGAACGCTTCCAATCCATAAAATAGAATCAGAATACATAAAGGCGTTTTTTTCAGAATTATCACGTGAAGTTACACCATAAGCAAAATCAGAATACATAAAGGCGTTTTTTTCAGAATTATCACGTGAAGTTACACCATAAGCAAAATGTTTTAAATCAGAAATTGTATTAAATTCCAATTCACATATAGTTTTTTTAGTATCTAGATTTTTTATTTCAATACTTTCTTTATTCCACTTAACTAAAATAACTTGGTCTTTCCATTGGACTAATCGAGACGAATGGATATTATCCAAATAAGAAAAATCAGGATGGGTATATACTTTTGAATCTGTCATTACAATATAAAAGTTTGTAAGCTAAAGCAAATACAATTTCAATTATTTTGATTGGTGTATTTGATATTTACTCTCACCATTTTTACTTGCTATTTTAGTTAAAAATTTAATTTTATTTCCGGAACGAAATGGAACAATATCAAATAATTTTTTTTTAATTTTTTTACCATTGGGAAAATTAATCTGGGAATTCGCTGTAAAATCCCAACAATAAATATAATTAAAATGGCCAAAATCTTTCCAATATAGTAAACAATTTTCATTACCAATATATTTTTTTTCCCAGTTAATTTGTATTGGACTGTTAGATTGGACATTTTGGTCAAGTTCAGGAAACAAGTCGTGCAGGCTTAATGTAAATATTTTATTAAAGTTTTTGTCTAAAAAATTCAATCGATCTGAACTTTTAACCACTAGCACAAATTCAACTGAACCAAGGTACTCAATTGCACTTGAACTCCAGTCAATTGAATATAAATTATCATATGTGCTAAATTGAAAAACTGGTTCAATTGGCTTGTCGAGCCTTTCCAAGTCAGACCAGGCATAAACATTTATTTGTTTACTTTTTTTATATGGTATAATTTGAAAATATTTTTGTCCAACCAGTATTATTTTCTCAATCCAATTAACTGCCCAGGATTTAATTAATTTTAATTGGACTAGATCAAATAACCAAAAACAATAATAATTATGACATGAATCGAAATAATACTTTTGACATCCAATCCATAAAATAGACTGGGTGTACATAAAAACACTTAAATTTGAAAAAGAATAGGCTCCATTTGATTCATTAATTGGTTTTAAATTTTCAGTATTGGCAAACTCACCCAAAACCTTTAATTTATCAAGTACATTATAAACTATTATGGTTTGATTTTTGTATTTGTTCTTTTTTACATTTGTCTTTATTTCAACTGAAATAACTTGTTCCTGAATTTTGTTAAATTCGCACGTTAAGTCTTTCCATTTGACTAATTTAACGCAATTATAATCAGTGTCTGTATATGTAAAACCAGAGTATTCGTAAACAACAGAATCTGCCATTGTTATGTTAAATGAAAATAGTTAAATGGATACAATTTCAATTATTTTACTTCTGATTCATATATTTTAGCAAAAGAGCTTCCCCAAATCCAACCAAATTGAATATATTTAATTTGTGGTTTTTGACTTTTATTTGACTTAATAGATGAGCGAAATGGAATACTACTAGTAGCAGAATATGTAGCAGAATATTCCAGATCTTTAGATGGAAAAAATATTTGGTTATTTGTGTTAAAATCCCAACAATAAGTATGCGCAATACCTTTTTGTAACATATTTTTACGTCCCCAATCATAAATTGGATTTCTAAATTCACTATACAGTAAAATATTTTGATTAAAAACTATTGACCATCTTCTAGAGTTATCCTGACTATTAACAATTGCTTCATTGGATAAATCAGGAGCCAGCTTAATTAATTCAACTGGGACATAATTGGGAAATAAATCTTTTGGTTTCAAACTAATTATTAGGTTAAAATTTTCATCAAAAAAATCCATTTGGCATTTATTGTAAAAAGTTTTTACAAAAGCACACTTGGTGAATTGGTTAATAGAACTGGAACTCCAATCAATACAATACACATGAGAATTTTCAAACAAATATATCGGTTCTGTAGGATGGTCCAATTGAGCTAAATCTGACCAAACATGTACTTCATAATGTTCTTGTCCTCCAACAGTAAAATATTTATTACCAACTGGTACAATTTCATTAACCGTGAAAACTGATAAGCACGTAGTCCAAGTTAATTTATCCAAATTAACAAGCCAAACCATTTGCGAATGATTTCGACTTTGAATACCAATCCATAGTACACAATCCGAATACATAAAAATATTTAAATTTTTAGTAAGGGTTGTTGCACAATCTAGTGGTAATTCTATTTGACAAAGTAGTTTTTTGGTATCAGCATTTGAAATTACCAAATAATTTGTTTTGTTATTGAAATTTTTATTATATGTGGTTTTAACAGAAATAACTTGATTCCCATACTTGACTAATCCAAAATGGCGCACATAATCAACATGGTAGTTTATTGACGGGTGTTCCCAAACAATTGAGTCTGACATTAAATTAAATATAAAAAAGTGGAGAATAAATTAAGGTAATTTCATTTTTTATTAAATTAAGGTAATTTCATTTTTTATTAAATTAAGGTAATTTCATTTTTTCTATGCAAATTAATCCAATTCATATTTTTTACGCCGAGTATTAAATTCAAAATATTCAATAGCAAAATAACCCACTTTATTGTTAGTGGTACGATAAGGTTTAACAAGACAAGTAAAAAGTTCTGTTTCATAGTTAGGAAATTTTACTTGAGTATTAGTTGTAAAATCCCAACAAAAAATATTTGTTTGTCCAAGTTTTAAAATTTTTTTTTCAGGATACGTATAAACAGGTTTAGAATATTCATAGTATAGTAAAATATTATTATTTACTCTAATCATTGTATCTAATTTATTATCTGATTGGTCAGATGAATTGAGTTTAATTGGTTGGTAATTAGGAAATAAATCTTGAATATTTAAATTTATAATTTTGAAAAAATTCTCATTAAGTAAATCCATACAGGTAGAATTGTAGTATATGCGCAAATAAACACAATTTGCCAGGTAACCAATAGAACTTGAACTCCAATTTATATGGAACAAAGCAGAACCCTGTGCAAATTGATAAACCGGTTCAGATGGGTTGTCAAGCTGGGCTAGATCTGACCATGGGAATACTTTGCATGGGTCCGGTAAATTTATTTCGGGATGTACATAAAAACATTTTTGTCCAACAAGACGAATGGCTCTTATTGGGAACTTGGATAATTTTTTTTCCCAGGTTAAATTAACCAGATCAACTAACCAAACATTATAATATTTATTACCATCAATACCTATCCATAAAATAGTATCCGAATACATAAAAACAGTTAAGTGTGCAGACAGTCTACGTTCACAATCCGAGTCTAATGGGAATTGGTATATTATTTCAGTTGTGTCTTCGTTTTTAATAGTTATAATATTTGGTTCTAAAGTATCAATTCCAGTGTATGAGGTTTTTACTGAAATTACATGTGAATTATATTTAATTAAATAATAATTTAAAGAATAATTAAATTTAACATCTGAATCTATCAAGTGGTGTTCACAAACAATTGAATCAGTCATTGTAAATAATAACTAATGGAGAATAAATTAAGACAATTTCATTTTTTTTAAATTAATCAGACTAGTAAAAGTATATTAAACTATATTAAATATACTTAAAGAATTATTATTTAATATTATTTAATGAAAGCTAAAGAAGTTATGAAATTATTGGATATTTCTAGGTCTACTTTATTTAATTACACCCGAGATGGTAAAATTAAAGTTACACAATTAGACAACGGTTATTATGATTACGATGAAGAGTCTGTTTTTAAAATCATTAAAAAAGATTCCAGAGTTAATGTTATTTATTCTAGAGTTTCAACATATAAACAAAAAAACGATCTTGAAAACCAAATTAATAAAATTAACACTTATTGTCAATCTAAAAATATTCCAATTAATAAAACTTATTCTGACATTAATTCTGGCTTGGATTTAGACAGAACCGGTTTTAATAGTCTTATGGATGATGTTATTGACTTAAAAATTAAAAATATTTATATTACACACAAAGACAGACTTACTAGAATGTCATTTAAGACTATTCAACATTTATTTAGTAAATATGGAACTAATATTGTTATTATTAGTAATAATAAACAGCCAAGTAACACAACTAACGATAACGAAATATTTGAAGAGCTTATTAGTTTAATGCATGTTTTCTCTACTACAATGTATTCTAATAGACGAAAAAATAAAATTAATATTTTTAAAACCGATATAGAAAACTTTATTTCCGCAGATTAAAAATATATTTTCATTTAAAGATTGAGTTATTATAGTTTATAATAAAATGAACAATAATAAACCAAAAGTTAAACTTAAAACTATACAATTTGTTATAGATAAAAAACACCAAAATATTTTAGCTGATATGACAACTATTTCTAAAAACATATTTAATTGTTGTGTCTATTCAAACAATATTTTTTACTTATTTAAAAATCAAGCCTATCAAGAACTATATGAGTTTTTAAAAACAATTAAAAATTCCGACTTAAGTAAAACCAACAAAAAAATACTAATTAACTTAGATAACAGAAATATTATGTTACAAAAATTAAAATACTATTATGATTTTTATAATACAAATCATCAAATAGTTATAGCTAATAATAAAATTATTTATGAATACATAAAATCCAAAGCAACTAATTTAATATTAACTAGTGCAAACATAGAAGATTTTTATAAAACAACAACTAATGAACTCGAACATTTAGTTAACTATAATCAAACAAATAAAAATTATGTGTTTATTGATATAGTTGACAGAATCATCAAATCTTTTTATAATAAAACATATTTTAAAACAAAAAAACAAATGATAAAAAAAATACCGTTTACATATAATTCAGAACAGCTTAAAACAGATATTGAAAATAATTTTTATTATTACGATAACAAAAAACAAGTAAACTATAAGAAAAAGCTAAAGGAAAAGTTTAAAATTGAGCTTATTAGCGAACAGTATTTATTTAAATTATTTGTTTATGAGTATTGCTTAGGTACGAATAAAGAAAAGCTTCCAGCTGATGTAACTTTAAATTTAATTGATAAATATTCGGAAGCAATAACAAGTTATTATGGACTTATAAATAAAAAAATATCTGCAAACAAACCAAAATATTTAAATAAAGATGAAAAATTTAATTTATATTATTTTACATCATCTTTTAAAATACAAGCCAATACAGCTAGGTTAACGGTTGGAAAACATATAGCCGAAAATTATAATAAGTATAATGGTAATTTATTAAAAATAACAAAAAGAAAATATTGCCATAAACATAACATATGTTTAAGTATAAAAAATAAAATTAAAAAAAATTATATTAAAACATCAAACGGATATATTAATAAATGCGAAGTTATAGATGGTTATTATTTAAATTTAAAACTACCAACTGTTTTAAAAACTAAAAAAATAAAACAAATAGAAATAATACCTTATGGAAATATATTTACTTGTCATGTTACTTTAGAAGAACCAAATAATGATGAAGAAGTAAATGAATCTGTAACATATTTAAATTCTATATCAATTGACACAGGTATGAAAAACCTGCTAACAATATACAATCCAACGGGTGACCAGTATATAATAAAAGGCGGAAAAATAAAAGCCATAAATGAATTTTATAATAAAAAAATAAGTGAACTACAATCACAAAATGCAAAAACATTAAACTTACATAAGTTTAATAGACTTTATTCGTTATTAGTCGAACGAAAGAACAAACTTAATGGGTTAATAAACTTAATGGTAGACAAGTTAATAAAAACTTATGCCGATAAAAAATATTTTATTGTTGGATACAATGAAAATTGGAAAACAAGAGTAAATATGGGACAAAATAATAATAGACAATTTTATGCCATCCCATATTCAAGAATAATTAAAAAACTAAAAGAAAAATTATTGTCTAATGGAAAAGAACTAATAATAACTGAAGAAAGTTATACATCAAAGTGTGATAGTTTAAGTTTAGAAAAACTGGATAAAACAGAAAATTTTATGGGATGTCGTATTTATCGCGGTTTATTTATTTCGTCAACAGGAAAAGCCATAAATGCAGATTTAAATGGTGCAATAAATATAATGCGTAAAAAAATAAACTTAACGACAATATATGGAAATAAAATTTTTAGTCCAGAAATACTAGAAGCATAATTGGCGAGTTCGTAAAAGAATAGCCAATAAGAGCGCTAGTAGCCTTAAGCCCATAACGGGTTTATGGTAACCAAAAGGTTACATATGAGGAGTGTTGTTGATAAGGTTTAATACACTTTCTCTAACTAGATTCATATATTTTAAACCAAGTCTTAGAACCAAACCATTCAGATGCAATGTACTTAATTTTACCTATAGGATGGGAAGCATCAGATAAAGCACGGAATGGGATTATTTGATGAATGAAAAAGTTTAGATCATAATTTGTGAACTTTACTTGGGAATTAGTTGTAAAGTCCCAACAATAAATATTGGTTTGGCCTGGCTTTAAAATATTATTGTCTCTATCGACAATTAGTTCTCTGTATTCCCAGTATAATAAAATATTATCAATTATGTTTGTTTTAAATTTTATTATATTTGTCTTACACTCATTAAATGCTTGATTTTCTGTTGGATTATCCCATTCAACCGGTTGTAAAGGTTGATAATTTGGAAATAAATCTAATATATCTAATGAAGTTATTAGTTTAAAATTCACGTCTAATAAATCTATTTGAGTAGACGTGAAATAGTGTCTTATGTAAAAACATTCAGAAAGTTTTTTAATGGAACTTGAGCTCCAATTAACTTCGAACAATGCTGAATCGCGTGAAAAAGCATAAACAGGTTCAGTTAGATTGCTCGGGTCAAGTAAATCAGACCATTTGTATACGTTAAATTTTGAATTTAGACCTGATACATAAAAACATTTGTTACCAACTAACTTAATTTGACTCGCTTGACAAAATGATAATTTTTTTGTCCAGGTTAAATTTGACAAATCAAATATCCAAACATCCCGTTGTGAATTGTGAATACCGATCCATAAATTAGAATCAGAATGAATAAACACTTTCAAGTCATTGGTTTCTATACTATTTAAGTATGAACATAATTCAAGTTTCCAAATAATTTCTTCAGTATCTGCATTTTTAATTAGCAAATAATTTGGTTTATTTTTCTTATTATTCGGATTATAAGTTGTACTTACAGAAATGGTTGTTTCCTTATACATGAATAAATGATCAAGTTGAGAAAAACAACCTTTATCGTCTAATTTTATAGATTGGTGTTCTAATAGTCTTGAGGCAGCCATTAAATTGTTTAAAAAAAGTGGAGAATAAATTAAGGTAATTTCATCTTTTTCCAAATTTACTTTGCAAATTAAACCGATTCATATATTTTGCTCCATGATGCAGCATTTACTCCTTCACGACTTAAAATTTTAATTTTACAAGAGCCGTTATCATAAGAACGAAATGGAACAACATTGTTAATCCAATGGGATAATTTAATACTTGGAAATTTAACTTGTAAATTAGTTGTAAAATCCCAACAATAACAATTGGCAATACCCGGAACTATTCCACCACGGTGTTCCTCATAATTTATCATATCCAAATATAACAACAAATTATCATTAACTGAAATAATAATTTCGGTGTTATCAGAATCCCCATTTACTGGTAAGCCCGTATAATTTGGAAATAAATCTTTTACATTTAACTGAAATATAAATTTAAAATTCTCATCAAGCAATTCAATAAATTCTGAATCTATTTGCGTTTTAATAAAACTTGAATTGGCTAAATTCCCAATAGAACTGGAACTCCAATCTATAGGAAATAAACCATCATCTTTTAAAAGCTCATAAACAGGTTCTGTGGGATTATCCAATTTAACTAAATTTTTCCAATCAAATACTTTTCCGTTGGATTCCAAATAAAAATATTTTTGCCCGATAGGAATAATTGTTTCAACAGATTCGGTTGTAATGGTACTTTTAATTTCTTTGGTTTGCATATTTACAGTATACACAATATTTTTTCTTTCAACACCTTTTAATACTCCAACACCAATCCATAAAATTGAATCTGAATACATAAATGTACTTAAACGATTTGATAAACTTGCGTCTTTATATAATTTTATTTGAAATTTAATTTTTTCATGCGTGTTTAAATTTTTTATAACAATAATATTTTCATATCCACCTTGTAAAACTGACTCTGAATATATGTGTAATACTTGATTATTGGATTTAATCAAATGGTACCAACGTGGTAAACGATTTATATTGTTGGGACGTATGGAATTATGTTCATAAATTATTGTGTCAGACATTATAATCCTGGTTAATTTTGATTATAAAAGAAAGTTTCACTTTTTTTAATTTAGTTTATCAGTTAACTAACCATTAGATACTAACCAGATTCATATATTTTACTCCAATGAGTATTATTGGATATTTCATGCGACAAATATTTAATTTTATTATTAAAATGATCGTGGAATGGAACAATATTATCGATAAAACAGGATAATTTCCGACTTGAAAATTCCACCTGAGTATTAGTTGTAAAATCCCAACAATAAAAATTAGCAACTCCTAATACTTTTATTTCATAGACACTATTTTCAATTAAATTTGTGTATTCCATATACAATAAAATATTATTATTTATTA
>JACCEC010704372.1_pt1 | contig 10204 bp, 11 predicted proteins | sample 7450121 | NCBI WGS metagenome assembly JACCEC01 (sample SAMN15323455, study PRJNA562643) | freshwater metagenome | isolation source: river surface water | place: USA:Blue River Watershed | collected 2017-08-18 | reverse complement strand
CGAATCCCTTCGGGGCTACCACTGATATCTCTCTTCTCACACAGCAAATGTGCGAGAAGAGAGATTTTTGTTTTATACCGCACGATAGATTTACACCATGCGAGTAATCACTACAGAACAACTTAAAAGTATTCTCGCTAATCTTCCAAGCAATCCTCGAATTATCGCCTCTGGAAACTTCTCTACGCCTCGCACCTTGTTAGCGATTGCAGATGAGGTAATCCCTGAGTTCAAGCTTCATATGCTGAACGCTCACGGCAGTGGAATTCCAGATCGCGAAGGCATCACTTACGAGACCGCATTTGTTGGTCCTGCGATGCGCAACCATCCACGTCTGGAATACATCCCATCTCGCCTTTCACTATTGCCAGTTTTAATCCGCAACTTTTATCGACCAGATGTAGTTTTCATTCACACATCCCAGCAACGTTTTGACACAGTAAGTCTTGGAACTGAAGTAAACATCCTGCCCCGCGCAATTGAAACCGCTCGCGCACATGGGGGATTAGTTATTGCCCAAGCAAATAAGCAGATGCCATATACCTATGGAGATTCTCAGATCTATGACAGCGAGATTGATTACTTGGTAGAGGTAGATGAGCCACTGCAAGAAAAGCCTGCTACTGAAATCACCGATATCCAAGCAGAAATCGGGAGCCGTATTGCAGCCCTAGTTGAGGATCACTCAACACTGCAATTAGGAATCGGTGGAGTTCCCGATGCCGTTTTAATGGCGTTGAAACAACGTAAGGGTTTACGTATCTGGACCGAGATGTTTTCAGATGGAGTCTTAGAGCTTTCAAAAGCGGGCACCTTAGATGATGAGGTTTTAATCACCGCATCCTTTATCTTTGGTAGCCAAGAGCTGTATCAATGGCTTGATCTCAATAAAAAGGTGCGCATGCTCCGCACCGAACGCACCAATGATCCAAGCCAGATTGCACGCCAAGCCAAAATGACCTCAATCAACAGCGCACTAGAAGTTGATTTATTTGATCAAGCAAACGCCAGCCATGTTCGTGGAAAGATCTACAGCGGCTTCGGCGGTTCAACAGATTTCATTGTGGGTGCGCTGCACAGTCGTGGCGGCCAATCATTTGTTGCTCTTCCTTCATGGCATCCCAAGGCAAATGTTTCTACGATCGTTCCTAGATTGCAGGCTAACGTCACACATTTCCAGCACTCCTATGTTGTGACTGAACTGGGCGTTGCTGCATGCTTTGGCCATAGCCAGAACAATCAAGCGCTAAACATCATTAAAAACGCAGCGCACCCATCTGTTCGAGAAGAGTTGACGGCAAAAGCTGCCGAATACGGTCTTATTTAAGCTCTCCTTAGTACCCTTTCTCCATGATCGCTTTTGACCTCAAGCACCTGTTCTTTGGAATCTTTGCCGGCCTGTGCGCATATGCATTTGGTCGACGAGTCCTGCCATGGATGTTGTTGGGTTACATCGGAACATTTTGGGTATTACTTGCTTTGATGCTGTCACCTAAAAAGGAACGCACACCACTGAAAGAGTGGAACCCAATAACTGAATTAAAGCGTCGACCAAAGAAGAATTAAATATTACTCCTTCTTAGATCAAGCGCAGTTCCGACAAAACTTGTTCCTAGAGGAAATAACGGTAAAACACATGAATTGAATGCGTGATAAGTGTCTGGCTTACCAGGCCACGTATGTGCAACGACTTTTTGCATTGGGTCGAGTTCATGAAACCACGAACCATTTACATGGTCGATAACATGGCGATCTATATATTCCCACCATGTTGAGTAGTCATCTAGATATTTAGATTCTTTTGTAAGAATCCAAAGAGTGTATGCGGTCATAACAGCCTCAGCCGCAACCCAAAACATCCTTGAGCGGACCACTGGCTTGCCATCCCAATCAATTGTGTATACAAATCCCTCGGTACCATCGGCAGACCAACCAAATTCTTTCGCTTTTTCGTATAAACCGATAGCCCCTTGATCAATCCAAGAATCATCAAGGTCACTACCTTCAATTTGCAATTTCAATTGAAGAATTAACCTAGACCACTCAAATAAGTGACCAATTGTGACACCAAAAGGGCAGAACGGGTCAGCAGGATTGTCAATATTAAAGTCCTTATCGACGATCCATTCTTCATTGAAATGTTCTGGAAGCATCCAAGAGTTCACTTTCGCAAAGTCTTGAATTGTCCGTTTGCAAATCAAGTATGCACGGTTTCTATATTTTTCGTCGCCCGTGACATCATAAGCTGCTGATAAGGCTTCAACAGCATGCATATTTGCATTAATTCCACGGTAATTGTCCAGAATTGAGAAATCCATATTCCAGGTATTTCTCATCATTTGAAAATCTTCATCCCAGTAGTAATTATCGATAACCCCGTCAATAATTGATAAAAGTTCGTCCGCCCTGGCAGAACCAGCAACTTTTGCTGTGCAAGCAGCAAGAAGTACAAACATCTGATCGTAAGCCAGTTTATGAGTCACGAATGGTTTACCATTCAAATCAATTGAGTTAAAAAAACCGCCATTATCTTTATCATGGAATAGATCTAAAAGTGCATCTATCCCGTGATCAATCAACCTATTTGAATCTGCCATATCAAATAACTGAGCCAAACCCAAAACTTGAATCATTCTGCACTGAATGTACACTTCTCTTGGTTTATTTAAGTCGACTTTTCCCGTCGAATTAAGATAGCCAAATCCACCTTCATTCATTTTAGAGCCTCGAGTAAAGTCAATGAGAGAAATAGCCTGAGATCTAAGAAAACTCTCACCGTATTTTGTCTTTCCAGATGAATCTAAAGAACTGGAAAATTTAATTGGACACATTTATGAACTCCTAACGAAGCGCGACAGGGCGTAAATCGGAATCATTTTTGTAGTACCACTGAATGTTGCAAACTTGTGAAGGGTGATCTGAATCATCTCCAAACCATTGATCAGTAGCGTCTTGGTGTTCGTAATTTCGCAAGACGTGATGATGCAATTCCCCATCTTTAATAAACCATTCTTCCCATGTCACCCCATTAGAAGGCGAAGTGACAGGATAAAGGTGTAGAAGGCCCAAAGGAACTTGCGAATGTGCCATCCACTCAAAAACCAGACCCTCAAATGGATTGGCATCACTTGCAGAGTTTCTGAGAGGCGTTAGAAAGACTTCTTGAAAGCTAATATTTAGACTTTTGCAAAAGGCTTCTAAGTTAGCCGACTCCCATTGATTTAAAACATCAATTTTCCAAGATTTTTCAGACATTTGTTCCCCTACATGACTATTTCGTAACCAGAATCGGCTTTAATCTACGGGGGGTGTTATCACCTGAACTTTATGCTTTTTAAATGCATCTGACAAGTGGGATTGCGGCGCTGTATCGGTAATAAAATAATCTGCTCGACCGATTTCAGCCAATTGTGCAAAGAGTCGAACATCTGTTTTGGTGCTGTCAGCAAGTATTGCGACTTTTTCAGATCGCATCATCATTTCTTTAAGCATTGATGCTTCAGCTAGGTTGCTGACTGAATAACCATCAGGGGATACTCCACCAACTGCGATTAATGCAAGGTTACACTGGATATCCACGTCTCCACCCCCAAGTGCCTGAAAACTGACGGGACCGATGGTGGCTTGTGATGTGTGAAGCACAGAACCGCCAAATATGTGTAAAGCCCTGTAACATTTTGGCTGCAATTCTTTTGAGATTTGTAAATTATTTGTTGCAATTGTCAATCCATTATGATTTGAAAGGTGTCGGGCAACCGACAATATTGTTGTACCGGCATTCATAATTACAACAGAATTATCCTGAATCAAATTAGCCGCGGCTGCACCAATTGCATCTTTACGAGAAATTTGTACGCGCATTCGAACATCAATTCCAGTATCTGGTTTGGGAACAATATTTGGGCTTATCGCACCCCCATGAGTTCTAATCAGAATGTTTTCAGAGTCCAAATCATCAAGATCGCGACGTATCGTGTCCGTGGACACTTTGAAGTGTTCAGCCAATTCTGAGACAGCTACCTGACCGTGTTCGTAGACGTACGCTGCCAGATCCGCCTTTCGGCCCGCAGGCAGTCGGCGAAGAAGAGACCCATCATCTGAGGTTGATTTGCTGTTTTGTGTCACGAGATCCCACCTTCTAGAAGATTTGGCAACTAATTAAGCGTAAATTTATGCAGGTTAAAATTGAAAAACAGCAAAATCTCGAAAAATCAAAATCAGCATAAAACCGCAAACCCAAAATTTCCATGCGCTATTAATAGCACATATGTGAAGAAAAACCCCCTATTTTTCCGTGTAACATTTGTATAAATCTTTACAAATTGCCTGGAAGGTCATTGACACACTTTTGATATGAAGTTAATCTCTGCCAAAACGTGCAAGATTCCGCATTAAATGGCGTAAAACAGCACGAATAACTATCGCATTAGGGGGAAAAATGAAGAAAAATGCAAGTTTCAGAACGCGTCTGACAGCACTCCTCAGCGTCGCTGCGGTCCTTGTTGTTGGCTCAGGCGTTACAACGCCTGCACGTGCTGCTGATGTAACGCTCGAATTTTCACAATGGTGGGAGCCAGAACTTCCAGCGGGTTCCTTTAGAGCTCTTATGGATGAATTTGAGGCCGCAAACCCTGGGATTAAGGTAAAGCTTCTAAGCGGTCCTTACTCCTCTACAAAAGAACAGATTGTTGCTGGAGCAGCTTCAAAGACCATGTCAGATGTGGTTGGTCTAGATGGAGCTTGGGTGAGCGACTTCGCTAAGCAAGGTGCCCTTGCGAGTCTTACAAAACTCATGACCTCTTCAAAGTACGATCAAACACAACTCGCAAGTCAAATCAAAGTTAACGGCCAGACTTACATGATTCCTGTGGTCAACTTTGTGTACCCGTTGTTCACAAATGATGCCATCTTAGCTAAGGCTGGAATCAAATCAGTCCCTTCAACCCGCACCGAATTTGCAAAGGCTGCTAAGGCAATAAGCAAATTGGATAAGACCACAAAAGGATGGGCACTTCCACTATCGCAAGAAGCACCTAACGGTATCCAAAATGATGTTATGTCTTTGGTTTGGGCATCAGGTGGATCTATGTTGGCAAAAGGCAAGCCATCCTTAACTAATGCAAAAGTAAAGAGCACAATGACATTTATCAAAGACCTTTGGGATGCAGGTGCCATTACACCTGGAGCATTCACAATGAAGGAACAGGATAAAGTTGAAGAGTTTACAAACGGACGAGTTGGAATGATGATTGATTCTCTTTCACACATTGGACTAATCCGTGAAAACAATCCAAATCTCAAATTCACGATTTCTCCTCTACCAGCTGAAGATGGCTACAAGGGAAAGCGTGGAATTCCTTACGCTTCTTGGGGAATCGGTGTTTCATCAAACTCAAAACATCAGGCAGAAGCATTTAAACTTGTTTCCTTTTTGATGAGTCAAAAGACAAACTCCAAGTTGTCTTCAATTGCTCGTGCATTTCCAGGAAATACAAAAGCTGTTCCTGACTATGTAAATGGCGATCCTCTGTATAAGGCTGCATTTGCAATATACACAAAGGGATATCCAGCTAATGAGTTCACTGGCCTACCAGTGGCCGAGGAATTGATGCGCCTATTTGACGTGCAATTACAGAAGTACCTTTCAGGCAAGATATCTGTGACGGCTGCACTAAATGCCGCACAAGCATCTTGGAAGGCAAAGTTCTAAAAAGACAATAGGTTGTAGTGCTGCGCTGTGTTATCGGGGGGTCACACGGCGCAGCACAACAATTTGTAAGAGCAATTTAGTACGTTCTAATCAAGGAATAGGAGGTGCATCATGAGTGCCAATTCATATCTCAGGGATAGGAGAAGCACCTCCTATTTTCCTAATATTGAAAAAAAGATGCAACCTTACTTTTTCATCGCTCCCACAATGATTCTTTTGTTAATTTTGATGGTAATTCCGGTTGGTTTAGTAATCAAATACTCATTTTTTGATAACGTGATTGTAAATGAATTTCCTATTTTTGTCGGACTCAAAAATTATGCAACTATGGTGAAGGATGAGTACTTTTTAACTGCTTTATTAAATACCTCAATGTTTACTATTGCTAGTGTTGTGGCCCATTTGATGATTGGTTTGTCTTTTGCAATTCTTTTAAATTCAAGTTTAATCAGTAATTTTTCCAAAGCTTTTTTTAGGATGATATATATTCTTCCTTGGCTATTTACTGTGGCAATTATCGCCATTCTTTGGAGGATGTTACTAAACCCTAATGGTGTAATTAACTATGTTATAGCTACAATAAATTTGACTGACGCACCAATTGAATGGCTTTCAAACGAAAAAACTGCACTTTTTTCTGTCATATTTATAAATATCTGGGCCGGTTACCCGTTCTATATGACAAGTATTCTCGCTGGGCTTCAGGGTATACCCAAAGATCTATACGAAGCGGCTACGGTTGATGGAGCATCAGGAATTCAACAATTCCGAAACGTGACGCTACCCCAATTGCGGCCAATAATCATAAGTATGTCGATTCTTGATTTGATTTGGACTTCTCAACAATTTGCACTTATTTGGATGACCACAGGTGGAGGTCCAATAACGGCAACTGAAATGCTTGGAACGTACACTTACAAATTGGCCTTTAGTCAATATCAGTTTTCACTTGCTGCGACAAGTGCGGTCATTCTCTTGATTCTCTCTATGCTGCTCGCGTTTTTCTATGTTCGCAATCAAAAAGTGAGAGATTAATGGCTGCCCAAACTACCCAAAAGCGTCAAATAATGAGATTTGGTGTTCTCATGTCTTTAATTTTGGGAGCCATCTTCGCAGGATTCCCAATATTTTGGATGCTAGTCAATTCCTTTAAGCCCAATTCTGAAATATTTGCATTTCCGCCGAAAATTATTTCAGAAAATTTCACATTGATAGGTTACAAAACCATATTTAGTGATCCCGAGAAAATTCGATTTTTCACAAATAGTTATATCGTTTCAATTTCAGTTACAATTTTGACATTACTTGTAGCTATTCAAACCGCTTACGCATTTAGCAGATTCAATTTTCCTGGGAAAAATGCATTTAATGTCGTAATTTTAAGTTTACAGGCAGTTCCTCCAATTACTTTGATGATTCCATACTTTGGACTTATGGTGACTTTGAAGTTATACAATACCTATCAAGGATTAATTTTGACATATATGGTTTTCACTTTGCCTTACGCAATAATTATGTTGACTGGATATTTCAATACATTGCCTCGAGAATTGGACGAGGCAGTAAAAATCGATGGTGGAGGTTCACTTGTTGCGCTTTGGCGGATATTAGTTCCTATTTCTATTCCTGGCATTGTTTCGGTCGGTATTTATACATTCATGATTTCTTGGAATGAGTATCTATTTGCTTTAACGTTGACTCGAACGCAGGAGATGCGCACTGTTCCTATCGGAATTCAACTTTTAATGGGACAACATTCCTACGAATGGAACGAGATGATGGCTATGAGCATCTTGGGATCGATTCCAGTTCTTGTTCTATTTTTGTTTTTTCAGCGTTACTTCATGGGAGGACTTACTTCCGGTGCCATCAAAGCCTAAATGTTCAGAATACCAACAAACAAAAGGGGAAAAATCATGCTCATGAACGGAAACGCTCTTCTCGAGGTAGCAAAGGAACACAATTTTGCTATTCCAGCCTTCAATATCAGCGATTGGGCGATGTTTAAGGGCGTGATTGAAGTTAGTGAGAAACTAAATTCTCCTGTAATCATCGCTATTCACCCTGACGAATTAGCTCATACTGGGGATGACATCATGCCTTCAATAATTCAACGTTGCCACAAGTCATCAGTCCCAACCATTGTTCATTTTGACCATGGGACAACATATGAGCAGTGTATATGGGCAATTAAAGCTGGATTTACTTCAATTATGATTGATGGATCCCTGCTGCCTTTTGAAGAAAATATGGCAATCACAAAGAGAGTCGTTGAGGCAGCCCATGCAGTCGGTATTTCAGTTGAAGGTGAATTGGGAACCATCGGCCAAAACGATAGTTACGGCGAAAAAGGTGCTGCTGAGATTATTTTTACTGATCCCAAGGACGCTGTAACTTTCATAAAAACAACAAATGTCGATAGTTTAGCTGTTGCAATTGGAACAAGTCATGGCCTTTATCCTGCAGGTTTAACTCCAAAACTCGAAATAGAATTACTCAAAGAAATCAAGAAGAGTGTTAATGTTCCATTAGTTTTGCATGGTGGATCGGGAAATCCAGATACGGAAATTGCCCAAGGGGTGAAGTATGGAATTAATAAGATCAATATCTCTAGCGACATAAAGCTTGCCTATCACAATAAAATGCGAGAAGTTTTATCGAATCCTAAACTCCGTGAGCCAAATACAATTCAACCGCTGTGTGTTGAAGCTATGAAAGCAACAGCAGCACATAAGATTGAACTGTTTCAAGCTTCGGGAAAGGCTTCGCTCTACTAGAGTGACACCATGAGATCTCCAGAAAAAATCGTTCTTGGTTTAGGTGGAACGGTTGACTACGAGATCACACTAGATAGTCAAGTTCTTAATGGCCTAATTGAAAGGTATGCAATAGAGCCGGAAGAAATTAGCAATAACGTCAAGATTGATTCGCAAAGAGACTTACTTTTGAATCTACTTGATTTTCTTCGAACTGGAACTGGTGGTGAGCGTTTTGTTTCTGAGTCAAGATTTATCGAGGAATTTTCTTCTTTATTTGACAAGGATATAACTTTAGGTGGTACATGTGTGCGTGCAGCCATGGCTCTGGAGCAATTTGATGTTGGATGCACGCTACACCTTGTCAGTATTAACGAAGTTACTCGTAGACAACTTCCAAAGTCTGCAAAGTATATTTGTAGTGACAATAGAGATACATTTGATCCCCATTTGATTGTTCAATTTCCAAAAGGATTACACATAAAGTCTGGAGAAATTGATTTCACTTCGCCACACGCAAATCGAATTATTTTCACCAATGATCCTCCAAATCGCAATTTGTTGATCAGTGAGGACTTGGGCAATATTTTATCAAATGCCGAATTATTCCTAATTTCTGGGTTTAATTGTATCCAAGAACAATCTATCCTGGATTTACGTATCTCCGACATTAAGCGTCATATGCAAGCTTTGTCAGACGATGCCGTTGTTTTCTTTGAGGACGCTGGCTATCACATTCCGTCTTTGAGTATAAGAGTAAGGGATGAACTTATCGGTTTAATTGACGTATACAGCATGAATGAGGAGGAACTCCAATCTTATCTCGGACGCACTTTAGATTTATTGAACGTTGTTGACATGCTTGCCGCATTTACCGAAATCCATCAATTGATTCCGGCAGACACGCTTGTAGTTCATACAAAATATTGGGCTGTGGCAATCGGTAAACATTCCGAGCATTATTCCAAAGGTCTCTTAGGTGGTATTACCATGGCGAGTACACGTTATCTCTTTGGCGATGAACTTTCTCGAGAAAAATATTCAGAGGTTTCGCAGCTTCCGCAAAATAATGAAGGTTTGATCTTTTCGAAAGAAATTACAAAAGTGTCTGGAAATTTCATCCAATGTGTGCCCACACTTCTTTTGCACAGCGATAATCCACATACTATCGGTTTAGGCGATACCTTCGTCGGTGGGTTCATTGCCGCTATTATTTGATTTTGTGGGATTATTGTTCTTGAACCAGCAAAAATGGAGGAAATCATGGCAACAGCGAAGAAAGCCGCAGTTAAGAAAGTGGCGACCAAGAAGACTGTTGAGATCGAGTCCCGACATATTGGTGTTGATTGGCGCTCTCTTTATCTTTATGCCGTTTGCCTGATCACCTTGCTGGTTGTGTTGTTTTCAACCGTTGCATTAATAAATGCAATTATGAATGCGGTATTTCCAGATCCTGCCTATATCGATGTCTATTCAAAGCCAGAAAACGCTCCATCTGCTGACCTATTGGCTCAGCAAGAGGAGAACAATCAGATTCGAGCGATAAAGAGCATCTTTACTTCATTTACAACCATTGCAATCGCTGCACCGTTGTACTTGTATCACTGGCGCCAAACCAAGAAGTCTGCGTAATTAACCAATAAGTTCGCGGTTGCGCTTAACTTCGCGCTCATGTTTGCAAGGACGCTCAGTGTGAGTGTCATAGCAAGGATCGCATAGCAACACTAACTGGTGGCAT
>JACCEC010189168.1_pt1 | contig 10204 bp, 10 predicted proteins | sample 7450121 | NCBI WGS metagenome assembly JACCEC01 (sample SAMN15323455, study PRJNA562643) | freshwater metagenome | isolation source: river surface water | place: USA:Blue River Watershed | collected 2017-08-18 | reverse complement strand
CGGGTGAGGACACCGTGGTGTACTTCGTGGGGATCGACGGTGCACGCTTCAAGCGTGTGGTCGAGCCAGGCGACCAGCTGTTGCTCAATGCCGAGATCGAACGTGCCCGCGCCGGCATCTACAAGTACAAGGCTTGGGCAACGGTGGGTGATGAGGTGGCCGTGGAGGCTGAACTGATGTGCACCATGCGCAAGGTGGCCTGACGCCCTCAGCGTGAGTATGCATTCGATGAAGTCCATACACGCCACAGCCGTCATCCATGAGGGTGCGGAGTTGGCTGCCGATGTGCAGGTTGGCCCGTATGCCGTGATCGGACCGCATGTCAAGATCGGGGCGGGTACCACCATCGGCTCGCACGCCGTGATCGACGGCCACACCACGATTGGACGCCACAACCGCATCTTTTCCTTTGCCTCGATCGGACAGGCACCGCAGGACAAGAAGTACGCCGGCGAGCCCACGCGCTTGGAGATCGGAGACGGCAACACCATCCGCGAGTTCTGCACCATCAACACGGGCACCGCGCAGGACGAGGGCGTCACGCGGATTGGCGACGACAACTGGATCATGGCCTATGTGCACATTGCGCACGATGTGCGCCTGGGGCATCACACCGTACTGGCCAACAATGCCACGCTGGCCGGGCATGTGCACGTGGGCGATTGGGCCACCATCGGCGGCCTGACGGGCGTGCACCAGTTCGTGAAGATCGGCGCCCACGCGATGATCGGTTTCCAGGGCCATGTGTCCCAGGACGTGCCGCCCTACATGACTGCCGACGGCCACCCGCTTGCCGTCCGTGCGGTCAACCTCACCGGGCTCAAGCGTCGGGGTTTCGACGAGAAACGGCAGGCCGTGGTGCGGCGCATGCACCGTCTGCTGTACCGCGAATCCCTCACCTTGGGCGCAGCCATCGCAGGTATTCAGGCACTGGCCGATGAGGCTCAGGCCGCAGGTGAGCCCTTGGGCGAAGCCGCCTTGGCCGATGTGGCCCTGATGCTTGACTTTCTGAGCCGCGCCGAACGCGGCATCGTGCGCTGATGCGTCTGGCCCTGGTGGCCGGCGAGGCCTCAGGCGACCTCCTGGCTTCTCTGATGCTGCAGGGGCTCAAGGCCCGCTGGCCGGGGCTGCAAAGCGGCGGGATTGGTGGGCCGCGCATGGTGGAGCAGGGCTTTGAGGCCTGGGCACCTTCGGAAAGGCTGAGCGTGTTCGGCTATGTGGACGCAATCAAGCGCTTGCCGGAGTTGCTTTGGCTGCGTCGCCGCACACGACAGCGCCTCTTGCGTGAGCGGCCGGATGTGTTCGTGGGGGTAGACGCACCGGATTTCAACTTCGGCCTGGAAGCCGCGCTGCGCAAGGGCGGCCTGCGGACCGTCCATTTCGTGTGCCCTTCGATCTGGGCCTGGCGGCCCGAGCGGGTGCAGCGGCTGAAGGCGGCGGCTGATCATGTGTTGTGTCTTTTCCCCTTCGAGCCCGAGTTGCTGGCGGCCCACGGCGTTTCCGCAAGCTACGTGGGGCATCCCCTGGCCGATGCCATTCCCCTGGAAGTCGACCGCGCGGCGGCTCGTGAGGCCCTGGGATTCGACCGCGCGGGTCAAGCGCTGGTCGCCCTGTTGCCTGGCAGTCGCCGGGCCGAGATCCGCCATATCGCGCCCATCCTCTTGTCGTCTGCGCAGCGCATGGCCGCGGCGCATCCTGGACTGCGGTTCGTGCTGCCCGTTGCCCCGGGCCTGACACCGTGGGTGGAGCCGCTGGCGCAGCCACTGGTGCAAGCCGGGCTGTTGAAGCTCGTCCAGGGTCAGTCGCATGATGCGCTGGCCGCGGCCGATTTGGCCCTGGTGGCCAGTGGCACCGCCACCCTCGAGGCGGCTTTGCTGAAGTGCCCACAGGTCATCGTCTACCGCCTAGCACAGGCCGACTGGCAACGCATGCGTCGCATGCGGCTGCAACCCTGGGTGGGTCTGCCCAATATCCTCAGTCGCGAGTTCATCGTGCCCGAGCGAATTCAGGACGAGGCCCAACCGGACCTGGTGGCCGCGGACGCGCTGCGGTGGCTGGATGACGCCGGCGCCGTGCAGCGCTATCGCAGCCGCTGCTTGTCCTTGCATCTGCAGCTCCGCCAGAATACCGGCGTGAAGGCCGCAGCCGCGCTGGAGGAGCTCTTGGGTGGCTAGGCGCAATCGAGCGTCTGCTCAGGATGCTGCCCTTCAGCAGGCCCAGCAGTTGTCCCTGGGTTGGGCACGTGAAGGCTTGGTCGCCGGCGTGGACGAGGCCGGCCGCGGCCCGCTGGCCGGTCCCGTGGTGGCTGCAGCGGTGATCCTGGATGAAGCGGCACCGATTGCTGGCCTGGCCGACTCCAAGGTGCTCACCGAGCGCCGTCGGGACGCACTGTTTGACGAGATTCGCGCCAAGGCCTTGTGCTGCTGCGTGGCCCAGGCCTCGGTCCAAGAAATCGACGAGCTCAATATTCTGCAGGCCACGATGCTGGCCATGAAGCGCGCGGTGGAGGGGCTGCGGCTTGTGCCCGCGCGGGTGCTGGTGGACGGCAATCGCTTGCCAGCGCTGAAAGTGGCGGGCGAAGCGGTGGTGGGGGGCGACGCAAAGGTGCCGGCCATTTCCGCGGCCTCCATCTTGGCCAAGGTTACCCGCGACCGCCTGTGCGTGGAGATGCACCTGCAGCATCCGCAGTACGGTTTCGATGCGCACAAGGGCTACCCCACACCCGAACACCTGCAGGCATTGTTCCGTCATGGGCCTTCGCCGATCCATCGCCGCAGCTATGCGCCCGTGAAGAGGGCACTGGCCTTGCGCACCGATGATCGAGCCCAGGAGCTCTCCTGATCGCGCCACCATGAACCCGCCCGTTCAATCGATCACTTCGCGTGACAACGATCTGCTGCAGCGCCTGCGCAGGCTGCTGGCGCGTCCGGGCGCCTACCGGGTTGAGGGCGTGGTGTGGCTGGAGGGCGACCACCTGTGCCGCGCGTGGTTGGAGCAGGGCTTGACCGCGGGTCAGTCGGTGATCACGCAAGAAGCGTGGGACGGCCGACCTGATCTGCGCGCGCTGGCCCAGGCGGCGGCGCGCGTGGCCGTGATCCCTTCGAATCTGATGAAGGCCGTGACGACGCTCGAGTCGCCCAGTCCCTTGGGAATGATGGTGGCGATCCCCGGCTCTGACGCCGGGGATGCGGTTCACACCGGCGTGAGTGCCGTGGTGCTGGATCGCTTGCAGGACCCTGGCAATGTGGGCAGCATCCTTCGAAGCGCCGCTGCCTTGGGGGTTCAGCAGGTGGTGGCCCTGCAGGGGACCGTGGCCCTGTGGTCACCCAAGGTCCTTCGTGCCGGTATGGGGGCCCACTTTGGCTTGCGTCTGGTCGAAGGCGTGGGTGTCGATGCCATCCGCCCCCTGGCCGCGCAGTTGGTGATCACGAGTTCCCACGAGGCCCAGGAACTGCCCAAAGTCAATTTGCCCAGCGCCTGCGCCTGGGTCTTTGGCCATGAAGGGCAGGGGGTTGCCAGCGAGTTGGCCGCCCTTGCGTCGGTTCGTGTTCGCATCCCGCAGCCGGGTGGCCAGGAGTCGCTTAACGTGGCAGCGGCGGCGGCGATCTGCCTGTACGAGAGTGCTCGTCAGCAGCTCAGTAGATGAGCCGGTCAGGCCGGATGTCGCGCAGGATCGTGGTGGCGATCTCTTCAATCGACTTGTGGGTCGAGCTCAGCCACTCGATGCCTGAGCGGCGCATCATCTGCTCGGCCGCAGCCACTTCGGCGCGGCAGTTGTCGAGCGCTGCATAGCGACTGCCGGGCCGGCGTTCGTTTCGGATCTGGCTTAGCCGGTCGGGGTCGATGGTCAGTCCGAAGCACTTGCCCTTGTGCGGCATGAGCGAAGACGGCAGGTGCCCGCGCTCGAAATCTTCCGGGATGAGCGGATAGTTGGCGGCCTTGATGCCGTGCTGCATGGCGAGGTACAGGGAAGTCGGCGTCTTGCCGCTGCGGCTGACACCCACCAGGATCACGTCGGCCTGTTCGAGGTTGCGCGCCGACTGCCCATCGTCATGGGCCAGCGAGAAGTTGATCGCTTCGATGCGGTCGTGGTATTCCTGGCTCTTGGCCGCGTCCGAGAAGCGGCCGATGCGGTGGTTGCTCTTGACGCCGAACTCGTCTTCCAGCGGTTCCACGAACGACCGGAACATGTCCATCACCTTGGCCCGGCAGTGGGCGGCGGGCCCGTTTTGTCCGTCGGTCAGGATGTCGCGCACCGCCTCGTTCACCAAGGTCAGGAACACGACCGGCACCACACCCTCGCGCTCGGCACATTCGTTGACTTCGCGAACCACCTGCCAGGCCTTGTCTTCGGAATCGATGAAGGGCCGGCGCACGTGGCGAAAGGGGCCGGGGAACTGGGCGAGGATGGAGTTGCCGAAGGTTTCGGCGGTGATGCCGGTGCCGTCTGAGACGTAGAAGATGGTGCGGGGGCTCATGGTTGGCGGCTGGGTTGGCGGTGGCGGGCTGTCAATTTGGGCAAGGCGGCCTGCCTGTATTTGCAAGGTGATGATAGGCAATCATCCCTAGAATCGAACGCATTGGCGCCCCGCGCCCACAAGATTTTTTAGCCTTGGAGAGCCTTCATGTCCAATCCCGCATTGGAAGGGGCCCTGGTGTTGCCGTTCGAGCAGTTGCGCATGACCGATGTCGAATCGGTCGGCGGTAAGAACGCTTCACTCGGGGAAATGATCAGCCAGCTGGCGTCCTCAGGCGTCAGGGTGCCCGGGGGCTTCGCCACCACCGCCCATGCCTTTCGGCAGTTTCTGGCGCATGGCGGCTTGGCCGATCGGATCGCGCAGCGCCTGGCTGGGCTGGACACCGACGATGTGAAGGCCCTCGCTCAAGCCGGGGCCGAGATCCGGCGGTGGGTGGAGGACACCCCGTTTCCGCCGGATCTCGAGGCAGCCATCCGCACCGAGTATGCGCGGCTAAGCGTTGAATCTCCCCACGCCTCGTTCGCCGTGCGTTCTTCGGCCACAGCCGAAGACCTGCCCGATGCCTCGTTCGCCGGCCAGCAGGAGACCTTCCTGAACGTGGTGGGCATCGAGGACATCCTGCACAAGACCAAGGAGGTGTTCGCCTCGCTCTACAACGATCGCGCCATCAGCTACCGCGTGCACAAAGGCTTTGCACACGCCGATGTGGCGCTGTCCGCCGGCATTCAGCGCATGGTGCGCTCCGATCTGGGGGCCGCTGGTGTGATGTTCACCATCGACACGGAAAGCGGCTTCGAGGACGTGGTGTTCATCACCAGCAGCTATGGCCTGGGCGAGACGGTGGTGCAGGGGGCGGTGAACCCCGATGAGTTCTACGTGCACAAGCCTGCGCTGCGTGCTGGCAAGAAGGCGGTGATCCGCCGCAACCTGGGCAGCAAGCTCATCAGGATGACTTTTGCGTCGGAGGAAGAGCGCCTGGCTTCGGGCAAGCTGGTCAAGACCGAGGACACGCCCTCTGACCTGCGCCACCGCTATTCACTCAGTGATGCCGACATCACCGAGCTGGCCCAGTACGCCCTGATCATCGAGCAGCACTACGGCCGTCCGATGGACATCGAGTGGGGCAAGGACGGCCAGGACGGCAAGCTTTACGTGCTGCAGGCGCGGCCGGAGACGGTCAAGAGCCAGGCCGCTGGCCAGGTCGAGCACCGCTACAAGCTCAAGGGCCGCAGCAAGCCACTGGCCGAGGGCCGTGCGATCGGTCAGAAGATCGGCGCCGGCCCGGTTCGCCTGGTGAGCTCGATTGCCGAGATGGACCGTGTGCAGCCGGGCGATGTGCTGGTGACCGACATGACCGATCCCAATTGGGAGCCGGTGATGAAGCGCGCCAGCGCCATCGTCACCAACCGCGGTGGGCGCACCTGCCATGCGGCCATCATCGCGCGCGAGCTGGGCATTCCGGCCGTGGTGGGATGCGGCGACGCCACCGAGAGGCTGACCGATGGGGCTTTGGTGACGGTCGTGTGTGCCGAAGGCGACACCGGAGTGATCTATGACGGCCTGCTCGAGACCGAGGTCAGCGAGGTCAAGCGCGGCGAGATGCCGTACTGCCCGATCAAGATCATGATGAACGTCGGCAACCCGCAGCTGGCCTTCGACTTCGCGCAGGTGCCCAACTCCGGCGTGGGCCTGGCACGCTTGGAATTCATCATCAACAACAACATCGGGGTGCACCCCAAGGCGATCCTGGACTACCCGAATATCGATGCCGACCTGAAGCTGGCGGTGGAATCGGTGGCGCGCGGGCATGCCAGTCCCAAGGCCTTCTACGTGGACAAGCTGGCCGAGGGGATTGCCACCATCGCGGCGGCCTTCTGGCCCAAGCCGGTGATCGTGCGCCTGTCGGACTTCAAGAGCAACGAGTACCGAAAGCTCATCGGCGGCAGCCGCTACGAGCCCGATGAAGAGAACCCCATGCTGGGCTTTCGCGGAGCCAGCCGCTACATCAGCGGCGAGTTCAGTGACGCCTTTGCGATGGAGTGCGAGGCCCTCAAGCGCGTTCGCCATGAGATGGGGCTGTCCAACGTCGAGATCATGGTGCCCTTCGTGCGCACCGTGAAGCAGGCCGCACGGGTCACGCATATGCTGGCCGAGCGCGGCCTCAAGCGCGGCGTAGACGGCCTGCGGCTGATCATGATGTGCGAGGTGCCCAGCAATGCCATCCTGGCTGACCAGTTCCTGGAGCACTTCGATGGCATGTCGATTGGCTCGAACGACCTGACGCAGTTGACGCTGGGCCTGGACCGTGATTCGGGGCTGGAGCTCTTGGCCGAGGACTTCGACGAGCGCGACCCGGCGGTCAAGGCGATGATTTCACGTGCGATCACGGCCTGTCGCGCGACCGGCAAGTACATCGGCATCTGTGGGCAAGGGCCATCCGACCACCCGGACTTCGCGGACTGGCTGGCGCAGGAAGGGATCGTGTCGATCTCGCTGAACCCCGACACCGTGGTGCAGACCTGGCAGCGCCTGGCGGGTGTGAAGGTGACGGGCTGACCGAATTGCGCTATACTTGAAGGCTTTTCGCCACCTTGCCGCACCACACCTGCACCCGCAGCGACGCGCGTGGGCGGCTTCCGAACATCGGAATCCACAAGGAGATGACATGCGTCACTATGAGATCGTTCTGCTGATCCACCCGGATCAAAGCGAACAGGTTCCGGCCATGCTGGAGCGTTACAAGACCCTGATCACCGCAGCCAATGGCAAGGTGCATCGAGTGGAAGACTGGGGCCGCCGCCAGCTGGCCTACCAGATCCAAAAGCTCGCCAAGGCGCACTACCTGTGCCTGAACATCGAGTGCAGCAAGGAAACCCTGGCTGAGCTTGAGACGGGCTTCCGCTTCAACGATGCCGTCCTGCGCCACCTGACCGTGAGCAAGGAAAAGGCCGAGACCAACCCCTCGGTGATGATGAAGTCCGTTGAGCGCGATGAAGCGCGCAAGGCTTCGTCCCAGGAGGCTGCGGCCTGACCAACCAGCAGGCGTTGACGTCCGACGCACCCGCTGCCCAGCCCGGTATCAACCGGTTGAGCCTGTCGGGTGTGGTGAAGGAACGTTCGGCGCTGCGCTACACGCCCGCGGGCCTGCCCGCCGTGGATCTGGTGGTCGATCACCAGTCCGTGGTTCAAGAAGAGGGCACACCGCGCAAGGTGTCGATGGACTGCAAGGCGGTCTGCATCGGTACTCTGGCAGTGAAGGCGCAGCAGCTGGCGATGGGAGAACCGGTGGATTTCCACGGGTTTCTCGCGCCGGCCCGCAACGGACGAGGCGTGGTGTTCCACATCACCTCTCTGATGTCCCTGAAGCGGCAGAACGACACCAGCACCGAAGCCGACTGACGCGCCAACGAACCGACTACCTGAATTAAGCGAAAGAGAGCACATCATGGCACCTCCCCGCGGCAAGTTCTCCAAGGACCGCAAGCCCAAGCGCAACCAGCAGTCCCTCCTGTTCCGTCGCAAGCGTTTCTGCCGCTTCACCGTGGCTGGCGTCGAGCAGATCGACTACAAGGATGTGGACGTCCTGCGCGATTTCGTCGGCGAGAACGGCAAGATCACGCCCGCACGCCTGACCGGCACGCGCGCGTTCTTTCAGCGTCAGCTCACCACGGCCATCAAGCGTGCCCGCTTCCTGGCTCTGCTGCCGTACAGCGACCAGCACAAGGTTTGATAGGAGCCCACCATGCAAGTCATCCTGCTTGAAAAGGTGGCCAACCTCGGCAACCTCGGCGACGTGGTCCGTGTCAAGGACGGCTACGCCCGCAACTTCCTGATCCCGACCAAGCGCGCACGCCGCGCCACCGATGCGGCCATCGCCGAGTTCGAAGCCAAGCGCGCCGAGCTCGAGCGTCTGGCTGCCGAGAAGCTGGCCGCGGCACAAGCCGTGGGCGAGAAGCTCAACGGACTGCGCGTGAGCATCAGCCAAAAGGCGGGTGTGGACGGTCGTCTGTTCGGATCGGTCACCAACCATGACATCGCCGAAGCCCTCAAGGGCTCCGGCTTCGACATCGCCAAGGCGCAGGTGCGCATGCCCAACGGTCCGCTCAAGACCGTGGGTGAGTTCACCGTGTCGGTGGCGGCGCACACCGACGTGGTGGTCGACATCACCATCGTCGTGGTCGGCGAGTCGGACTGATCTCCGTACGTTCGAGCGCCTGGGCTGGAAAAGCCCGTCGCGTTCAAGAAAAGGGTCGGCACTGCCGGCCCTTTTTTCATGGCTCGGCGTCGGAATGGGGTGGAGATGAACAACCCACCGTCGCTCCACCGCTTATCCCCAGAGTTCCCCACAGGTCATGGCATCCACCCGACCTATGATGCAGCCATGGATTCCACGCCCAACGAGTTCGACAGTTTTCCGCCGCCCAGCTCGATGCCGGCGGGTGATGCCGATGTCGCCCGCCTGCGGATCCCGCCCCACTCCTATGAGGCCGAGCAAAGTGTGTTGGGGGGGCTGCTGCTGGACAACAGTACCTGGGACAAGGCCGCCGACCTGGTGACCGCGTCTGACTTCTACCGATACGAGCACCGCGTGATCTTCCAGGCCATGGGCGACCTGATGCAGGCCAGCAAGCCGGCTGATGTGATCACGGTGCATGAGCGGTTGCAGAGCCTGGGCAAGGCCCAGGAGTGCGGCGGCATTGCGTACCTCAATGCACTGGCCCAAAGCGTGCCGAGCGCCGCCAATCTGCGCCGCTACGCAGAGATCGTGCGCGAACGCGCGGTGCTGCGCAAATTGATCGAGGCCAGCGATGAAATCGCCACGCAGGCCTTCAATCCCCAGGGCCGACAGGTCTCCACCATCCTGGACGAATCGGAAAGCCGCATCTTCAAGATCGGTGAAGAGGGTTCGCGCTCCCGCCAAGGCTTCCATGAAATGACCCACCTGCTGGTGCAGCTCATGGACCGCGTGAATGAACTCGCTGAGAACGGAGCGGAGGAAGTCACGGGCGTGCGCACCGGCTTCTACGACTTCGATCGGATGACGGCGGGCTTGCAGCCGGGCGATCTGGTGGTGTTGGCCGCGCGGCCGAGTATGGGCAAGACCGCCTTGGCCATCAACATCGCCGAACACGTGGCCGTCTCCGAGGGCTTGCCGGTGGTGGTGTTTTCCATGGAAATGGGGGCGTCGCAACTGGCCTTGCGCATGGTGGGATCCATCGGCCGCATCGACCAGCAGCATCTGCGCACCGGCGCCCTGAACAACGACGAGTGGAGCCGCCTGACCGAGGCCGTGGACAAGCTGTCCAAGGCAAGCATCTTCATCGATGAGACACCCGCCTTGAACCCAGCCGAGCTGCGCGCCCGTGCGCGGCGCCAGGCACGGACCTGCGGCAAGCTGGGCTTGATTGTGGTGGACTACCTGCAGCTGATGAGCGGCAGTGGCGGCAGCGAGGAGAACCGGGCTACCGAGCTCGGTGAAATCTCCCGTGGCCTGAAGGCGCTGGCCAAGGAGCTGCAATGCCCCGTGGTGGCGCTGTCGCAGCTCAACCGCAGCGTCGAGACGCGCAACGACAAGCGGCCGATGATGAGTGACCTTCGTGAATCGGGCGCTATCGAGCAGGATGCCGACGTCATCATGTTCATCTACCGTGATGATTACTACAACAAGGAATCGAAGGAGCCCGGCGTCGCCGAGATCGTTGTCGCCAAGCAGCGCAATGGCCCGG
>JACCEC011601523.1_pt1 | contig 10205 bp, 3 predicted proteins | sample 7450121 | NCBI WGS metagenome assembly JACCEC01 (sample SAMN15323455, study PRJNA562643) | freshwater metagenome | isolation source: river surface water | place: USA:Blue River Watershed | collected 2017-08-18 | reverse complement strand
GAGTAACGATGAATAAAGGATTACCTGGAGCATTTACATCAAGTCTCAAAGTATTGTTTGAAACAATACGCAACTCTGGGTTAATAATTTCTTGATCAGTACCTTCAGGCGTAAAAATATATGATTGTTGATCAAAATTGTTTACTTGCCAATCATACACATAATTTTCTGGAACTTCAACTAATTCAGTTACAAGTTCTGTTTTTTCTATGTTGATTAATTTTAGATTATCTGTGGAGTTTAGATTATCAAAATTATGACCAGCAACAATAATATTAATTTCATCATCACTTACTTTATTAATTGTCTTGATTTTGCCAATAATATTATTATTTTGAGCTAATACTAATTGGTAAGAAGAATATTGATCATAAGTGTTCTTAAATTCACTGTAAATATTTTCACCAGATAATGTAATTGATATTTGATTGTAATAAGTATCTGGCTCAAAGTCAAAAAATGTAAGTGTAGTTGCAGTATCTCTACCATAAGGTACTATAATAGAAACCTTCTGATAAATTACTTCTCCAGATTCTAAAGTATATTTCGTTAATGGAGAACTAAATTCTATATTTGGACCAACAATTTGATATGATTTTCCTTCTTCCTGTAAAACACCATCAATGAAAACTAAAGCATAAATTTCATCATCAATTTTTCTTACACGACCTTCAATTTCGTCAACAATTAAGAAAGGACCAGCACCTTTGTACTCAATTAAGTCAGAAGAAATTGTATAACGTTCATAGTTACCAATAGTAAAAATAAAACATTTTTCTTTGCCATTTAACTGACTTGGTAATTCTGTATCATAAAGATCGGTATGATCAATAGGAGCATCAGAAAATACAATTTTATCTGTTACTAATGGATCTTCAGATCTTAAAATTGCATAGGAATTGCCAAATGGTTCTGTTAAAGTTTTCCTGGCATTTTGCACAACACCATTTAAAACAACAACTAGATTTTCATTTGAATCTGTTTTTACAATGCTATTATCTTCATAGTATAAATCAAATTCTTTCTTAATACCATCAAATTGAGTTTCGATGGATCTGATTTTTTTGAAATATCTATTGCTTAAATTTGTATCTTTAAACTTATATGCCTTGGCATAAAATCTTTGAGCAGGAACTTCCTGTCCTTCTTCAATTCTTACTCCAAGCGGAGGGGTCGAAAATGTAATTTGAGTTCCATTAATTGTGTAAGATTTGCCTGGCTCTTGTATCACACCATCAATAGTAATTATTAATTGCTCATCTTTTTCTAAAGCTAACGCTGTATTTGTTTTTGCATTAATTAAAGTAAAAGTTTTTGTGCCTTCTAGTCTGCCAGTATTTTCGTCGTAATCACCGTCAAACTCATTGCTTAAAATGACATTGTATGCTAAAGTTTCTGAATTATCAAATGTATCTACAGATACTGCACCAAGACCTCGTTCAATTTTTAACGATTCAAATTTAACAAAACTATTCGTAACTTGCTTTTTGGTGCTAATTGTGGTAATATCAATAGGAGCTAAATTGATTTGAGAATACGTCTCAACAGTCTTTTGTTGAGTTGGCATTCTGATTTCAGCATCAGTTTCTACCAATACTTCGCCAAATAATTGGAATCCTGCTGGGTGAGTAGTTTCCTTAATTAAATCACGCCAAACATCAATTGGAGTTTTTGACTTAATTACATAAGAATAATCCTGATAAAAATAAGAATCCGTAATTCTTTGTGAACTTGTACTGATCTTTCCTTTATCTGATGTGTAGAAACCTACGTTATCAAAATAAGATCTAATATCTGGATTAAATTCTGTTGAAATTTGTGCGATTATTGTTGCAGATCTTGATTGATCCTTTCCAACTATGAGTTCATTATTTACAAAAACCCCACTAATATTTTCTACTTTTAATAAATTGCTTCCTGGTCTCCAACCGTTTGTGGAAACTCTAGCTTTTGCTCCAGTAGAAGGCTGACTGATTTCCTCTCCTGGATAGAAATCATATTCATTGAAATCTTTTAATATGAATGTAGTTGCAGATTTGTATGAAGGTAATGTAGTTTTATCACTAGTAAATGCACCACCATTATCAACTATTTTGACATTTTGGGGAACACCAATTGTATTAGATTCAAAATAGATCTTAACATCCGACTCAACAATTTTTACAGTTGGTTTGTATGTAAAATTAATACCACGATTTAAGATATCAATTTTTTTAACTTTGCCATTTTCTACAAAACACTGAGCTTTAAAATCAGTTCCATTGCCATCAGTAATTACTGCAATTGGTTTTGAATAATTTGATCCCTGAGATAAGATATTAAAACCAGAAATGCTCTTATTTAATGTGTCATAAATTGGGTCTACAACACATTCATATTCAGGTGTTGGTAAAACACCTTTAACTAAAGGCAATCTTTCGTAGCTGTCACCTGTATTTGTTACTTTGATTTCATTAATTTCGCCTACAGCAAATCTAGATGTTGTAGTGTAATTAATTTGACCACTACCATCGTATGCTGGTGTTGCATCTAAGCTATAAACAAATTTATTTTCTGTCGAATAAATTACTTCTTTTTCTCCCACTAATGGGTCATCAATAATTCTTAGATAAGAATTTTCTGTATTTACATCGGGAGATACTTTAATGAAGTAAAAATAATTACTAAAGTTTACACGCTTTCTTTCTTGGAAAGTATTGCTAGAAATATTTGGTCCAAATCCAAGTTTAATTGTTAAATAAGATCCAGCTGTGCCAGGAGAAACATCACTGACAAATTTTTCTTCTGTAAAAATATTATAATTTGAGCTAGCAGAAAAATCTAAGAAAGTATTGGCCATAGAAAAATGGCCAGTATCAAACTTATACTTGTAATATTTTTGAATATTGATTACTGGATTAGTAATTAAGTTATCTTCAGTATCCTTAGAAAATTCTAGTTTAAATTCTGGGGAATTTGCAGTTTTAATTGTAACAAGCTTTGCAGGAACACTAGAATCAAAGAAGCTAGAGCTTTGCAATATTCTAATAGGTACAGTAACGCCATAATCATAGGATACAAAAACTTCTCGGGCATCGTCATCATAACTAATCAAATATGGCTTGTTTGGACCATCTCCGAAAATTCTATAATTTTCGTTAAATCTGTAGAAAGCTTTATGGATAGAAACTTCTTTGTCGTTGTAGTGATTAGTTGGTCTAGTGTTTAACTGACCACGCAAAACAGTAACTTGCTTTAATTGAGTGTTGACTGAAGTAATTTTTAGAATTTCTTCTCCAACTTTAATGTAATCATCTACCGACAGATTGTTAACGTTGGTTAACTTTAATAATGTATTTGCTTCGGCAAATCCTACATGGTCAACTACTAGCACCAATCTTTGGATATTATCCGAATTAGAAAGACGCTGTAAAGCACTATCAGCTACGGTTAATACATCTCCTTTTTTGTAACCAGCACCTTTATTGTTGATTGTGATACTAGCAACACCACCAAAACCAATACCATTTAAATCAGATATGACAATAGTAGCTCTAGCATTTCCAGGATCTCCTGGTCTGCCAATACCTGTTCTTGCTTTAGTAGAGTCTTGGAAAATTAATTCTACATTTGTGTAAGTATTTGAAGTATAATCTAAACCAGTGTTTAAAATATCTGCACTACCAATACCAGTATCAATAATTTTTGATGAATGTTTAATATCACTTAAAATTGCAGTTTGATATAATCTTTTTCTTACATAATAAGTTGTTTCTGTTTCTGCATCATCTGGAACAATATCAATATTAACTTTATCTCCAGAAGCCACATTATGAGGCTCAGCAGTTTCTACAATTGCGATATTATCGGTAATTTCAAAAATATTGAGATTTTCGCTCAAGGATACAATAGATAAAACTTTTGATCTGGAAGTATCACTTAGTACACTGCTCTTTAAGAAGTAAGATTGATTGGTGGTAAATTGACCACTGGTTACTTTTAATTTTAAAGAATTTTGACGATTTATACTTTCTAATACTTCACCAACAGCAATATTAGAATCTGGTTTTCCTTTGCCGTCAGTTAAAGTAACGGTAGCTCCTTTAGTGAATGTAGAATTCTTATCTAAGATCAAGTTTAATACTACTGTTTCGGAATTGATTTTGTCAGTGGTATTAAAAGTGCCTGATACATTTCTTAGAACGAATTCTGTGCCATTAAAAACATTTCCGATTAACGTTCCTGTAGCACCAGTATTTTCTTGAGTAATTTGATCACCTTCAAACAAATAGCTATTTTCTTTGGTAGAAATTCTAACGGCTTTTGTCTGAGTAGATTCGATAGTTTCTACTTGTTTTCCTTTTACAGAAGAAACAATAGCTTCTGCACCAAATCCCCCAGTTAAGAAGTTGTCAATAGAAACAAATGAATTTACTGAGAAGTTAGGTAGTGAATTATATACAGTGGCAGATGAAATATTTCCTTTCTTTACATCTTGAATGAAACCATAGAAATTGCTTCCATTTTGCTCAAAATCAACTGTTTTTAAACGCTTTACATTTAATGGAAGATCATCCTGAGACAGTTTAGAATTATAATTAGAATCAATAGGTAGTGCGTAGAAATTATCGCCTAAGATGTATGGATATACAGGAGCATTTGCTGCATCAATAGTGATAAAATATGCATATACACCTTTAGGGTATTCTGGAGTTACGCAGAATCTGCCGTTATTTTGATCAAGTTCAGTCTTTCCTGAATTTACACTTGGAACCCATCTGTAATCGTCTACAAACGATCCCATTGGATATTCTGATACATTGGGACCATTTTCTCTAGAAGCCCTGATTGTGTAGCCACTGAGAAGACGAGTTACTTGAGAAGATGGATCTACTGGATCAGAATAACCATATGGACCGTAAATTGGATTGCCATCATAAGCATAGCCCAAAATAGGCGAGTGAGATAATGTAGAAGTTTCTTCGTATGTTGCGGTAATATTGTCACCAAGTCTTCTTCTGAGAGCTACTGGGTTAGCAACTACACCATAACCATAGTTTTTACCGATATCAAAGTTTTGAAATACGTATGAATTGTTAGTATCTAAAACATTTTTTAAATTCTCATATCTATTTTTGACCCATTTTTTGATACTAGCCGTTGCTTGAGCGCCTTTTCCTACAGGCTCTACAATAATAGTTACATATCCTCTGGTATAGAATCTACCACCACTAATTCGTTTGCATGATTCTATTCTACCTTCTGTATCAAGGATAGCTTCATATTCTGCAAAATTACCACGACCCAATTCATCAATGATACGAATAACTGGTGGGGACGAATAATATTGACCAGGATTTACGACATTAATACTACTGATTCTACCTTCAGTAACAACTGCTTTTAGAACAGCATTTTCGCCCGAAGTAATTCTTACACTAGGATCACTTTGGTAGCTATCTTCAGAAATGATCTGAATAGATCCTACAGTTTCTCCAGATAGTGTTGAGATAGCTTTCCCAGGTGTTTCATTAATAAGTACGAATGGTGCAGCTTTGTATCCAGAACCTTTGCTTTCAAGCTTTACTGATTCAATCTTGCCGAATTTGACAAATTCAAAATCTTTGAAGCTAAACGCAGGAGTACCATCAACAAAGATACCAACATCACGGGTGGAAGTTTTGTATACTTCTGTTGTTGTAGTTGGAAACTTTCTAATTAGCTTTAAAGTTTTTTGATCAGAAAGTGTTTCTGCAATTTCTGGAGTTAGTAAATCCGTATGACCAGGGAAAGAAGATGAGCAAATATAGTAGTATTGATCATCTTCATAGATAGCAGAAACATCAGAAATCAAGTCACTAACCTGAGAAGTAATTGTTGAGTGAATTGACGAAACTTTATCTGATGTAGTATTGATAAGCCATCTAACCTGATTATTCAGAGAATCAAATATAATTGGATCTCTGGTTTCAAATCCATCACTCTTTACTTGTACTAAATCACCAGATTCTGAATAAGGCTTACCTTCTTTTGGAAGTAGATTGTAAAGTATACCAAGAGTAACTAATTTTACATTATCTCCACCTTCAACTGAGGTGTAGCTATAAACTTGACTTCCTGCAGAATGAACTGAAGCATTAGTTGCTCTAGACTCAATTGTGAATTGATTTACATTCTTGTTATCAAATACAATAATTTCATTGTCTACAAGAAGTCTACCCGATGATGGGAAGCCCATTGTAGAGAACACATCAATTCTGGAACCAGGAGCTTGATTTGATGTGATTTGTGTTTTTAAAGTTGTTTTTGCTGAAACCTTAAATTGGCCATTTACAGTGCTAGGCTCTAAAATGATTTCGTAAATATCTTCGCCGTTAATTTCCCCAACATAAAAAACATTATCAACTACAGCAGATGCAAAGCTACTGTTCTTATCATATTCATCCGAAAATTGTGTAATTCTATTTCCAATGAGGGTAGTAGGATCACCTGCTAATACTTTTACTTTTAAGCCATATTTGGTGATCCAATCAGACGTAGAACTCTTGAGAGTAAAATCTTTTGGATTATAAACAGATACCTTTTCAGTAGGATCTTTTGATATAATCGAATTGAAAATAAACTGGATCGAACGATCAGTACCTTTTGCCTTGTAAAAATTACTAATATTCTTGATAAGAGTCCTCTTATCAATTTCACCCTTTAAATATTTCTCTGGAAATGCACCGAGATACTCTTCTTCAAAGTTTTTTACGAAAGCATATAAAAATAGATTGCTGATGTTGTAAACAACATTACCCTCATAATGCGAGGCAGCTTGAGTTGTTACAAACTCGTTTGAATTATAAAGATCTCCCAGAGTCGTATTACCACTTACTCCACGGGTAACTTCTAAAAACTCTGTGTTCGTTCTTGTCTTATAGAAACAAATTTCTTGTCCAATACGAATATAACCATTTTCTTCTGGGAAAGAAGAAGCATCTTCTACCTCAATAGATGTATCAGTATTTGAAATAGAAGAGGTTAAAACTGTATTTTGCTGAAGAAGATTTTTCTCATAAAAATTAATATCACGATACTTCGTGATATTACTAATGATATCTAGAGGATTTCCCTGAGATTCTAGATGCTCATAGTATTTCTCAATAAACTTAGAAAAATTTTCGTACTCAGACGATATAAACCCTGGTAATTGATTCTCAATTAGGGTTGAAATTTTTCTTGTCTTAGCGGCCATCTAATTACTCGGGATTAGCAGTAAATTTACTTCTGGCAATATCAACATCCAAATAAACATTCCTAAGAGCAACTATATCATTTGAAAGAGGTTTTACACGAACTTCAATACGATTATCATCAAAAGTACCTTTTAGGATTGTCAAATCGTATATCATGATCTCACCCTTTTCATAATTGACATCACCTAGAGAATCATTTAGAGTTATTTTTTCGCCAGTCAAAGAGTCTAATGTATATAGGACAATTTTGCCAGCCCTATCTTCAAAATACACGGTATTATTAGGATAATCAGCAGTTACAAAACCAGTTGAATTTACCGTCACACCCTCAAAATCTTTATCAAATGTATTCTGATAGCAAATTTCATAAAATGCTTTAGAATTGATTAGAGGATAGAAATCCTTCCTCATCATAATTGATGTATTGTTTGAATTGATAGAACGATCAGCGTCATCAATTACACCAATAAACTTACTATATCTGAATTTGCCGTTAAATTTTTCGGTATCAGACTGATCAATATACTGTTCTAAAGCAGAAATGACTTTACCACGAATTTCTTCAGGCTTTTGAGTAGTTTTTGAGCGATCATATGAAATGATGCTATTCATTTCAACATAAACAATCGATGGATCTACAATTTCTGGAGTTACAGATCCAACCATGTAGGGTTTTAATTTACGAACAATTTCTTGCTTTGTGGTTGAAGATAGGAAAGCAGCATTCTTTGGCTTAATGACAACCTTTACTTTTCCATATTCAGGGTTTCTTTCTTCTTCACCACCATAAGTGATGATATCAGCGACCGCTGGGTAAATGTTTCTTCCAGTAATGATAGAAGCATAATCTTGTGCAGTTACAGCTCTATCCTGAGTTCCGAAGTATTTTGGAGCTTTGTATTTGATGTCAGAGATCGTTTCAATATTTTCGCCACCATCAGCAGGTGAAGTCAGAGAGTTTATGATATTAATTGATACAGGGTAATTACTATTACCGCTTAAATCCTCTAAAATACCAGCAAATGTGAACGATCTAGCACCATTTGTCAAAGGACCATTGGTTACTAGGTAAGAAACTTCAATAACTTCACCATTTTCTAATTTTCTACCTAGAACACCATCACCGAAGAAAATCTCGTACTTCTCATCTTCAATTTCTTCGATGTAAAATACTTTGGAATCTTTGTTTACATTTAAAATGTTGTCCGCATAATCATAAAACTCAAATGAAGTGCTGGTAATATTCTGGAAAATACGCACACGTATTGTGGAAATATCAGCACCAGGGTTCTCAATAATGAAACGTTGTGATTTCAGAGCGGTATTGACGGTATACTTATTAGTAACTACACTACCCTCGTAGATGGGGATATTTCTAAAATTAGCTACACCATTAACTACGTTGGCTTCCTGATCTTCAACAACGACATATTGATATAGCTTCTCATCAAAAATGGTGTTGAAACCCGTACCTTTTCTTAAAAAGATTGTAGTTGGGGCTGAACTTGGAAAAGTAACGTCAAAATTTACAAATGCTTTTGGTGCAATAATTGACTTTGGTTTGTATCCTAATTGCTTCGCCAGAGCCACCACATTGTCCCTGAGAGTGGCAGAAGACAAGAATAGCTCATTTACCACCATGTTGGTGTTAAAAGCCGTATAATAGGTATTATACGAGAGTAGATCAATGAGAGTGCTTAACGCAGAACCTTCAAAATCATAATCAGTAAATTCAGACTGTGCTCTTAAATACTCCTTTAGAGCTACTCTAATCTGATTAAAGTCTAAATTTGCTACCTGATTGTACGACATTAGCGGCTACTCTCTAAGAAAAAGCTTACATTTACTGGTCTATCTTCACGACCAATAATTTCATATTCTAGTTCAACATCAAAACCATTATCGTCGAAATTAGTATCAACAGTGATTTCTAGAATATTTACTCTTGGTTCATAATTTCTGATAGTGGTTGCAATTTCTTTTTTGATAGAAAATGCGGTCGCAACATCAAGTGGTTGGAATAATAATGAACTCAAATTTGAACCAATCTCAGAGTTAAAAAATCTTTCCCCCTTCACAGTAGACAGGAGATTTGTGATTGATTGTTTGATGCTATCCACATCTTTTTTAACAATCAAATCTCCTGTTACTGGATGGGGTTTGAAAGTGTTACTCAGATCTTTAAAAGTCTGAAACTGGGCCATATTAGAGGTTTATGTTTATTTATATTTACTCCTCAAACCTCTCGACAAAATCATCAAAGCCGCCAGCTCCGCCGCATGGACGGGATAAACGGTCATCGGGCAATTGGTATCTATTTTGTTTTCTAGCTTTTCTTAAGTATTTTTCTGAATCAAGGTCTGAAATCAGAGTCATACCTGATTTTTTAAAGGCATCACTCTTATCGACGGGTGACATAGCCATCTGTTTTCTCCAATAAGGTTTAAACAGAACTTTTAGAGGGGTTGCTATCCCTGTACTATTTTATTATACATGGATTCGTCCCAATACGAATAGTATCGAGTGGTTTTCAGAGACTCCCTGGCTTTCATCAGTTTTTCTTTGTTCTGGCACAATATCAAATTATACTTGCCATTATTTGTTTGTACGCCATTGATATAAGTGTGATCATCTTTGTGATCATCTAAGAAGACGTAATCAGGATAAGCTTCGTTAAGAGCCCTACAAGCCTCTAGAAGCTCTTCCAATGTATGAGAGTCATCTAATACAAAAACAGCGACCTCGACACCTTCAAGAGGCTCCAGGTCGCTGATAGAACGATGTTCGATTTTATACTTAGCAAACTGAGCGTATGGGCAGGTTGCAAACCTACCCAGCTCACGCTTTGGTTTTGTAAGACTGAGAATCCAGTCTTGAATATCTTTATTTACCTTGTCCACGATAACGCTTGCGAGCGGGATTACTGCTACTTGCAGCATATTTGGTGTGCTTCCCAGTTCCCTGACGGGACTTCTTGGGTTTGGACTG
>JACCEC012780106.1_pt1 | contig 10206 bp, 8 predicted proteins | sample 7450121 | NCBI WGS metagenome assembly JACCEC01 (sample SAMN15323455, study PRJNA562643) | freshwater metagenome | isolation source: river surface water | place: USA:Blue River Watershed | collected 2017-08-18 | reverse complement strand
GGAGCAATCCAATGACAGAATCGCTGATGACGGATCAAGCCGCAACGACCACTGAAGGCACGCCCGCATCGCAAGACGCCTCGAGCACACAACCGACGGGTGGTGAGCAACAGGCATCACAGCAACAGGCTGACGGTACGCAGAACCAGCAGGCTGGCCAGGATGGCCAGAAGACTGGCAATACCGAAGGTGATCAGAACGGTGACAAGGCCCAGGCCAAAGCACCGGAAGTGTACGAATTCAAAGCCGGAGAAGGCCGCGAGTTCGACCCCGAGGTGCTCAAGTCATTTTCGGAAATCGCCAAGGAATTGGATCTGCCGCAAGACGCCGCGCAAAAAGTGCTGGACAAAGTCGCACCAAAGATCTTGGAGCGTCAGATGCAAGCACTGGAAACTGCTCGTAATGAGTGGGCCGAATCTGCTCGCACCGACAAGGAATTCGGGGGTGACAAACTCAACGATAACCTGGTCGTGGCGAAGAAAGCACTCGACTCATTTGGCACGCCAGAACTGCGCAAGTTGTTAAACGAGTCCGGCCTGGGCAATCATCCGGAGATGATCCGCATGATGTATCGGGCAGGAAAAGCAATCAGTGAGGATCGCTTTGTTGGCGGCACTCGAGGTGGTCAGAAATCTGGCCCCAAGGGTTTCAACGACTTGGCATCAGCGCTTTATTCAAATCAGCAATCTTAAATAGGAGTCCATCATGGCTACTTTGTCGAACAACTCTCTCACCCTGGCCGATTGGGCCAAACGCGTCGACCCGGACGGTCGAGTTCCCGTCGTTGCAGAACTGCTTTCGCAGAGCAACGAAATCTTGGAAGACTGCGTGTTCAAGGAAGGCAACCTGCCTACCGGCGAGCGCGTGGTAATCCGTACTGGCTTGCCTACTGTTTACTGGCGTGCCCTGAACCAAGGTATCCCATCGAGCAAATCGACCACTGCACAAGTGGACGAGGCTTGCGGCATCTTGGAAGCCCGCTCTGAAGTGGACAAAGACTTGGCAATGTTGAACGGCAACACCGCTCAATTCCGCCTGTCTGAAGACACTGCATTCTTGGAAGCAATGAACCAGACTCAAGCCACGACTTTGTTCTACGGCAACCCTGGTGTTGATCCCAAGCAGTTCCTCGGCCTTGCCGCTCGCTACAGCGACAGCACTGCCGCCAACGGTCAGAACATTCTGAAGGCCGGTGGTTCTGGTTCTGACAACACATCGATCTACTTGGTCGTGTGGGGTGACAACACTGTGTACTGCCCGTTCCCTAAAGGTTCGAAGGCTGGTTTGATTCACGAAGACCTCGGTGAGCAAACCGTTTACAACAGTGACGGCACTCGCATGCAGGCTTTGGCAACTCGCTACCAGTGGAAGAACGGTCTTGTTGTGAAAGACTGGCGTTATGTGGTTCGCATCGCAAACATCGATGTGAGCGACTTGATTGCCCAGACTGGCACGCAAGCACCTACTGCCGCAACCGCGATCATCAAGCTGATGGCTCGCTCTTTGTACCGCATCCCTAACATGGCTATGGGCCGTGCCGCGTTCTACATGAACCGCACTGTTCACTCTGGTCTGTCGATTGCGGCTTTGGACAAGAGCCAGTATGTCTTGAAGATCAATGAAGGTCTGAGCCAGTTCGGTATGCCTTACTCTTGGCTGTCGTTCCTCGGAGTTCCGCTCCGTCGCGTTGACGCTATCCTCAACACCGAAGCGGCCATTTCCTAATTGGTCAATTTAACTCTGAAAGGAACACATCATGATTACCGATAAACTGCTCCGCGTCTCTACTGACCAAGCCGTGACCACAACCGCTGTGTCGACCGATACGATCGACCTGTCTGTTGCTCGCGACATGGGCGAAGGTGGCGACCTTTACATGAACTTCGCAATGACCGAGGCTTTCGCAGGTGGTACTTCTACCAACTTCGAAATCATCATCGCTGACAACGCCGCTCTGTCGAGCAATGTCGTGGTGATCGGCGCTTCTGGCGCGATCGTGACTGCTGATCTGACTCTTGGCAAGAATGTTGCCGTGCGTTTGAATCCGCAAATCGCATCGCTTGGTAAGCGTTACTTGGGCGCTCGCTACACCGTGTCTGGCACTAACACTGCTGGTAAGGTTGTTGCGGACATCGTTATGGATGTTCAGGACGGCAAGAAGTTCTACGCATCTGGCTTCACCGTAATCTAATAAGGAGAATTACACATGCCTAAATACCGCGTCACCGCACCTTGCTTTGTCAACAACGGCTTTCGTAATGAAGGCGAGATCGTCGACTATGATGGTCCTGCTGGATCTGCGCTGGTTCCTATCGATGACGAAGGCAACGAGGCCAAGGCCGACACCTCTGCAAAGAAGTGGACACCGAAAGCCAAGCGCGGCGCTGATGAAGGCTCCGTGTAATCCTTCCTGATTGGAAGCCGTAAGTCACGGGGGGCCGCTGGGAAACCACGGTCCCCTTTTTACATTTAGGAGGCCATGATGGCATCAGTTGTCGACATCTGTAACCTTGCGCTGGCGCACCTCGGCGACAACGCCACCATCGCAAGCATTGATCCACCTGAAGGATCTGCGCAGGCAGAACACTGCCAACGCTTTTATCCAATTGCTCGAGACACTTTGCTCGAGATGCACAGTTGGTCTTTTTCAACTAAACGGGCATATGGCGCTGAAGTGGAAAACTCATGGCCAATGTGGCAGTACGCCTACTCCATGCCAAACGATGCATCCGACATCATTGCTGTGTTGCCGCCCGAAGCACGCGACGACTACAGCACGACATTCACACCGGAAACCTACCCTGACTTTTACACAAACTACTCGCCGTCTGTTGCCGCTGGCCAGTATGTGCCGCAGAAGTTTGCAGTTGAGATTGCCTCTGATGGATCAGAAATTATTCTGACCAACCAGAACCAGGCTGTCTTGCGATACCACGCAAAGATTACTGACCCAACCAAGTTCTCTCCATTGTTCACGGTCACTCTGTCGTGGCACTTGGCATCGATGCTTGCTGGTCCTGTGATCAAGGGTGACCAGGGCGCCGCAGAAGCCAAGCGATGCATCACCATGATGAACTTGTATCTTGGCAAAGCAATGGAGGCTGACTCCAATTCACGCAAGATCAAGCCAGAGCACATTGTGTCCTGGATCGCAGGGAGATAAGCATGCCGAATGTGCGCACACTACAACGATCTTTTGCTGGCGGCGAGATGTCGCCAGAGATGTTTGGACGCATCGATGATGTGAAGTACCAGACCGGCGCGGCAACGATGAAGAACTTCACCGCAACGCCACAAGGCCCAGCAGAAAACCGCGCAGGCTTTGCATTCGTTCGCGAGGTCAAAGACAGCACCAAGCGCACCAGGCTGATCCCATTCACCTACTCGACCACGCAGACCATGGTGATCGAGTTAAGCCCAGGCTACATTCGCTTTCACACACAAGGCGGCACACTGCTGTCTGGTGGCGTGCCATACGAGATCGCCAACCCATACGCAGAAGCGGACATCTTCGACATTCACTATGTGCAGTCGGCTGATGTGATGACGCTGGTGCATCCCAACTATGCGCCGCGTGAACTGCGCCGCTTGGGCGCAACCAACTGGACCCTGACGACCATCAACTTTGGATCACCGATTGCCGCGCCCACTGGCGTGACTGCAACTCGGTACATCCCTGCATCGTCATCGACCAACGCAGACACATACGAAACGATGAGTTATGTCGTGACGGCCATCACAGCCGACGAGATTGGCGAGTCTGTCTCATCGAGCGTGGCATCAGTCACCAACAACATTTTTGTTACCGGCGCAACCAACACGATCTCCTGGTCCGCAGTGACAGGCGCATCGCGGTATCGCGTCTACAAACTGTTGGGAGGTCTGTATGGCTACATTGGAAGCACGACTGGCACGAGCATCGTCGACAACAACATCGCGCCAGATCTGTCGGTTACTCCACCGATCTACGACAACGAGTTCGTCAGCACTGGCAACTACCCAGGCGCCGTCTCGTACTTCGAACAGCGTCGCTGTTTTGCTGGCACCATCAACGAGCCGCAAAAAATCTGGATGACCAAGTCCGGCACTGAGTCCAATCTCAGCTACGGCCTGCCAATCCGTGATGACGACCGCATCGAGTTCCGTGTGGCCGCTCGTGAAGCCAACACCATTCGACACATCGTGCCATTGACCCAGTTGCTGTTGCTGACTGGATCTGCTGAGTGGCGTGTGTCATCGCTCAACAGCGACGAGATCACACCGACCACAATCTCGGTTCGACCACAGTCGTACATCGGCGCATCGAATGTCCAGCCTGTCATCATCAACAACGCCCTGGTCTACTGCGGAGCACGCGGTGGCCATGTGCGCGAACTTGGCTACAACTGGCAGGCCAGCGGATTTATCACCAACGACTTGTCTATTCGCTCGGCTCACCTGTTTGACAACTACGAGATCAGCGACATGGCATTTGCCAAGGCTCCGATCCAGATGGTTTGGTTTGTGTCGACTTCAGGCATGTTGCTTGGCTTGACCTACACACCAGAGCAACAAGTCGGCGCATGGCACAAGCACGACACCGATGGCGTTTTTGAATCCTGCACCGTGGTGGCTGAAGGCAACGAAGACCGACTCTATGTCGTCGTCAAGCGCACCATCAATGGCCAGACCAAACGCTATGTCGAGCGCATGGCCAGCCGTCACTTTGACTCGATCGAGGGCGCATTCTTTGTGGACTCGGGCGCGACCTACGACGGCACCAACACATCGGCCACGACCGTCACAGTCAGTGGCGGCACGACCTGGGGTCCGTCTGATGTCCTGACGATCACAGCATCGACGGCCATCTTCACTTACCCAGGCACTGGCGATGTCAACGACGCCATTGTGCTGACCGACTCGGCTGGCAAGAAGTATCGCCTCACAATCCGCTCCACGACCTCCACAACGGTCGCAACGGCTCGAGTTGATGTGACACTACCAACTGCGCTCAGAAACACCGCCACGACCCGCTATTCGTTTGCACGCAACACGATCAGCGGCCTGACCTGGCTCGAGGGAAAGACCGTTTCGATCCTGGCCGACGGCGCAGTGCAACCGCAAAAGGTGGTGACCAGTGGCGCGATCACGATTGACCGGGCCTCGAGCATCATCCACATCGGCCTGCCATACGATTCCGACCTGCAAAGCCTGCCGCTTGCCATGGGCATCGACAACGGCATGGGCCAAGGGCGTTACAAGAATGTCAACAAGGCCTGGCTCCGCGTGTTCCAGTCGTCTGGCATTTTTATCGGGCCTGATGCAGATCACCTGGTCGAAGCAAAGCAACGAACGACTGAGCCATACGGCTCACCGCCTGCATTGAAGACCGAAGAGATCCAGATCATGCTGACGCCATCCTGGCTGGACAGTGGCCAGGTGTTTGTCAGACAGTCTGACCCACTGCCTTTGTCCATCGTTGGCATGACCCTTGAGGTTGCTGTCGGTGGGTAAAGGTACCCGTAAGATCCGGTGACCCGGATACTGTTCAACCATGCAATAACCTGGTGCTGTGGAGGTAAGGTCAACACAGTCCTCCAAGCCCAGGTGAAACAGGAGATTTGACACATGGCAACCTTATTGACCGGAACCGGAGTGCAGGCAATGAGCCAGACCGGCTCCATCTTTGCTATCGGTGGCGCAGTCACTGGGGCGATCGGCTCCTACTACGCCGCACAAAACCAGAAGGCTCAACTGGAATCCCAAGCATCCTCGATGCGCTTCCAGTCTGACATCTCAGAACTCAACGCGGCCCAGGCCGAATTCACAGCCCAGCAGATCCTGCGTGCTGGCCAACAAAAGCAGGGCCAGATCGGCTTGCGTGCTGGCAAGATCAAGAGTTCACAGCGTGCATCGATGGCCGCTCGAGGCATTGACCTGGGCGTCGGCAGTGCTGTTGAGACGATTGCAACAACCGACCTCATGAAAGAGATCGACATGCTGACCGTCAACGCAGACACCGTGCGCAGTTCAGAGGCCGCACGACTACAGCGCCAAAACTATCTGACCGCATCAGCGTTGCAAGATGTCTCTGCTTCCAACCTGGCCGCTTCTGGCGACAGCATCAGCCCATTCATGGCGCTGTCTACAAGCCTGCTCGGCAGTGCTGGATCGGTGGCCAATGCCTGGTACCAGGATCGAAAACTTGCCGCAATGGCCAACAAACTTGGCATTGATATCAGCAAATAAGGACCGACCATGGCAACAGTACCTGTTTACGATTTACCGACACAAGATCCAAGCGTAGGCAACATGCCTGCGTTTCAGGCGCCTGGCGTAGAGCCAATGCGCGATTTTACCGGCGAGCAACTACAAAAGACTGGCCAGGCCGTGCAGTCGTTTGGCACGACCGTAATGAAAATTGCGGATCGTTTACAAGGCGAACTTGATGATGCGCAAGTCAAAGAACTCTATAACAATTTTGCTTCAAATGCTGATGTCATCGAGACAAAATTTTTGACGCTCAAAGGCAAAGATGCTGTCAACGAAACAATGAAAGTTCGCAATGACATCATGGCCGCATTTGAAGAGCAGGTAGGCAAAGCACAAAACGATGTGCAAAGAGTGATGCTTAGAAATTCTGCCAGTGTTCGTTTGCGTAGTGCTGAAAGTGCAATTATTAAACACTCACTGGTTGAACAGCGTGATTACGATGTTAAAGAAAGTGGCGCTCAAGTTGACACATTTGTCAACGATGCAATTCGCTACTCTGCTGGTTGGCGTAACCCACAAGGCGACTTTGCAATCTACTACGGAGCCGCAAAAGATGGCGCCAACAAATTAGCAGACAAACTTGGCTATGAGCCAAAAAGCGCACAGCGTGAGCAATTGTTGCTTAAGGCTACCAACGCAATTCACAGCCAGGTAGTACAAACACAAATTGATGCGCAGAACCTGGATCAGGCACGCGACTACCTGCAACGCTACGGCAATGAGATGACGCCTGATGCTTTTGGCCGCGCAAAGAAGGCGCTTGAAATTGGAACGGCAGATGTAAAAGAACAATCTCTTGCAGATAGGATTTGGGCTGAAAGCGGCAACAACATTGCGGCGGCTTTACAAAAAGCCAGAACTACTTTATCTGGTAAAGAAGAAGATCAGGTTGTTCAACGACTCAAGATATTTGAGACTGAGCGCACCGGAATTATTCAGGCCGCACAAAACGATGCAAAAGATAAAGCGTGGCGTTCATACACGGAAACTGGCGACATCAAAAAAGTTCCAGCAAGTGTGTTGGCTGGCATGGACGGCGCAGATTTGGCAAGCCTACAGCGAACTGCAAAGGCGGATCTTGAGGCACGCACTAAAGGCAAAGAAGTCAAGACTGATTCCAACACCTACTATCAATTGACTCAGGAAGCAATGAACAATCCTGACTTCAAAGACCCAACAAAATTTGACCTGCGCAAATATTTTGATCGTTTGTCTCCTGGTGATCGTAATCATTTCATCAATTTGCAACGCACAATTGGAACAAAGAACGAAGCGCCAGAGGCTGTAACAACGCAACAACAGATCACGGCCATGACAAAACAACTGGGCCTTAAAGATGAAAAGGCTGGGATGTTTACATCTGAAGCAAACAAGGCATTGTTTGCGGCACAAGTTCAAAAAGGCGGCAAACTTAACCAGGCAGAGCGTCAAAAGGTTCTCGATGGTTTGGTGCTTGAAGGCGAAGTGTTGACCGGTTCTTGGTACAGGCCTGATCCAAATATGCGTCGCTTTGAGGCTCGTGCAAAAGGTCAAGAGGCTCAGTTCAAGCCAGTGTTTACTGACGCACAAAGATCGCGTGCAACTGATGCGCTTAAGCGTAACGGCGTAGCAAATCCAACAAAAGCCCAAGTGGATGCGGTGCTGTACGAAACCTACGGCATTGAGCAGAAGTAATAGGACACAACGACATGATGCTAGTACCTGATGATGAGTTCAATGCCGCCGCCGCTAAAGTTGCTGGTGTTAAAAAAGCGCCCACACTTGATGAAGCCGCCGCAAATGTAGTCGATACCCAGCGCACGCAATTGCGCACGAGTCTATATGGGGCACTCGATACAAATCCGGATGAGGCCGCACGCGCAAGGAATTTATCAAACAAGTCTGGCATTCCTGTTGATGTAGTTCAGCGCAACTATGCGCAGGTCAATCGCAATGTGCAACTCAATGAGTTTGACGAAACGCTCAAGCGTTCGCCATTGCTTGGCCAATGGTTAAGCAATCCGAACAACGCGAAGATTTCGCACGACGACTCTGCAAATCTGTCTGGAATTGAGCGTGAGTTTGGCACCATTAAGCCGATTGAGCGTTCATTCTTACAAGAAATCACAGAGCCTCTTCAATATGGCTATGCACTAGCAAAGAAAAACATTGCTTTGATGTTGGAAAACACAGCAATGATGAAAGGTCTTCGCAATCGTCAACAAGCGGCGGCTGAAGCAAATGGAATTTCGTTTGATCCAAAAGTACAGCAATCTGTAAGCCTTGCAAATTACCAACGAAATGTTGAAAGGTTTCCTATACCTCAAGACATTCAGCGAGGTTTAGCCGACATTAGTGACGCCAAAACATTTGGCGAAGCATTTAGCGCAATTGTTGCAAACCCTAAAGCAGTCAAAGAAGTTATTTTTCAATCGATTGGTGTTGGCGCTCCTGGCTTGGCTATTACAGCGGCAAGCGTACCGCTTGGGCCACTTGCTGTGGCTACCGCCGCAGGTACAACTAGTTTTTTTACAGAATACGCATCTACCCTTGATGAGGTGATGTCATCTCGCGGCGCCAATATGACGGACCCCAATGAGGTCTACAAAGTTTTGACCGATGAAAAAATCATGGCAGAGGCAAAAGACAAAGCGCTTAAACGCGGAGTGCCTATTGCGTTGTTTGATGCATTGACTGCTGGCATGGCTGGCAAACTACTCAAGGGCGCACGCCCAACAGTAACTAGTGTTGGAACTCGTGTTGTTGGCGAAGGCGCAGTACAAGCCGCAGGCGGGGCCGCTGGTGAAGCAACAGCACAAGCATTGACTGGTGAATTTAAGCCAGGCGAAATTTTGCTTGAGGCATTTGCTGAAATCCCAACCGCATTGGTCGAGGTGCCCGGCAACTATCGCGGCACAATGTTGCAGGCCGAGTCTGCCGAGCGTAGTGCTAGAGCATTTGAAAGGGTCCAAGAGTTTTCTCGTGCCAGCAAGGTACGCGCACGCAGTGCTGAAACTTTTGGCGAGTGGATTGAACAGGTAAGCCAGGAAACTGATGTCACCACGGTTTACATCAGCGGCCAAACGCTTAAACAATCTGGCTTGTCTGAGCGTGTGGCAGAAGTATCTCCATCTGTACGCGATCAATTGGAAACAGCCGTTGCAACTGGTGGTGACATTGCTATCCCTGTAGCCGAGTATCAAACAAACATTGCGCCGACTGAGTTCAGCACTGCTTTGATTGACGACTTGCGCATTGAAGGCGAGATGATGACTCGCCGCGAGGCACGCGAGTTTATCGACAACCAGGCTGAGATCATGAAGACTCAGATGGAGGCCAACGCCAAAGTCGAGATCACCAACAAAGAGTTCGTTAAGTCTGCCCGCGAGGTCGAAGGCTTGATGTACCAGCAGATCAAAGCAACAAAGCAGTACACCGACAACGCCGCCAGGATCAATGCGCAACTCGTGCGTGACTTTGTGGTGACTCAGGCCGCATCACTCAAGATGATGCCGACCGAGTTCTACAACCGCTACATGTACAAGGTCGAGCGTGCAGAAGGCCAGCCACAGGGCATGGCACTGTTCAATCAAGACCAGCGCGTAATCATTGACAGCGTGCCATTTCGCAATTGGATTGGCTCGTCTATTTTTCAAGACGAAACAGGTGCGCCGCAAACTCTATATCACGGCACAGCAGACAATGTGACTGCATTTGATCCAGACCATCCAAACCGCAAAGACAGCGGCTGGCTTGGCACTGGCGTGTACCTGACTGACAGCGCCGACATGGCCGAGGTTTATGCCATGCAAAAGCGCCGCACCGGCGAGGCTGGAGAGAATGTCATGCCGCTGTATGCACGCCTTGAAAACCCATACATGGCCACCATGGAAGACAAGGCGCGCATCCGTGCTGGTGGCCGTGAAGCCGCAGACGCATTCACTGCCGAACTTCAGGCCCAAGGCTATGACGGTG
>JACCEC010748309.1_pt1 | contig 10206 bp, 6 predicted proteins | sample 7450121 | NCBI WGS metagenome assembly JACCEC01 (sample SAMN15323455, study PRJNA562643) | freshwater metagenome | isolation source: river surface water | place: USA:Blue River Watershed | collected 2017-08-18 | reverse complement strand
GTTTGTCGTTGACCATGTGTTTTAATCGCTGGTAAAACACGGGACCAATGAATATACTCGTGTTGAATTGCTCGCCAGTAAGACCATTGTACATCAATTCGTTGCCATAACTCTCGTAGCCCTGGTCTTGGAGTTTCTCCGCGATTGTCTTTACATCGAGTTCGCCGAAACTGGTGCCGTCGCCGAACAACCCAAGATGTACCAGAACTTTGCCGAGCAGTGTTTCTTTGAGTTGGCCAATCGTCATTCTACTGGGGATTGCGTGGGGGTTAATAATGATGTCGGGTCGTAGGCCATTCTTCGTATATGGCATATCACACTCGGGTATGATGAGTCCGCAAGTGCCTTTCTGACCATGGCGAGACGAATTTCCAGTAAATGAGCAACGTCCATTACGTCTTACTAGAAATACTTCGGATGGAACTCGCAAACAATAGACTTTACCAACAAAGTCGGTGGTTATATTTGTTGAATTCATATAACATTCATTACTATCAAATATGTTATTGAATGTGGTATCATAACATTTATATATCACATTTTCTCCAACAATATCTTTCACTTGTATTAGTTCATAGTTTGGTTGGTCTCTTCGCTGAACCCACATTCTATGGTTCATTGTCACCTTTTGACTGACACCTTGCGATTCAATTTCATATATTTCACCTTCGTGATCGAAAACTAATGTTTCTATGGGATTCACATATTCCAGTTTATTGGTAGTTCGGTTTAATTGCGCAATCAAATCACTTTTAACTACTTCGGCAATCGGCACCCAGCCGCGATTTAGTGTCAATACGTCGTGGTCATCTGTCATACAGAATTTATCACCTATACACGGCTTTCGAAATGTGCGCATTCGCACTTTGGCGCAATTGTATCCGTCGCCATTTCGGCACTGGACATTGCTATCCACATATATTTCTTCTCCGCCAGTTCGAACACTCTTGCTCTGGTCTTCGCACTTGATTTGTTTCGTCGGGTCATTGCGATTCTCCTTGATATTAACCACTTTCGAAATAATAATAGTGTGGTCTTCCAGCAATGTGTTTTTGGGCACAAATCCAGTGGCGTCAATTTTGTCGTAGTTGCCGTATTTGATTCCCTTGGTTTTTGTAGGGTCCGGCTTACAACGACTCACAAAACGCGTGATGTTTTTGTCTTCATCCTTCTCAGTGTGATAAATGGTGGTGGCAAACATTCCACGGTCAATCGATCCCTTGTTTATTAAGACACTGTCTTCCTGATTGTAGCCGGTATAAGACATAATGGCCACGTGGATAACTTGGCCGGATGGGATTTTCACAAGGTCGAGCCAGTTCATTAGGCGGGTGTCGACGAGAGGACGCGAGGGATACGATAATACATAGGCAGTCTTGTCATAACGTTTGTCGTAGTTGGTTGCATACACGCCCATTGCTTGTTTACCTTGTGCGCACTGATACGTATTCCTAGGTGCCTGGTTGTGCTCCGGAAAAGGGATACACGACGCAAGAACGCCGAAAATGGTACTCGGGTGAATTTCGCTGTGGGTGTATTTCACATGTGTGTTTTCCAGAATATAGGACCCCTTTGCTTTCAGCGCAATCATCGCATAATTCTGTTCGCACGGGTCTATATATTCAATCACCGACTCATCCAGCTTACAATTTGTCAACAAGTCATTCCACGACAGCTCATTGTTTTCCAATTGCTTAATAATTTTGCGTGTAATAATCGCCTTTCCATCTTTAACACGCAACAATGGTCGTGTCATTCGCCCCGCATCATTACATATGCGGATTTCCATATTCTTGTAGTCAAATATTACCGACGTGTATATGTTGATAATACCGCGGTATTTCTTGTCCTTCATATCGTTATAGAGCTCGATTGGCGTCTCCGTGTTTCCAATCCAGCATCCGTTGATAAACACTTTCACCTTGTCATATGCTTGCGAAGGTTTAATTGAGTCTAGCGACATTATAAATGGCTCCGCATATGTGTAGAGCGACGAACTGTTGGACGAAATAGTGAGATGCATTAGACTGCTGATACTCTTAACCACACCAATTGATTGACCTTCCGGAGTCTCAGCACAACAAAGGAATCCCCAAGTAGTGCCGTGGAGTTTGCGCGGTTCAATGAGCTCACCCGACTTGTCTATGGGCGTATTAATTCGGCGCATATGACTCAGCGTGGCGGCGGTAGTGAGTCGATTCACCACTTGGGCAACGCCGACTTTACTACTGTTGCTCTGCTTGATACTGAAATCACCGGTGGCAAGGGCACGATTAATGCCAGTCTCAATAGTGGTCGATTTTATCATCTTACAAATGTTTGCCGAGTTGATGATATTCTCATAATCCTCCGTCGAACGCCACGATCCATTGTTGATTTCCTTCAATATGTTTTTCTGCATTTCCTTCACCATTTTGTTGTAATAGTTGCGGAACAAGTTGTTCAGCAAAGTTCCGGTGGTATCGATGCGCTTCTTTATATATGAAACGCGATCACTCGGTTTGATGCGGCCCAATGCCGTCTGGATAAGCATATTCGCCATATATCCCAGGAAATAGATTTTCTGCGCAGGTGTTCGACAATGAGGGAACAAATCATTAGATAATACTTCCATCACAAAATCGCGCTTCTTCTTGGTGCCGTGGTCTTTGTCCATATTGATAGGTGTGAATGCGGCGTAACTCGTGATATGGCGAATTGCATCTTCTTGTGTCATATACTTGTTTGCCTCGATAATAGATGCATTCAAGTATGCCAACATTTCCTCGTTTTCTGGTGTGTTCTCATTGAGTAAAATGTATTGACAGATTTCGCGGTCGGCTAATACACCGAGCGCGCGGAACACCACAAACAAGTCAATTGACTCTTTGATGCGCGGAATCACCACTTTGAGCGGAAACCCATAGCCATTATTTCGGCTAATTACCTCGATTTCAATTTGCTTGGGAGATATGCATTTGTTGTCGGGCATCGACTTGATTTCAGCGTACCAACTACACTTCGACGTGTTTTTGCCGTCGTAGCAATAGACAATATTTTGGGCCGCACGTTCCTGTTGGAGCACAGTCTTCTCCGAGCCTTTGATAATGAAATATCCACCGTGGTCAAATGCACATTCATCAATGGATGTTGGATTGATGTGGGAGTGTTGGTTTAGCACACAAATTGACGAATTGACCATAATCGGGAACTTGCCAATACTGATTTTTGTAATGGTCTTGTTAACAATTCTGGGCTGGTCCATATTTAGCGTGTCGCGAATGGTGTATTTGATGTTGATGTCGATGGTCATATTTGACGCATATGTGAAATTTCGAAGCTTTGCAATTGTGGGGAGCATTATTTTTGTCGAGCCATTATTCTCGTAAATGTGGGGCTGGTGGATTTTGAGATTGACAAATGTGATTTCGGTTTCCAATGCGTATTGATTGAGTTCGGCGATGAAATCTTTTTCCGATCGGATTTGGACGGGGTTGAACATCTGGATGGTTTGCGGGAGTTGGCGATTTACGCAGTCGTTGTAAGACTCCAATTGGTGACGAACGAGACACGACGAATGGCGGCCCTTGAAATAAGACTCAATGATGGAAAATGGTTCTTCTTCATATGAACCGAGATGACCGAGAACAGTTTTGGTAACGGGATCTTCCTTTGCATTGATCATCGATGATTTTTCGTGTTCAATCATTTCTTTAATTGCTTTGGTTGTATCCATTGCCAACTCTTTGGACAAATTAGTGTGATGGTCTTCGTTGTGGTAGTCTTCGAAGTGATGGTCTTCGAAGTGACTGTGCTCATCTTCTTCTTGTTTCTTAGTTTTCTTCTTTGTATTAGTTTCTTTGGCTCGTGATTTGCGCGGTTTTTTCTCTTCTGCGATGACGGCTTCTACAACTACTGATTCTATGACAACAGGTTCCTCGACGGCCTTTGCCTTGGACTTGTATACTCTCTTGGGTTTTGCTTCGGTTGATGACATATTTAATGATTCTGGATTTGCTTTTCTGGGCATAATTATTGTTTTTCAATTTTATTCATAAGAAATGTTTTCAATTTTATAGGGTGGCGAAGGCGCCTTCGGCGCCTTATCCCTTGAACCCCCACAGGGGGACATCTATCGGCGCCTTCGGCGCCTTATCCCTTGAACCCCCACAGGGGGACATCTATCGGCGCCTTTGGCGCCTTATCCCTTGAACCCCCACAGGGGGACACTGTCCCCCTTGAACCCCCATATAAGTAGATTATTGTCACCTCTATCAGTAGATTATTGTCACCTCTATCAGTACATTATTATCACCTCTATCAGTACATTATTATCACATCCTTGAATTATGATATACAAATCGGCGATTTAAAGGTTAAAAGGTTTAAAAACATTCCCTCTATTATTTTAACATTAATGACCACTCCAAAATATAAATTATTCAGTCAATATCTCGATTTTTACCGCCACAAGCAATTTATTTCCCCAAATGAATATTTGAACATAATCACACACTCAAATAATGATTTTTACGGTATTACTCCATGGTCTTCCCAATTAACACCTCTACATATTCTAGCAGATGTCTCTTCCAAATACGATATGTGGCAGCAGGAAAACGAAATTGAAATTGTCCCACCTGAAATTGCAAAAACCAAAAAATGCATTGATGACGAAATCAATTCGATTGCCGACTTAATTAGCATTATTGACAAATATCCTGTATCAGAGGATGTAGAGTATAATATCAATATCAAAATGCTCAACAAGATTGCGGGCGAGCTTCGCGAGCTAAATGCCATGATTGGGCTAAAAACATTGAAGAAAACTGTGCTCGACCAAATCTTGTATTTTCTACAAGGATTGTCTGGTCATGATGAATACAAACATATGGTGATTTATGGTTCACCAGGAACCGGTAAAACCGATATTGCCAAGATTTTGGGTAAGATGTATTCGAATATGGGTATTTTGACGCCACCCACCAAAGACAAGAAATCGCCGGGTTTCAAGAAGGCGACCAGGGCCGATTTGGTTGCCGGTTATTTAGGCCAAACCTCTATAAAAACGAAAACACTTATTGGTGAATCTGTTGGTGGTGTTTTGTTTATTGACGAAATATATTCACTTGGTGACGACAGTTTTTCAAAGGAATGTGCGGATACTATGTGCGAGATGTTGAGCGACAATAAAGACAACTTAATTGTGATTATTGCAGGATATGAAAATGAAGTAAATGAGAGGTTTTTTAAGCTGAATCCCGGTTTAGAGTCGCGATTTTCATGGCGATTTACTATTGACGATTATAGTTCAACTGAATTATGGCAAATATTTAAAAAGAAAATCGATGGTATAGGTTGGACCATTAATGTGTCCGATACTGATGGTGAAGCTTGGTTCAAGCGCAAATATAACGATTTTCCTGGATTTGGTCGGGATATTGACTCTCTCATATTTAAGGTGAAAATCGCACACAGTCGGCGACTTTATGGTAAAGCAGAAGGACTCAAAACCATTTGCATATGTGATTTAGATTTGGGTTTGGCATTATTTAAAGAATCGATGAAAAAGTCGGCGACCTATTGTGAAAAGAAGTTTGTGTCCTCTATGTTTTTGTGATTTTCGTATTTTTATTATAAACAAAAAAATAGTATAGAATATAATTGATGAACCCGAGTGGTGATAAAAAAGTCATCAAAATTAATCCGGATTTATTTAAACTTTCAAATAACAATACACGGAAAAATAAACCTCCACCAAATCGCGAAAAGAAACCGATTAAAATGAAGTCGGTGAATCGCGACAAAACTATTAAACGAGATATGTTGAGGCGAATACGTGCAAATCAGGCAGTCCATTATGATAAGCTTTTTAATCCTGAAAAAAGTGAACCAATTATTGTGTCAACCGAAGAGAAGTTTGAGACTGAGTTTAATGATACTTTGGATTTTATGAATAAACTGGTCGATAAACATAAACGGGAGCAGGAATTGCCAAAACATAACCAGACAGTTCGTAACGTCGTACCAAACGTCGTGCCAAACATCGTGCCAAACATCGTGCCAAATGTTGTGACAAACGTCGTTCCAAATGTTATGCCAAACATCGTGCCAAACGTCGTGCCAAACGTCGTTCCAAATGTTGTTCCAAACATTGTTCCAAATGTTGTGCCAAACGTCGTGTCAAACAGCGTACATTCATCAATTCCTGTTATAACACCACCCCCTATAAACATTAGCGCTTCTGTACCATCATATGGCTGCCTAAAAAATGGCTCACTACCAACATATCGAAATTATATAAACAAAACGGCAAAAAACACTGGCGTAGGTGGTAATCCTGAGCCAAAACCAAACAATGCCATTGAACGTATTCGTGCCCGTCTCAATGAACGCGCCAATCGCCAAGTAAATGTCAAAATACCAAAAACCAAACCCAATAAACTGATTCGTCGTACATATCACGTCGGCAAAGATAAATTTCGACCAGTTGTTGGTGTATTATTACCAAATCGCACAATTCGAAATAATGTGGTGAACAAAACATTTCAGTTGAAAAATACCCCTATCGAAGATATTCGCAAATTTCTTTTACGCAATGGATTTATCAAAGTCGGGTCCACATCGCCCAATGATGTGTTGTATAAAATGTACGAAAGCATTATGCTTATTAATGGAGAAGTCAAAAATCACAACCCCGATAATTTATTGTATAATTTCTTCAATGAGAAGGCATAGAGACTATGTAATGAAAAATTGAAAACAAACATTTGTCATTACACAAACACAAATATACAAAAATGGAAAAGAAACTCAACTCACGCGCAGAACAATACATCACCAAATTCAAGGATGATATTCGTGCCAAACTCATCGATATGAAGTTCGCCGAAAAAGCAAAGGCAAATGAATTCCTCGAATACGTTTACGAATACGAACGCCTAACATTTAGTAAAGATGACATTTCCAAACGCAAGCGTATCCAGAACTCGATACCCACCCAGAATAGGTGTAATGCCAAACGCGCCGACAACAAACAATGCACACGTAAACGCAAAGATGGGTTCGAGTTTTGCGGAACTCATTCAAAGGGCGCGCCATATGGTATGGCAGATGATACGTGTGGTGTTTGTGTGAAGAAACTTGACGTAGTTGCTACTGATGTCAATGGTATTGTTTATTATATCGACAAGTTTATGAATGTGTACAAGACCGAAGATATATTGTCGGGGAAAACGAACCCGGCAGTTATTGCTAAATGTCGAGATGTGAATGGTGTGATTGTTATTCCGGAGATTGATTGTTTGTAAGGACGGCCGCCGAAGGCGGCCTTTGTCGAATCGTCTCTTTCACAACTGCTTCGCGATTGTCTTGGATAAAACTATTTAGCTCCGTCGCATGCTTCTCATTCCCATCATAATATTTCAACAATACGTCTGTCAAATATTTCTTGGTAATCGGTTTCTTCACCTGTTTTTTATCATAAATCAGTTTTCCCTCCTTCAAATTAAACTCGTCAATATTATTCTCTCGCATAGTCGTCATCAATAATTGCGATATTTTGCTGATGCGTGTTTTGCGCGCGCGGATTTCCTTGTTTAAATTACGGATTTCATTGTCAGTTTGTATCCATTCTTTTATTGTTTCAATCAGTTCGACTTTGTTCAATGACATTATATTTTACTTTATGATTTTTTTATCCCTTTTTGGGTTATTATATCAATTTGGGTGTATGTAATAGTTGTGTTAATAAATTGGTGGATAAATATATAATCGTCATTTTACTATGATTTTTAGCAATAATTATAAAAAATCGTCACTTAGTTATCAAAAATCACAAATGCTTATGAATAATATTAAACCGTATGTTGTGCCGGCGCCGAAGGCGCCTTCGGCACCAGCCCCCTCTTCGTCCGTCAAATTAAAGTGGGGTAAACCAATTTGGACTTTTTTTCATGTTATGGCGCAAAAGATGAAAGACGAATATTTTCATATTTTGATTCCCGGATTTATGCAAATGATCGTATCTATTTGTAGTATTCTCCCTTGTCCTATTTGCTCTAAACATGCAATTGAATATATTAATTCGACAAATATTAACAATATTCGTTCTAAAACCGACTTGATTGATTTTTTTCATAGGTTTCATAATGCCGTAAATCAGCGAAAGGGATATCCATTATTTAATCGAGAGAATGTTGTGGCTACCTACGAAAATCTTAGCACTTATCTTGTGATTCGCGAGTTTATGTTCCATTTTGAAGACCACCATCGCTCAGCAAAATTGATGGCCGAAGACTTTATCCGTCGACGCGTTATTCCACAAGTGAAAACGTGGATTAACACAAATATTCAGTATTTTGACGTGTAGTATTTTATTAATTCGAAATCGCTTTTCTTCGGCAATTGAATGTTTTCTTTGTCGTATTTGCTGAACATGTTGGTGTAGATACACCGAGATTTTTTGCGCCGGTTGCGATTCCCCATCCGTATCCACATACGCTTCCTATTACGAGAGGTATTAATATTAAAAACGATGTACAATGGAGGAAGTTTACTCCAACATCAATAATTAAGAATATAACCAATGTTGTTAGAAGTAACATGTTATCGCTTGCAATGATTGACATATAACCCACAATAAATGATATTGTGTGAGTACTGAGAGGCAAATATGAAATAATTTCGTTATTGTATGTTAGCATATTACAATAAGCATCGCGATAACTTGTGTGTGCCGCATTGTCGGTTTCAGGTGCGCCCATTTTTGTTTTTTGATATTTCACTATCATTGATTTAATGACCTCCATATTTGATATGATGATGGTAAATACCGACGACATCATTGCTCCAATCACTAGAATTAGACCCGCAATGTTTTGTTGAAGAAGTGAATAGAGGGAGAAAAATGAAATCAATACGAATGGCAAAATCCGGTAAAACATGAAAAACAAAAGCTTTGATTCCATAATATATTATTGGATGACATAATTCGGCGTATGCGTGAGTGTGTGTAAATAATCGTAAATCATATAAACATTTTTTGATAAAATGTTTATCCAATGGGAATACCCGCTTATTTTGCTTATATTGTTAAAAACCATGCAAATGTATTAAAAAGTATGTTGGCTATGCGCAGTACAGTTTTTCATAATTTGTACTTAGATAGCAATTCAATTATATATGACGCCTTTCACGAGATATATAAAACGGACCCCGCAAATTCAGCGAGCTATGAACACATTTTAGCACTAGTTTGCTCGAAAATACAGGCATATATCGACCAAATCAATCCGTCAAATGTGATTTACATAGCATTTGATGGCAATGCGCCTCCCGCAAAATGGGCGCAACAACAGAAACGCCGGTATTTGAAAACATATTTGGAAGAAAACGGATGTGCCGAGATAACCACGGGTATTTCCACAAATATTATTACACCTGGGACGGATTTTATGTTGTTTTTGTCTAAATATGTGGAGAATTATGGGTTTGTGTCGCGTGCCAAAATAATTATATCCACGCCGATGGTGGATGGAGAAGGAGAGCACAAAATATTCCAATATATTCGGGAGAATCGGGATGCACATAGCGGGCAAAATACGATTGTTTATGGATTGGATGCGGATTTGTTGATGTTATCGATGCTGCATATTGAACTCACGAATCTGTATGTGTATAGAGAGACGCCGGAATTTGTCAAGAGTTTGAATATTGAACTTGACAATGGTGTGGGGTATTTTTTGGATATACACGAACTGTGTGAATCCTTGGTTAAAGAAATAAATATGGAAACGGATGGTGTTTCGTGTACAAAGATGTCGAGAGTTCATGACTATGTGTGTTTGTGCTTTTTTTTGGGGAATGATTTTCTGCCACGTATACCGACATTGAATATTCGCAAAGATGGGATCCAAGTGCTTATGAATGCGTATAGGGCGTGTGTTACGAGAGGTCGGTTAGTGGATATATGGAGTGGCACATATATTTGGGAGAATATGAATAAAGTGATTTCGTGGATAGCAAAAAGAGAGGAGGAAATATTGTTGAGGCATAAGAAAATGGATGAGCGGAGAGAATATAGGCTGGGAGAAGCGATGGAGAAATATGTGATGGTGGGAGAGGAAGGATGGAGGGAAAGATATGAGAGAGTGTGTGGAGAGAGGAAAGGATATAAAGAGGGAATGTTGTGGGTATTGAAATACTATATGGGAAAGGAAGTGGTAG
>JACCEC011105220.1_pt1 | contig 10207 bp, 8 predicted proteins | sample 7450121 | NCBI WGS metagenome assembly JACCEC01 (sample SAMN15323455, study PRJNA562643) | freshwater metagenome | isolation source: river surface water | place: USA:Blue River Watershed | collected 2017-08-18 | reverse complement strand
TTAATATAATTTTTAATATATATTTTATAAATTTGTTAAACAAAAAATATAAAATATATTTTTATTACAACTGAAACTACTTTAATTACTATTTATTAATATTTAATATTTCTTTTCACCATGTGAATTCATCTTTTTATTTTTTTTTTTTACACTAGGTTTAAATTTTGTTGCTGTTGCAGTTGCTGTTGCAGTTGCAGTTGCTGTTGCAGTTGCAGTTGCATATGCAGGTTTAAATTCTTTTGCAGTTGCACGAAGTTTAGATGCAGTTTCAGTTCCATGTGCAGATACAGGTGCAGTTGCAGTTTCAGGTCCAGTTTCAGGTCCAGGTTTAGTTCCAGGTCCATGTACAATTTCAGGTGCAGTTCCATGTGCAGTTCCATGTGCAGATACAGGTGCAGTTGCAGGTCCAGTTTCAGGTCCAGTTTCAGGTCCAGTTTCAGGTCCAGTTTCAGGTCCAGGTTTAGTTCCAGGTCCATGTACAATTTCAGGTGCAGTTCCATGTGCAGTTCCATGTGCAGATACAGGTGCAGTTGCAGTTTCAGGTCCAGGTCCAGTTTCAGGTCCAGGTTTAGTTCCAGGTCCATGTACAATTTCAGGTGCAGTTCCATGTGCAGTTCCATGTGCAGATGCAGGTGCAGGTGCAGGTGCAGTTGCAGTTTCAGGTCCAGTTTCAGGTCCAGTTTCAGGTCCAGTTCCATGTGCAGTTTCAATTCCAGGTGCAGTTTCAATTCCAGGTGCACTTATAGATGCAATTACAGGTGCACTTATAGATGCAACTACATGTTTAGGATTACTTTCTGAATAAAATGCATTATCATTTAATTTATTTATATATGATACAATAAATTTTTTTTCACCATAAAACTTTGTTAAAATATTTTCTTTAGGTTTGCCAACAGAACTTTCTTCAGGTTTACCATCAAAACTAGAACCACCTATTTGTTGTAATTGTTTTAATTGTAAATATTTATTTTTATATTTATTATATTTATTATAATAATAATTATTATTAATTTCCATTATATTAAACTATAAAAATAAATATTTATAATTAAAATTAAATATTTACAACCAAATAAACTATTAAAATTCACTAACAGCGAAAATTATTTTGTTAAATAGTTTAACCATTTATAATATAAATTCACTACTTGAACTGTTACTAAACATAAAAATATTAACTAATTATAATTAATATTTTTATTTTTATTTTTTAATTTTTAAAAATCATTTAAACTACTTGAAATTCTTCATCTTCATTACGCTCTTTGAAATATTCCATAATTTCATCTAACATTTCTTGAGGACAAATTTCAGTTGGCTCTAAGACTCCATTAGCATCTCTTCTAATATAAGTAAGTGGGTCAAAATTATTTTTTACTAATATTTCCCATCTTTCTCTATATTTTCTATTTTTTTTAGACCCATGAAAATAATGTCTAATTACACCAGGAACATATCCTAATCTTAATTTTTTAATTTTATTTTCATAATCAAGAATTGTTTTTTTATAATTATCAGTTGATAATGGATTAACTGATTTTAATCCATGAGAAATTAATGATAATGCAATAATATTATCACTTGAACCTAAAATAGCAGATTCATATAATCCACCAATTTTATCATAGGCTTTTCTTGTACATGCCCATGCATATCCAGGATGCCAATAATCATATCCTTTACTTGTATATTTTTGTTGTTTTGCAAATTTATAACCAAAACTATTAAAAACATTTAATGTATCAAAATGTTGATCCATATCAACACAATGAGAAAATATTTGAACAATATCTTTACAACCATTTAATACTTTTAAAGTATCCATTGCCCATGATGCATTTTCAAATTCAATATCAGCATCAACCCATGCAAAGGCTTTCCAGTTTTTAGGTAATAATTTTTCAACACCTAAGTTAATCATATTTTCTTTATGCCAAATTGGAACAGTTGATTTGAGTTGTAAATGTTTAGGATTTTTTGAATCAGTAATAATATATTTTTGATTAGGATAAACTAACTCAACAACATATAATTCAACATCATGTTCATCTTCTTCCATACGTTTAATAAATTCTCTTGCTAAAATATATCTTTTTGCATATAAACAAGGATTGGATACAACAATAATAACATTTAATTTTTGTTCAATTGGTTCATTATTTACAATAGCATCTTTAATTTCATTTCGTTCATATCGAATATTATCAATTTCAATATTATTTATAATAGTCATTAAATTTAAATAATAATTAATTTTTAAGCATATTATCACTAGTTTCTTTATATATAAACAATATTTTTTTATCATAAACATAAAATTATTATAATATAATATATGAATTATAGTATTGAAATAAATTATCCATTAGAAGGCCTTTCTGAAAATGAAAAAGAAAATAAAAAAACAGATGTTGATAAAGAAATAAGACAAATTGCAAAAGAAACAAATGGTGATTTTTTTGCATTTGATATTGATATAGCTTTTTCAACATCAGGGTCTGAAGCAATTGGTGTTAATTATAACTGGATATATAAAAATATCGATGATATTAAAAAATTAATAAATAAATTACCATTATCATATAAAATTTTATGGATTTTCAAAAATAAAAAAAAAAATATTGATTACACTATTTATAATACTAGATTGCCTCCTGATATTAAAAAGTTTAACAATGATGAATTAGATATTTATAAAATGATTATAAATCGTATTAAATAAATTTAATTTTATTATTTATTTATATAAGCAATAAAACATTAAATATTTTATATAGAATTAGTTTTTAATAATGGTGAACGTAAATTAGATTTTACTTGATATACATGAATAGCTTGATTATCAAGAACATTTTTTATATCTTCAAGATCTAAAGTTCCACCTAATATTTCATTTATTTGTTCAGCTTGGTTATTTAATAATCTTTCTGGTAAGTTTGTTATATCAAAATTTTTATTAACTTCTGCTATTATTTGTGGAATTCTAATTTCTTCATTACCTGATATTTTTGTGTAGTGTGTATTATATGTTTCATATAAACCGTCTGAACTTTGTATTATTAAATCATCTGGTTTTAAATCTTTTATTACTATTTCTGGAATTCTACTAACAATACCTATAGGTAAATCATGTGATATATCACCAAAACCTCTGGTTGGCATTAATCCATTTTCCATTCTTATTGATGGACCATCTCTATAAAACTGATGTTGTGGATCTATTTGTATAATTCTTTCCTGTTCAGCTAAATCAGCAGCATCATGACTGTGTGTTTTAAAAAATAACTCGTATTGATTAGTTATATTTTTTCTTAAAATAAGTAATACAGAATCTCCTAAATTTGCAGAATACAACTTATTAGTAGTTTTATCAATTACTGCCATATTAAAGGTTGAACCACCTAGCATTTCTCTTTTTGTTTCATTATGAATCAATTCACATAATTTTGTTAATGCCACTGAAACATTGTTATTTTCTTTTTCTAAAATTTCTTTAAAATAAACTTGTGCTAAAGCTACAGATTTTCTAGATATGTTTGGTGTTCCTCCATGTCCATCAGCTATTATTAAAATATCATAATTTCCAAAACTAAATCTAGCATGTGCATCTTCAGTATAAAGAATTTCTTTATTATTAATAATAAGACGTTTGTTAGAACTATATCCTGAATTAATTTTGAGTGATGAATTTTCATAAACTTGTTGTTCTTCATACTCAGTAGGAATACTAATAGATCTTCCTAAAAAAGGAGTACGCTGACCTTGTAAAGATGATTCAAAATTATTATTATGTAATAAGTCTACAGATGCTACAGATGCTGCAGATGATGCATTTGTTTCAGATGATGCATTTGTTCCAGATGATGCATTTGTTCCAGATGATGCATTTGTTCCAGATGATGCATTTGTTCCAGATGATGCATTTGTTCCAGATGATGCATTTGTTCTAGATAATGCATTTGGACGATATGAAAATTGTTTATCAGCAAATCCTATTGTAGAACCACCTGCTTGATTTTTTAATTTTAAATATTTAGTTTTATACTTTAAATATTTATCTTTATACATATATTAAAATTTAGAAAAATAAATAGTTATTAAATTAATTTTTTATTATTTTAATTATATTTGTTGGTGTAATAATATTATTAGTTGGTCCATTTTGTAAAGCTTTGGCTTCAGAAGGATTAATATAAATTGAAGGATCATCATAATCTTCCCAAATAGTATCATCTTTATCATCTTTATCATCTTTATCTTCATATTTATCTTTTTTTTTATCTTCTTCATCTTCATCTTCATCTTCATCTTCATTTTCATTTTCATCATCATCATCATCATCATCATCATCATCATCATCATTTTCATTATCATCATCATCATCTTCATCATCATCATCATCATTTTCATCATCATTTTCATCATCATCTTCATTTTCATTATCATCATTTTCATTATCATCATTATCATCATCATAATATTCTTCATCATCACTTAATTTGTCACCATATTCTTTATAATATTTTAAGTTATATTTTTTTAAGTTTTTGATAATCATTTCAACTATTTCTTCATATGTAGGATTAGTATTTTCCCATTTACCATTAATAAATGCTTTAGCTGTCCAAGATTTTTCATTCATTCCATAAGGAATATCATAACCATAATATATTCTTTCAATAACTTTAGTATTAATATTATTTTTAAGACCATACCATGCTATAATATTTTGATATGCGTAATAATTAATTTCTTTTAACACTTGAAATTTAACTTCATCTAGTGTACCACATCCATATATTTGTTCAGTATATGAACCTTTGTGATCAGGATGTGCTAATAGTATAACATAAGGGATAATTGTGTCAGTTGACATAAAAATTATTAAATTAATTATTTATATTTGTTTTATTCAATTTTTTATTAAATAAATTAATTACTAATACCATCACTAATATCATATATCATCTGTTCTATTTCATTTAGTTGTCGTTTACTATATTCAGCTACATCACTTGCATTATGTATATTAAATCCAATAACTAAAACGAGTAGTTCTTTGTATGTAACACCTTTTTGAATTATTTTTTCTGCAATATCATTAATTGATATATTTACTCCAGATAAAGCAGGTTCTCTCACAAAAGCATAATTATCTTCAATATTGTATTCATTATTATTTTGAATATTATTTTCTAGATTATAATCTTCATAATTATAGTCGTTTTCATCGAATTCATATTCATCATTATCGAATCTATGTATTTCAATTCCTTCTGCTCTCATGAATAACCATCTAAAACCATTTAATCTAATACGTTCATTTTCTTCATAATCTTCTTCATCCTCTTCATATTCATCATCATCTTCGTCTTCATCGTCTTCATCATCTTCATCATCTTCGTCTTCATCATCTTCATTTTCATTATTGTATTCTTCATCATATTCATCATCATAGTCATATTCGTCATTATCATCAGGATGAATTTCTAATCCTTCTGCTCTCATGAATAACCATCTAGAACCATTTAATCTAATACGTTCATTTTCTTCATTTTCATAATCTTCTTCATCATATTCATCTTCTTCTTCATCAGAATAATATTCGTCTTCGTCAGAATAATTATCTTCATTATTATCATCATATAATATTGTTCGACAATTTGGACAATTAAAACCATTATATGCGACGTTTTTTAAAAAACAATTAGAATGAAATATATGACAACATTCAGTTTTTATAATATTTTTTGATATATCATCTATATCACATAAACATATAGAACACGTTAAATCTAATTTTGTATCATTTGACATAATAATATTATCAATATTTTAAAAATATATTTTATTCAATTTTTTTACAAGTTTTTTAGTTTATTTAATAAATTGAACTATAGCTTCAACAATTAAATGGTCGCTTGTATTTAAATTATCACCAAATGAACGAGCACTAATTGGAATAAACTTGTTTTTTTTAACAAAAATATAATCAACTTGACCTCCATAAAAAGTTGTATTTTTAATATTTCCAATATCAGTTGCATCAATATAATCAGCATCTGATATTATTTTTAATATAGTATTTGAAGAATCAGGATGATTTAACCATGTCCAATAATTCCATTCTAAATCATTAATTTGATTATTTTCTTTTTTTAGCCCTGAAGAGGCCACAATTTCTAATTCAAGTTGGTTTTTCCATTTTTCTGTTATATCAACAATATCAGTATTATATTTTTTTAAATTAAAATCACCCATAAATATATCAAGATTTTCTTCAAGAATAGATTTTATTTCATATTCTTTTTCATAAATAAAATCATAATCTATTAAAGCTCGTTTATCATCAAATCTACCACCAGTTAAATGAACATTACCAATAGTAATAATATATTCATTATCAATTAATAATGTAGCAATACATAAAACTCGTTTTACATGATTTACTCTATCATGTGATATTATTTTTTCTCTAACATTAATTACTTTTATATTTTCTTCTGAAATATAAAGTTCATTAGTTAAATAAATAGGATTTATTCCATCTGAATTAATAGCTAAAGATGATTCATATGTAGCTTGTTGTGCATTTGCTCTTGCTATTCTTTTTAAATTACCAATCTTATTAAAATTATCAGTTCCATTAGTAGAACTAGTAGATTCTTGAACACCCATTACATGAGGTATTTTATCTTGTGAAAATAAATTATTTATTATTTTTACTTTTTCTTTATCAAGTTCATAACTTTTTATTTTATTATTTTGATATGTTATATTAAACATTTTTGTCCATAATTCTACGTTGTATGTAGTTAATTTAAGTAAATTTTTTTTTACTGGATATAATGGTATCGATGTAAATAATAAACTCATTATACCAAATAAAATAAATATTATCAATATATTATTAAAATTATAACGCTTACTATTATTTTGGGTATTCATTTTATATATGTATATATTATATTTATATTTTATATATCTTTATTATTTATCTAGTTAAAAATATTTACGGGATATTTTCAGGTCGCTCTCTCCCTCCCATATTAGAAAAAGTGAATTCACTTTTTCACTATATTTCACTTTAAAAAAATTACTTAAGGATATTATTTCTTATATAATATATATGACTGATAAAGTGAATTTACTAATGAAGTATTCATGTAATATATGTAATAAAGACTATGCTAGTCAAAGTAGCTTATGTAATCACAACAAAAAATTTCATCAAAATAATATTACAAATGTTAAAAATGTTAAAGAAATTGTTAAAAATGTTAATGAAAATGTTAAAATAGTTAAATCATTAACATGTGAATATTGTAATAAAATATTTAATAATAGACCTGCTAAATCTATTCATAAAAAATATTGTAGTATAAAAAAACCTTCTGAATTAGATAAAGAAATTGAAAATAAAAAATTAGAATTAGAATTAAAAAAAGAAGAAATAATATTAAAAAAAGAAGAAGCTAAAATATTACAATTAAAATTAAAATTACAACAAGCAGATAAAGTTGATAATATTACTTTAAATAAACTAAATAAGATGTTATTAAAACATAATAATCGTATTAAAAATTCAACAATAAATTCTCATAATAATTCTAATAACACAATAAATGTTCAAAATAATTTTCAATTAGTTGGTTTCGGAAAGGAAGAAATAACTGATGTATTAACTAATAATGAAAAAAAACTAATTATGAATTCTAAATATGGTTGTTTAGAAAAACTAATTGAAATAGTTCATTGTGGTAAATACAACCAATTTAAAAATGTTATATTAACTAATATGAAAGATAACTACATGTATAAATACGACGATGTAAAAGGTTGTTTTGTTTTAGGAACTAAATCAGAAATTATGAATTCTCTTGTAGATGGTAAGTTATTTGATTTAGAAGTAATTTATAATGATTTACTTGAAAAAAATAAAATTGATGAAAAAACCAAAAATTGTATAGAAGATTTTGTAAATAGAATTCAGTATAATGACGAAAAATTTACTGACATTGAAGGAAAAGAACATCAAAATTATAAACACTATAAAATTAGTGAAATAAAACTGATATTATTTAATAATCAAGATAAAATCACAAATGATATATCTTTATTATTATCTACTTAATAAAATATTATACATAAAAATCTACTCTTTTTTCCAATAATTTGTAGAAACATTATTTTTTAAATAATATTCATACTCGCCTCGCACAAGTTCTTTTTCAAATTTCTCATGCCATGGTAAATGTTTACATGTATAATTTCCAGCTACTCTATAATGACCGCCTTTATTTTGTTTGTTAATTAAACAAAATGTTGTATCTAATGCTGCATTATATATTTCATGATTAGGGTAATATAATTTATAAGTCCAATATTGTTTTTCCCAATCTAAAATTGATTTACCAAAAGCTGTAATATCTTGTCTAATATCAAGTGAATCAATTAATAATGCAAATCCTACTTTTTCAGCTTGAAAATAATTTGATATATTAATTAATTCATTAATAAAATTATCTGGTAAATTTTCATTAAATTCTAAATCAGGGTCTGTTAATATATAAATATCACCAAATATTTTATTAAATATTGATTTATCATAAACTTTATGTCCATAATTATTATCCATTTTAATTAATGAATATTTATATTCATTTTTATAGTAATCTAATAATTTAGGAAATGTACTATTATTATCAATAACAACAATATCATTTGTATATTTTTCTAATTGTTTAACCATTTTACTAACATATGTATATTGATTAAATGAAATAATAACTGCTGTCATATTTTTTTTAAACACATCTTTTACAATATTTGTATTTGGTTCTAATAATATTTCATTATTAATATTATTATTAGTACAAACATATTGTTCAACTAAATAATTATATTTATCATTTATTTTCCCTTTTATATGAATTGTTAATTTTAATACAATACCCATATATAATAAATCTTCTAAATAATCAGATTCAACAATATCAGTTTCGTAATTAACACTAACAAATTTTAAATTTACATTTGAATTTGAATTTATTATTTGATAAAATAATTCCTTAACAGTAATATCATTTGAATTAGTTTTCTTTTGCACTAATTTGTTTTTAAAATATTTAATATCATTAAATGTAACACTATTATTTATATTAACAACAAATGTTCTTTTAAACAAATCTTTGAAATCATCAAATAAATAATTTTCTCCAATTATTAAACAATCTGTTTTTGTTTTTGATTTTATTTTTGTTTTAATCCAATCATAATTAACTTTTTCTAATACTTTTTCAGGAGCTTTATCAACTAATACTTTTTCAGGAGCTTTTTCAGATACTGTTTTAGAATCTTCAAGTTTAAAAAAATTACTTGATACATTATTAACCAAGTATGAATCATATTCACCTTCTAATAATTTAGTATGAAAATTATAATACCATGGTAAATGTTTACATACATAATTACCAGCAACTCTAATACTTAAACCAAATCTATTATATTTAGTATTTAATAAACAAAAAGTTGTATCAATTGCTGCATTATATAATTCATATTTAGAATCTTTAATTTTATTTTTCCAAAATTGTCCTTCCCATGTTTTAATAGGAATTCCAGCATATTTTAATTCGCTTCTTATTTGTGGTGTATCAATTTCAATAGCCATACCAACACGACCCGCTTTATATTGATTTGATATTTTAATAAAATCAGATAAAATTGTTTTTGGTAATTTTGAATTAAATTCTAAATCAGGATCTGTTATAATAAATAAATCACCAAAAATATTAGAAACAAATTTAGATTCATATACTTTATGACCAATATTACTATCCATCTTTAATAATGTATAATTGTATTCATTTGAATAATAATCTAATAATGGTTCAAATGTACTATTATTATCAATAATTACAATATCATTAGTTAGTTCTTTTAATTGATTAACCATATTTGAAATATATGTATATTGATTATATCCAATAATCATAACTGTTATATTTTTTTTTACAATTTGTAAATCTGCTATGGTTTTTGGTTCTAATAATATTGGTTTATTTAATGTTTTCCAATTTAAATTATATGTAAAATTACTCAATAAATAATTAAATTTGTTATCTAAATTAGATGGTAATTTTATTAATAATTTAATTTTATTTATAAATACATGGTGTAATAAATCTTCTAATATATC
>JACCEC010660048.1_pt1 | contig 10208 bp, 5 predicted proteins | sample 7450121 | NCBI WGS metagenome assembly JACCEC01 (sample SAMN15323455, study PRJNA562643) | freshwater metagenome | isolation source: river surface water | place: USA:Blue River Watershed | collected 2017-08-18 | reverse complement strand
GTGGTGTGTGTGTGTGTGTGTGTGTGTGTGTGTGTGTGTATGTGTGTGTGTGATGTACTTTCACTCAGCCGTGTAGAAACGATTGTGTACTGATCAATTTCCAAAAGAATGGAAGAGAGGGGCGGGATTATGGGGTATGAAATTTAATGTCCCGAAATGTCCTGGGCCGAAACGTCCATGGGGCAGAAACGTCCATGTACCAGGTGGGGCGAAATGTCCATTAATGTGGGTGAAATGTCCATTAAAGTGGGCCGAAACGTCCAGGTTCCACGTTTCATACATAGTGGTTACACACCTTATAGTTTTGCGTCATTTTTATCAATTGCATGCTTATCCACAAGGAAACTCATAATGTGCATTTCCTGTTTCTCCATTGCAGAATAGTTACTTAATCGACGAGAAAAGGTGTTGAGCATTTATATGGCATCTAGACAACATTCGACGAATCCTATGGACAATATAGAGGTTTACAAAGACCATGACCTCGAGTTGCATGATTCATCCAAAGACGATTCGCATGACTCATCCAATGACGAGACGCATGATTCGTCCAATGCCGAGTCGAATGATTCATTCATTGACGAGTCGCATGATCCATGTAATGACGATAACTCCCAAATAATACAGGTTCCAGACGTTTCTCTACCAGGTCTGTACAGTAGCTGTCAAATAGAGATTGCAAGACTTAGTTTGATGGATGATGTAAATGATGACAAAGGTGAGAAATGGTATCGACTTAAGTATAAATTAGGTATGTTACGTGATAATAAAAATACTGACTCCATAAGAAAGGAAATGCGCAATTGTATGTTTGATGTACATTCCTCTAAGTGGTGTCAAATTCCATTGATTGCAAGTTGTGGAACAATAAATATGCCTTCATTCCAGATGAATTCTGAGGACAACACGTCATCTGCCAAGGACAAGCCTGTTGATGAAGGGTCTGAATCCTCCCTTGTCATCAGTAACGAGAAAACAAATTCAGATGCAGTAAAATCTGAGAGCGATGACGCTATTAAGGAATCAGACAATTGTTCTCTAAAAAAACTCAACCGTTTCAAAGAGTACCAACAGGGATATGAAGAAGCTGAGATCGATTTTAATTCAGAGCTCGGATACCTCGATCTGGCCTCGCTGTATTTAAACTAGATCGCTATGATGCAATATCGGCGAGTGACGCTGAATGCACTTCCCCGAGGATATGGAAACTGAATCAGCTAACTATTTATAAATAGATATTGAACTAAAACTATAAAGATATATATTGTTGTTTTTTATTACTACTCTTATTCGGCTAATGCAGATCTCATTAGATACAGTCAACGAAACTGTAACATCTGATCTCCTGCATGGCCGCCTAAACTCTCAACGTAGTCTTTCTATCTTTACTCCTACTGAAAAGTTGAAATGGCATAAATTGAATTGAAACCACTATCACGATAATAAGTCTCAAACACGGCACTGTAAAGAAATTCAAAATAATCCAATACATACAAACACTACGATATGAGCAATATTGTCAAATGGAGGATTGTTTTGGAATATTTTGTTTGAACGAATTTGCAAAATAGTTTGCTCATTTTAACTTTTTCATTAAAAGTGGTTAGGACCTACCTTATTTTATATTAAAACATATCTGCCAAAAACAGCATAGTTCAACAAGCTCCCGCTCTCTCATAATGTACCAAGCATTGTACAGATTGTTGGTAGCGAATTGAATGCAAAGGCAAATAGCCGTGGTCTTGCAGAATTCCATGCAAAATTATTAATTCTCATTGTGAAATACTTGTTCTTACTTTAATTAACATGAGTGGTATAGCTATTACCAAAGATAATTTTCAACGGTAAAAGATATTTTAAGAACAACAATCTTACTTCGAAGCTACTAACATCACGATTGGTAGGGTTCTCTCGTAATCTTAAGAAGCAGGCAGGCACAGGAATAGAAAATGCATCAAGTTACATTTAAATCTATTCACTACAACTGGACTTATTCACCAGAAATGAAATATAATGATATGAGAATCAAGTTCTAAGAATTAAGATCTTTGTTACTGAAAAGTGATTATGCCTTTTGCATTTAATTAATGTTTACTGCGACGTGTCCCCTATGGAATTATTACTAACCCCGGAGAATGACGGACAATTTAAAGGTTAAATAGCTCCAAGCCTCTAGTCAGCAAAGCCGACGGTCTAGATGTTAAAATATAAAACTTAATAAGGTGAAATGTGTAACAATTTAATAAACTATATCACAGTATTCTGCAATTGCAGCACAATTTTTCAATGCAATTGCTTCCAATCAATATACAACCAATCCAAATTGCAAATTATTTTATCCCGAGAAATCAAAAGAGAGGGATTCCTTTTCGTGTCCCTTGTACGTGGCTCATTTGTAACTTCCGCCTTGTATTCCTTTCAGTACTCCCGGTACCCTTGCTTCCGTTTCCCGGCTCTCCTTGTCGGTACTTCCAGCACCCTCGTTTCCGTTTTCTTGCCTTGCTCTCTACGTCTTTTATTCTCTAATCTTTGGATGGCGTCCGATCCCACTCGGACAGCTTCCTGTGGATTAGAAGGGACATACAATTGTGCCTCTTTCTTCGAACACAGGAGAATTAACACTCACAGATCTTTCATCAGCATAATGGAAATTAAATCATTAGGTCAACTTGTATACTCGCATCTAAATATTTCACACACACTTGTTCTATAATAAAGGCTATAACAACAATAATAATACGATTTTGATACATATATACATTACCCAAATTCAATATATAGTAACTATCAACACCAACAATATACCTAAGCATAAAAAATTACGAATGACACCTACAAATACAGATGCCTAATTATACGTGCACATGGCCAATAATCAATGCAAAACTCTGCACAATCTACAACTATGTATTCAAATACAACAAGTACAATGTCTAACACTACTCCCTATTAAATTCAGTTCTGCACCACGATGCATCATGGTAGCAGATAGCACCATGAACTTCAATCTTATCCTAAGAATAACATACATTAATCTTGAATATTACCAATTCTCTACACACTACATTACGACATGTTGATAATTCAGCTGTACATGGAAGATAAACTTTCTATTAAATTAAATGCACATGATGACGTATAAGTCTTACGACACATAGTTAGGAATGTGAGACAGCTTCGCACGAAGATATTTTGCTTCAGAAACCTTTGTTACAATCTCGTCCGAAGTTCCTAGAACTTCTTTTCCTGCCCTTTAAACGAGCGCGCAACTTATGCACTCGGAGCACAGCATAGTGTTTCCAACTTCCCTACGCCTGCTCTCGCCAATGTCCAGAAAATGCACGGACTCTTTCACAATGAAATAACAGAAAAATGTCTGGCTGCATGAAAATCCCGCCCAAATTTCGACTATCTTAGTTCTGATCTGATGATGTTGGTCCGTTTAATTACGGTCTGGGTTGGTATCATTGAGGTGTTATCTCGTGTTTCTTGCCTCTAAGCCTAATATCACTGCTAATTACAAAGTTTCTGGCCCCGCGGCAACGCTCTTCAAAGGAAGTAACCGCGAATTTGACCGTAAGGCAGTGGCTAAATCACGGACAGGTAGTTTCTTAGTTTCAGCATCAGCTTTGAGTTGTAATATTATATAACACGTACTGACATTACGAAAAGTACTCTTAATTACGAATTCTATCAGAAGACATTTATAAACATGAGCAGGAATTGTTAAAAAAAATTCTAACACACCGTGACATTTACATTCAAATTTTGTACACAAATTATATACATCAGATGTAAAGTATTGATGACTTTTATTTAAAAAGTGTGTATATATTGCGTACACAACACCAAAACCTGTTTTAGAGCTCTGTATATGCTTGCGACTCAGTGTCCTGGTTTTGAATTTACACAACATTTAAGTTTAACAATGAAAAGAAAATGAAATGCAAAAAAAAATTCATAAAACTTTCAGGTCTCAGGATGAAAAATTGCTCGAAATGGAGTACAGATTTTCAGCATGCGATTTATAATAACATGAGGAAATATTCAGCCTCTGGAACTTCTATTAAATTATTATATACATTTTGGAAATTGTTAGCTGGAGTGAAACTGATTTTTATAGACTGGCTTGGAGTAAAACTCTAAATAATTCTAAATATTGTTTCTATATCTTTTTCGGGATATCCTGTGAACATATTCTAATCTAGTTAATTTAATAATTCTTCTTGCAAATTATGTCATTTTGTTCCCATTTATCTCATTGGAATAAGCACCTACATGTACTAACACGATTCACGGAGTCTGACACTTATTTAATAAGTGTTTCTCATTGTGCACAGCTCATGTCTATTATAATCCATAACTAGCGTTTTATGAAGACCTTTAAAGCAGTATTTAAAGAGTGGAAGAATACATATAAGTGTCATCAGAATGAGTTTGTCACTGAATAAATACAATTTTCAAATGACTCCATCCCAAGACAGGACTTAACAATCTCTAATGTCTAGAGAAAATATTCGACCTTGTCCTTTGCAGGTGGCAGCCTTCTAAGTAAATAATTAACACCCCTAGCTTGTGAGATGTTGTATTTAACATTATCGTAATTTAGCATCTTACGCTTCGTCAATAAACTGAGGTGCTTTCAATCTTGCAGTTATAACAAACATGGCAATAAGGAAGGAAGGAACACAATTTCTCGTGCATACAGTTAAATAGTAACTACCTATATAGTAGGATGTTTTCTAGTTTTCTAGTATTTGCTCGCAGCTTTGTTAGTATTATACATTTTGGAATATGTGCAGGATGCCCGAAATAGTTGTAATCCTAATACGAACTGACGCATATCAAAGCACGTTTAGAAACTACTTCAGATATCCTGGCAGCACATTACAGATATAGGTTCAGAACGGCAAATGACAGGAGAGTGGTGAAAACAAATTTGTTTCCCTCGATCCATTTTAGGACATCGTTGCGCGATACTGTTATATTTACGTACCTGGGCGTTTTGGGGATGGGAGTGGGGGGTAGCTACACAATTCCCCGTTTTCGTGTATCGCTAACGAATAGCTCGCTTGTGAGCTTAATATAATTTCTTATCGAAAGCGTCAGGGGTCCTTGTTAGTTTCGATTGCTCGCAGCAGTGTCATCTCACAGAAGAGCATTTGATGTGCTAGTAAATAGATAAGTTTTACGGTAATCTCTTTTAACTTAAAATTATATTTTCGAGTATCGGTAACAAAAACGAGAGTTGAGAGGACTCCGGTCACAATTATGTGTATTTTGGCGCAAGTATACAGCTAGTCATCTGTTATTCACGCGTTTCACGGAAATGAAATGTTATCCATGGTGTTTTGTCTATAGGACAGGCTCTTAGGAAATATCCATAACCGATGCAGAGAACTACAATGTGATTTTATGATATATTATAGTTAGGACACAACGACAAATTCAGTACTAACAAATCTAAAGCAGGGATGGACAATATAATGAAAATAAATTTAATGTAGGGACAATGTAGAAAAAACAAATGTGATGAGTGAGTTCTTGTGGGCTTGATTAAAGAAGAAAATTGGAATTATGTGGATAAAATGATCATGGTTGGCTTTAAGAAACAAAATCCTGTTTGTACTTTTTTTTCCAACTACAGTCACTTGTATAAATATCGCTGAAACTAAAATAGCATACACACTAAATGCAGTATGGTTGAACAAAGAGAAAATAAATAAACTAAAATTTAAAATAATCGACAGTCGCACCTGAATATTATATCATAGAAAATAATTTGTATACAAAACGTTGGCAGTTGATTCAGTTAGATAACATGTTTTGGAAGCTTTGGCTGCAATCTAGATTTTTCTACAAGATTTGCAGTTATATATCCAAAATAACTTGCAAGCAATTATAAAAGACTTTTTAAATGGCTCAAACGGTTAGTAAATTCATTAACCGACTAATGGCAAGCTCTTGAATTGCAGTGGGAAATAAAGCGGTTGAATCGCAGTGGGAAAAATCGCACTCAAAGAATGTGAACTTGCAAAAATTACAGCATAATCAAAGTATACAATTTCCAAAATCTAGTGAAACTTACGTGCTACGCTTATTGATACAAGTTTGGTTTTGCTTGAGCTGTATGTATACATTTTACATTTAATTATCGCCTTATGTTCCTCCCACTGCATGCAGTAATCAGTCAGGCTGTCAGGATCATTGAAACGCTAAACTTCGTGTCTTTATTGCCTTATAACGACTTCGACGCAAATCATATAGTCGTCTGAACTGTCTGAGTAAATGCACTCTATTTGAATGCGTACTTATGCGTATGTGTGTATGTGTTTGCAAAAGGTGTGAATAAGGATGGTAATTATATTATATGCTCAACGAAGTTGTTATCAAAAGCATCAACAACATTGATTTCGCAATATACCTCTAAATTTAGAATCCAATACAAAACAAATTACAACCACTCTTAAATTAAATATAACAGCTTAGAAAATGCCCATTTTGTTAGGTATATTTTGCCGTTATCACAAATCTAAAATTAAAAGATATCTATGTAATTTTTCCTTTTAATTAAATATCCTACATATGAAATAATTAATTAAAATCACGACGAAATAATTTTTATAATGATAACACTAAAATTCTGCATTAAGTTCCCAAAACGGATTGAAAATCTAAATCACAACAGCCAATCAAATGCGACCCACACAATTCTGTGCAAATCAAGACCACAAAACGGATTGAAAATCTAACATCTCAACAACTAATCAAATGCAACCTACACAATTATGTGCAAACCGAGCCGACAAAACGGACTGAAAATCTTAAACAAGATAGGGGATTTTATTTTCCCAAATACGTTATATATTATACAGTATACCTCTAAATTTACAATCCAATAAAAATTCAAATTATAACCACTCTTAAATTAAATATAACAGCTTGGAAAATGCCCATTCTGCTTGGTATGTTTTTGCCGTTATCACAAATCTAAAGTTAAAGAATAACTACATAATTCTTCCCTTTAACTGACTATCTTACATATGATATAATTCTTTAAAATGATAACGAAATAATTATTTAAAATCACAACACCAAAATTACACATGAATGCGACCAATACAATTCTGTGCAATTCGAGACCACAAAACGATTGAAATCTCAAATCTCATCAACCAATCAAATGCGACCTTCAATACTATGTGAAAATAAAGCCTCCAAAAGGGATTAAAAATCTAAATCACACTAACCAATCAAATGCGACACACACAATTCTGCACAAATCGAGACCACAAAATCCAACATCTCAACAACCAATCAAATGCAACCTACATAATCCTGTGCAAAATGAGACCACAAAGCGGATTGAAATTCCTAATACACAACAATCAATCAAAGGTGACCTACACAATTCTGTGCAAATCGATACCACAAAACGGATCGAAATCTAAAAATCTCAACAACCAATCAAATACAACCTACATAACACTCTGCAAGAAGAAGCGAGAAAACGGATTGAAAATCTTACTTTACAACAACAAACCAAAAAACGACCTACACAACATAATATAAAAACCGATAGAACGATATTAGGCATACAATGTAATTAGAACAATATAAACACAATAAATTAAATGAAATAAAATAACAATAAAAATTAGATATAACACAATCAAAACAATAACACCGATAATAACTAGAAACATAAAAATAACCTTAGGAATATAGGATATTTAGTTAAAGGTCACCATTAAACCCGCATAACAAACATTAATTGACGATTATCACTGACAAGACGACGTCAACACTAGGGAAACACCACCAAGAAGAAGAACTAATCAAGGCAGTGACCGCAACAACAGCAAAAGAAGAAGCATCAAGACCTCAGAAGTAAGGAAGGAAAAAATAACACATCTACAAGTACGGCCATTGGGGAGGAGCTGGACAGAGGCAGGACAGCGACACATGGGCTCTGATAGCCGCCCCCCCCCCATCATAAACTGCCACTCAAGAAAAATAACTTCAATTGTCACAACAATTGTCAGGTGCATCTGCAACCAAAATTGTCTGTATGAAAAGAAATAACAACATTGCCAATTAGTCAATTAAAAAGGCAGACAGGAAGCTCTACCTACTGCCCCACAAGGCCCTCCGGACAACGATACCTTTTCGACGAAAAGGCTTCTCCCTCTCCCACAAGTTAAGGGACAGTCCAGGCGGCTCGGCCTGCTGTCCTACAAGACCCGCCGGACAACGATGCCCTTTTCGATGAAAAGGGCCCCAATTTACTCACATTGGGCTTTCATTCTGACCCCCCAAAAACCCTCATTTGAACAACAACATAAGTCCCTGCAAGGGATGGATTGGTTTAAACTTTCTTTTCAACTCAAACACACATATACCCTAATTAAGATCTCCAAACGCAATGGGTTTCTTAAAGCCCACCCGATTTGATGCAACATTCTTTCTTTTTGGGGCACCAGACAGATGCCCCCCCCCACTTAACCGAAAAGAAAATATCTAAAAAGTTCATGTGTTTCTGTATATCCCTCCCTGATATGTTGCTATGTTACTATTTATAAAAGAATTTTGATCAAATAATTTATTTTGAAATTTTTTGATGGGGTATTTTTTTCCCTATTGTTCTCTAAAGGTTCATTCATCCGATAGGGCTTCATTTTCCCTATGGGAATCATTTCCCTTATTTTGTTTGGTGACCTTGGCTAGATGTTCCCTATGTCCTATGAGTGCTATATGTTTGGTGCTCTTGTATGTTGCTATAATTTGTTTTCTTGTTAGGACAGCCTTCTATACCATATTTTCCCCAGTTGTCTATTTTATTATATGCATCGGACTCTTTCATTCTCATCCTCCCCTTGTTCTTTCACTCCTTCATTCTTTCTCTTTTATGCATAGAATTTATTTTCCTTTCTTACATTTATTTAAATATTTTTTTTAGTTATATTAACATTTTGAGATTTTATATTTTTAGGTTTGACGGTGTATTAAATTAGTTAATAATAAAAAAAATTCCTAGTGTTTTGTGATATTCCGTCTTCCCCTTTTTTTTCTTAAATTTGTTGCTAGGGAAATAGGGTGCCATTTGTTTTATTTTTGCACTCCATATCCCTGCATTTATATAAAAATTTTAATAAAGAGTCCAAAAGATTTATATAATTGTAAGTCTACACATGGGGTTTTCTGAAGCTCTTCCGCAGGGGTGGGGTTGGCTACCGCCCAGCTTAGGGCAAAGGACCCAAAAGTGCTGTAAAAGTCGTACATGTCAAAAGACGCACACGACTATAATGAGAGAGAGAGAGAGAGAGAGAGAGAGAGAGAGAGATCATCGCGTGAAGTTAATTCACTTTCGACACAGACGTACTGTTGCTTGGTGATATTAATCCAAAAGGACTCAGATCACGTTTGTTTTCCCTTCATTATTTGTTTTCCATTGTGTCAAAATCCCAGTAAAACATATATTAATCTAAAGTAATGTAATAAAATTAAGGAGATGCGCATTTAGTTTAAGCAATTTGTAGGCTTGTGTGATTACATGTTTGATTATTGGAATTCGTTGCACTGGGAAATATTCCTTAGCGCGAAATAAGTAGTCAATTATTAGGAGCAAACGTCACGGAGAGAAAGTGTTAGTGAGTTTCTGAGATGCCATAGCCAATGAGTAGCGAACTCAGACCCAATCCGCATGACTGTCCCTGTCGTGATATAGAACTTATAAAAAGTAGTGCTGTACATCGGTGTTGTGACTGCAGCGGCAGTATTTTATGGTAGTAAACCGGTAATTTACACAGTGGGATAAATGAGAAAGGACTCGGTTGATACCGTTTATGTTGCCATAGTGGCAAATGTGATGAAGGTTTACTGGTGTGATGTGCCTTGAAACGGTAGTTCGACTGGCCTCAGGTGGGCAGTGAAAATAGTTCCTCGTGTTAGGGATAGTTATACAGTTTCTTCGGTGTGAATGACAAGCGGAACGGAAAGGTAATATAGAGAAACTGTGGGAATGTGCGTTTGATGGCTAAATTGCAAGTTGCAAATAATGTGGTCTTGTATTGATTATTGTAAAATTTATGTACAGAATGGACACGTCGGGCTTCCTAACTTACAACTGAAGTTGTATAGATGTCTTTGGAAATATGGGGTAAACTTATGACTTCTAGCAGATATCGAGCCAAGGGTTTTGACACCGC
>JACCEC012889247.1_pt1 | contig 10210 bp, 9 predicted proteins | sample 7450121 | NCBI WGS metagenome assembly JACCEC01 (sample SAMN15323455, study PRJNA562643) | freshwater metagenome | isolation source: river surface water | place: USA:Blue River Watershed | collected 2017-08-18 | reverse complement strand
TCAAAGCATGGTCGTGCGCGCAGCATTCCGCCAAATCAAAATACGCTACTGATGACCTACATCCTCGATCTCGGCCTGTGGCATGTCGGGCCGTTCCCGACCCACGTGGCCGCGCAGCACTGGGCCGAGAGCCACGGCTGCGACGACTACCGGATGATCCCGCTCGATGATCCGGCCGAGGCGCCGGCCAGGATCCACCGGATGCGCAGCACAGACCCGCACGGCGCGCAGATCTGAAGCCTGCGCGAATAGTGCGCAAATGGCCTCGGCGAGCTCCTGCAGCCCGTCGGGGCCGTTCGTCTAAGTGCTTGTGATCGTTGAGGCTTTTGGTGCCCAGGGACGGAATTGAACCGCCGACACTGCGATTTTCAGGGGCGCCGAAAACCTTCACGCCGCTTCACGGAATCTCCCGAACGCTCTGAATCATCACGCATTTTCCGTTTGACCACTTCACGCCCGTTCGCGCAGATTCACCCCCGTTCGCGCAAATCTGCGCGAATAGTGCGCGAATGGAGAGACCCCTATGAAGCGTGAATGGCAGCCCGATCGGAAGATCTCAGGCCTCGGTTTGATGGTCCTGCCGAGCGGTGTCCGCACCTACTACGTCCGCTATCGCGAGCCCTCCGGCAAGCAGCAGACCCACAAGATCGGCCGCGCCGAGGTGGTCAGCCTGACCATGGCGCGCGAGGAAGCGATCAAGATCCTGGCGGCCGTCGCCAAGGGTGAGGCGCCGGGCACTGACAAGCAGCTGCTGCGCCAGGGCAAGACCATCCGCGAGCTCTCCGAGATGGTCACGGAAAAGCACTACGCCACGCGCGTGCGACCGAACACCCGCGTCGGCTACGCGGTCCTGTGGAACAAGCACATCCTGCCCAGGATCGGCGCAGAGAAGGTCGCGACGCTGCAGACGATCCAGGTGATCGACATGCTCGAGGAACTGCCCCGCGGCCAGCAGAACCGCGCCCTGGCGGTGCTGCGCAAGGCGATGAGCCTGGCGATGCTGTGGGGCATCCGCGCCAAGGGCACCAACCCGTGCACCGGCATCCAGGCGAACGGCGAGCGCAAGATCAAGCGCTACCTATCCCGCGATGAGCTCGAGCGGCTGCTCGCTGCACTGGACGCGTTTGCCGACGCCGGCGTGCGCTGGCGCTTCGCGCAGCTGATCCGCCTGCTGCTGCTCACCGGCTGCCGCGTGCGGGAGATCATGACGGCTCGCTGGGAGTGGCTCGACCAGGACGCAACGGTGCTCACGCTGCCCCCCGACGCTCACAAGACCGGCGGCCAGGACGACGAGCGCAAGGTGCATCTGCCGCCTGCAGCGAGTCTGATCCTAAGAGAGCTGCGTCGCAGGTCGAACAGTGAGTGGATCATCGCCGGCGACGGTGACGGGCACCTGATCGGCTACTGGTACATGTGGGAGCAGCTGCTCGAGGATGCGCGCATCACCAACCTGCGCGTGCACGATCTCCGGCACAGCTACGCCTCCTACGCCATCACCACGGCCGGCCTGACGCTGCCGCAGGTCGGTGCGCTGCTGGGGCACGCCAGCCCGCAGACCACCGCCCGCTACGCCCACCTAGTCGATGAGGCGGCTGCGGCGATGGCTGCGAAGGTGGCGATGGCGATCAGCCCTTCGATGCGGTGACGCCGAGGTCCGCGTTGTAGCGGCCGGTGCGGGCGTAGCTGCGCTCGACTCGGCCGCTCACCAGCAGGAACTTCATCTGGCCGACCTTCATCCCCGGCCAGATCGGCAGCGAGTGCCAGTGCCTGCTGTTTCGCAGTTCCATGGTCAGACGGGAGCCATACCAGCCGGGGTCGCACCACCCCGCCTCGGCGTGGTCCCAGCCCTCGCGCGCGCGGCTGGACTTCAGCACGAACTGCGCGCCCACATGGTCGGGCAGGTTGAAGATCTCCTGCGTCTCGGCCAGAAAAAACTCACCCGGCGCCACCCAGTAGGGCTCGGCCTCCGTGCAGTGGGTGATGTCGTAGGGCTGCAGGTCCGGCGTGTGATCGACCTCGATCAGGATCGTGCCGCCGAGGGTCACGTCCAGGCTGGCGGGGTTCAGCAGGTCTTCGTTGTAGGGCACCACCATCGCCTCCTGGCGGCAGAGGCGACGGATCTCGTGATCGGGGAGGAGCAAGGCGGCTCAGGCGTAATCCCACCGCCGGCGCTGGCCATCAGCACGGCGTCCGAGGTGGATGAACTCGGGCGCAGCGTAGCCGACACTGTGGGGCCAGTACTTGTCGCAGAAGGCCTCTACCTGCTTCATGTCCGCGCCGTTCACGTAGAAGTCGACCGCGCCCTCGCCTGGTACTGCGTACAGGTGCTCTGACTGCTTGGCCCCTCCGACCGAGGCGTTGATCGCCGGCGGCCGGTAGCCGGAGGTGATGACGATCGGTTTGTTGCCGAAGTTGCGCCGCACCCGCTCGAGGAACGCCGCCAGCTCGGCCGCGGTATCCAGCTGGTGCTGGTGATCGAACCGGCGCGCCTCCTGGTCAAGCGCGAACTCGCCGAGTCGGACGTGCGGCGTGATCCGGGCGGTGAAGGGGCTGTCTGGCGTCAGCTTGGCAGGCTCCTGCTGCACCGGTGGTGGCACCGGCAGCCCGAGCCCCTGCAGCCACAGCTTGCCCTCAGCTTCGCGGCGCCGGCGCAGGCCAGCCTCGACGTTGCTGCCGGGGTTGCGGTAGAGCAGCAGCGCGTCGGGCACCTTGGCCCAGTCGCGGTCGCGCAGCCTGGCGGTGATCGTCTCGAAGCCAGCGGCGCCGTAGAAGCCGCTGCCAAGGTTGTAGGCGAAGCTGATCAGCGCGCACTTCTGCTGTTCCGCCATCTCGCGCCAGTGCGGCACCGAGCCGCCCAGCTTGTCGGCGATCCGATCGACTTCCTGCCGCAGCAGCATGTCGGCCTCGATCGCGTTGATCTTGTCGCCGTGCTCCACGCGCCGGCCGTCCTGGTAACGCGTGGTGCCGTAGCCGATCGTCCAGGGTTCACCGCCGGAGAGCGGATCGGGATAGGCCTCGAGGTGGCAGCCCTCGAACTGCTTGATCATCTGCAGGGCCGCGCTCAGGTCGTCCTGCTTGCCTGACTGGCTCCAGGTCTGGAACCAGGCGCGATCACGGCGCATCGCCGCGGCGTAGCCGTTCACGGCCAGATCCTGCTCGAGCAGCTGGATCGCTCCGAGCTGATGCGGGAGCGCCTTCCAGTAGCGGAACAGCTGCTCGAGGGTGATCGGCGCCTGGTTCGTCACGATCTCAGCGTTTGGGGAACATCAGGCGCAGCGCCTGCAGCAGCAGCTGAATCCAGCTGTTCGACTTCAGCGGACTGACGGCGATGATCTCGCTGCCGGCGGCAACGATGATCGCGACGATGGCAACGGTCTGGGCGTCCATGTCCGGCATGGGGTGTTGCCTCAGGCTATCGCTGCTGATGGATTGCGGCAGGTGCTGGCGACTGCCGGCCGAGCGCGACCAGATCCGCGAACCAGCCGATCGCGGCCGGGATCACCAGGCCGGCCAGTGCTGCGATGATCACCACCTGCGCCATGCGGCTCTCCAGCGTTCCGATCCGCCTGAAGATCTCGGTGCGATCCTGCTCCTCCTTTGCTCGACTGAGGATCAGGCTGTCCATCTTGCCCTGCAAGATGCCGAGCTCGCGGTAGATCTCGGCGTGTGAGACTTCGGCTTCCATGCGCGCGGGATCCGACCACCAGATGCTATCGGCTGCAAGTGCAGCACTTCACAGCACGTAGTGGTCGGCCACGGTGGTGCGCGCGATTGCCTGCGTTGGGCTGGCATTTCACCGCTCTTCTTTCGCCCCCGGCCTTGGCGCGTGCTAGGGTCAGCGCATGAAAAGCATTAAGCCGCTACCACCCCTTCGAGACCTAGAAGCGTGGTTTTCGATTAACGGCAGAGATCTCGTCTGGCGTTCGAGCTATTTTTCGGAGCTTGTCGGCAAGCGGGCCGGTTACCGGCGGCCCGACGGATACATTGAAGTAAGAAAAAGCGGCCACAAGATGCTTGCCCATCGAGTTGTCTACTTTCTTGCAAGCGGCGAAGATCCGGGCAACCGTTTCGTCGATCACATTGATGGAGACCCATCAAACAACAACCCGGAAAACCTGCGAATAGCAACGAATACAGAAAACATGAGAAACGTTCGCCGTCTTCGAGCGAATAACACATCAGGACGACACGGCGTCTACCAGACAAGCGTTGCAGGGATTTCCTACTGGAAAGCCTGCGTGTACTTGAACGGCAAGCCAATTCATCTCGGCTCCTACGGATGCAAGGAGGCCGCGATTGCCGCTAGGGATGTCGCCGAAAGATTTCTCTACGGCGACTTTTCACCTATCGGCCCTGGCCCCGCATCGGCTTCTTTCCTCGACGCCTTGGACGCGAGCGACCACCAAAGCCGTCCCTAGTCGTCTTCGGCGGTCCCGGCGTGTGGCCGGTGCGGCCGAGGGAGCCGGTCTTGCTCTTAACGGCCATCAGCCTTCGTAAATGATGTTGATGGATCCGGCGTCGAAGGTGTCGGTGCCGTTGGCGGTGGTGAGACGGACCCGATCAAGCGTGCCGCCAAGGGTCTTGGTACCGCCGCCGACGAAGGTTCCGGCGCCAACCGTTCCGCCAGAGCCTGCCACGGACGCGACCCAGAGGTTCCCGCTGATGTTGATCAGGGTCATGACGCCTGAGATGGTCTGCCCTGGGGCACCAAGTGCGGGGCCATCCGCTATAAAGCCGGCTGTGCTTGTGGTTGATGCCACGCCGGTGCCGATTGTGCTGATGGCCGACTCATAGCTGGAGGTTTCAAACGAACCACCGCCCAGCTGAATCAACATGCGGCTGCTGCCATTAGTGGACACGGCGCTGTAGGCCACCTGGATCCGCTTCACCCACGTCGGCAGACCGGTGAAGTCGATCGACGTGCCACTGGTCGTGGCTTTGGCTGTTTCGCGCACCAAGCGCGGCTGCGCGCTGGCGTACGTGATGACGCCTGTCATCGTGCCGCCCGAGAGCGGGAGTGCAGCCGCCGCCAGATCATTTGCCGCCTTCACCGCGCTCGGCGTGGCTGCGAGCGCGGTGCTGGTGGAGTTAGTCGCGCTGCTGAGCTGCACGATGCCAGCGGTCGAGGTGGTGGCCGCCGACAGCTGGCTGGTCAGGTCGGGGATCGTGATCTTCTTGGTTCGATCCGATGCCACGGGTTCCGATACGTCAACGATCGGAAGCACGTCGTTGCTGGCCGGTGCCGTCAGCGCCGTGTACTGCGTGATACTGCGTGCAGGCATGGCTCCTTAGGTTGCGGGGGACCAGGGCAGGCCGCTGGCGCGTGTGGGCTGGCGCTGTTCATCGAGCTGCGCCTGCAGGGCCGCTTGCACGGATGCGACGGCTTCGGCAGTGAGCTTGTCCTTCACCCAGCCCACCACAATCTCGGGGGTGAGGTCGGCGTAGGGGATCAGGTCGCCATCGGGCCGGTCAAAGCCAATCGACCCATACGCTCCGGCGCGCTAGACGCCATCGGAGGCATCGGTCTGATAGTGGGCCACGGTCACCAGCCCGTCAGCGGTCTCGCGCTCAAGGCTGGTGATGTTCCAGGTGTAGGTGGTGGTCGGGGTGTTGGGCATTGTGGTTTCTCAGTGTGGGTGTGGGTAGAGAGTAGGTCTACGCGGCCTCAAGGGCTGCAACTTTGGCTTCCAGTTGTTCGATCCTCTCCATTGCTTCCTGCAGTGCCTTGACAGCCTTCATGTAGAGCACCGAATAGTTGACGCTCTTGGTGACGGTGCCCAGGTCGTTGCCGTCTTCGTCGCGGTCAGGGGATTCGCTGACAAGGCCGGGGGAGACAAGTTCAACCTCTTGGGCAATGAGGCCGATTTGGGTGTGGGTCTGCTGGCCAGTTTCTTCTTTAAAGTTGTAGTTGCGGACCTGCAGGGCTTTCAGATCGTTCCACTGGGAGCTAGCGTCAACGATGTTCTCCTTCAGCTTGATGTCGGAAATGCCTGCGTAGGAGTTGTTTGTGTTCTGAACATTGCCATTCGTATAAATGCGGATACAGTCTGTCCCGTTTGCATTGGTCGTAGCTGAGTGAAGGCCGACAAGTAGATATTCTGATGTTCCTGCGCTCACGGCACTGCGTGGCGCAAGGATACTGGCTGCTCCAAAGAAAGACGCTTGACCGTTGCTTGCAATTCGCAGCGCCTCGGTTGGCGATGCCGACCCATCGCGTGTAACGGAGAACACTAGCCTCGTAGGACGGCTTGTACCTGTGTTCCAAGTGCCGCCGTCACGTTCAGCGCCAACATATGCCGCCGAAGCATGTCCGCTATCCGTGAACGCTAAGTAACCGAGACCAGCACCATTTGCAGGCGTACTGTCTCCTCGTGCCAAGAAGAAGTTGCCGGGTCCGTTTGCATCTCCAGATGTTGACTGGATAATTGCTCTAACATTGGCAGAAGTCGAAGACGTGCCAACTAACAGGCGTCCCGAGCTGTCGATGCGGGCGCGTTCTGTGCTGGCATTACCGTAAAAAGTAAGTGCTCCGCCAGTGTTATTTACAATTCTGGCTTCTCCGTTAGAGTTGCTGTTCCGAAAATGCAGGCCAGTGACATTTGCTGATCCAGTCGTATTTACAGTGACGTAGGTATCAGCTGTATTGTCGATAGACAATCTGGCGTTAAATCCACCAGGATCGCCAGTGGTGCCAATACCTACCGCTCCTCCCGAGGTTATAACAAACCTGTTATTACTCTGATTGCCTGCGTTAATCTCAAAGGCACTTCCGCCAACTGCTTGGTTAGTGCCGATCTGCCAATTAACTCCACCTGTATTATTGGTGAAATGGATTGCACAACCGGGAGAAGCGCTATCACTCCGCTGAAGAGTGAGGACGGGACCAGTGCTTGCTAAATGCAGCAAACTGGCAACGCTCGAAGTCCCCAGACCTAAGCGGCCACTGGAGTCAATAAACAACCGCCCCGTGCTGTTCGTAGCCAGCGCCACAGTGTTGGCTGCCGGCAGGTAGAGGCCGTTCGTGGGCACCGTGGAGCTGGCCGGCACCAGCGATGGGAACGTGCCATCGGCGAAGCCAATCGTGATCCAACTGCTGTTCGCTGCATCACGCCGCTTGATCGTGGCCGGCGTGGTCGAGGTGTCGATCCACAGCTGGTAGGCGTAGGTGGTCGATGGTGCCGACGCGCCACTGTTCTGGCTGACGATCGCCGCCAAGGCGTTGTTCAGGTCAGCGCGGAACGCCGAGCCGCTCTGGTTAGCGATGTCGTAGTCGTGCTGGGCCATGCCCTAGACCTCCTTGCCGTAGCCGGTTGCTGTGTAGTGGAACTGGCGGCTCACGGCAGTGCCGCCGCTATTCCTGAAGGTTACTTGGAATCCGCTGCGGGTCACGTTGGCAATGCTGGCGTAATCGCCTGTCGTCATGTCCAGCGCAGTGATCGCCACTTGCGGCGTGCCGTAGAACCTGTTTGCAAAGGTGACCGTATAGGTGCCAGCGCCGCTGATGATCGGGCCAGCGGTCTGCGCCACCTGGGGCAGTGTTGCGGCAACGCCAAGCTCTTCCACCAGGATGTTCTCCTGCAGGCTGCCAGATGTGGCGACCACCTTGAACTGAAACGCGCGGCCGCGGACCAGGTTGGACTGGAACGGAATCCAGCCGCTGTAGGTCGATGCGTCTTGGCTGTAGCGGAACTGCAGCGTTGCATCGGGCTTGCCGGACACGTCATCAATAATCGTGAGCGTGTCTACGTCTGAAATGGCATCCCAGAGGTTTGCCGGATTGAACGCGCGGGTTTGCAACCGTGCGCGCAGGTTCACCTCATAGACGGCACCCAGGTCCATGGTGCTGCCGAAGCCATATTCTCCGACTGGTTGCGGGCCGCCGAAGCCGTCGATTGTCGGCAGCGCATCCCAGCTGCCCACGTCACCTTCGGACAAGATCGGACTGCCGTCCTCATCCAGAATTGGGTCGCCGTTCTCGTCCAGCAACGCACCGCCAGGCTGCGCGTCGGCTGCCATGTCATCAACCAAGGTGCCGTAGGCCAGGATCAGACCGTCCAGCCCGGCGTCGTAGTACATGTTCGTCAGGTTGCCCTGGAATGGAGGGGTGGTCAGATCCTCCGCGAAGGTCAGGTCGGGATTGCCGGCCGGGCTGCTGGCGATGCGCAGCGTGAACGCCTGCTCTGGCTGCAGCTGGGCATTGATGACCACCGTGCTGGCGGCGGCCGACAGGTTGCCACTGTCGTCCTCCGGCCGCAGCAGGTAGGTGCCAGCCATGAGTGGCACAACCTTGCGGGTCTGGTTGCCGGTGACGGCCGGCACCGCCGTGGTGGCATCAGCCCAGATTGCGCCGCTGGTGCGCGGCGTGTGGCGGATCAGGATCCTGCCGCCTACCCGCACGTCCAGGTCGGGGTGCAGATCCCAAGCCAGCTCGACCGTCTTGGAATCGAGCACGTTGGCGTAGAGCCCGGTCACGTTTGCCGGTGGTGCGCTCTTCCCCTGCGCGTTGAATGTGAGCGTCGCTGGCTGCGCTGATGGCTTCAGCGTTGCAGAGAGCGCATAGACCTGAACCTCGTATAGCGCGGCAGTTGTATCGAGGATCTCGTAGTCAGGCCGCGGAATGGTCTCGCTCACCCAGTTGCCGTTCTGCTGACGCCACTGGATGCGGTATTGGCTGACGCCGAGCACTGGGCGCCAGCTGACGATGATCTTGACCAGCGCGCGGCCGTTGCTTTCGTAAAGAGTTTCGTTCGCCTGAAGTCCTGCGGGGGCGTTTGGCGTTTGGTTGAGCAGTGAGACGGTCCGCTGCTGCAGCGGTCGGTTGCGCTCGATGTAGTCGTATTTGGAAGCGTTGTAGGACAGTGCCGTGATGGCGTACTTCGATCCTTCGCGCTCATCTACCGAAAGCACCCGCCACTGCGTGCTCTGTACGGTGCTGTTCTCCAGCACCCAGATGCTGTTCGGATTGGGTGCGGCGGTGAACGCCGATGCCACGGTGATCACGGCCCCGGCAATGCTGGCAACCGCACGGCTCTGCACTGTGCCGTCGGGCAGGATCACCGAGAGCGTCGGGCTGCCGGTGGTTACCAGGTTGGTGTTGGCCGTGTCATCGACGGTGACGGTGGTGGTGGTCGCCGATTGGATGCGGCCGCCACGGCGCACACCGGAACGCACTGGATCTGCCACCTCGATTACCTGACCGGGGCGCACCAGCACGCCGGCGTCGATGCTGGCGGTGAAATTGATGATCTCGGTTTCGTTCTGCTCGCTGTAGAGCAGCCATTCGCCCAGGCGTGCAGCCTGGCCGCGGGAAGTGCAGGCAAAGGCCTTCACCTGCGTGGTGATCACGCCGTACTTCGCGATGCCGGTCTTGTCTTCGACCACCTCATAGGCGAGATCGCGCGTCTCGAGGTCGAGGTAACTGACGACCGCAACGGTGTGGCGAGTCTTGAGGCTGGAGCCGCTGTAGCTGAAACCTTCCTCGGTGACGTTCGCGAGCGTGAACAGGTAGGAGGGGGCGGTCGGCTTGTCCTGGCTGATCGTGAGCGTGCCGGTGCTCCAGTAGGGCATCACCCGCATCACGCTGCAGAGCTCGCCGATGAGCTTGTAGGCCTCGTCGGCGTTCTGGATCAACGCATTGCAGGAGAAGCGTGGCTCGGTGCCGCCAAAGCCGTTTGGCACCAGCTCAGAGGCGTAGACCGACGCGGAATAGAACGCCCACTTGTCCAGCTGCGCGGCTTGGATGTGATCGCCGAAGCCGTAGCGGGTCGAGGTGAGCAGATCCCACAGGATCCACGCCGGGTCGCTCGTCCACTGCGCTGCCGCGAAGGTGCCATCCCACACGCCGGTGTAGGTGATGCGGCCGTTGGCCTGATCCACGGTCCCGTTGCTCGGGATCCGCACCTTCATGCCGCGAATGCGGAAGCTGCGCGACGGAATTGAGTTGAACTGCTCGGCGTCGATCCGCATCGCCACCAGGGCGCTGTTCGGATAGCGGAGCTTTTCGTTGATGATCTCCGTGTAGGAGGTCCAATAGAAGGCGTTGACCAGGTTGGTGTCGCCACTGTCGGCAGTGACGCGCACCACACGCACGTCCACCGGCCTGGTGGCGGCAAGGCTGATCAGGTAGTCGCGCTGATACTGATCCGCCGTGCGGCCGCTGATCGTGTCATCGACCACGGTGGTGAAGGCGCCGCCGTTGTAGCTCAGCTGG